>JADMIO010842112.1_pt1 | contig 10843 bp, 6 predicted proteins | sample 8958161 | NCBI WGS metagenome assembly JADMIO01 (sample SAMN16585339, study PRJNA669376) | soil metagenome | isolation source: Crop rotation soil | place: USA: Cullars Rotation, Alabama | collected 2011 | reverse complement strand
CTTTCCCCATGCCGTCGCCCACCGCCGCGAGCACCGCGATGTCGCGCGTGAGCGTCACGCCCTGCGCCTGTCCGTCGGCGATGGCGTCGGCGAATGCGGCGGCGGCCGCGTCGCGCGCGCGTTCGGCCTGGTCGGCGCGCAATACGCAGCAGATGGAATGTTCGGACGAGCCCTGCGAGATCATCGTCACCGACACGCCCGCGCCGCGCAGCGCGCCGAACAGGCGCTCGGCCGCGCCCGGCACGCCGACCATGCCGTTGCCCACCAGTTCGACGATGGCGAGGTCGCGCACCAGGCTCAGGCCTTTCACGGGCGTGCCGTCGCGGCCGCTGTCGGGCGCGATCAGCGTGCCCGGCGCTTCGGGCCGCTTCGTGTTGCGGATCCACAGCGGGATGCCGCGCTCCTGCACCGGGGCCATCGTCTGCGGATGCAGCACTTTCGCGCCGAAATACGCCAGTTCGCAGGCTTCCGCGTACGACATCGACGGCAGACAGACCGCTTCGGGCACGAGGCGCGGATCGGCGGAGAGCACGCCGTCGACGTCGGTCCAGATCGTCAATGCGTCGGCGTCGAACAGGTTGGCGAAGATCGCGGCGGAGTAGTCACTGCCGTTGCGGCCCAGCGTCGTCGCGTGGCCCTGCGCGTCGCGCGCGACGAAGCCAGTGATGACGACATTGCCTTCGGCGTTGCCCGCACGCCACTTTGCGAGTCGCGCGCGGCTCTCGGGCCAGTCCACCGCCATGCCCATTTCGCCCGCGTGGACGACGAGCACGTCGCGCGCGTCGAGCCGACGCCACGATGCGGCATCGCCGCCGAGCGCGGCGTGCATCAGGTGCGAGGAGAACACCTCGCCGAAGCCGGGCAGGCCGGCGGCGAGAATCCCCGCATCGGCTTCGCCTGCACCGATCGCATCGAGATGGCGGCGCAGGGTTGCGAATTCGGCATCGAGCGCGGGCTGAAGCGCGAAGTGTCCATCCGGATCGAGCGCACTTGCGGCATTCGCATGTCGATCGTGCAGCGCATGAAACGCGGGTTGCCACGCGTCCCTGCGTTGCGCGGTTTCGAGCAGCGCGATCAGCGCATCGGTAACGCCCTGCATCGCCGACACGACGACCACACGCGTGCGGGAAGGGTCGTCCACCAGCGCCGCGGCGGCGCGATAGAGCGAGGCATCGGCAAGACTGCTGCCGCCGAACTTGTGCACGTGGCACGGCGGGGCGGAAGGTCGTGAAGCATCGGCGGGCGGCATTGCGGCGGGCTCCTGTTGGGCCCCGCGAACCGTCCGGGTGCCAGGCCTGCGCACCCGGGTCGGGGTGCGGAGGCGTGGTCTTCAGATCACCTGGACACGCCCGTCCGCACCCGCAAGCGAGTGGTACCGGTACCCGTGGTAATCGCAACGACGGCCGCGAACGCCGCGTCGATCGGCGCGGTTCGGTCGGTCTGCGGCAGCGTGTTGCGATGCGTCATGCGCCGAGAAGATCACGCGGTTTCGGGGACTGTCAACAGTTACATACGCAACCGGAGGCCGGTTCGGGCCGCCGGGTGAACAGGGCCGCCTCGCGCGGCGTTGGACCCGCGCGGCGGCGCGTGGTGAAATGCGCGCCGAAGCGGGGGTACCGGTCGGTCGACCGGTTGAGAAAGACCCTTCGAACCTGACGCGGTTGAGACCGCCGTAGGGAAGCTTCGCCGGATGCGATCTACCGTCGCGTCCGTCGCTGCCCGCTTCGTCCCGGCCCGCGAGGGCGCTCCACAGGACGAACCCAATGAACGCAGTCCCCTCCCAGCTCATCCAGCAGGCCGAACAGCTCTCGGCCGACGTCACGCGCCCGATTCCCGGCTCGCACAAGATCCATGTCGAAGGCTCGCGCCCGGACATCCGCGTCCCGATGCGCGAGATCGTGCTCGCGAAGACGCCGACCATGTTCGGCGGCGAGGAGAACGCGCCGCTGGCGGTGTACGACACCTCCGGCGCGTACACCGATGCGAACGCGCAGATCGACCTCGCGCGCGGCCTGGCGCCGCTGCGCGCGGAGTGGATCGCCGAACGCGGCGATACCGGTGTGCTGTCTGAGTTGTCGTCGGAATTCGGGCGCAAGCGCGAGCACGATCCGAAGCTCGATGCGGTGCGTTTCCGCAATCGGCCGATGCCGCGCCGTGCGCTGTCCGGCGCGAACGTCACGCAGATGCACTACGCGCGACGCGGCATCGTCACGCCGGAAATGGAGTTCATCGCCATCCGCGAAAACCAGCGGATCGAGGCGATCCGCGAAGCGCACCTGCTGCGCCAGCATGCGGGCGAGAGCTTCGGCGCGAACATCCAGAAGCTGATCACGCCGGAATTCGTGCGCGATGAAGTGGCGCGCGGCCGCGCGATCATCCCCAACAACATCAACCATCCCGAAAGCGAGCCGATGATCATCGGCCGCAACTTCCTCACCAAGGTCAACGCGAACATCGGCAATTCCGCGGTGTCATCGGGCATCGCCGAGGAAGTGGAGAAGCTGGTGTGGTCGATCCGCTGGGGCGCCGACACGGTGATGGACCTGTCGACCGGCAAGCACATCCACGAAACGCGCGAATGGATCATCCGCAACTCGCCGGTGCCGATCGGCACGGTGCCGATCTACCAGGCGCTGGAGAAGGTCGACGGTCGTGCCGAGGAACTCAACTGGGAGATCTTCCGCGACACGCTGATCGAACAGGCCGAGCAGGGCGTGGACTATTTCACGATCCACGCCGGCGTGCTGCTGCGCTACGTTCCGCTTACCGCAGGCCGCGTAACCGGCATCGTCTCGCGCGGCGGTTCGATCCTCGCGAAGTGGTGCCTGGCGCACCACAAGGAAAACTTCCTCTACACGCATTTCGAAGAGATCTGCGAAATCATGAAGGCCTACGACGTGGCCTTCTCGCTGGGCGACGGCCTGCGTCCGGGCTCGATTGCCGACGCGAACGACGCGGCGCAGTTCGGCGAACTCGAAACGCTGGGCGAACTGACGAAGATCGCGTGGAAGCATGACGTGCAGACCATGATCGAAGGCCCCGGCCACGTGCCGATGCAGCTGATCAAGGAAAACATGGACAAGCAGCTGCGCGAATGCGGCGAGGCGCCGTTCTACACGCTTGGTCCGCTGACCACCGACATCGCGCCGGGTTACGACCACATCACCAGCGCGATCGGCGCGGCGATGATCGGCTGGTTCGGCACCGCGATGCTCTGCTATGTGACGCCGAAGGAACATCTTGGCCTGCCCAACAAGCACGACGTGCGCGAAGGGTTGATGGCGTACAAGATCGCGGCGCACGCGGCCGACCTCGCGAAGGGTCACCCGGGCGCGCAGGCGCGCGACAACGCGATGAGCAAGGCGCGTTTCGAGTTCCGCTGGGAAGACCAGTTCAACATCGGCCTGGATCCGGAGCGCGCACGCGAATACCACGACGAAACGCTGCCGAAGGACGCGCACAAGGTCGCGCATTTCTGTTCGATGTGCGGCCCGCATTTCTGCTCGATGAAGATCACGCAGGACGTGCGCGACTACGCGAAGGAACACGGCGTCGACGAGGAAGCCGCGCTCAGCGAGGGCATGGCGGAGAAGTCGGCGGAGTTCCGCGCACAGGGCGCCCAGGTGTACCGCAAGGCCTGACCACGGCCGTCGGACGGGGAACGAGGGTGCGCCCTCGTTTCCCGCCCCGCTCATTCCCGCCCGCCTTCGGCTAGGCTTTGCGCGACCCATTCGAAGGATCGCGACCATGGCGGAGAACCGCATCGGCCTGTTGCGCTGGCGCGTGCAGGCGCGGCGCCATCCGTCGGCGTTCCTGCTTGCGGCGCAGCTGCTGAGCCTCATCCTCTATCCCATCTTCGACGAGACGCGCAGCAGCGGGCGCGTGCTGTTCGGCGCGCTCGGCGTGGTGGTGCTGATGCTCGCGGTGTGGGTGGTGAACCGCAGCCCGGCGAAGGTGTGGGTCGCCTGGCTCCTGGCCGCGCCGGCACTGGGGCTGTCGGTGCTGTCGGTGGTGCTCGCGAACGACACGCTGCTGGTCGTGTCCTCCGCACTGGAAGCGCTCCTCTATCTGTATGCGGCGTCGAGCCTCATCGCCTACATGCTCGGCGACCATCGCGTGACCGCCGACGAACTGTTCGCCGCCGGCGCAACGTTTACGCTGCTCGCGTGGGGCTTCGCGTACGCGTATTTCGTCTGCCAGGCGTGGTATCCGGGCAGCTTCACCGGCGCGCTGCGCCCGGGCGAGCCGCGCACGTGGCTCGAACTGCTGTTCCTCAGCTTCACGACGCTGTCGGCCACCGGGCTCGGCGACGTCCTGCCGCTGTCTTCGCCCGCGCGCGTTCTGGTGATGCTGCAGCAGTTCGCCGGCGTGGCGTACATCGCGGTGGTGGTGTCGCGCCTGGTCGGCCTGACCATGCTGCGCGCGACGAAGTAGGGCAGCGCATCGCTGCAGCCGCGCTCCGCAGGGCTTTAAAGGGCTCTTAACACGGCTGTGCTATGAAGCACGCAGCGTCCTTCCTCAGGTGCTTTCGGAAGGCGAGGGGATGGGGAGTCGACCGTGCCGGAGAAAAAGATTCGCGCCGGGTGGCGCGAATGCTGGAACGTTACGTTCTGTAATACGTCGGCGAGAGAGGGCCTGAAGCCACCCCCGTGTAAACGGGAGTAAGCCTGCCGACGTTAGAATGTTCGGGCGAGCATTGCTTTCCCCGTCGGGTCTGGCCTCTTTGCCGGGTTTGCCGAGTAGTCGTATCTGATCCATTCGGCACATGACGGCCGTTCAGCTTGCCGCTCACCATTTCGGATTCATGCAAAGAACCCTCGAACCCTCCACACCGCCCCTGCCGTCCGAGCGACTGCGCGTGGGCGAGTGCGTGGTCGACGTGCCGCTGCGCGAGATCCGCGCGCCGGGCAAGCGTCGCCCATTGCGCATCACGCCCAAGTCGATGGGCGTGCTGCTGGTGCTGGTGGAGCAGGCCGGGCGCGTGGTCAGCCGCGATTCGCTGATGACCGAGGTCTGGCCGGACACGCTGCCGACCAACGACGTGGTCACGCAGGCGATCACGCAGCTGCGCAAGGCCTTCGACGACGAGCGCGGCAATCCGCGCTACATCGAAACGATCGCGAAGAACGGTTATCGCCTGCTCGCGCCGATCGAATGGATCCACACCGGTGGCCCGGCCGCCAGCGCGGACGTGGTCGCCAGCGACGAACGCTGGTCCGATCCGACCCGCACCACGGCCAAGTACCCCGCCATCGCGGGTGCCGATCCGAGCGAACCGCTCGCGCCGGTGCCGTTCCCGGCGTCTTCCACGCCGCGCGGCACCTGGACGTCGATCGCGTCGGTGATCTTCGTCGTGACGCTGCTCGTGGCCGGACTGGTGGCCTGGGCGCTGATCCGCGCCCCGGCGCAGCCGGAAGTGGCCCCGGTCGCCGTCACTGGCATGCAGGGCCTGCGCAGCGAGCGCCCGTACCGGCTGATCACGTCCGCGCCGGGCTTCGAACTGTCGCCGGCGCTCTCGCCCGATGCCGGCCTGGTGGCGTACGTCGCCATCCCCGAAGGCCAGCGCGGCACGGCGATCATGGTGCAGACCACCGAGCAGACGCAGCCGCGCCAGCTGACGCGGCCGCCGGAAGGCACCGATGACGCTTCCCCGGTGTGGTCGCCCGACGGCCGCTGGATCGCCTTCATGCGGCTGTCGGAGAGCAGCTGCAGCATCCGCCTGGTCACGCCCAATGCGCGCGCCGAGCACGAGGTCGGCGTTTGCGATCGCCGTAGTCCGCCGACCTTCGACTGGACCCCGGACAGCAACGGGCTGATCTTCGGGAGCATGAGCACCGACCAGGGCACGGTCGGGCTGCGCGTGCTGAACCTCGACAGCGGCCAATGGCGACCGATCGAGTATCCCCACGATCCCGACGAACTCGACACCGATCCGCGCTATTCGCCCGACGGTCGCTGGATCGTGTTCGTGCGCAACGCGCCGCTGGGCGACTTCTGGCGCATTCCGGCGCAGGGCGGCAACACCGAGCGCCTGAGCCGGCTGCGCGCCGACCTGCGCGGCTGGGACTGGTCGCCGACCGGGCGCGGGCTGATCTTCAGCGCCATGGTCGACGGCGAGTACCGCCTGTTCCGCCTGGATACCAGCACCGGCGAAGCCCGGCAGATGGGCGTGGACGATGGCCAGGCGCCGGTGGCCGCTCGCTCCCGCCGCGCGATCGCCTTCGTCCAGCGCCGACCGTACTTCGGCCTCTACCGCGTCCAGCTGGCCGATGGCGACGGCCCGGGCCGGGTGCACGTGGTCGAACCGCTGTTCGCGTCGGCGGCCCGCGACCTGCTCCCGTCGATCGCCCCCGACGGCCGGCAGCTCGCGTTCGTCTCCGACCGCTCCGGCAGCAACGGCCTGTGGGTCGGCGACGTGTCCCAGCCAGACACCCTCCGCATGATGGGCGGCGTCCGCCCGGGCACGCGCTACGCGCCGGCATGGTCGCCCGACTCGCGCCGTCTGCTGGCGACCGGCATCGACGCCCAGGGCCGAGGCGTCGTGCAGGAAGTGCTGGCGGCGAGCGGCCAGGTCTCGACGTTGCCGGTGCCGGATGCCGAACCCCTGCAGGCCCAGTATTCGGTCGATCCGAACCGGTTGTTCGTGCTGGCGGCCAGTGAGGAAGGCGCGCCGCAGCTCCGGCTGTACGACCGGTCCGCGACGCCCTGGCGGGTGCTGGGCCGGATCGACGGCGTGTCGCACTTCGAGGTGGACGGAGCGCGCAACCGTGTGTTGTTCACGCGGTTGACCGAAGCCGGGCTCTGGGAGGTTCCGCTGGATCTGGGCGCCGCCTCGGTCCGCCAGATCAGCGCAAGCGTGCCCACCGCCGACCGGTATCGCATGTGGACCGTCGCGCCCGACGGCGAGATCCGCTACCTCGAACGTCTGCAGGATTGCGCCGCCAGCCTCCGCCGGATCGTGCCTGCCGACCCCGCTCCGCCCCGCTGCCTGGACCAGCTGCGACGCTCCGCGGTGAACGGATTCAGCCTCGGCGGGCCGCGCAATGAGGCGGCATATCTGGCCCTGGTCGACTGGGACGGGGCCGATATCGGTTACATGGAGCTTCCGAAGGAAACCGCGGAGGTTGTCCCGGGATGGGTCAAGTAATTGATGCAGCTAGGAAAAGTGCTATCGGAAATCCTTCGGTTTTGCATTCGGTGCGATTTCGGATAAGTCTCCACCAACTTTCCTGATGTGAAGTGGGTGTGTACGGCAAATCCATTGACCATTCTCGGCACATGAGGTGGACCAATGGAGCAAGTGCAATGGGCGGACCGCGGGCAGCTGCTGCAGCTCGAAACGCCTGAGGGCGCGGTTCAGGGCGGTTGCATCGGCGTCTCGCGGCTGGGCAGCGTCCAGTCTTCGGGAGGCTTCTCGTTCTGGCTGCAGCTGCACGGCAGCTCGTGGGTCGAGGCGAAGGAAGGCAAGTTCCGGCTGCGCAGCGGCGACTGGATCGCCTTCGAGAAGGACTCCAAGCCGACCGTCCAGGCGGACCGCTTCGGCGTCTGCGTCGGCCTGACGCTGACCAGCGAGGCGCTGCGCGAGATGACCCGCTTCGCCGACCGTGGCCTGTATGCCGGCCGCGGCCAGATGTCCCGCCACGACGCCCGCATCGGCCTGCGCCTGTGGCGCGAGGCGGCGGCCCGCCTGGCCGAGAACCCCGGTGCCGGCTTCGATGCCTCGCTGCTGCGCCCGATCCTGCTCCACCTGGCCGGCGTCCAGCGCGACCTGGCCGCGCGCATCCCGCGCTGCCCGGGTCGCTCGCGCAGCCGCAAGCGCCAGGTGTTCGGCCGCCTCCAGCGCGCCCGCCTGTACCTGGAAGGCAACTGCGACCGCGTGGTCCGCATCAGCGAGCTGGCCGAACTGACCAGCTTCTCAAGCTGGTACTTCTCCAAGACGTTCCACAGTCTTTATGAAGAGAGCCCGCAGGCGGCCTCGGCGCGCATGCGCCTGGAGCACGCGGCGGACCTGCTCACCAGCACGTCGATGATGATCGGCGAGGTCGCCGCGGCCAGCGGGTTCGACAACTGCTGCAGCTTCGCGCGCGCCTTCCGTGCACGCTTCGGCGTGTCGGCAACGCGCTACCGCGCCGCCGCCGCCACGCGCGGCGAGCCGGGCAAGGCGCAGGCCGCGGCGCGCAAGTCGCTGGAGCGCAAGTCGCTCGCCACCAACGGCTGATCGATCGGTCGAGGCGGTAGCGGAACGGCCGGCACGATGCCGGCCGTTTTCGTTTGCGTGCGAAAACCGCGAACTGCGTCGCGGCTTACCGCCACCTGCACTTCTAAGGTGCATTGCGAACCCGCCGAGATCGTTAAGGTCGTGTCCTCGCTGGCAGATTGAGCAAAGTCTCTCAACGTTAGCCGCAAAGCGGTCGTCCTCCCCAGATCTTAAGTTTGATGGGCGTTTAACACGCCCATAACAGATATCTGGAGAGAGATAGATGAACCATCGCAATTTGCGCACCGCGATGCGCGTCGGCATGTTGCCGGCCGGTATCGCGATCGCACTGGCGCCGGCGTTCGCCAGCGCACAGGAAAGCGGCGAGACCCAGCAGGCGACCAACCTGGACCGCATCGAGGTCACCGGTTCGCGCATCCGCGGCTCCGACATGGAGACGCAGCAGCCGATCATCACGCTGAGCCGCCAGGACATCGAGCGCCAGGGCTTCACGTCGGTTGCCGACGTGCTGCAGAACCTGACCTCCGCCGGCTCGCCGGCCATCGCGCGTTCGGAAGCCCTGGCTTCGGGTGAGAACGTCGGTGGTTACTACGTCGACATCCGCAACCTGGGTGCCACCCGTACGCTGGTGCTGGTCAACGGCAAGCGTCTGGGCGCCACCACGGGCGGCTACCAGGATCTCAGCCAGATTCCGATGTCGGCCATCGACCGCATCGAAGTCCTGAAGGACGGCGCTTCGGCCATCTACGGTTCGGACGCCATCGCGGGCGTGGTCAACGTCATCACCCGCAAGCGCTACGAAGGCGCTGAGGCTTCGGCCTACCTCGGCCAGTACGGCGAAGGCGACGGCGACACGCAGCAGTACTCGTTCACCATGGGTTCCTCGGGCGACCGTGGCGGCGTGACGCTGTCGGTCGAGTACTTCAAGCAGGAGCCGGTCTTCGCCAAGGACCGCGAGTTCTCCAAGTACGGCAACGCCGGTCCGGACTATCCGGGTTCGGGCTGGAGCCCGGTCAGCCAGAACGGCTCGTTCTGCGACCCGTGCTCGCCGACCTCGGCCGCCCGCTGGTGGACGCTGAACGACGGTGGCAACCCGGCCAACCGCGCCGACTACCATGAGATCACTGCCGCCGAGTACGCCAACTCGAACGAGCAGATGTACCTGCAGACCGGTATCGAGCGTCGTTCGGTGTTCGCCAACGCGAACTACGACATCACCGACAACATCACGTTCAACGCGGACATCCTGTACAACCACCGCTCGACGGACCAGCAGATCGCTGGCTATCCGTACCAGTCGGGTTCGTTCGGCACGCCGCTGGACGCTGACAGCGTGTTCAACCCGATGCCGGGCGACACGGCGTTCCGTCGTCGTCTGTGGGAAGTGCCGCGCACGACCCAGAGCGACCTGGAAACCTACCGCTTCGCCGGTGGCTTCAACGGTTACTTCGAACTGGCCGGCCGTGGTTGGGACTGGGACGTCGGCGCGTTGCTGAACCGCAACACCTCGACCCGCAGCTCGCGCGGCGACATGAGCCTGATCGCTTCCTTTCCAGCACAGTGGGATCCGAAGCTTGGAATTCACGTGACTTGAAGTCGCGGCCGCACTGACCCTATAGTGAGTCGTATTAATTTAAATCATACCAACATGGTCAAATAAAACGAAAGGCTCAGTCGAAAGACTGGGCCTTTCGTTTTAATCTGATCGGCACGTAAGAGGTTCCAACTTTCACCATAATGAAATAAGATCACTACCGGGCGTATTTTTTGAGTTATCGAGATTTTCAGGAGCTAAGGAAGCTAAAATGGAGAAAAAAATCACTGGATATACCACCGTTGATATATCCCAATGGCATCGTAAAGAACATTTTGAGGCATTTCAGTCAGTTGCTCAATGTACCTATAACCAGACCGTTCAGCTGGATATTACGGCCTTTTTAAAGACCGTAAAGAAAAATAAGCACAAGTTTTATCCGGCCTTTATTCACATTCTTGCCCGCCTGATGAATGCTCATCCGGAATTTCGTATGGCAATGAAAGACGGTGAGCTGGTGATATGGGATAGTGTTCACCCTTGTTACACCGTTTTCCATGAGCAAACTGAAACGTTTTCATCGCTCTGGAGTGAATACCACGACGATTTCCGGCAGTTTCTACACATATATTCGCAAGATGTGGCGTGTTACGGTGAAAACCTGGCCTATTTCCCTAAAGGGTTTATTGAGAATATGTTTTTCGTCTCAGCCAATCCCTGGGTGAGTTTCACCAGTTTTGATTTAAACGTGGCCAATATGGACAACTTCTTCGCCCCCGTTTTCACCATGGGCAAATATTATACGCAAGGCGACAAGGTGCTGATGCCGCTGGCGATTCAGGTTCATCATGCCGTTTGTGATGGCTTCCATGTCGGCAGAATGCTTAATGAATTACAACAGTACTGCGATGAGTGGCAGGGCGGGGCGTAACCTAGGTGACAGAAGTTAAAAGCCTCCGGTCGGAGGCTTTTGACTTTCTGCTAGATCGGCCGCATCGAATATAACTTCGTATAATGTATGCTATACGAAGTTATTAGCGATGAGCTCGGACTTCCATTGTTCATTCCACGGACAAAAACAGAGGGGAAAG
>JADMIO011575676.1_pt1 | contig 10844 bp, 6 predicted proteins | sample 8958161 | NCBI WGS metagenome assembly JADMIO01 (sample SAMN16585339, study PRJNA669376) | soil metagenome | isolation source: Crop rotation soil | place: USA: Cullars Rotation, Alabama | collected 2011 | reverse complement strand
AGGGTGAGGGTGGGGGTGCCCTTTTTGGAGGGGAGGATGGGGGTGATCGTGCCGGAGTCGCGGAGTTCGACGGACCATTTGAAGGACTTGGCGGGGAGGGGCCGGCCGGCGGAGTCGGTGGCGCGGGCGGTAAGGAGGAGGGTCTTGCCGGCGTCGAAGGTGGGGGGGGCGGTGACGGTGACGACAGGGGGCTTGCCGACGGTCAGCTTGGCGGCGGTGCTGGTGACGCTGCCGGCGGGGTTGGTGACGACGACGCGGAAGGTGGCGCCGGAGTCCTTCAATGTGGCGGCCGGGAGGGTGTAGGTGGGGGAGGTGGCGCCGAAAATGTTTTGGCCGTTGCGCTGCCACTGGTAGGTGAGGGGGGCGGTGCCGGAGGCTTGGACGGAGAAGGTGGCGGGGTGGCCGGTGGCGACCTTTTGGGGTTGGGGGCCGACGTCGATGGAAGGGGCGCCGACGGGGGTGGTGGCGCGGATGCGACGGAGGTCGCCTTCGCTGATGCGGAGGTAGTAGAGGGAGCCGTCGGTGGGGCCGACGTCGAGGTCGACGATGGTGCCGGTGTCGGTGGCGAAGGGGGAGACGGCCGGTGAGCCGTTGGGGAAGGTCATGCGCTTGATGTAGTTGCCGGTGAGGTCGGCGAAGAAGTAGCTGCCGACGTAGGAGTTGGGGAAGGTGGGGTTTGAGGGGTTGTAGAAGGTGCCGCCGGTGATGGCGGAACTGCCGTCGCTGTGGTCGTAGGAGTAGATGGGGGAGACGAAGCGGGGGTCGGAGGTGGCGCCCTCGGTGACGGGCCAGCCGTAGTTCGAGCCGGCGATGCCTTCGTCGACTTCCTCGAAGGTGGATTGGCCGACGTCGTTGATGAGGATGCGGCCGGTGCCGGGTTGGACGGCGAACTCGAAGGGGTTGCGCAGGCCGTAGGCCCAGATGGCGCGGTTGGGGCCGGAGGTGGTGTTGTACAAGGGGTTATCGGTGGGGATGGAGCCGTCGGGGTTGATGCGGAGGATCTTGCCGAGGCGGTTGTTGAGGGACTGGGAGTTGGCGCCGAGGCCGTTCTCGCCGACGGCGACGTAGAGTTTGCCGTCAATGCCGAAGTGGAGGGAGCCGCCGTTATGGTTGGTGGCGGCGGAGAGGTTGTCGAGGTCGAGGATGTCGATTTCGGAGGAGGGGTCGGCGACGTCGCCGGTCATCGTGAAGCGACTGACCTGGTTGTGGATCGGGGCGGAGGGGAGGGTGTGATAGACGTAGATGAAGTGGTTGGCGGCGAAGTCGGGATCGGCGGTGACGCCGACGAGACCGCGTTCGCCTTGGGAGTCGACAGGGAGGGAGAGGGCGGGGGTGGGGAGGAGGGCGCCGTCCTTGACGACGCGGAGGGTGCCGCCTTGCTCGGCGATGAGGATGCGGCCGTCGGGGAGGACCTGGGCGGCGGTGGGGAGATTGAGGCCGGTCACCACGGATTCGTCGACGAAGCCGGCGGGGACAGTGGCGAGGAGTTGGCGGGATTCGAGTGATTCGACCGAGAAGACAGGCGGGCGGCCCGACGTTGGTTTCATGCCATTAGGATATCGCGGCGGGGCGCGTGGGGCGAAAGATTATTTGGCGACGAGCAGGAGGTAGAAGAGGGTCTGGAAGCCGTTGAAGAGGGCGTGGATGGACATGGTGACCCAGAGGTTGCCGGTGCGTTCGTAGGCGAAGCCGAGGCAGATGGCAAGGACGAAGATGGGGGGGATGCTCCACTTGTCGTGAATGGCCGCGAAGATGACGGACGTGATGAGGATGGCGAGCCACCGGCCGAGGGCGAGGCGGTCGGGGGTCGGCGGGGGGGGGGGGGGGGGGGCGTCAGTGGCGCGGAAGCGGCGGCGGGCGGCGTTGTTGAAGGCCCAGGTGAGGAGGGTTTGGAACAGGCCGCGGAAGAGGAGTTCCTCGATGACCGGGGCGACGAGGACGGCGCCGATGATCAGGAGCCAGCGGGTGACCGGGCCGGTCTCCTGCATGGCCTGGAGGAGTTCGTGGGCGGCGGGGTGTTTGAACTGGATGGCCTTGTAGACCAGTTCGGTGATGATGCTGACCCAGAGGATCACGGGGAGGATGAGGAACTCGGCGGCGACGCCGAGCGCGACGCCGGCGGGGAAGGACTTGCGGGTGAGGCCGAGGCGGGGTCGCTGGGCGGGGGCGAAGAATTTGAGGCAGATCGCAATGGCGAGGACGGCGACGAGGCCTGGGACGGTGGAGAGGAAGGCGTAGTCGCCGGCGGTCAGGTTGGTCATGTCGAACCGGCCGGGGTGGCCGGCATGGGTCCAGACGGCCTGCTTGTAGGTGGCGAGCGAGAGCTGGGTGCCGAGCCAGGCGCTGGTGCCGACGATGAGGGTGACGAGGAGGGGCCAACCCCCCTGCTGCTCGTTGGTGACGCGTTGGGGGCCGAGGACGGCGGTCCTGCGGAAGAGGCCGACCCGCCAGGAGACCAGGAAGCTGCCTAAGGCGAGGAGGGACAGGACGATAAGGGTAGCGACGTCCCCAGCGGTCGCCTGAGCTAGAATTGACATTCACCCGATCCGGTTTACAGTGTCCCGCCGCTCTGGCGGCGACGAGGCGTAATTGTAGAGCCGGCCTAGGGTTTTGGCTATGAGCAACATCCTCGAGCAAATCGTCCAGACCAAACGCGAGGAGGTGGCGGAGCGGTCGGTGCGCGTGCCGGTCGAGCAGCTCAAGGAGACGATCGGGACGCTGGGTCGGCCGCGGAACTTCTTCCACGCGATCACGGAGAAGAAGGAGGGGAAGCCGCTGAACCTGATCGCCGAGGTGAAGAAGGCGAGCCCGTCGGCGGGGGTGATCCGGGCGGACTTCGACCCGGTCGAGATCGCCAAGCAGTACGCGGCGGCGGGGGCGGACGCACTGTCGGTGCTGACGGACGAGAAATACTTTCAGGGGAAGCTGGAGTACATCCACGCCGTCCGGGACGCGGTGAAGCTGCCGGTGTTGCGGAAGGATTTCATCATCGAACCGTACCAGGTGTACGAGGCGCGGGCGGCCGGGGCGGACGCGATCCTGCTGATCGCCGAGTGCCTGGAGGTCAGCCAGATGATCGACCTCCAGATCCTGGCGACCGAGCTGCACATGACCTGCCTGATCGAGGTCCACGACATGGACAACCTGCTCCGCGTCCGGGACAACGTGATCGGGTTCCCGCACAAGAGCTATTCGCTGCTGGGGATCAACAACCGAGACCTGCGGACGTTCAAGACGGACCTCGGTAACACCCTCCGGATGGCGGAACTGGTGGAGGACCGGCGGGTCCTGGTGAGCGAGTCCGGCATCCACACGTACGACGACGTGAAGAAGCTGTCGGACGCGGGGGTCAGCGCGATGTTGGTGGGGGAGAGCCTGATGCGCAGCCCGGACATCGGTGCGAAGATCCGCGAGCTTTACGGGCGGGGCGGGAAATAGCTCGGCGGCACGCCGCGGAATAACTACTTGCGTGCCGGTGGGTCGGATCGGATCATGCGATGCATGATGACGACCTTTTACAAGTGCCGGCGGGTGCGCGTCTGTGCGGTGTGGGTGGTGGCTGGGTTGGCGCTGTCGGTCGGGAGGTCGTTTGGGCAGGCGAAGGGGGCGAGCGCGGCGGAGGACTTTGTGTCGGTGGTCTCGGGGGAGGGGATGATCGACGAGCCGGCGAACCTGTTCAATTTAAGGGGGAAGACGTTGCGGTTTACGCCGACGGCCGGAGGAGGGTACACGGTGGAGAACCTGCCGCGGGGGAAATGGGAAGCGACGACACGGGTGCTGGGGGATGCGGAGGCGCAGGGGCCGAAGGAGGCGAAGGGGTGGGCGGTGCCGTTGCCGTTCAAGTTTCCGTTCGGCGGACAAGCGTGGGACCGGGTGTTCGTGAACCGCAACGGGAACATCTCGTTCGGGAAACCCGAGGCGGATTCGTGGCAGGAGCACAATCCCTGGTCGGACGGGGGGATGTGCTCGGTGGCGTCGGCGATCGACTCGCGCGCGGCCGCGGGGCTGGAGCAGATGATCGCGGCGTTCTACGGCGTGTACGACCCGGAGTCGAGCCAAGTCAGTACGAGGGTGACGGCCGACGAACTGGCGGTGACGTGGAAGGTGACGCGGATGAACTGGGGGAAGATGGCGGCGGGGCCGAACGTGTTTCAGGCGCGGCTGATGCGATCAGGGGTGATCGAACTGGCGTATTCGGAGGTGCGGGAGTCGGACGGGATCGTGGGAGTGTTTACCGGGACGCCGGTGAGCGGGAAGGTGCTGAGCCACTGGCAGAACGAGGGGAAGGGGAAAGGGGGCATCGACGTCGATTCGGCGGACATCGTCGACGCCGGGAGCGTGTTGAAATTCGCCGTGACGATGAAGGAGGACGCGGCGACGTACGGGACGCTGGCTTACCGGTGCATGCTGCACCACGACGGGTTCGGAGACGAGGTGTCGGTGAACGTGAAGGACCCGCCGCACGCGTCGACGAGCCTGAAGCTGTCGCCGACGGCGATCGGGTACCGGGTGGAGGGGAAGACGGTGGAGATGTTCCTGTCGAAGCTCTGCCTGGCGGGGTGCGGGAAGATCGAGCCGGCGTGGAACGTGATCGGCTGGGGGCAGGCGGGGAAGAACTTCAATTCGGGGAAAGTGGACACGGAGCTCGACCCGAAGGAGATCGGGAACGGGGAGGCGGATTTTTCGAAGCCCCAGCAGGGGACGTATTCGGGAAACGTGTTCGAGGTGTTCCATTACGCCCGCGTGAACAAGAAGTCCGGGCACGAGTTGAAGGTGATCTACCAGACGGTGCCGGCGACGGACGACATCGCGCTCGTGTTCACGGACTTTCGGATCGACGACTTCTACGGGATCGGCGGCGGGGCGTCCGCGGAGAACTTCGCGATACAGGGAATCGGGCGCGGGGCGGCACACCCGAGGTCGACGGAGGAGCTCGGGTCGAAGCAGTTGCAGATGCACATCTCGACGGTCTGGATCGGCAAGCCGGGGTTCATGGAGTCGGGGACGGAGGAGGACGGACGGCGGTGGTTCAACTTCGCGCACCCGGTGAAGTGGATCGCGCACGAGTGCACGCACCGGTGGGGGATACACCTGAGGTTCATCGACCCGACGACGGGGAAAGAGGAGCAGCTGTCGGACGACACGGGGCACTGGCTGGCGCGACTGAACACGGCGAGCGTGTACCCGGTGGCCGGGAAGTACGTCGGGCGGCCGGAAGCGGGGTACTCGATCATGGGCGGGTCGGCGTGGCGGGAGAACGCGGACGGGACGTTCAGCAAGAGCGACTACCCGCGGCTGGCGCCGGGCGGGTATTCGGCGCTGGACCTGTACGTCATGGGGCTGCTGCCTGCAGAGAACGTGCCGCCGACGTTCCTGCTGAAGGACGTGAGGAAACTGGGCAGGGACCGCGTCGCGGCGACGAAGGTGCCGGTGCGGATCGAGGACATCGTGGCGGCGATGGGGAAGCGCATACCGCCGGCGAGCGAGGCGCAGAAGACGTTCCGGATGACGTTTTACCTGATCCGCGAACCGGGCCGGCCGGTGAGCCCGGCGGGACTGGCGAAGGCGCGGAAATTGTCCAAGGCGGTCGTGGACTTCTTCACGCAGGCGACGGGAGGCGCGATGAAGGTGGTGCCGGGGCATTGAGGTTTCATTGGGGGAAGCTTCGCGAAGGCGTCCGGCCCGGTCGTTGGACTGCAAGGGGACACGGCCATACCGCGCTCGCACCGGCGGCATTACCTCTGGTAGAGGGACGTCCCCGTCCCGGCGCGTCGCGCGGATGGCGATAATCTTTCTCATTTCATTGCCCGACCCGGCTATTACAATGGCGGGCATGACCTCCATCTCTACGACGCCCCAGCAGCAGCCCGTACCTGAGATTAACCCGGCGACTCCGCCCGCCGCCGCGTCCGCCCCGCCCAAGGCGGGTCGGCTGGATTCGCTGGACGTGTTCCGGGGGATCGCGATCGCGGGGATGCTGCTGGTGAACAACCCGGGGTCGTGGGGACACGTTTATTCGCCGCTGGACCACGCGGAGTGGAACGGGTGGACGCCGACGGACCTGGTGTTCCCGTTCTTCCTGTTCATCATGGGCGTGGCGATCCCGTTCTCGTTCGCCAAGCGGCGGGCGACGGAGTCGAAGAAGGACCTGTTCCTGCACGTGCTGGCGCGGGGGCTGTCGCTGTTCCTGCTCGGGGAGTTCGGGTACGCGGTGCCGGGGATCCCGGGCGCGGTCGCGGGGGGGTCGTTCCTGCTGACGCTCGCGCACGTCCTGGGCGTGGTGCTCCTTGTTGTTGGGTTCATCGCACTGCTGTACCCGTGGAAGTCGAAGCGGAAGTCGGTGCTGATCCCGCCGATCATGGCCGTGGCGTTCGTGGCCGTACTGCTGATCATTCAATTGATCAACCATCACGCGTTGGCGTCCGGCGTGGTGCCGGCGGATTACTCGTTCGGCGGCGGGATCTTCGACCCGTACCACCTCCGCATCCCCGGCGTCCTCCAGCGGATCGGGGTCTGCTACGTGGTGGCGGCGTCGATCTACCTGCTCTGCCCGGCCTGGCCGGTGCTGGTGACGGCGGCGGTGGTGCTGATGGCGATCTACTCCGTGCTGATGCTCAAGACGCCCTACCCGTCGCTGGCCAACCCGTCGCAGATGGTGCACGGCCTGCTCGGGCAGGAGGACAACCTCGCCCGCTACGTCGACACGACGGTACTCGGCACCCGGATGCATCCGACGTTCCTCGGCGACCATGCGTACGCGCCCTACCCCGACTCGGAGGGAATTATCTCCACCCTGCCGGCGATCGGAACGGCACTGCTGGGGATCCTGGTCGGCCTGTGGCTGCGGACGGGCCGGCCGCTGGCGGAACGGTGCTCGGGACTGCTGGCGGCGGGGGTGCTGACGGCGCTGTTGGGGTGGGTGCTGAGTTCGGCGCTGATGCCGGTCAACAAGCACCTGTGGACGCCGTCGTTCACGGTGTTCTGCGCGGGGCTGGGGATGCTGGGGCTGGGGACGTGCTTCTACGTCATCGACGTGCGGAACCTGCGCTGGCCGTTCGTCCCGCTGAAGGCGTACGGCATGAACGCGATCACGGCGTTCGTGCTGGCGGGGATCCTCGGACGGCTGTCGCTGAACATCCGCTGGCACGCCGACCCGGACCACCCCGACAAGCTGGTGGCGCTCAAGACGTTCATGGCGGACCACGCCGCCCGCCTCGCGACGCCGTTCCACTTCGGCGACCCGGCCAACAACGCGTCGGTCGCGTACGCCCTGTGTTACGTGGTGGCGTTCGGCATCGTGATGTACGTCCTGTACAAGTGCCGGATCTTCCTCAAGGTTTGAGGACGTCTTTCGGCCGATCCTAGCGCATCTCGCAACGGCGGCGACGTCGCCGCACCAGCGCGCCGAGCCCGACCGCAACCGCGCCCAATCCCGCCGCCGGCTCCGGTACCGCGGCCGCCATCATCGCCCCCGGCGTCCCCGCCCCCGACGTCACAGTCACCCAACTGACGTCCATGTACCAGAATCCCGTCGCCGGGAGCGTCCCCTCGGCCGACGGCCAGCTCGAATCCGGCGCCCACGCCACCAGCACAAAGTTCAGGTTCGTCCCCTTCGGCACGAACGACGTCGTCGACGCGAACACCGTCCCGTCGACCGAGTAATCCACCTCGTTCGGGTACAGCCGGATCCCGTACGTGTGGTACGCGTCCGTCGAGTTCACCCCCGACTCCACCTCCTGGTACCACTTGTTCGACCCGCCAGCCGGGTTGTCGTTGAAGCTCGTCAGGTCCAGCCGGTCGTAGGCGACGCCGTTGGTGTTGACGGCGTTGATCTGCTTGGTGACGAACTCGATGTTCGCCGCGTCCTCCTGGCCCGACGCGTTGGTCCCGTACGCCGACATCCCGAACACGATCCCCGGCTGGTTCGCGCTGCTCCAGTTCACCTTGATCGCCGCGTCGAACTCCAGATAGTTCCCCGCCGTCGGCGGCGCGAACGTCAGCGGGTTCGACACCCCGTGCGGGCTCGTCCCCACCACGACCGTGTTCGTCTCCTTGATGTCCGTCGCCGAATACGCCTGCACCCCGTACCGGAACGCCGAGTTCGCGTCGACCGCGCCGGGGATCCGCCCGTAGGTCCCCTTGGAGTTCGACTTGTTGTACGTCTGCACCTGCCACCCGTTGGTGGCCGCGTCGAACGTCGCGCGGTTCATGTAGTCGCTGAACAGCGTCGTCCCCCACGCCGTCGACCCCATACCCCCCACCACCGCCGCCCCGACCAGTCCTGCCAAGCCAGTAAGCGTCCGCATTGCACAGACCTCCGCCTGAGAAAGATGTGAGTCGCGCGCGGGCCCGCCGCCGGGCCCGCCAGAGAGAAATGACGAGTCCGACTGTAACTCCCCTTGCAAAAAGGAGTCAACAGATTAATTCAAAGAATTAAACATTCTGACGCCCCCGCTGCTCTATCCAGTTCTCAGTCCTCGCGGCCCTCAGTCCTGGCTGGCCTGCCCCACCAGCACCGCCCCATGTCGCGGCGTCGGGTAGGGGACGTTGACGCCCTTCACCGCCGCCCACAGCACCCGGTTCAGCTCATCCTCCGGGGCCTCGTCCCACTCGTCGAAGTCCATCTTCGCCGACGCCTGCGCGCCGGGGGAGAAGCGCGTGTTCTTCGCCAGCAGGTCGATCTTCGGTTGGAGGCGGACGTAGGGGACGGGGTTACTCACCTTGCCGAAGCAGCCGAACATCGGCGTCGCCCCGGCGTCGTACTGCGTCATCGGCGGCAGGCCCAGGATCAACTCGATCGTGCGGACCATCGACGCCGTCGTGTACGCCGTCGAGTCCACCACGTGCTGCTTGCACCAGGGGGAGATCACGAGGCCGACGGTCCGGTGGGAGTCGACGTGGTCTGGCCCGTTCTGCGCGTCGTCCTCGATGATGAAGATCGCCATCTGGTTCCAGTACTTCGACCGGCTGGCGGCCTCGACGATCTTGCCGATCGCGATGTCGTTGGAGGCGACGTGCGACTGCGGGGTGTACTCGCCGGGCGTGGTGCCGCGGGTGTGGTCCTCGCCGAGCGACATGACCATCAGTTGCGGCAGGTCCCCGGTCTGCTCGGCCTTGTGCAGGTCCTTGATCCAGTAGTCGATGCGGTTCATGTCGCGCCCGCCGCCCCAGGTGCCGCGGTTGGCGCTGGGGATGAGCTTGACCATCTCGCCGTAGGACTTGAACGACACGCCGTGCCGGCGGCAGAGGTCCCAGAGGTACCCGCCGGACGGGGTTTCCATGTCCTCGTTGCCGGCCAGGCGGCCGTGGTGGGTGTAGCTGACGGTCCAGGCGCGCTGGCGGTAATCGGTGGCGATGGCGCCGTCGCACCAGGAGTGGCCGTCGAGACTGACCTCGCTGTTGCAGTAGAGGTTGTCCATCAGGACGTAGTCGCGGGCGAGCTGGTGGTGGTTGGGCGTGACGTCCTCGCCGAAGAGCGTGAGCTTCGGGTCCCCGTTGCCGAGCGGCTTGCCGGCGGCGTCCTTCATGTCGCCGAAGACTTGGTCGTACGTCCGGTTCTCCTTGATGATGTACAGGACGTACTTGATCGGGCAGTCCGCGCCGACCTTGGAGGGGATGATCGAGTCGGACGGCTGCCTGGTCCGCCGGAACGCCTCGGGGGTGTACGGACAGTTCTTCTTGACCTGCTCGGTGTACTTGGCCAGTTCTCCCAGCGTCGGCTCGTCGATGATCGAGACCGACCCCTCAAGCTGCCCGGTCGGGTGATCGAAGGTGACCCCCCCTACCACGCGCGGCGACTCGTACGGCCCGCCGCCGGTGTTCGGGCCCATGTTCCCCAGCCCCTTGCCGTTGGCCACGAACAGGTCCTTCCCGTCGGTGGCGACGGCCGTCGGGTACCACCCCGTCGGCACGAACCCCTGCACGACCGACGCGTCGTCCTTCGAGATGTCCACCACCATCACGTCGTTGTTGTCGGCGTTGACGACGAACAGCACCTTCCCGTCCGGCGAGACCGCCAGCCCGCACGGCGTCGACCCCTCCGGGCTCGCGGGGTACAGCCCCGTCGAGATGATCTCCAGCGCCGACGCCGGCGGCGGGGCGGCCTCGGACAGCTCCTCCTCGTGCTCCTTGGCCGCCGCGTCGTTCCGCGTCTCGATGACGTGCACCGTGTTGTCCCCCGCGCACGCGACGAACACCCGCCCGTCCGGCGCCATCACCATGTCGTTCGGCCGGATCCCCACCTGGATGCGCTGCACCGTCCGCCCGGTCCCGATGTCGATCACCGACACGCTCCGGTCCCCCCAGTTCGACACCAGCAGGTACCGCGGGCTGTACGCGAAGACGGCCGAGTGCGGGTACCCGCCGGTCTTGAACTTGGCGACCACGCGCCCGTCCCCCGGCCGGACCTGCCATATCTCCTGCCGGCTCTCGTTGCAGATGAACAAGTTGCCCGTCGTCGGGTGGACTGCGACGCCGGCGAAGAAGTTGGCCGTCTCGGTCTTGGAGTCCAGCTCGACGGTTTTGACGAGGCGGGCCTTTCCCTGGTCGAAGGAGAAGACGTAGAGCGCGTTGGAGTTGCCGCCGCTGACGTAGATCTGGCGCCCGTCCTTGGAGAACGCGACGCCGTTCCACGCCCGGGGCAGCCCGACCCACTCCGTGACCTGCCGGGTGCGCGCGTCGATGATCCCCAGGCCCGGGTCCATCCCCCCGCAGACCGCCGCCACGTACCGCTTGTCCGGCGAGACGACCATCTTTAGCGGCATGCTCTTCAGGCCCACGTGCATCCCCGCCTTTCCAGCACAGTGGGATCCGAAGCTTGGAATTCACGTGACTTGAAGTCGCGG
>JADMIO011047649.1_pt1 | contig 10844 bp, 11 predicted proteins | sample 8958161 | NCBI WGS metagenome assembly JADMIO01 (sample SAMN16585339, study PRJNA669376) | soil metagenome | isolation source: Crop rotation soil | place: USA: Cullars Rotation, Alabama | collected 2011 | reverse complement strand
AAACGACCGGCTACTTTTACTTTTATCCCTTCAGCCCCCATACGCAATGCAGAAGCAATAGACATTTTAATAGCTCTTTTATAGTTGATACGATTTTCAATTTGTCTTGCTATCGTATCAGCAACGATCATTGCATCCAATTCAGGACGACGTATCTCCAAAATATTTATTTGCACATCTGCCTTGCCGGTCAATTTTTTCAACTCTTCTTTGATACGATCGACTTCGCCACCGCCTTTACCAATGATGATGCCCGGTTTAGAAGTATGTATTGTAATAATGAGTTTACCAAGAGTTCTCTCAATTACAATTTTTGCAATACCGCCTTTGTTGATACGGGCATTCAGATAAGCCCTGATCTTCGTATCCTCGATCAGCTTGACGGCATAATCTTTTTTATTGCCATACCAGTTAGATTCCCATCCTCTGATGATGCCTAACCTGTTGCCGATCGGATTTGCTTTTTGACCCATGTTGTTTTTTTAATTCCATTCCGACATTTATCGGAACGTTTATTATTATTTTTTTGTTTTAGTTGTTTTTTTAGCAGCTCTCTTCTTAGGTGCTGGTGTTTCTTCTTTTGTTTCCTGTACTTCTTCCTCTTCTTCTTCAACAACTGGCTCAGCCAACATTTCTATTCCTTTTGCATCAACGATCACTGTTACATGGTTGCTTCTTTTACGAACTCTGTAACCACGACCTTGAGGTGCAGGACGCATACGTTTTAATGTTCTTGCTCCGTCAACAAAAATTGTTGTTATCATCAACTCACTTTCATCACCACCTTCATTCTTTTGCTTCCAGTTATTGATCGCACTTAAGACCAATTTGCGCAATGGCACTGCCGGATGCATTGGATGATGTTCCAAAATCGCTAATACATTTTCTACTTTCTTACCCCTGATCAGATCAGCCAGCAAACGCATTTTGCGAGGCGATGTGGGATAATTTTTCAATTTTGCTACTGCTTCCATTTTCTAAATTTCTTATTAGAGTTTTATGATGCTGCCGTTGCAGGTGCTGCTTCGATTTTCTTACTTGAGTGTGCTTTGAACTGTCTTGTTGGCGCAAACTCACCTAACTTATGTCCTACCATGAATTCTGTTACATACACCGGAATGAATTTATTTCCATTATGCACAGCAAATGTGTGTCCTACAAAATCAGGAGTAACTGTGGAACGACGACTCCACGTTTTGATCACACTCTTTTTTGTTTTGCCCTCATTCATAGCCAACACTTTCTTTTCAAGATGTGTTGCTACATAGGGACCTTTTTTAATTGAACGAGCCATTTATAATTTTTTAATTTTAATTCGCTTGTTGTGTTGCCAATTTAGTTCCACCCTTTCTTTGAATGATCAGTTTATCACTTCCTTTACCTCTTGTTCTTGTTTTCAAACCTCTTGAATACTGTCCGTTCCTGCTTCTTGGCTGACCACCTGACGCTTTACCTTCTCCACCACCCATCGGATGATCTACAGGATTCATTGCTACGCCACGATTTCTTGGTTTGATACCTCTCCAACGATTGCGACCAGCTTTCCCCATGCTCTGTAAACTATGATCGCTATTACCAACCACACCTACAGTTGCATAACAATTAACCAATACTTTTCTCAACTCACCCGAAGGCATTTTCAAAACAGCATATTTGTCTTCTTTGTTAGTTAATTGAGCAGATGAACCTGCACTGCGTACTAATTTACCACCATGACCAGGTTGCATTTCTATATTATGTACGTTAGTACCGAGAGGCATAAGTCTTAACGGCAATGCATTTCCAATTTCAGGAGCAACATTGTCTCCACTTTCTACAGTTGCACCTACTGATAATCCCTGCGGAGCCAGAATATATCTTCTTTCGCTATCAGCATATTCTATCAAAGCAATAAAAGCCGTGCGGTTCGGATCATATTCAATAGAGATTACTTTAGCAGCGATATCTTTTTTATTTCTTTTAAAATCTACTATGCGATATTTTTTCTTGTGTCCTCCACCTCTATAACGCATAGTTAAATGCCCGGAAGAATTACGTCCGCCGCTTCTACCCTTTGTTTCCACTAAGCTCTTTTCAGGAACATTAGTAGTTACTTCAGCGTAAGCATTTCCTATTCTCCATCTTGTGCCGGCTGTTACCGGTTTGTACTTCTTTAGTGCCATTGTTCAATTTTTTTGTTCAACATTAGCGGCTGTTGAGGCCATTCATTTTCCGAATCAGATACTTGAATAAAGGTCAATTGTATCTCCGTCGGCTAAGGTTACAAAAGCTTTTTTATAAGAGGATTTGCGACCTTTTATAAATCCTGCTTTTGTGAAACGGGTTTTATTTTTTCCAGGAGCAGTTGCAGTATTTACATTAACAACTGTGACTCCGTAAAAGCTTTCTACAGCTTTTTTGATCTCCAATTTATTTGCCTGTTTTGCCACTCTGAAAGCATAGCGGTGCAGTTTTTCCTGCTGGGCATTTGCCTTTTCACTTAAAACAGGTTTTATTAATACATCAGAAAGTTTCATCGCTTTATATTAATCAGTTTATAATTATGCAGCAGCTGTTTCTTCTTCAGAAAATATTTTTGCTGCACTTTCAGTCAATACGATCATATCCGCATTCATAATATCATAAGTATTCATGTCGCTTAACAGGATACCATTTATATAAGGAACATTGCGGAAACTCAAATGAACATTATCATTATACTCTGGCATTACAAATAATATCTTTCCTTCTACTTTCAGATTATCGAGTATATCAGTAAAATTTTTTGTCTTTGGTTCATCCATTGTGATGTCTTCAACAACTACGATCGCTTTATCTTTTGCTTTATAAGAAAGTGCAGACATCTTCGCCAGGTCTTTTACTTTACGATTCAATTTGATATCGTAAGAGTGAGGTTTAGGTCCGAAGATCACACCACCACCTTTATACAGAGGATTACGAATATTTCCTTTACGGCTCCCCCCCGTTCCTTTCTGACGATGCAATTTGCGGCTGGCGCCATGCACTTCCGCACGGGTCTTTACTTTGTGAGTTCCCTGGCGTTGTGCAGCGAGATACTGTTTAACTGCAAGGTAGATCACATGGTCATTGGGCTCAATGCCAAAGATATCATCTGGTAGCTCGATCGTTCTACCAGCTTTATTACCTTTTATATTTAAAACTTCGACTTGCATTTTTTTTCTTTTTATCAACTTAAAAGACCTGCAGAATTTTTAAAACCCAAGAGGTCTTTTATAAATCATTTTTGAATCAAAACAATTGAACCGTTATAACCCGGAACAGAACCACTAATTAAAATGTAATTCTTATCAGGGAAAACCTTTATGACTTTCAAACCTTTTAATTTTACACGGTCAGTACCTGTACGGCCAGCCATCTTCATTCCTTTCATTACACGGGAAGCATCAGAAGAGTTGCCCAATGAACCTGGTGCTCTTGAACGGTCATGCTGACCATGTGATTGACCACCTACACCATGGAAGCCGTGACGTTTTACCACACCCTGGAATCCTTTTCCTTTTGAAGTACCAACAACATCTACATTCTCGCCTTCAGCGAAAATGTCAACTGTTATTGTATCACCAATATTTTTTTCGAGAGAAAAGTTGCGGAACTCAGTAGAGAATTTTTTGGGAGAAGTACTTGCTTTAGCGAAGTGATTTTTTTCAGCATTGTTGCTATGCTTTTCATTTTTATCGCCAAAAGAAACTTGCAAAGCATTATAGCCATCCGTCTCTGTGGTCTTCACTTGTGTGACAACACAAGGACCAGCTTCGATCACTGTGCAGGCTGTTTGTTTACCTGAGGGATCAAAGACACTCGTCATTCCGATTTTTTTCCCAATAATACCTTTCATGTTTTGAACATTTATGCCTGCAGGATTATTGGGACATGCATTCGATCCGATCTCGAATCGAAGCTTCAATCCCCGTTTGCTACCGACCTTTTCCTTTTTCGGGAAGTACCGATAGTAAACAAACCCTGAACGGCTTGTTTATATGCCCTCAACTTATGTTGAGAGATTAGATCAGAGCTCTTTTCTCCCGATAAACCGGGATTGAGAGATGAAAAAATTTTAATTATAAGAACTATGCTTTTATTTCTACTTCAACACCACTCGGCAAATCCAATTTACTCAATGCATCTACAGTACGAGAACTTGTAGTGTAGATGTCAAGCAAACGCTTATGCGTTGCTAACTGAAACTGTTCACGACTCTTTTTGTTTACGTGTGGTGAACGCAATACGGTAAAGATCTTTCTGCGAGTAGGTAAAGGAATTGGTCCAGTTACCACTGCTCCGGTACTGCGAACAGTTTTTACGATCTTTTCGGCAGATTTATCTACCAGGTTATGATCGTAAGATTGTAATTTGATTCTGATTCGCTGAGACATTGCTGAAAACCCAATTTTTTATTGGGAGTGCAAAGGTAGGGTTGAGAGCTATATCATCCAAATAGCTGGGAAAGAATTTTCTATGATGGAATCAAGATTTATTAACAGTCAAAAATCACCTGACAGGCTTGAGTTTCAAGCTTAAAGTAGCAAAGCCTCCTAACTCAAGGTGTTCCACCCTGAACTGATGGCTCCCACCCAGCTTAAGTTTCACTATCCTATGAGGAGATTCATCAAAATCATATTTGGAAGGATTCCATTCATCTATTACTAATTTATTATCTATATACACTTTTACCGCATCATCCCAGGTAACTCCAAGCTCATATTCGCCGTTTGGAACACTTACATTCCCTTCAGCAGTTGTGATGAATTGAGGGTACTGTTGGCCATCATCTCCCTGGATTCCGCCCCACCATGCATAATCCAACTTCGTAGTCTTTTCTGATTTGATCGATCTTACTCTGACATTTGGTGAAAATAATTGGTTTGCTTTTATCGGATTGAAAACAGAAGTATCGATTGCAAACCAATTCACATTCCAATCGATCGGTTGGAAGAATTTTTTAAAAGAAAATAAATATGATTTGCCCTCAGAAATAGTTTTTCCGAATGGAGTGGTGATTGATGTACCATTATACTCCAATTCAATTGAAATATCAGTTCTATCAGCTTTTATTTTTTCAGCGGTGATAAAAGCAGGAAATTCCCCTGACGTTGCAGAAATATTTTGAACTCCTTTAAATGATTTGATCTTCCATTTTCCTTTTGGTCCAAGTATATCGAATTTCATTTCATTAGTTGTATCTGTCGGATTTGTATTCCAAATTATTGGCGAACGAAAATCATAAGGTCCCCATTCGGTAATCAAGATATTTTTTCTACCAGCTAATGCATTCAATCCTTTAAATGGATCATTAGGCTTATCGATCGAAGGAATATTTGTTGATGTGTCAATAGATAATTGAGCAGCTAATTGATCATTAACAGTCGTGTCAAGATTTGAAATCGTCGAATCTGTTTTATATATCTGATCGCATTGAATAAAACTGTTGTTGAAAATCTTTAGACCATCTGTTTGTTTAAGATTAAATGCTACCGGAATTTTGTTAATACTGTTTGAAACGATTATATAATCTCTGCTTCTTGTATCTCGATACTTTGGATAACCCCAATCAGACGGCTCTTCTTTATTCCCCCAAAGACGGATCGCTTCTTTTTCTCCATAAAAAATATTGTAAGTGATCTTATTTTGTTGTCCATGTTCAATAGCAATTCCAGTTCGATTATTACGAAACTTGTTGCTGCTGATATTGGATTCGAAACTATATCCTCCCCATATACCATGATCACATTCGATTATCCGGTTATCAATAATATTATTTCGACTAAAAGTTACTTCGACGCCGTTTGTTGGTGCATAAGAAAAATCGTTGCTTAAAAGAGTATTGTCATTACATCCTCCTTTCCCCGTATTCATTGTTGTTTGTCCAGCCCAAAGGAAAAAACCATCACCTCCGTGTGTCACAGCATTCTTATAAAAGAAATTATTGTTGCTCTGCTCATACACTAAAATGCCTGCGCTGTCCTGTCCACGATTATAGATGCCATGACTATAACCCCGAACATTAAAAATGATTCGATTGTACATCACTTTATTATTACTGCAACGATACATCCCTAGCCCAATACCAGAATTAAATGAAAAATCATTGTTGAAGATCATTCCATCATGGCATTCCGTCATCATCAAAGCATTTTGTCCGCCAGTTACTTTACAATCCTTAATTGTTGCTTTATTACAATTGCGTAAATACATTGCCGCTCCATAGCGAAGCCATTCGTCTTTTTCATTGTGATGATAACTCATCCAATCGGAAATATCTTCTTTTTCTTGGGTGCTGTTAAGATGCTGACGATAGTTGTAGCTGAAATCGCAATTGTCTAATACAAGATCTTCGACATCGCTTGCTATTAATCCCACTTTATATCCGGATGCTTTTAAATTTTTAATAGTAACATTTTTACTGTTTCGGATCATTATTGCCAGGCCAAAAAATTCATCGGGATTTGCTTTAGCATTGCTTCCTTTTAATATAGCATTATTGAAATCAATGGTGATGTTGTTCCCTTCAATTAGAATAACTGATTGTCCTAAATTATCATTACCATCAATTTTATAAATAGTTTTTTTGATTTTTAATGACTTCGTAATTGTCAATCCTTTTACTAAAACCTTATCCTGAGCATTCAGCGAGTTAAAAAATATCAAAGCGACAAATAAAATCCAGATTTGATTTCTCATGAAAAAACGAATATGTTTTGAAACTCTAAGTTACTGCGCAGTGAATTATTATCTGTAAAAGAAAACTCATCCCGAAATCATTGGGATGAGTTTACATGTCGTCATAGGAAAATTATTTAATGATGCTGTAGATGAACAGTATCAACAGTAGTAATAGTACCAAGAGATACATTTATTCCATTTCGATTAGCATTAAAGAAAGCTGTATCAGTTGGAATGAACAGTAAAGAATAGGTACCGGCACTTAAACCTCCGATCAGATAATTTCCATTTGAATCTGTAAAAGTCCCTGTAGTATCTGTTCCCATGATCGCTAAAACTGAAGTCGTAACAGAATCCGGAGCTACAACTCCTTTTATACGACCAGCTGTCAATTCAAAATTTCCGCGAACAACTGGTTTCAACATATATCTGCCGTTACCAGTTTTCACAATTGATCTTGCTGCATCAAAATCGAGAACAAGATTGTAAAGCAATCCTGAATCAACACGTTGATGAACATTTATCTTTAATCCGGATTGCTGACCACTTGGAGTAGTAAGTGGAATACTAATTCCATTTACTACTACTGCATTATTAGAGCCGAGAATCAACCTAACCTGGCTAATAGTTCCAATAGGAACATTTGAGTCAGCTAATAAAGTGTCATTACCATTTGTAAGATCTAATAAATCATAAATTCCGACTGCAACATTGGATAAACTTTGCCATCCACTCGTTGAATCGTTGGTAAGATTGATCTGCACATCTTTCACATCAATAAGAACCTTATCATAACTAGCCGGAGCATCGGTCAGATAAACTTTCAATCGGGGGGAACCGGATGAATTACCCGATTTGATTTCTTTTTGACAGGAAATAAGGAATGCAATGGTGGTGAATATTAATATGGCGGCAGGTAGGAAGAATTTTTTCATGGTCTGCATTTTTCTGGCTCGACAAGGTCAAGGATAATGCCAAACAGTCTTTTATAAATTGTTTTTTACAAAGAAGTGTAATAATTGCTGCGTACAAATAAAAAGGACTCAATGTTGAGTCCTTTACCTTGAACTTGTTTTTCATAGCGGTGCAACGACCGGTTAGCTAGATTTAAAAACGTTTGCTGCAAAGGCGCAAATGAAGTGCCACGTAAATGAAATCATAATGATTGCAATCAACTAGTTGGTATCAGTTCAAAAAAAATCCCGTCACATTATCTGTAACGGGAATATATCATAGTAAATTTTCTAAAATCTATGCGTTCACTTTGCCCTTCACTTTTGCAATTACTTCTTCAGCAATTCCCGAAGGAGCAGGAGAATAATGAGAGAATTCCATAGTTGATGAGGCACGGCCTGAACTCAATGAACGAAGTTGGGTTACATATCCGAACATTTCACTCAAAGGAACTTTTGCTTTGATAACCTGTGCACCGGCACGACTATCCATACCTTCCAACATTCCCCGACGACGATTCAAATCACCTGTTACATCTCCCATATATTGATCAGGAGTTACTACTTCCACTTTCATGATCGGCTCCAATAAAACTGGCTTTGCTTTTCTTGCTGCTTCACGAAATCCTGATTTAGCACATAATTCAAATGACATAGAATCTGAATCGACAGCATGGAAACTTCCATCAAATACTCGGATCTTCATGTTATCAACCGGATAACTGGCCAGCACACCACTTACCATTGATTGTTCAAAACCCTTTGAAATAGCAGGTACATATTCACGAGGAATAGAACCGCCAAACAGATCATTTATAAATTGAAAACTCTTATCGGGGTTCTCAGCTTTCCATTCTTTATCAACCGGGCCTAATTCAAAAACGATATCAGCAAACTTACCGCGACCACCAGTTTGTTTTTTTAGAACTTCACGATGCTCAACTGTAGTTTGAAACGCTTCTTTATAAGCAACCTGGGGAGCACCTTGATTAACTTCTACTTTAAATTCTCTTTTCATTCTGTCTACAATGATCTCTAAATGCAATTCACCCATTCCACTCAAAACTGTCTGCCCTGTTTCTTCATCAGTTTTTACCTTCAATGTTGGATCTTCTTCGATCAATTTTGCAATCGCCATTCCCATCTTATCAACGTCAGCTTGTGTCTTTGGCTCAACAGCCACAGAGATAACTGGCTCTGGAATGAACATGTTTTCTAAAACGATCGGATGATCTTCATCGCAAAGAGTATCTCCTGTTTTTATTTCTTTGAAACCAACTGCAGCTCCAATGTCACCAGCCTCAATAAAATCGATCGGGTTTTGTTTGTTAGCAAACATTTTTAAGATACGACTGATGCGTTCCTTTTTTCCGCTCCTTACATTCAACACATAAGAACCTGCATCTAAATGACCCGAGTAACAACGGAAAAATGCAAGACGTCCGACAAAAGGATCTGTCATGATCTTAAATGCTAATGCAGCGAAAGGTTCTTTTGCATCTGGCTTGCGGCTGATTGTTTCACCCGTATTCGGATCTGTTCCCGAAATACCTTCAACATCAACAGGACTTGGCAAGTAGCGGCAAACTGCATCGAGGGCCGTTTGGACGCCTTTATTTTTAAATGAAGAGCCGCAAAGCATGGGAACAATGCTTAGATCAATAGTTGCTTTACGAATTGCTTCATGAATCTCATCTTCATTAATAGTATCAGGATTGTCGAAAAACTTCTCCATTAATTTATCATCATACTCTGCAACGGCTTCAACAAGATTTGCTCTCCATTCTTCAGCTTCAGCCTTCATGTCTTCAGGCACAGGAATTTCATCGAAGGTCATTCCTTCCGTTTCCATATGCCAAATGATGCCTTTCATTTTGATCAGATCAACAACTCCTTTGAAGTCGTCTTCAGCACCAATGGGTAATTGAAGAGGAACTGCTTTTGAACCTAGCATTTCCTTAACCTGCTTTACTACATTCAAAAAATCGGCTCCGGCTCTATCCATTTTATTTACAAAACCAATACGAGGAACATTGTAACGATTTGCCTGGCGCCATACAGTTTCGCTTTGAGGTTCTACCCCATCAACTGCAGAGAACAAAGCAATAAGACCGTCAAGAACTCTCATCGAACGTTCAACCTCAACCGTAAAGTCAACGTGACCCGGAGTGTCGATGATATTGAAATAATATTTCTTAGTATCAGAAGTAGCTTTCCCTTTATCTGTCGGGAAGTTCCAATTACAACTTACCGCTGCCGAAGTAATGGTAATACCTCTTTCTTTCTCTTGCTCCATCCAGTCAGTAGTTGCCGCTCCTTCATGCACCTCACCAATTTTATGGATCATACCTGTGTACCGCAGAATACGTTCTGTCGTCGTTGTCTTACCGGCATCAATGTGTGCCGCAATACCAAAGTTTCTTTGAAATTTTAAGTCTGCCATGACTTGTTTATTTTCAGATGTTTATTGTCTAATTGAATACCCCAGTGATTTGGGCGGGCAAAGGTAATGAAAAGCTGGCTAAAAAGGCAGTTTAGAGAACAATTGTTGACGTGAATAAACCAACATTCTGATTCGAAGATATACGAGTGCTTAAAAAGTTCTTTCGTTACATGAAATCTGTTTCAACAACTCCTAATGCATGAAAACAATTGAGTCGATGGATACGTAGAATTTTCTTCTGATCTAATCGGATCAACTTAAAAATATTTGTTTTAAAAACGGTGAATAAATTTTGTAATTAGCATTGAATCGTTGTAATTTCAACTCCCCATTAAAAAAAATCTTCAATGTATCATTATTAACCTCCAAACTTTTTATTATGGCTCCGAAAAAGAAATCAAAGAAAGCATCACCAAGAAAAAAAGCTTCTGCTGCTAAAAGAAAAGCAACGCCGAAAAGAAAAGCTGCAAGAAAGCCAGTAGCTAAAAAGAAAACTGCAAAGCGTTCAGCTCCGAAGAAAGCAGCTAAAAAAGTTGTTGCTAAGAAAAAATCTCCTGCAAAATCTGTCCGTCCCAAAGGAATTAAATCTATTGTGACACATAAACCGCAACCCGTTTCTGTTCCTGCACCAGCGCCACAAGAAGAATCAAGAGTAGAACCAGGCGTTGAGCAAGTTGAAGAAACTCCGGCTTCAGATAGTTCTGAAAATGGATCTGGCCCCGTAATGTAAGTCTAACACTAGCTAAAAATAAAAAGCCGTTCTTCAT
>JADMIO010904427.1_pt1 | contig 10844 bp, 8 predicted proteins | sample 8958161 | NCBI WGS metagenome assembly JADMIO01 (sample SAMN16585339, study PRJNA669376) | soil metagenome | isolation source: Crop rotation soil | place: USA: Cullars Rotation, Alabama | collected 2011 | reverse complement strand
GCCGCGACTTCAAGTCACGTGAATTCCAAGCTTCGGATCCCACTGTGCTGGAAAGTTTCTGCGCCCTTGGGACCTGGGTTTTGCTCACCTGTCATCGCTGGGGGCGGCAGATCTACGCCATCGGTGGAAATGAAGAAGCCGCGCGCCTTTCGGGTGTTTCGGTGAGCTGGACGAAACTGCTCGCTTACGTCGCGTCCGGCTTTTTCGCCGGCGTCGCTGGATTGTGCCAGGCAGCCCAGGAACAACAAGGAGACCCGGAAGCGGGCGGCGGATACGAATTGTCCGCCATCGCCATTGTCGTGATTGGGGGGACCGCGCTCACGGGCGGACGCGGGGGCATGGGACTATCCTTGCTCGGAACCCTGACGATCGGTTATTTGGAGAAAATTCTGAGCATTAACGCGGTTCCAGAAGCGAGCCGCCTGATGCTCACGGGTGTGATCATCTTGATTGCAGTGCTGGCCCAACGCCGCAGAAGGTAACGGCGGAAGAGTGGTCCCTTTGCCCAATCAGAACAACCTCGGATGGAACATGGGTTCAATAAGTCTTTAGCGCAAACTTTAGCGTAAACTGTTCTGTTCGGAAATAGGCCTGCCGAAAGTAGGAACGTAGTTTAGGCCAAAGTTGGCGCTAAAGGTTTCCGGAAACGGTCGATGCCTGGTGTTCCCTGCTTTGTTGTCTCGAGTCAGCCCGAGCCGCGCCCAGCCCAGACTCACTACTGGCTCAGCAGCTTGCCGAGCCGCCGCAGCAAACCAGGATCTTTGCGAATTTGGTCGCGAACGGCTTGCCGGTTGTGTTGTTCGATATCTTGCCGCAAGTCCCCAAGATCGGACTTGATCTGTGGCACGACCAGCAAGCTGACACTGCCCATTTCGTCTTTGGACTCCTCGCCCCAAGCCACCCGCACGGGTGGATGGGAGGGATTGCGTGGATTATCGGCCGAATTATCCCAATGAATTTCCGAAGAGAGCTTGGTTCCCTTGGGCAACGGCACCAGATCTTTGAAAAAATATCGGTCTTGCCAGGAAAAATCCCAATCCTTGATCAGCAATAACGTCTTGGTCACGCCGTCCGGGAACGTCGCCGTCATCTTCATTTGTTTGCCCAGATAGTGGGCATGCGCGCTCACTCCGACAGCGTCGACCGGTGCGGGGAGCACATAGGAATCCAGAATCGTGAAATCTCTCTCACCGGCAGGTATGTCCAGCCCTGAAAAAAGGGAATAATGCGGCGGCAACTGGATGCGAACCAGCGATCGCGTCGGCGGTTTATCGGCAAAATATAGGCCAATCACGGATTGTTCCACCTCCACCTTGCCGGTGGGATGAAAATGAACCTGGAACACGAGGTCCGAGCCTTTTGGCACTCGCAACGCCAGGCCTTCCGGGAAGAAATGGGGCTGCCCGCCCACCGCCCATCCGCCCAAGGGATGAACCGCGCCGCCGGGGCGCATCCCTGGAAAACCCGGCTCCGGTCCTGGCCCCGATCGTTCATGGCTCTTTCCGGACGTATCCGCAAAATAAAGGACGTGGTGCACGACGCCTCGGGCGGAGGGTTTCATATCGATGGCCGTCACCCATCGATCTTCGGTCAATCCGAGCGGAAGAGCGAAATTCCGGTAAATGTCCGGTCCCTCTTCCGGGACGTGGAAGGCAGACGGCATCTTCACCACCAGGCTGGGTTCGCCCAATTGCCAGCCGGAGGCAAATTGAGGTGGCTCGCGCCGTTCGGCCGGAATCCCTTCGGGCATGCCGAGCTCAACCCAGGTGTGAATGAGTGCGATTTGCTCGCCGGTCAGACGCCGTTCATCCCGGTACGGATACGAGGCCGGTTCTGCTTTCCACGGAGGCATGCGCTGGGCGGTGACGACTCTGTCGATCGTCTTAGCCTTGTGCTTGACCTCCTCATACGACAACAGGGGAAAAGGCGCCGCTTCATTCGGACGATGGCACGGGGAGCAGTTTTCATAAACAATCGGCGCAATGTGCCGGTTAAAGGTCACAGGCTCCGCTTTGGCCTCTCGGTGGCAGAGGAAAAAGAACAACCAGCCCCAGCACACAACTTCTCCACCCGTGCGGAGCAGGCTTCCTGCCCGGAGCGTTTGACGATTCATGCCCTTATTCTTAGCGCCTGCGCAAAACTTAATTCCAGTTCTTTTCCCCGGTATCCTCGCTTCCTGGCGAGATACCAGGCCCCCGCCCGGTCCACTCCCACGGCAAGAACATCGGAGCCCGGCGGTCGAAATTGACCAAACGGGCTGGCATATCGTTCCGATCTGTTTCATCCATCCTTTGTTCAAAATACCTTCATAATTCTTTCCCCGCTAAGTTCGGAAGACAGCTAGGGCGGTCGAATCTGCGGGTTTCTAAGTTCGCTAGGGGCGGTGCGCGGCTTGGCTGCAAAAAACGCTAAGCTTTTGCCAAGAACCGAGTAGCACCCATGGCCATTAAAGAATAAAAGCGCAATTACCGACGAGCTTGCCGGTGGCACTCAGTCAAACTCGCCACCGTCGGTTAAGCGGTAAAGGACGGTGAGAGACGGCGGATGCCGAGGCTTTCTCACTCCAACCACTGAGCCAGCTCGAATTATTATGCAACCATCCGTGGCGCCTGGCGAAAGCAGTGAGAACTTAAGTCCTCCGTCTCATGGCCCGTTACCTGATCCGCAACCATCCGATCACGAAAGGCAATCCGAAGCGAGCAACCCGAACCCGGGACCCGCGGTGTCCAGCCCAGCCGGATCGCTCATGGCCGATTCCTCCATGGCTCCAGCCGCCAGCATGGGCGAGGCGCCCCCGATAAACCCCGTTTCCATGCTCCCGCTTCCGGTACCCGGCCGTAAAGAATCACCCCCGCTCCAATTCTCCTTGGGCGTTGTTGATCTCCGCTCCCCAGCGGAAGAAAGCGAATTCCAGGAATGCGAATCGATCGTCCGGGAAGGATGGAATCATTTTGCCCGAGTAGGTGCTGCTTTGCTACGGATTCGGGAAAAGCATCTCTACAAGAACGAATACCACAGTTTTGAGACTTACTGTCGCGATCGCTGGAATTTTGGGCCATCCAAAGTTTGGGGATACATTAGCGCAGCCCAAGTGCATCAGAATCTGGAAGCGATTCCTGGCATTCCGTTGCCCGAATGCGAAGCCCAAGTCCGGCCGCTGACCAAGTTGCCTGCGGAATTGGCCCAACAAGCCTGGCTCGACGCCCTCGGCCACAGTCCAAATGGTCATGTTTCCGCTCGCAGCGTGCACAAGGCCGTCCAACGCCTTCTGACCCCCGTCAACCCTGGAACGTCGGAGTCGAAGTTGCAGGCGCAACGGCGCTACGACAAGAGGTGCGCCATTCGCAAGGGATTTGAAGAGGTCCTGACGTTGCTCGTGGCCAATGGCGAACGAGATGTCTTGATCGAGAAAGTCCAAGCGTTGCAGCGGGTAGTGGAGTCGGCCTTAAAACCAAAAAAACAAAAGGATAAGATTCAGGGCAGTTAAACGCCTTGGCTCGAACCGTTTAAAAAAGACTCCGCAATTGCGGAGTTTTTTGGACCGCCCGCAAGCTCCCGCAAGTCCCCTCCCCTTCGGGCGGATCATGAACCGGAAGCCACCTCATTAATTCTCATGTCCAATCGCCTCCTCAGACCCACGTTCTTAGTGCAGGCGCCGCATACCTTCTCCATACCCGCTCCATATCCTCCGTATGGCCGCTCCATCGGCACATCCGGAAGCAAGGGTGCGGGCAGCGTAGCGCTTTTGATCGGACAAGAAACCGTGAACCATCAACTCTAACCCGTCTTCTAAAAATGGCTAAAATTACTCCCAACAGGGCTTTGATCGAAGCAATCCACGGCGCCCTTGGCGACCTCGTCTATTACCAGGATGCGGAGGGGAATTTAATCGTACAGCGCAAAGGAAAACGCAAAGTGCCTCCCTCCGATAAACAACTCGCTCAAAACGATCTATTTCAGCAGGCCAGCGTCTACGGCAACCACGTCAAAACCGATCCTGTTCTCGCGGCCCAATACCGGCCGTTGTGCCGCGGAAGGATGCGGCCCTATCAGGCGGCAGTGCGTGATTTTCTGACTCCGCCCAAGATCGGAGGTATTGACCTGCAACTATTTACCGGAAAACCCGGGGATCTGATCCGTCTCCTGGCCTCGGATGACACTTGCGTCATTCGAATGCACCTGGCCATTCGTGATGCCGCCAGTGGCATCATCCTCGAAGAAGGCCCCGCCGAAATAAGTATCATTGCGGATGAATGGATCTATCGAACGACCCACGCCATCCCGGGCGGTTCAGCCGTCACCGTGGAAGCGGCCGCGGAAGATCGGCCCGGGAACATCGGAATGGCCAAGGTGCCGTTTTTTGTCTCCTAACGGCAGTTAAAGCTCGCCACTGCCCGTTCCATCCGCCAAAACGGCAGACCTGTGAAAACGGACGTTGAAATGAATCGAAATCGGCGATGGAGTGCCCTGGTTCTGCTGGCGCTCCTCAGTGCACTGGGTGCCGGTGCCACTCAGGCGGACGAACGTGCCCAATGGCATAAGCAAATGATGCCAATCGTCCCCCGCAGCTATCTCTGCGCGCAGACCAGCAGCCCGATCTTGCTTGACGGCAAATTGGATGAAGCCGCCTGGGCGGCCGCGCCTTGGACGGATGATTTTCTCGATATTCAAGGCCCGGACAAGCCCAAGCCGGCTTTCCGCACTCACGCCAAGTTGCTCTGGGACGAGACCTATCTCTACATTGCCGCCGAACTATTCGAACCGCACGTTTGGGCGACCTTGACCAACCATGACGCCGTCATTTTTCAAGACCCGGACTTTGAAGTCTTTATCGATCCGGATGGGGATACTCACGAGTATTACGAATTCGAGATGAACGCCCTCAATACCAGCTGGGATTTGCGCCTGGATAAACCATACCAGGACACGGGCAAAGCGCATAATGAATGGGACATCCCCGGATTGAAAACGGGTGTGCATGTTCAAGGCACCCTTAACAAGCCCTCCGATGTCGATAGGAGCTGGACTATCGAAATCGCCTTTCCCTGGAAAGTGCTGGCGGAGCGGGCCCCGCATTCAGGCCCCCCGTTGGAGGGAGAGCAATGGCGGATCAATTTCTCCCGGGTCGAATGGCAAATCGTGACGAGCGACGGTCATTATCGCAAAGTGCCAAAGCGCCCGGAGGATAACTGGGTTTGGTCGCCCCAAGGCGTGATCGACATGCACCGCCCGGAAATGTGGGGGTTGCTCGAATTCACGAAGGAGGCAGGGCGCGACGCGGCGACAGTGAAGCCGTTGCCGGGCAAGGCGGCTCGAGACCTCGCGTTGGAGATCTATTATGCCCAGCGGGACTTCCGCAATTCACGGCAACGCTGGGCGACGAACCTGGAGGAATTAGGCCTGGGCGATGCGAAGCTCCCGCCAGGCGTGGAGAGGCCGAAGCTCGAAGGCACACCGGATGGTTACCGCTGCCAGGTGGGATTTGAGAGCGGCCAGAACCGGCGCGTTTGGCACATTCGGCAGGATCGATTGCTCCGCCTGGAGTAACGCTGCATCCCGAAGCCGTTCCGGCCGGAGGCCTTACTTGGATGCGGTGGGACTGATCGGAGCCTTGACCAGAGCGGCTTCCGTCAAAGCCGCGGCCAGTTCTTCCGCCGTCCATTTATTGCCCTCGAACTGGCGATAGATTCGACGCTGGGAATCGATCACGACTGTCCGGAGGTTATGGAAGAAACTGGCGCCGCTGGTCGCAAAGCGGAAGTCCAATTGCGGAGCTATCTGATCGAGAACGTTCGTGGGCGCGACCGCGAAGAGCCAGCCGCCCGCATCTTTGCCGCGATAGCTGTAAGCGTAGCCGCTGAGCACGCCAGGTTTGTCGAAGCCAGGATCAAACGAAATGGAGAGGAACTGCCAGTGGGCAGGCGCGGCCGGGTTGTTCCGCAAAAGCTCGCGGGCACGGCTGAAGTTTTGATTCATGCGCGGGCAAAAATCCGGCATGGGGCATCGAGTAAAGATGAAGGTGAACGCGAGGGCTTGGCCTGCGAAATCGGAAAACCGGATCGTCCGGCCGTCTTCGGTCAACAGCTCGGCGTCTGGAAGGAGGTCGCCTGGTTTTAGCTGGGCGGCATGCAGCAGGGTGGCGGACGGCGGGTCTGCCGCCAGCGGGGCCGTCAACTCGTTCGTTCCAATGCGTTTCAAATCTTCAATCCAGCTTTCCTGCTGATTAGCGCGGACACGAAACGCAATGGCATCGCCGGCTTGGAAGCCGCGAACCTCGTTCGTATTGCGCACATTGAATTCCATGGTCATCTGGGGCATGAACCCGGGAATTGCTTCATGACGAATCACCAAGGTTTGTCCATCTTCCGGAACGACGCGAATCACGCCGCGAGCCAGGAAAGTGCGCATGATATTCGTCGAATCCAATGGGTTGCCCTGCATGCTGAATCCGACCGAATTCGCCTTTTCCTCGGAGACGACTGGGGCAGCGGGCCGGCCAGAGGCAGGTCGAGCGGCCGAAGTTTCCAGGGATTTATCCGCAGCGCACACGAACAGGCGGGCCGCCAGGATCAGACTTGCCAGAGCCGCGCCTCTGGGCAGACGCGCGCTCGGGCCGCAGAGGCCAGCAAAAATCAAGGACGCCATCCGGGCGAAGCGGTTGGGAACACTCACGCCGTCACAGAAACGCTGAAGCCAAGGCATCGCACGGTTTTAGGTAAGAGCCGGAGGAATTTGGGTCTGAGCCGGACTTCACTTGGAGCCAAGGGCTAAATCAACACCACACGGAATGGAACCTGGGCAACAACCGTTTCTCGACACCTTTAGCGTGAACTTTCGCGTAAACTCCCTTTCCACTTCTCAGCCCAGGACAATGTCCTGGAAAGCCGAGTGGACATCTTTGTCCGCGAATCGGTGGGGTAATTGAGATGATTTCACTTTGGAACTCGCTGGTTTATCCCAACGGGCTCAAGGCATAGAGACCAGGGTTGAGAGTCCGCCGAGCTACCCTGGTCTAAATGCTTCGCATCCCTTTGGGATGGATTCTAATTGTCTAAACTCCAGCTGCGGGATGATTTCTGAAAATACGACGGGCTGGACCGGGTTCACGACAAAGAAATCCATGTGGCCCCAATTATCAGCGGAAATCCAAACTCCATTCTAGGATGAGGCTAACATGCACCCGTTTTGCGCCGAGGTTCACGCCGACTCACTTGTGCCAGGCCTTCTCTTCAAAACGAGGAGAGCCATCACGGGACGGGATAGGTTCAAGCATGGGCCTTTGGCAATCACGATTTGGATGACTCTCTCGATGGCTGGCGCAGGCGTGTACGCTGCCAGCGCACCGAATCAGGCTGAGCCTCTGGTTCCTCAGGACGCAAACGCCGCTCATTCTTTGCTGCCCGCTGGTTTCGAGGGCCTGATTGCGTTGGATCCGATCTGTCAAACGGTGGAGACAGGCACCCCTCGTTTGGCACCGGGAAATCCGGCGCCCAGCACCCGCAAAATGGGGCAAAAGCTGGAGGAACTTTACGCGAAAGCAGCCCCGGAATCCGCTGCCTACTTGAGCGATCAATTGGCCAACGCCTTTGAACGCGCCTCCACCAACGCTACGGAGATTAACGAGAAGTTTCGTTTGAAATTCAATCTGGCCGTCCAGCAAATTAATGCCTCTCGCCCCGATTCGGCTTTGAACACGTTTTCGAGCATGGAGCAGCTTGTCGCGGCCAATGGGGGCCAGTTGGACGATCGAACCCGGGCGGAGTTGCGCGTGCGGAAAGGGATGGCCTTTTTCCGCCTGGGCGAACAGGAGAATTGCCTGGCGACGCACAATGCCGATTCGTGTGTATTTCCGCTCAAACCCAAGGCCTTTCACTTGCTGCCGCGTGGTTCGCGCGGAGCCATTGCGATGTTTAGCGCGCAATTGGCCGAATATCCGAACGATTACAGTTCGCGCTGGCTGCTCAACCTGGCCCACATGACTCTGGGCGAATATCCGGACAAAGTGAATCCGCAGTATTTAATCCCGCCGGAACGGTTCGCCTCCGAATACGACCTGCCGCGCTTCCCGGATGTGAGTGATGGCCTTGGGGTGGATGCCAATGATTTGGCGGGTGGGGTTATCGTGGAAGATTTCGACAACGATGGCTTCTACGACATCGTCATTTCGGCCTGGGATGCCAAGGGCCAGCTTCGCTACTTCCATAACAATGGCGATGGCACCTTTCGCGAGCGGACCAGCGAAGCCGGGCTGGTCGGTGAGGTCGGCGCTCTCAACATCGTTCAAACGGATTATAACAACGATGGTTTTCCTGACATCTGGATGATGCGCGGTGGCTGGCTGGCCAAAGCCGGGCGACTGCCTGCATCTCTGTTGCGGAACAATCGCGATGGCACCTTCACCGATGTTACTGAGGAAGCCGGCTTGCTTCGGTATCACCCCACCATGGCCTGCCGCTGGTTTGACTACGATGGCGATGGCTGGCTGGATCTTTTCATCGGCAATGAATCGCTCGACCCGAACGATCCTGACTGGTGCGAGCTATTCCATAACAATGGCAATGGAACCTTTACCGAGTGTGCGCAGGAGAGCGGAATCAAAGTGGCTTCCTTCGTCAAAGCGGTCGCGTGCGGGGATTACGACAATGACGGACTGCCAGATCTCTATCTTTCCGTGCGCGGCGGGCGTCACATTCTCCTTCACAACGACGGCCCTCAGGAAACGACTGGGCCCTTGCCCCGCTGGCATTTCAGCGATGCCACTGCCCCTGCTGGCATCCGCACCGAACCTTACGCCAGCTTTGGCACGTTCTTCTTCGATTACGATAACGATGGCTGGGAGGATCTGGTTGTCTTTGGCTACAACTTGCCGCATGGCGTAGGCGACGTTGCTGCCGATTACATGGGCCTGCCCAACAGCGGGGTTAAACCCAGAGTTTATCATAACCAGCATGACGGAACCTTCGCTGACGTTACCGCCCAAATGCATCTCAATCGCATCTGCCACACCATGGGCCACAACTACGGAGACTTGGACAATGACGGCTGGCTCGATTTCTATTGTGGCACGGGTGACCCCGATTTCAGAACGCTTATTCCCAATCGGATGTTCCGCAATGCCGAGGGGAAATTCTTCCAGGATGTAACCACCGCAACGGGGACGGGTCATATTCAAAAGGGGCATGGGATCGCATTTGCCGATTTGAACGACGATGGATGCCAGGATGTATATTCAACCTTGGGCGGTGCGTATGCAGGAGATTTTGCGCGCAATGCTTTGTTTCTTAACCCTGGCAATACCAACCGGTGGCTCAAGTTGAAACTGATCGGCACAAAAGCAAATCGAGTGGCGGTGGGTGCCCGGATCAAGGTTACCGTGGAAACGCCTTCAGGACCACGCCAGCTTTGCCGGGTCGTCAGCAGCGGAGGAAGCTTTGGCGCCAACCCGCTCCGACAGGAAATCGGACTGGGCAATGCGGCCGCGATCAGCCAGGTCGAGATTCGATGGCCTGGGTCAAACACCCGTCAAACCCTGACCGGTCTGCAACTGAATCGAAGCTACGAGATTCGAGAAGCGGATCCCAACATCAAAACACTGGAACTCCATCCCGTCAAACTGCCGCCCGTTTTGACCAGGTACGGTGGGACCAATTCACAAGCCCACCTTTGAGCAGGCCATCATTGCCGTTACCCCTCTCTCAGACCATTTCACCCCGAATCTCCACCAGGACGGCATCCGCGATGCTGAATTGGGACGGATGATTTGCTTGGGTACCGCCCGGACGCCGAGGAGGTGCGCTGATTTCTACGCCACCCAGGCGTGAGACGTTAACCAGTAAACCGTAAGTCCAGATAGATCACCTGTGGAAGGCAGGCTTGGGATGAGATTGCGGGTCTTAATTGCGGATGACGAGGCGTTGAGCCGGGAGCGCTTGCGCCAGTTCCTTCTCGCTGAACCTCGCACGGAAATCGTCGCCGAATGCAAGACGGGTCTTGAAGCCGTCGAAAAGATCAGGCAAACCAGCCCCGAGCTGGTCTTTTTGGACGTGAGAATGCCCGAGATGGACGGTTTCTCCGTGCTTGAAGAATTGAAGGGCGAACGCCAGCCCGTGATCGTTTTCGTCACTGCCCACCATCAATTCGCCGCGCGTGCTTTTGACGTGCATGCGGTGGATTATTTGCTCAAACCTTTCGACCGGGCGCGCTTTCAAACCGCCTTTCAGCGGGCACTGGAGCGGCTGGACGCGGCCACTTCCAAGCCCAGTAAAACATTCCCCGAGGCCGAGAACAAGATCACCTCCCACGGCCGTCTCGTCGTCAAGTCGCAGGGCCGAATCTCCTTGATCAACGTTACCGATATCGACTGGATTCGTGCCGCGGACAACTACGTGGAGCTGCATCTGGCCAAGGTCACTCATCTGCTGCGTGCCTCCCTTAAAGACCTCGAGGTCCAGCTTCCGAAACAATCGTTCGTGCGCATCAGCCGCTCGCATCTAGTCAACCTGGAACGCGTTAAAGAAATCCGCTCCAAATCGCACGGGGACGCCTTGGTCGTCCTGCAAGATGGCGAGGTGCTGCCCGCAAGCCGGATCTTCCTTCGAGAGGTGCGCCGTCTCATTAGCACCTTCCGCTGAGCGCCGCTGGATCTCAGCGGCCAGCCGCACAGTTTCGATTTCAATCATTATAGTCCGGATCGGAGCGCGGCTGTGCCCGTCAGGGTCAGCCGCAGAATTTAGATCTCAAATTTTATCCTCCGGATCGGAGCGCGGCTGTGCCCGTCAGGGTCAGCCGCAGACTTTAGATCTCATATTTTATCCTCCGGATCGGAGCGCGATTAAAACATTAAC
>JADMIO010945864.1_pt1 | contig 10845 bp, 14 predicted proteins | sample 8958161 | NCBI WGS metagenome assembly JADMIO01 (sample SAMN16585339, study PRJNA669376) | soil metagenome | isolation source: Crop rotation soil | place: USA: Cullars Rotation, Alabama | collected 2011 | reverse complement strand
CGCGACAACTTGTCCACGTGGAATTCTAAGCTTAGGATCCCAATGTGCTGGAAATTCACCGACCTGCGCAGCGCCATCTCGCGCATCGGCTTCAACATGGCGCGCAGCGCCGCGATCGCCTTCGCCATGTCACAGCTGCGCCGTGCCGAGGCGTACAAGAGCGTCGGCCACGCGCTGGCTGACCTGTGGAAGCAGTCCGCGCACGTCGCCGCCGTCTGCCACGTGGTGGCGCGGCGCTTCACCCAGATCAATCCCGACTCCGCCTTGCTCGCCGGCCTGCTGCAAAGCGTCGGCAAGCTCTATCTATTGACCCGCGCCGCGCGCTTCCCGGCCGTGCTGGGCGACGCCGGCACCTACCAGCGCCTGGTGGCCGAGTGGCACCTCCCCATGGCCAGCGCCATCCTGCGCAACTGGGAGCTGTCCGAGGAGATCGTCGAGGCCATCATCGCCTGCGAGAGCCTGGACCGCGATCATCCCGGCGCCACCGATCTCGGCGACGTGCTCATTGTCTCCGGCGCGCTCGCGCAGCTCGGACCCGGTCCCATTGCCGATGACATGCTGTTCCTCGGCACGCCGGCCGCGCGCCGCATGAAGCTCGACGCCGACGCCTGCGACAAGGCCCTGGTCGAATCCTCGGCCGCCATCAATTCACTTCGCCAGGCGCTCGAGGCATGAGCACCACCGAAGCCACCACCGTCGAATCGCGCGCGCTGCCCAACACGGCGGTGTTCGGCTTCGTGAAGATCCTCGCCGGCGAGTTGTCGCAGGGCAGGGTGGAGCTGCCGTCCGTCCCCGACGTCGTGCTGCGCCTGCAGAAGACCTTGTCCGACGAGAACGTGACCAATGACACCGTGGTGCGCGTGATCGGTTCCGAGCCCATGCTCGCCGCGCGCCTCATGACCATGGCGAATTCCGCGGCGCTGAACGCCTCCGGGCGCCGCATCGCCGACCTGCGCACCGCCGTGGCGCGCGTCGGATTCAACATCGTGCGCTCCGTGGGCGTGAGCTACGCCATCGGGCAGCTGCGCAAGGCGAACGAGTTCAAGCACCTCGAGCCCCAGCTGGACGCGCTGTGGGGCAACAGCGTGCAGGTGGCCGCCCTGTGCCACGTCATCGCGCGCCGCTTCTCCACCCTCAACGGCGACACCGCGCTGCTCGCCGGCCTGATGCACAACGTCGGGCGCATCTACATTCTCACGCGTTCCGCCAAGTTCCCGACCCTCACCGCCGATCCGCTCACCTACCAGTCCATCGTGCGCGACTGGCATGTCAACGTCGCCAAGGCGCTGCTCGAGAACTGGAAGGTGGCCGATGAGATCGTCGGCGCGGTGGCGGGCCACGAAGACATGGAGCGCGAATCGCGCGGACCCGTGTCACTGACCGACGTGCTGTCGCTCGCGAAGCTGCTGGAGCGCAGCCGCAGCGGCACGGAAATGGCCTCACCCAGCGAGCCGTTGCTCAAGGCCTTGAGGCGCATGCAGCTCCAGGTGCGCGATTGTCACAGCCTGCTTGACGAGTCCGCCGAGGAAATCGCGGCTCTCAAGAGTGCACTGGGGAGTTAGGAACATGGCGGGCACGGCTTTAGGCACCACCACCATCGAGAACATCGTCGCGCATGACGCCGCGGCGCTCGAGAAGGACCTCGCCTCCGTCCGGCTGGATGCGCCCGTGACCCTGCCCGGCGTGCCGCAGATCGTCTCGCGCCTGCAGCAGATGCTGTCCGATCCGGACACCGGCCTGCCGCAGTTGATCCCGGTGATCAACTACGAGCCCGTGCTGGTCGGCCGCGTGCTGCAGATGGCTAACTCCGCCTCGCTGAACCCCACGCGCCGCCAGGTCACCGACCTGCGTACCGGCGTCACCCGCGTCGGCTTCGACCTGCTGCGTTCCGCCGCGCTCGCGTACGCCATGCGCCAGGTGTCGCAGGCCCACTCGGTGAAGGACATCCGCCCGCATCTCGAAGCGCTGTGGGAACGCAGCGCCTGGATCGCCGCCGTGTCGTATGTCATCGCGCGCAAGTTCACCAAGGTGAACCGCGACATAGCCTTCCTCGGCGGCCTCATGCACGGCGTCGGCAAGCTGTTCATCCTCACGCGTGCCGCGCACTTTCCGTTCGTGCTGCGCGACCGCGCCAAGTACAGCTCGCTGCTGCGCAAGTGGCACGCCCCGTTCGCCAAGAGCATCCTCACCGGCTGGCGCATCCACGACGATGTGATCGAGGCCGTGACGCAGTACGAGAACCTCAATCGCGAAGTGGTCGGCGATGAGCCCGATCTCACCGATATTCTTGCGACCAGCTACCTGGTGGTGGGCCACGTGGGTCGCATGCAGGATCTGTCCATGACCGTGGAGAAGATCGCCGCGTTCTCGCGCCTGCGCCTCGACATCATGGCGGTGGAAGAGACGCTGGAGAAGGCGAAGGAAGAGATCGAGGATTTGAGGCTGGCGATCAAGTAGCATCTCGTGACCATCGTCGCTCAAGTCACGTCGACATGCGCCACAAGTCTTGCTCCCTCCTTGCCCTTGGTTTGCTGCTGATCAGCCCGCTTGCCTTCGGGCAGTCCCCGGCGAGCGAGCTGGAAGCGCGCGAGCGGATCGCGGGGTCGATTCGCGAAGCGTTTGATAAGGAAGACTTCGCCAAGATCGAGGTGGCTGCCAGCAATTATCGAACCACTCGCAGCAGGACAGCCAGTGGACTCTGGAAACTGACCTTGTTGTACATCGGTGTTTACAGGGCCATCGACGAGTCCGTCAAAGAGAGTGAGCGCGAAAAGGCGTTTCGCCGTCTCGACGCCAAGGTCACGAAATGGGAGGGCCAGTTCCCCCAGTCTCCCACTCCACAAATCGCGCGGAGCATATTGCTCAATGCGCACGCCTGGGCGTATCGGGGTGACAGTTTTGCCTACAAGGTGCCGGCGGAGAATTGGGCTCCGTTCCACAAATACATCTCAATGGCTAGGCAGAGTCTCGAGGGACATAAAGCCATCGCCGCTGTTGATCCAACCTGGTACGTCCAGATGCTTGGGGTGGCGCGCGCTGAGGGTTGGGATCGGTCCGAGTTCGATGCGCTGTTGAATGAAGCGCTGGAAAGAGAGCCCGCGTTCTATGAGACCTACTTCACCGCGCTCGAATACCTGTTGCCCAAGTGGCACGGCGGGACGAGAGAGATCGAGCTGTTTGCGCGCGAGGCCGTAAAGAGAACTTTTGCCCAGGAAGGGTGGGGCATGTACGCGCGAATTTATTGGGCCGCTTCTGAAACGCAATTCAGGAACGCCCTGTTCAAGGATTCATCCGCACAGTGGCCGAACATGAAGAAGGGATTCGAGGATGTCATCGCCCGCTATCCCGACGTTTGGAACCTGAACAACTACGCGAAGTTCGCCTGCCTCGCGCGCGACAAGCCGAAGACGCGGGAATTGCTGAATCGAATCCAGTCGAACTTCGTGACACAAATTTGGGAGCCGCCGGCCCTGCGCCAATGGTGCATCGACACATCACGCGACGACACTTCCGAGGTTTTCGCCCAGATCAAGGCGAAAGGCGCGCGCGCCACCATTCAATCGCTCCACGGCACGCCCGCCTGGCTGGACGTACTCGCTGGCATTGGCTTGGGTGACGCGGATTGGTTGCAAGTGGCCGCCGAACTCTCAGAGGGCGCAGAAGCAGAGAGTGCATCTGAACTTCAGGATGCATTCGCATGGGCACTAGTTAATTCGCCTGAGCTTGTGCTTGCGATTTCACTCGAGAACAAGCTGTACCAGGATGTTTGTAATGGGCCGCCCATCAACTTTCCCAACGCTGATGCTGAGGCGTACTTCGACTCCGCAATTCGGGCCATGCGCAGAATTGAAGACCCGGTATTGCAGCCGGCCAAGGAGGCTTGCATCGGCAGACTTTGGGCGGCCTCGAAGGTAAGGTCACAAGGTAATCCCATGCGACGCGAACCGATGCCGATGCCCAAGGAGCCGTTGCTCATGAACAAGCCGAATCAGGCCGATGAATGATCACTCGCAGCGACCGACCTTTGCGTGGAGGATTGAGTGTCAAGAATTCGCTGGAGCGGACGCGTGAGGGAGAAAGTGCCAAGCTCATGCAGTGGCGTGCGCGCCGCTCAGCTCAACAGTTAGACGGCGCGTGCCATATGATACGGAAGTGGAGAATTGCGGTTTGGTCGGCTTCGCTCGTGGCGGTGGCAGGCGTTGTCTACTCATTGGGAATCGCGGAGTATCGGAAGGCCAATCCCGCATCGGCTTTCACGGCGCTAGTGGGAACACCAGTTCCTGCCGGAGTGCGCGTCACCCGATACGAAAGCGCGGTGACCGACAACTTCTTTCACACGACGCACTTTTGGGTGCTGGAGGGCGACGCAGACGCACTTCGAATGATCGCAAGGGGCCCGAGCTTTGTCCGATCTGACGAAGACGCATCTTCTGTTCTCCCTGAAGCCGCCAACCAGTTGGGTATGACGCTGAGCTTCACAGATCTCGCCGAAGGTTATGAGTCCGAAGATTCACACAACCGTTGGCTCTTGATACTCAAAACGCAGCAGCGAGCGATCTATGTTCTGTAGACACCGTCTAACACCTCGCTGGAGCGGACGCGTGAGAGATAAAGTGCCAAGCTCATACGCCGGCGTGCGCGGCGCTCAGCTCAGCCGTTAGGCGGCGCCATGCGCACTGATCCACTGGCTAAGTCCCAAGGGCAGCGCGAGTGGAAGTTCGTGCATTTCCTAGCGGCCAGCGCAGCGGCTGAGGTGGTCATTCTCCTGGTACTGCGCATTCTCCAAGCGTTCATAGGTAGTTCTATGCAAGTACCGGTCGCCATACGAGTCGTTGCGCTTGTTGGCGCATTCCTGTTGCTATGGTTTTGGGTCAGGATGGTGGTTGACTTCGTCCGCAATCGGCCCGAGCAGCACGCAGCCGCCTGGGGGTGGGCGCTCTTCCTTGCCGCGTTCCTTGGTGCGCTTGCATACTTCGTTGCGGTATGGCGGCCGCGTAACCAGAGTGTCGTCACCTAACACCTCGCTGGAGCGGACGCGTGAGGAATAAAGTGCCAAGATCATACGCAGCCGCGCGCGCCGCTCAGCTCAACCGTTAGGTGACATCAATAGGTACTGCCTTGCATTCAACGTTCGTCCCAATGTTCGAGTTCACTTGCGTTGGTGGTCTCACATGAACCCGGCCACGCTCATCGTAGGAGCAGGGGCTTCGCTATTTGGCTTCTATACGTTGTACTTGCGCTTTTCAGACCCTTCGAAGCTTGGGAAGCTGAAACCTATGCAGGATCACTTCGGCGCTGGCTTGGGCTCGGCTATTCACGTGATTGCTTACACCGGTGTGCCCATTGGTTTCGGCGCCTTCGTCATCTTCCTGGGGCTTCAGGGACGGTCGCTGTTTTGACTTCAGTACACCTGCGGTCGTTTGGGTATTGCCCAACACGTCGCCGGAGCGGACGCGTGAAAAATAAAGTACCAAGCTCGAACGTCGCCGTGCGCGCCGCTCAGCTCAGCCGTTAGACATCACGTGGATACTCCAAAGACTCGCCAAGACCTTGCCAAACGGAATCGCCAAGCGACGCGTATTGAGTACATGTGGTTGGCGTTGGCATTCACACCTGCTTCGCTGCTTTTTGTCCTGCCGGATATCTTTGGTAAGGAGGAGCTAATTGCGAACCTGAGCAAGACCACAAAGATGTGGCTGGGACTCGGAAGCCTAGCTTGGATATTTGGCATCATCTGCGGGCCGTATTATTGGACTGTGCGAAGGCTTGGCTTGTGCTGCTCGCGGTGTGGCCAAAGATTTGTGCTCGTGTCATTTCAGATTCTAATCACGACGGGCCGCTGTGGTGGCTGCGGCGACCGCATTTTGACAGACGAACCCGACGTAACGCCTAACAAATTGCTTGAGCGGTCGCATGAAAGATAAAGTGGCAGGCTCGAACGTCGCCGTGCGCGCCGCTCAGCTCAACCGTTAGGCGGCAGATTTTGCATGTCGCAAGCACCTTCACAAGCCTGGGCTTTCTATCGGGAAGTCGCGCGCACTCGCGAGGCGTGGACGCTGCGGGACGCCGGAGGCTTCCCAGCTCCGATGATTAGCTCGGGCAAACGTTCGATGCCCTTTTGGTCGTCTCGTTCTCGTGTCGAGAGAATCATCAATACCGTACCGGCCTATCGTGGCTTCGTGCCTTATCGGCTGACTTGGGAAGAGTTTTGCGAAAAGTGGGCCCCGGATTTGGAGAAAGACGGAGTACTTGCCGGGGTGAATTGGAGTGGGAAGCGGGCCGTCGGATACGATTACGAACCGTCCAAACTCAGAGCCTGTGTAGAAGCGCTCATCAAGAGCCCGGATCTGTCGCCCAACACCTCGCTGGAGCGGACGCGTGAAAGATAAAGTGCCAGGTGCAAGCATCAGCGTGCGCGCCGCTCAGCTCAACCGTTAGGCGTCATGAGTTACGACCCGGCAACAGCCAAGGGTGAGTCGGAGGCCGCAATCCTCGCGTTAGGTGGGCGCATCAATGCGAGCCTCCCTCAGATCGACCTCGCTGAAATGCATCCGCGCGACTCGCGCGAGGTCGCCGATCGGACGCTGGTTCTTTGTGTGCTGGTACAAATGTCATTTGGCGCCCCTCTGAAGGTCGCACGGCGTTGGCTCGAGGACCATTGCTTGACGAACGTCCTTTCGTCGGAGGAACGAGAAATCGTTTTAGCTCAGACAGACCCATCGGAGACCCTAAGGAACCGGCTCCGATGGAACATTGAGGCGCTCTGGGCTGCGGTTTGGGCTGGGGGTCTGGTAGACGACTGCGGTCCGATGACACCCATCGGGGATCAACTGGCCGGACTATTGCCCGACCTACGAAGAATGGAGCCACCACGTCGGTTCCTGGACGCCTTCCAACTTCGATCGCCAGATGCATTGCTCGGCAAACTAGACCTCCTGTATCGCGCGCACTGGGCTGCGAGGGATTGCCGCCTTTCCGGCTCCACGGACTGCCCCTTCAACGAGGGCGTCGCGCACGAAAGGCGTAAGCTCCTGGAGTGGGCTCTGAACGCAACCGTCGACTGGGACGATGTTGAGATGAGCACTTAGGAGCGGTGGCATGACGCCTAACAAAGCGCTGGAGCGGATGAGTGAAAGATAAAGTACCAAGCTCATGCGCCGACGTGCGTGCCGCTCAGCTCAACCGTTAGGCATCACGGTGTAACTTGTCGCGAGTCACCCGCTATAAGATCGGCTATGTCCTTGCGCTGGCGTTGCTCGCCGGCGTGGTAGTTGCTGCAGCGCGGGCGGGCGACTCCCAGCCTTGGGTTGTTGTCACAATAATCTTGGTGCTGTTACTGCCAGGTCGAATCCAAGGCTTCTTGTTCAGAGACCTATTTCGCGGTCGCCGTGACATGGATAGCAACAACCCTGAATCAGCGTTGGAGCATTTCAACTCATTTCTCATCACAATCAGGGCGCAGCCATGGCGCAAGCCGGCACTCTGGCTCTCCTGGTCCATTTACACGCCGAACGTAGAAGCCATGACCCAGAACAACATTGGCGCGGCGCAGTTGAACCTCGGGAACCTAAGCGCCGCTGAGGCGGCGCTGAACACTGCACTGGTACTTGATCCGCAGTACCCGTTGCCGCACGCGAACTTAGCGCTAGTTGCCGCCCTTCGATCCGATTCGAGCGCCATCGAGCGTCATCTAGATGCCGCGAGAAAGGGTGGGTACAAAGGTGCGGGACTCGATCGCTTTGTCTCAAGATCACAAAGTCTTCTTGCTGCCGTAGAGTCGCATGGACCGGCGGCGTGATGCCTAACACCTCGCGGGAGCGGGCGCGTGAAAGATAAAGTACCAAACTCATACAACGCCGTGCGCGCCGCTCAGCTCAACCGTTAGGCCGCCGCTTGTCCGCGAAGCCTGCGCACGGACTCGGGAACCGGCTGTTGCATTTCGGCCTCGGTGCCGCCGCTTGCGTACTTGGTTACCTTTTTCTGCTCAACCTCCAACCCATAAGCCGGAGTAGCCCCACCGCGGGAGTGATTCCCGTCCTAGTACTCGCGATCGGCACAGGATGGCTTACTGCGTACTTCCTGCGGGCCGATGCAATACCTTTCGCGACCCTTGGCCTCACCGCTCCACAGCGACCACTTGTCCGCTTTTTGATGGGTCTTGTCGCCGGTAGCGTTCTCACCGGACTTTGGTTGGTCATCGTCACTGTAGCGACTGGCGCCACCTTGCATCTCAATCCAAACTTCGCGATCTCAAGTTTCTTGAGCGCCTGCGTTTTCGCATTTTTCAACAATGTCGGAGAGGAACTGATATACCGCGGCTACGCCTTTGTGCGTCTCGCAGAACATTTGGGCGAAGTAATTACGGTGGTGATTACCTCCGCCGTTTTTGCGCTACTTCATCTCCAAGCCGGATTGCCATGGCTCAGTGTGCTGACGGGAGTATTTACGAGCGGACTGGTGTTTGGAGCTACTTTCGCTCGGTGGCGCAGTCTTCCGCGTGCCTTGGGTGTGCACGTTGCCACTAACGTTGTTCAGGAGGCAACGGGGCTTCGAGCAAGCGCGGCATCGATCCTCGTGCCCGTGTTTCCATCGACGGCCGCCACCGCTGGTCCAGCTCTCTTGGCTGGCATCGCCGCACTCAATCTCGCCCTGGCCGTTGGCATTCTCTTTGTTGGACGCCGGCAGCTTGCGAGCATCTGGCGGCCTAACAAATCGCTGGAGCGGACGCGTGGAAGATGAAATCCCAAGTGTATACAGCAGCGCGCGCGGCGCTCAGCTTAGCCGTTAGGCGTCCGTCATGCGACTTGCGTATGCCACTGTTGCCATGCTTCTCGTCGGTTGCGCTACTGACAGCATTGCCACTAGGCCTAGCTCATCCGCTTACGGTGGGACAATCAGCCTGGTGCGCACTGCAAGTAGCAAGCAAACATTCATGCTCAAGAATTCGGGAACCTTGCCACTCGCCTACAGCCATTGGTTTTCTTCAGGCCCCGAGCCAGTGGCGTACTGCCGCGGCGCGGATGGCGACATTCGCTTTTGCTCCTTGCGCGTCATGCTTGCGCCGGACGGCCAACCCTACACGCACGAAAGCTATATGCAGCCTGGAGAGTCTGTGACGTTTCAGGCGGCCCCGTCCGAGGATGAACAGGTCGGTGTTCACATTTTGGTCGAAGGACGGGAAGAAGCTCTCTGGCTTGAGGGCTGGACGCCTAACACCTCGCTGGAGCGCACGCGTGATAGATAAAGTGCCAAGCTCAAACGCCGGCGTGCGCACTGCTCAGCTCAACCGTTAGGCGACTCTAGGTAATCACATGGACTACTTCCAACTCATATTCTTCGGCATGTTCGCCCTGGTCGCTGGTAGTTTTCTGTTCGGTAGGCTCAAGTACGGAAGCTGGACCGGCGCCTTCTTGAAAGGCAGCATCGAGCAGACATACGGTGAAGTCCTGCTTTCGGGTGGCATCGCCAGCTCACAGGTGCTGAAAGTTGTGGAGCTCAGGGACGGCAATGGCCAAGCGTTTGTGGGGCTTGTCATCACCGCGAAGGCGCCACTGGCTGCAAGCATGACGCCTTACCGACTCTCCAAAGATCAAGCGCGAGAGTTGGCAGGGCTGCTCTCCTTGGCCGCCAAATGAGTCGCCTGACAAATCGTTCAGGCGGACGCGTGAAAGATAAAGTGCCAAGCTCATACACCAGCACGCGCGCCGGTCAGCTCAACCGTTAGGTTGCATCATGCGCACTAAAGTCCCGATGTCCGTGGTCTTCTTTGCATCGGTGGCCCTAGCAGGGGACGAGTGGCAATCTCCTGCGCTTTCTCCAAACTCATCGTACGTATCAACAGATCCGGCCTATCACCTGGTCGGAGTGGAGCGCATTGAGCAGGACTGCACTGCATGGGTCGTTGCGGATGAGGCTCTGGTGCATCAGCAGCGGAACGTGAATCGCATCGTAGCAAGCGTCCGTATCCAGCTGAATTTGCAAAACGCGGGCGGTTGCGCACTGCGAATTTACTTCTATCGGGCAGTGCACGCCGAGCCACGTGACCCATCATTTCGTATCACTGAGCAGCTTGGCGCCTATGATTCGCGTGACAACAAGACGCTGTTTCTTGGGGACAACGAGCACTACGGTGTGTGGGCTTTTGGCCCAAATCCTCCTTAGCTGATGCAACCTAACACCTCGCTGGAGCGGACGCGTGGGAGATAAAGTGCCAAGTCGCTATTGCCGCAGCTGCGGCGCTGAGCTCAACCGTTAGCCGCTCCGTGCTACACCGCGAGTCGCACTACTGGCTCTGCTGTACCAAGTTCAATGCCCAGGAGGTCATTGCCGAACTCGGTGACGTGCCGGTCCGAGTAACGAAGGCGACGAGACCTACGAACAAGTTCGGCCCCTATGACTACATCTTCATCGACGCTTCCAATCGAGACCAGCCGATCTGCCTTCTGCTTCAGTCGCTTTTCGATAGGCTGGAGCCACATGCTAAGACCCTGGCTAAATGGGGTGACAACTTGACGCATGGTGTGACAGTCACTGTGCGCACGAGTGAACGAACCTATTCGGAAGCAGTAGAGCCGGACACGTTGCGTCGTGCTGCGCTTATGAACTTGCAAATCAGTTTCGCTTATGAGTACGTCTAACCCAAGAGCGCCTAACACCTCGCTGGAGCGGACGCGTGAGGGATAAAGCGCCCAGCCCAATCGCCGACGTGCGCGTCGCTCAGCTCAACCGTTAGGTGGCTGCGATGCACACACTTCGTGAGAGGCCCGTTGAGCTGAAACTCGCAACCCTTGCCGCTTCGTTTGCCCTCCTGACAGGAATTTGGTCGCTCTTCGCTGCGAAGCCGCT
>JADMIO011456623.1_pt1 | contig 10846 bp, 9 predicted proteins | sample 8958161 | NCBI WGS metagenome assembly JADMIO01 (sample SAMN16585339, study PRJNA669376) | soil metagenome | isolation source: Crop rotation soil | place: USA: Cullars Rotation, Alabama | collected 2011 | reverse complement strand
GACGCTCGCCGACGTCGAGGCGCAGCTGGTCGAGCAGCGTCAGCAGCTGTCGCAGATGGAAGAGCGGCGCGGCGTCATCAGCACGGAAATCAAGCAGCGCGCCACGTACGACGAAAACCTCGCGCGGCTCGACACCTTCGTTCACAACAAGTCGACGTACCTGGCGGACAAGGAGAGCTACGAGAAGGACATCGCTAACCAGCTGGCGATCATCACCGAGGCACAGGAGCGGATCGCCGCGCACGAGCGGGCGCAGAAAATCTACACCTGCCCGGAGTGCACGCAGCACCTGGTGCTCAACGTGCAAGGGGAGCTCGACTATCCGGCCGAGGACCAGTCCTCCGACGAGCTGCAGGACGCCGAGTCGATCGAGGACTGGCGCAAGAAGCTGGCCGCGGCGCAGCGCCAGAAAGGCTCCTTCGAGCACGAGCTGGAAAAGGTCAAGGCGCGCCTGGCGTCCGTCGCGAACGAACAGAATCTGCGCGCCGAGGTCACGCAGAAGCGCGAGAAGCTCGCGAAGCCCGAGGACCTGACGCAGATCAACGAGCTGATCGCCGAGCAGGCAGAGGCGGTGAGCGTCGTTGAGGCGGCGCGCGATGTGATGCGCACCTACGAGAGCGGTGTCGCGAGCGCGAAGAAGGCGACCGAAGATGCCGGCGTTGCGTATCGGCAGTGGAAGGCCTTCGACGATGCCGAGGCAGCGCTGGCGCCCGATGGCATCCCGGGGGAAATCCTGAACAGCGCGCTCGAGACGATCAACCGCCGCATGCTCGCTTCGGCGCATCTGTGCGGCTGGGCCGCGCCGCGCATCACTCCGGAGATGGGCATCATCCGCGAGGCGGGCGAGGGTCAGCCGGAGATGGCCTTCGGCCTGCTGTCTGAGTCGGCGCAGTGGCGCGTCTCGGCGATCGTCGCAGACGCCATCTCGAGCATGACGGGCCTGAAGGTGCTCGTGCTCGATCGGCTGGACATGCTGGACATCCGGCCCGACGGCTCGCAGGGCGGTGGCAATCGCGCGCGCGTGCTCAAGTGGGTCAAGCAGCTGGCCGAGGACGACTACGACACGATCCTGCTGATGATGACCCTCAAGCAGAAGCCCGAGAAAATGGGCTCGAAGATCGCCGTGCACTGGATGGAGAACGGAACCATCAAGGGCGCGAAACCCATTCCGGAGCCGGAGGCAGTGCAATGATCGTGAAAGTCGGCCGCATCGTGGAAGGACAGATCCGCGAGGTGCAGTGGTTCAATACGCGCGAATTCGCCATCCAGGTCGGGTACTTCACGCAGGAGGCGGTGGAGACCATCAAGTCGTTCGATCGCATGGGCGCCCTCGCGCGGCCTGGTCACTTCCCCGCGGGCTGGCTGAAGACGCATCGCGACCAGGCGATTAACTTCTGCAAGGAAGGCTGGGCCGAGCAGTTCCCGCGCGCGGGCACTGACAGCGGCATTGCGATGCCCGAGGAAAAGCGGATCATCCTGCCGGGATAGAACTCTGTCGCCCCGCTTCGGTGGGTCCTTCGGTTCGGTGGTGGGTTGTCCACCGGAGCGGGGCGACGGACCTGGTCAGCTCGTCAGCAGCTGCACCAGCGGGACCACGGTCTCAGTCAGCACCCACAGATAGATGACGACCACCAGGCTCCCTGTCGCGAACGCACCGCCCGCCGAACGGTAGGACCGGCTGCCGTACATCCATAGCCGCAGCTTCGCGCCCACGTCGTGCGCCATGTACGCCGCGCACATCGCAACGATGCAGGCGATCGCAACGGCAGCAAGGCCCTTCATGTCGTCGGCTGCCGCACGGAGATGCGGAACTCGCCCACCACCAGGCCCTGCGGATAGGCCGCGGTGAACACCGTCAGCACGCAGTCGTATTCGCCCAGCGCGAGCGATGCCGAGCCGAGCGAGAGCACGACCAGGCGCACGTTATTCCCCGAGACGGGGCGAACGGTCGAGGTGGAGAAGTAGGCTGCATTCGCCAGCGAATCGAACGTCGTGACCGCATTGTCCTTGTCGGTCAGCTTCAGCAGCAGCTTGTTCGTGGCGTTGAGCGGCGTCGGCGCATCGACGTAGCGGTTCTTGTCGATCCGCAGCGCCAGGTCGATCGTGTTGTTACGCCCGAGCCATACGGTTTCCATCTGCCTGCTCCCTGCTCAGCGCAGCGCGAGGACATCGTAGCGCGGCGTCACGACGACAGTCTCGATGAAGGTGAAGGTCACGTCGTCGAAGTCGCCCGCGGCGAAGGCCACGACACTGCTCCCGGTTAAAACCAGGTTTCCACCGCCGACGTACGTCTCCGCGATCGGCGTGCCGTCGGAGCCATCGAAGCCCCAGGCCCCGCCCCACGCTGCTCCCCAGGCTCCGCCCCACGCGTCCATGCTTCAGAGCACGGTGCGGAAGATGTCGCCCAGGACGCCGGTGCCATAGACGCGCGTGCCGTTCACGTAGAGCGCGTCGACCTGCAGGCGCCCACTGGTGAACGTCAGCAGATCGGTCTTCGCCTTGATCGCCCCTACTTCCGTGTCGATGTAGTCGTCGATCGCGTTCAGCACGCCCGCGGTATCCGCCGGCAGGCCGTCCGTCTTCGCCTTGATGGCGAGCTCGAGCGCATTCAGCGCCGCGACCGCTGCGGCCAGCGTCGTCAGCGTCGACTCGCGCCCGATGACGCTGTTGTCGGAAGTGAGGTTCGTCGGCGCCGTGAGCGTGCGCGTGCCGTTCGCCCAGATGTCGGCCACGGACACCGGCCGCAGATTGTTGCGCTCGACGCGAACCGTGGTGCCGTTGGCCGGGTTGGGGCCGTTCCAGGCTCCGCCCACGATCGAGACGTCCTGGATGCCACCACCCGGAAAGGCGATGGTGTCGACGATGGCCGTGGAGCCTTCCGCCGTCGCACCGCCGGTCGTGATGAGCTTGTCGCCCTGGTAGACGGCCGGTCCGCCGTTCGGGATCCGGATGCCGCCGGCGCCCGTCGTGCCGCCGCCCGGGCAAGTGAACGTGTTGCGCGCCGTGCCAGCATCGTGCGTGACGTCGACCTTCGGCACGCCGGTGGCGTTCGGGGTCGGGATGACCTGGCTCTTCCACAGTCGCGCATCGACCGGGAGGTTGAAGTTGATGACCAGATCCTGCTCGTCCATGTCCGTGACGCCGCTGAAGCTGATGATCATCTGCTTCATGTTGGCGACGGCCATGCGCGCATCGGCGATCTGCACCTCGTAGACGCCCTTATGGTTCGTCGCATCCACTTCCTTGAAGCGGATCTTGGTGGCCGTCGGTGCAGCGAAGGTGCCGAGCGTCGTGATGGTCTCGATCGTGCCGCCCGCCTGCGTGTACGCAGTTGCGGCGGATTCGACGTCGGCGATCGACGAGATGATCAAGCCCGTGCTCGAGAACAGGAGCCCGGTGAAACCCTGCTGCGTGCTCGTCTTGATGAGCTTGAGTCGGAAAGTGACGCTGGTGGCGCCACGCTCGAGAGAAAGGATCATGGCTACCTCACAGCATCCCTGCGTTCATGGATCCGCGCCGACGTCCACTGCCGGCGGCCGCAGCTGCAGCAGCGCGCAGCAGCAGCATCACGCCAGAACCGATCGTCGTGGCCGCGTTGTCGTGCGACCAGGTGGGCGTAAAGCCCGTGTTCGCGGTGAGGATCTTCGTGCCCGTGCCCGCGCCTACATAGGTCAGTGAGTCCTGCTGCGCGTACTCGAGCGTCCAGGCGCTCGGCTGCGTCGGCGCAACGATGTGCTCATTCGCCGAGACGCCCGCCAGCATCATCTGCGCGACGCCCAGGCACGTGGCCTGGCTGAGCGTTCCGGTCGCCGCGTACCCCACGTCAACGGACGCGGTGTTCACGGTCGCGATGCTTTGCGAGGCTTCCAGCACGTCGCCGATGTCGACGCCGCTGTACTCCATCAGCCCCTGGCCGGCCCAATACAGGTTGCCGAGTCGGCCGCTCACGTACGTCGTGACGGTCTTCGCATTCACGCTCGAGTCCGAGCCCCAGCGATAGCCGAGATACGCGATGCCGCGCACACCGGAGATGTCGCCGAAGGCCTTCACCACGCGGAAGCGATCGCCGTTCGCATCCTCGATGCGGTCGATGTCCAGCGTTGCGCCACCGTCGTCGAAGACTGCGCCGCAGCGGATGATCAGATTCCCCTTGCCGGGGTTGGAGGTCAGGGCGCGCGCGTGCGACGTCGTGGTATTGACCACGTCGTTCTGCGTCGCCTTCTGAACCTGCGCGAATGGCATGTCAGAACGGCGGCGGGATCGGATCGCCGGGCGTCGTCTCTTCGACGAACTCGGCTTCCAGACCGGCCTGCTCGAAGATTTGCGCGAATTCGTAGGCGATGGATGATTTGCCGCTGCCCTTCGGGCCGGCGAACGTGACTTTCAGCGGCTGCGCTTCGTTCTCGACCAGGTCATAGCCTTCGACCTTGCAGCCTTCCTCATACGGCTGGCGCGGGTGCCGCGTGACGCGCACCTTCGGCAGGATTTCGCGCAGCAGGTCGATGTCGGCCTTCGGGCCTTCGATCGTGATGAACGCGAAATTCCAGCGTTGCGACTGGTAGTTCTTCGGGTGCGCAGTGCGAAGCCGGGTTGCAGTGGGCATCAGGAAATCCTCTTTCCGAAGAAGGAGTCCCACGCCGCGATCGTCACGCGCGTGACCGCGGCGCCAGGCGTGCGCCCTGCGTTCGCCGGTGCGGGGAGGATCGTCACCGTTTCATCCAGGTCGATGGTCACGGAGAACGGGTTGGGGTTGCAGACCGACAGAATCTTCTCGAAGCGCGCCATGTACGTGCCGCCGGCGTAGTTCGGCGCATCGCCCGTGTGCTTCGCACCGACGCGACGACCGAAGCGACGCTGCACCTGCATCTCTTGCGTGACGACGTAGGTCGACGCGCGCGAGGCGCCCGTGTCGTGGTTGTCGAAGCACAGGAACCCGTCGTCGAGCAGGATGTAGCCGAGCGCAAAGCGGTGCTGCTGGTAGGAGGTGAGGTTGTCGCACCGCACGGTCATGTGCGCGATCGCCGGCGCCGCGAGCTCGTTGATCGTTGCGTGGTACTCGCGCAGCACCGTCTTGAACTTGGTGAGGTTCTGTTCCGAGAACAGACCGCCATAGCTCCACGTCTCGCCGAAGGAAGCTTCCAGCTGCTGCATCTCGAGCAACTTGAAATACTTGGTCACGCCGCGCTGGCTGACGTTTCCGCCGACCATCAGCGTCGGGCGAACCGCCTTCACCTTGTTGCGGAACTTGACCCTGCCGTCCTGCCAGATGTCGCCGCAGGTCGAGCCGTCCTGGTTCGAGCTGCCGGTAAAGCGCCAGTCCGCCGGCCCGTCGTTGCCATTGCGCGGCTCGGGGAACCAGTTGTCCGCCATAAGGATGTCGACGGGGATGGTGACGTTGCCGGCGCCGGTGGCAGGCGAGATGAAAATCTCGATCTGCATGCGCGGATACATCTCGCACATGAGCTCGCCGAGCCCGTTCACAGGCCCAGCATTGCAGCAGGCACCAGCCCACTGGCTATCCGAGAACCACGACTTCTTGTAGACGAACGAGCCGCCGCCGGTGAAGCGCTTCACGCGCGCATCCATCGCCAGCTGCGCGTTGCGAATCGTGCCGCTGGGCGTCTCGCTGCCGCTGACGTGAATCGCCTCGTCGCAGCAATACTTTCCGACGAGCAGCGCCGAGTTGATGTTCTTCGCGACCATCAGGCCGTCGCGAACGATCGTGCCGCCCGGGTAGCCCTCGTAGTAGTCGCACATGAGCAGATCGGCGTTCTGCCCAACGATCGTCATCGTGGTCGAGTCGGCGTACAGACCGTCGATGTTTCCGTACTTCTGGAACGAGTAGCGCGGGTGGTCGATGTTGTCGCCCGACCCCGCATCGGTCGTGAAGAACAGCACCGGAGAGAAGCTTCCGGGGTTGCCCGCGCGATCCTCGCCGAGGTAGCGGTAGTCGTAGCCGGTGGCGACCGTGCCGCTGTCGCGGAAGACGACCGGCTGCCCGGTGAGGTCTTCGGAGAGCACCGTGAAGGTGGACGTCAGCGCGGTCGCGGCCTGCTGCGCGCAGCAACCGTCGAACAGCTCGTAAATCTCCGGCATGCCGGGGATGTCGACGGCGGGACCGAAGGGCGTATACGTGCCGTTCTCGGTCTGACACCAGCGCGCGACAGTGCGGCCGAGGCCGTCGTAGGCGAAATCCCAGTAGAACGGGAAGGTGAGGCCCGACTTCTCGTACTGCTGCATCTCCGCGCCGTTTCCGGGGCGCCACTCGAGATTGCAGATGCCGTTCTGGAACCAGACGACCTGGATGCTCGGGCTCTGCGGGTCGAGGCCGGCGCGGATGCCGCGGCCAGTCTTGCCCCACGGCCAGCTGCCAGAGTTCGCGCTGTCGACGCGCACCTTCACGTAGTACGCACCGGACTTCTGCGCGCTGCTCATGAACAGCTGGTCCGAAGTGCCCCACCACTGCGAGCCGCCGACGCACGCCATCGTGACGGCGCTCGAGACAGGCGTGCGCGTGCCGGCCAGTCCGCCGACCAACGAATCCTCATAGGGCGACAGCAGCGCAGACGGCGCCGGCGTGTAGCCGCGATGCGTGTACGAGCCAACGCCATGCAAGCGCCGCTCGACCTTGTAGCGCCGCATGTCCGACTTCACCTGGCCGACCACCGTCGGGTCGGTGACAGCCCCCAGCGTCAGCTGGATGGCCGTCGAAACGGTGCTGGTGACGGTGGGCGCTGAGCCCGGAGTGTTCGGTGCCGTGGTGTCCGGCAGGTTCGTCGCCGGAACGACCGCCGTCGCGACGTTCGAATAGTTCAGCGAGATGAGCAGCGCCGTGTCGACCGCCTTGCGGCGATAGTTCAGCGTCTTGCCGCGCAGCGTGGGGCTTTCCTCGTCCCGATGCAGCGTCGATTGAGAGAACGGCAGCGCGACCCACACGCCAGGCGCGTCAGTCTGATTCTCGCGCTCATCCTGGTAGCCGCCGATGCCGAAGTTGTCGGTCGCGAGGTTGCTGTCCAGCACCACCACCAGGCCATCGAGCGTGGCCGTCAGGCCAGTGACGTCGCTCGGGCGCTGCGTGTCCGGGGGTTGGCCCTGCGGACCCTTCGCCAGTCCAAAAAGGAAATCTGACACGTCCATGTCTCCGTAGAGGGCATCCGAAGCGAGCAACGCTTTCTGCTGCGCCACGAGCAGGGTGTTCTTCGGCGGCTTGTCGCGAAGGCGCTGCGACAGCGCGCGGTTCACGGCGCGATCCGCAACGAGCGCCGCGATGATCTTGTCAGTGGGGGGACGCGCCATTCGCACTCCTTGCTGCTGCGCGCGCGGGCCTATCCATGCCAGCGCTCGAAAACCGATGAAGGGGAGGCTAGGCCCTCCCCCTCGGTCGGTCAAGGAACGATCAGCCCTGCAGGAGGTTCATGGTCGGGGTGACGTCCAGCGTGCTCCCGTCGGCCATCAGGAAGGCCTGGTTCACCTTGATCGTTCCGGTGGCGGTGATGGCGCCCGGGTTCGTCACGACGTTGTACGTGAACTGCAACGGCGTGATCACCGTGACCTGGAAGATGCCGTTGTATCCGGCCTGGTTCGCGCCGCGCACGTTGACGTAGTCGCTCGTGTTCAGCCCGTGCGCCAGGGGCGTATCGCAGGTCACGACGCCGCCGAACCAGTTGAGCGCCGCCACGGCCAGCTGCTGCTGACGGAACATCTCCGCGAACAGCAGGCGCTTGGTGCCGCCGGAGGCCTTCGTCGCGATGAAGTAGCCCTGCACCGCCTGCACCCAGCCACCACCGCCGGCCAGGAACTGCACGGCCGCGCGCGTCGCGAGGTCGGCGATGACCGACCAGTCCGCATCGACCACCGAGATACGTCCGTAGCCGCCGCCGGAGGGCTCGGTCACTGCCGCGTGCGTGAGCGCGGTGGTGATGACGGTGTTCGTCAGCAGGCCGATTTCGAGGTCCGAGTCTCGGTCCACGCCGAAGCTGCGCTTCAAGAACGCCTGCAAGATGAGGTGACGGCCCTCGTCGGGGAAGATGGCGGACATATCAGCTCTCCCTACTTCGTGCCCTTCGTGGCGGCAGCGTAGTCCTTGTTGGCCTGCGCGCGTCTTTGCTCGAGCTCGGTGATCTGCTCGCGCGCCTGCGCCGGCGTGATGGCGTGCTTCGACAGCTCGCGTTCGATGCGCCGCTCGCGAGCGTTCAGGTCGCGCTCGAGCGACTCCAGGTCGAAGCCCTTGCGCTCCATGTTGAACTCGGTGTTCTGCGTGCGCAGCTTCACGCCCAGCGAGGACGCCGCGGCCATGCCGACGCTCTGGTCCTGGTAGGCGCCGTTGAGCACACCGGTGGCCGCATCGAGCAGGCCCTTGTTGCTCCAGCTGCCCGGCACCAGCGGATTGTTCGGCATGAAGCCGCGCCACGCGTGCGCCGCGACCTTACGCCGTGCCTCGCCCGAGGTGTCGTGCTCGCCGTAGATCGGCTCGTCCTTGAAGGTGTCGACGTTCGCTGCGAGCTCGAAGGCCAGCAGCAGCGGACCGCCCACCTGCAGGAATGAGGGCAGGCCTTCGGAGACGACGCCCGTCTCGAACACATCCGATGCCGGGATCCAGCGCCGAGCATCCAGGAAGATCGGATTGCCGTGCTTGTCGTTCTTCGGCGTGCGGATCATGCGCGGCGTGCCCATCCACGTCATGCCCTGGTACTGCTCGTCCATCAGGCGCCGCTCGCGGTCCTCATCATCGTCGCCCGCCAACATGTAGCCGAGCGAGTTGAGCGCCCACGACATCGCCATGTACTTCCCGATCTTCCACGGCCGGCGGTAGATCGCTTCGGCCAGCAGCGGGACGGCGCGATACGTGTACGAGATGAACGGCAGCACCGAGGCGCGCGCGAAGTTGATCCACGGCGCGCGGATGTCGTAGTCGATGAACTGGCGGCGCGCGGCGGCCGCGGCGGCGGCGGGCTGCATCCCATCCTCGCGGAACTTGAGATAGGCGCCCATGCGGAAGATTTCGTCCTCCCACTCGTAGGCGCGCTTCATCCCGTCTTTGGTCGACCGCAGCAGGCTCGTGAGGCGCCCGAGCATGCCGAGCCCATACGCGTCGCCCGCGATGCCCTGGTCGCCCTCGAGCTCCTTGAGGATCGGTTTCAGCACCTCTTCGCGGATGGACTGCTCGAGGTTCGAGTTGCCGAAGAGACCGAGCTTGTACGCCTCCTGCCACGACGGATCCTTCGCATGGAGCGAGCGGACGCCGTCCCACAGGTGTTTCCAGCGCACGTCGATCAGGTCGAGCAGCAGGAAGTTCGACATGATGTTGTTCATGTGAACGGTCGGCGAATAGGCCGTCTTGAACGTCTTCCAGGTCTGCAGGATTCGCTGCCAGAAGTGCGGCGTCTGCATCAGCTCGAGCTGGAACAGGTCGCGCCAGATCGGCGCGCGCACGTACATGCCCGCCATGTTGCCGTAGCGATTGGTCTGCGTGCCCGGCAGCTTCGACGTCGGCACGCGCACCCAGTCGACATCCGACCAGGTGGCAAGGCGCTGCAACCGCACCTCTTCGGCGCCCTTCCAGGTGCTCTGCGGCGGCTCATCGCTGCGCGACCACTCGCTGTTGCGCGCGATGTCGTCGTAGAGCTTCAGCGTCGAGAGGTCATGGTGGAGCTTCGACAGCGACTGCACGGCCATGTAGCGACCGTCGAAGATCGCGCCCATCGAGCGCAGCTCCGCTTCGGTGTAGTCACGCCGCAGGATGACCTTGCCCGACTGGATGTGCTTCACCTCGTACGTTCCGCGGTCGACCAGGCCCGCGTATTTCGCCGGCAGCTCCACGTCGGCCGGCCAGTAGACGCGGCGCACGCGGCGATCGCGCTGCTGCGCGCCGTCGAAGGCTTCGGCCTGCGAGGGATCGGTGCTCGAACGCACCTGGTCGAGCACGCGCCAGCTGGTGCCGGCGAGCGCAACGTCGATCTTCTGACCCTCGAACCGTCGACCCCACCAGTCCGCCGGCGCCGCGGCGCGCAGCTGCTGCGGCGTGACTTCCACCTTCAGGCCGCGGCCGCGGAACTGGTCGCCGACGACGCGATGCCGGCGCTTCTGCGCAGCGTCGTTGATCATCTTCGCCAGGCCCGTCTTCTCGTGACGCAGATACGCGCGATGTGCCCACTTGCGGCGGTTCGACTCGAACACCGCCCGACTGATGCCGCCGACGCCCACCAGCTGCTCGCCCAGGTCTTCGAGAGCGTCGATGACCGGCGCTGCGACGGCGCGGATGACGTCGTCGTCCACCTCTTTGCCGTTCAGCAGTGCGCCGATCGCCTCGGCTTCCGCACGGTTCATGCGCGCGCTGAGCAGTTCCTTGCCGAGCTGCAGGGCGTTCCACTGGCCCGCCATGTTCTCCGACATGCGCTGCTTTTCCTGCTCACGGAAGCCTACCGGCGTGTCGACGCGATCGCCGAGGCCGTGCTTCACGCTGCGCGCCATCTTCTCGAGCACCGCCTTGCCGGCCTCGAACGGCTCGACGCCCCACTGCGCCTTCATGTTCGCGTCGGTGCGCTGCGCGAGCGGGCCCAGGAAGCTGAACGTCTTGCTGCCGAACTGACCGGCGCGCGTCGCCGCGGCGAGGCCCAGCTTCTTCATCGCGGGGTTCATGTGCCACTCGCCATTGCGGATGGACGCACCGAAGGGCGCCGTTGCGAGCAGGCGGAAAATCTTGTCGATCGGCTGGCCTTCCTTCACCTGGCGCATCAGCCAGTTCTGCGCCTGGTCGGTCTCACGCTCGTACTGGTCGAGCGCCTGGCCGAGCTCGGCGGGCGTGGCGTCGGTGCGCTTCGCGGCCTCGCCGGCGCGCGCACGCTGC
>JADMIO011302049.1_pt1 | contig 10847 bp, 12 predicted proteins | sample 8958161 | NCBI WGS metagenome assembly JADMIO01 (sample SAMN16585339, study PRJNA669376) | soil metagenome | isolation source: Crop rotation soil | place: USA: Cullars Rotation, Alabama | collected 2011 | reverse complement strand
GACAAACTTTGCCGGTCCACTCAAAAAATTTACTTCTCTTAACACCTTCTCGCCGCAGGATTGGTAGACTGCCCCGCCATGTGCGACAGAATCTGCGCGAAATTGCTTTTGCTCGTCAGCGTGGTTTTTGTTGCTGCTCCGCTCTGTGCTGCCCAGCCCACTCCGGCTCCAAGGCCCACGCCGACCAGCAACAGTCTGCCGGTGGTCTCGCCCGATGGTTCTTTGATCGCGTTTACGTCGAATCGGAGCGGCACTTCCGACGTGTATGTAATCGCCGTGGATGGCAGCGGTGAGCGCCGATTGACTGAAACAGCTGAAGTGGAAGGCAATCTCGCCTGGTCGCGAAACGGCAAAGTACTCTTCGCGATTTTCAAGGATGAAGTTAGCCGGCTTTATGAAATCGATCCGGTGAGCAGGAACCAACGAGAACTGGCCCAGGTTCCGGGACGCGGGCCCACGCTTTCTCACGATGGCAAGCGTTTGGTTTACATGGCCGGCACCTGGACGGCCACGCGACTGATGGTGGCCGGCGGCGACGGCACCAATCCGCGTCAGATCAACGATGGCTCGTCTATCGCCTGGAACAATCATTGGTCGCCGAATGGGAAACGAATTGCTTTCACCGGACGAGACGATCCGAAAAGCGAACTGGCCGTCTTCGTGGTCAACGCTGACGGTTCATCAATGCGTCATCTGACTCGAATACCTCCTGAAGAGGGCGGAGGCCAGTGGCCTGTCTGGTCGCCGGATGGGCGTCGTCTCGCCATCCAGGTCAACAGTCGCACACAAAAGGGCTCAGCCCACATCTGGATCGTGGAGGCGGCCACCGGAGCGGCGCATAAGATCGGGACCCACAGCGAAGCCTATCTTGACGAAACACCTTCGTGGTTCCCGGATGGCAAGCGCATCGCCTTTCAAAGTAATCGCACCGGCAAGATGGAAGTATGGGTGATGAGCGACGACGGTTCCGGAGCGCGGCAAATCACCGGCAAGCCTTCGGCGCCGGGGCAAGAAGCTGATCGATACGCCACGCTGCCAGTGGCCTGTCGCAATGGCAAGAGAATTTTCTTTACTTCAGAGCGTGACGGTCGCCCGCAACTCTACAGCATGAAATCTGACGGCAGCGACGAGCGCCGGGTAACTGACTTGAAGTCCATTGATATCGCGCCTGACTGTGGGCGCAACACGGAAGCGGTCCTGTTCCTATTTCTTTCCAGCGAGAATTCTCCGGCCGGAATCAGCCTGATACGACCGGACGGCGCGGCACGGCGCGCACTTCCTACTGACAAAGACGTGCGTTGGCCGCGCCTGTCGCCGGACGGTAAGCGCGTTGTTTTCACTGCGAAAAATGATGCCGGTGCCAGCACCATCTTCACGATGAACATCGACGGCGCCGTTGTGCGACCTTTTCCGTCCGGACTCGAGCAGGCGTGGGATCCAGCGTGGGCGCCCGACGGAAGGCAACTTGCTTTCGCGGCTTATCCCGATGACTTCAAACATCTCGACACCATGATGAGCGAAGTCTTCGTTTCCGACAGCGACGGTCAGCATCGTCGTCTGCTGGCCAGGGTTCCGGGTTTGCTGCAACTGCCGCGCTGGTCTTTCGACGGCAAGTATCTCGCCTATCAAACACACGCGGGCGGCTCAGACGCGAATGTGGTGGTGATCGATGTCGCGTCCGGCGAAGTAAAGACCGTCACACATCACGACCGTCCATATTTAGATGAAGCGCCGGCGTGGTTACCCGATGGTCGTCTTTTGTTTCAGAGCAATCGCACGGGAAGATTTGAGGTCTGGGTGATGAATGCGGACGGAAGCGGCCAGAGACAATTGACCGGACGGTAAGACGCTCAGCTCAGCTGCCGCGCACCATCTTCATGCGCTTGTTCTTTTGATCAAAGGTGAGCGTGAACTCCCGCAGCACGCGGAAACCAACGTTTGTGTTTGCGAGCGCCGGGAACGCGATTGTCGCCTGAGGATATTCAAAGCGGCCAATGTGAATCGTGTCGCGCAATTGCGCCTGTTTGATTTCAATTTGATTAGTGACTGAGCGAGCGCGACCGACGGTGACCGGCTGTGAAACCAAAGGGAGTTGCTCAACCAGATCTTCCGGCAGGATAAATCCCGCGACAAAGTTTCCGGAATCGATGTGCGCCTTCACTCGCCATTTCCCGATGGCGAGCTCGATCACGGGCACCCGATGTTCGATCTCAAAACTCAAAATGTCAGCGCCGTTAGCGGCGGGTAAATCTCCGCGCGCCAGCCTTACCTGCATGGCCGGATAATCAAGCGTCAACAGGTAATCAGTAAACAAGGCAAAGCCGAGGATGCCGTCGACGTTCGGATAGTCGGCCGTGATTCGTTGAGGTCGAATGACCGCCGTCACGTTGCGAAATTCCGCGCCGCCAAACGTGATCGAATCGATCTTCGCCGTGCTCACAATTTGATCATTCAAGCCCGAAGGGTCTCCACTGCGCACCTGGCCGATGGTTTGGAGGTTGAGTTGTTCGGCAACGGACGTGTCGATGTCGGCTTGCATGCCGCCGCCGGTGTCGATGGCAAACGCGAATGGTCCGTGGCCATTGAGCTTTACTTCAATGACCGGCATCAATCCGCGGAACTGCATGGGGGCGACGGCGACCGGCGCGCTCTGCGCAACGGCGGCAACCGCGCCAGCGAGGAAGATTACGATTGACCCGGCGACTATCCTCAGCTTACCCATTGAAACTTGTTTGTTCCCCCAGTAATTATCAGTAACATTTGGGCAGACCCCGGATCAAGGAAATGAAGAATTGCCAGGGGAATCCGGAGAAAAAGAGTGGGAATGAGGTCAGTACCACCTGCGGTAGCGGGTGGGTAGTTTACCAAAGAATACCCATCCGCTACCGCGGACGGTACTGACTTCATGGTCAAGTTGAGTCAAGCACCTAATTATCCTGATGAAATTAAGTCCCTCTAGTGTGACCTCTGATACGAAAGCTTCATTAGCCTGGCTAGGTCGCCATCCAGCTGGCTCTCTTTAGTAAGCACTATCATGTGCGAAATGCGCGGCATGGGGCCCGTCAGTTTAGATTTGGTTACCGCCTCGTCAAACGCGCGCTCGCCCAAATCAAAGCCAACACGAAGCTCCCTGGGTTTGATATTGATGGCGGCGAACTCACGCTTTTCAAGAATGGACACATAAGTCTTCTTGGGCAGCACCGTCGAACCGGGAAAATGCTTCTGCGCGAAAGCGGTAAGCGCTTCGTAAAGCGGCCGCATGTCGGCAGCTTTGGCAAACTGGTTATCCAGCAAACTTTCGGTGCTGCCGTAGACCGGCTTTCCGTTGTTCAGATAAATGCCGGCTAACAACGAGGCGTTCATGTGCCCAAAGCCGTTCTTTTCCTTCAACCACTTGATGATGTCGTTTCGCCGCGTGATGCCGGATGCCGTGACGTGCTTCATCCAATCGCTCAGCCCTTTTCCCGTAGTACTCTTTAGGTTGCCGATGAATTCCTTTTCAATCTCGCCTGATGTCTTCGCTGCCATTCTTTACCTCCAGATTCCCAGGACAAATCCAATCAAACCGAAATAGACGATGATGTATCCGCAGTTGATCAGCATGTACTTCAGCGTTCGCTGTTCGAAGAGCGAAATGATCACAAACATGGTGGCCGCCCAGCCCACACCCGCGAGCAGCCCCGCTGTAAGTCCCCATTGCCAATTGGTCTTGCTGTCACCGAGAAAGAAGGCAAGGTTGTACGAGATGATCCACGCCAGGAGCAGCGTCAACGAATAAGTTTTGAGCGGTTTGGCCTTTGCCAATTGCTCGTCGCTCAAGCCGGTTTGCTTTTGCCAGGCTTTAAAGAAGAGCAGTGGCGAATACCAGAGAGCGCCAATGGCCAGGCTCAGGACGGCGCACACAAAAACAGCCAGATGGTTTAGGTAAGGGTTTGTCATAACGCCCGCGAATCTAAACCCCAATTCCCGGGCGCGTATTGGAAAAAATTTACCTGAGCGGGAAATTAACCAACCGGCACGTAATTCAGCATGTCGGTTTTTCTGCGGATGTATTCTTCCGGGGTGAAGCCTGAGAAGAATTTGAAGTCATGAATGAAGTGGGCCTGATCATAAAAGCCACAGTCCAGTGATATCCCGGCCCAACTCACTTCTTCCTGTTGCTCGATCTCGCCGATGGCTTTCTGAAAACGAATGATCTTCAAGTAGGCCTTCGGCGTAATGCCCACCTGGCGGCGGAACATGTCGATGAAATGTTTCTGCGAATAGCCGATTGATTGGCTCACATGGCCCAGATTGATTTGATCCGGCTGACGAATAATTTCGCCGAGCGCGTACTCGACGGCGGCATTGGGAGTGAACCTGTTTTGAAAACGCTTCAATAGAAAACGTTCGGCCGCGGCAAACTTCAGGCTGATGTCCGCGATCTCCAACAGGTGCTCGCGGAGATGCGCAAAGTCTCGGCCCCATAACAGATCGGCATCCACCACCCGATCGGCCATCTCGTCCATGGGTACGGGGAAAAACGGATAGGCCATGCCTTTACGGAACGACATGATGAACATTGCGGCTTGCTTACCTGAGGGAATCGAGATGAACTCAGTCCTCACGCCCGAGGCCCAGACATGATGGCAGGCCTGGATTTCTTTAAGCGTCTCGTTGTCGTAGATGTACTGCGGCCCGTCGTGAAAGTCGAAAATTATTTCAGTGTTGCCGTCAGGCAGGAACCGGTCGATCGAATGCTCAGGGTTGTAGCCTTCGTAGTAAATGAAATGATCCACAAACTGGTTGAGCGGAAAACTCGGAATGTAGGTTTCGAAAATCATTTCGCAAAGCATCGGCCCGTGAGCGGGCGAATAATATCACTCCGAAAGCATTGGTTGCATGATCTTTGCCAGCCTCAAAGCCGGATTTGCGGCATTCACTTCAACTCCCTCCTCGACATACCAAATGGCCGACAAAACGGCTTGAGCAAACGCCCAGGCTAGCGTTCGTTCATAGTTCAGATTGAGCTGTTTAGCGAATTGGTTGAGACGCCTTTCGATTACTGGCGGCGCCAGAAATAACTCGGGGCGTTCAATCGGATTGCGAAGCACGGCGCCAATCTCAAATTCAAGTTCGCCGATTACGCCCTTCGGATCGATCGCTACCCAGCCACGATGGGTATCGAACAGAACGTTGTAGTGGTGCAAATCCCCGTGAAGCAGTCGCGTCCTGCTTTGTGTTTTGGCTAAGTCAGCAAAAACCTGCTGCGCCGATTCAACGAGGTCTTTCGGAACTTGAGTGTCGTTGGAGACGAGATAGCGCTCAAATCCTCTGCCCCAGGCGGTGTTGGTGGGAACGCCATCCGGAATTTTGCTGGCCGACATCTTCTCGATCACGCCTGCCAGAATTTCTGTCGCTTCTTGATCACGGCCATCCAGGGCCATCTGCACAAGTGAGCCACCCGGTTGCAAACGTTCCAGAAGCATGGCGCCGGCGGTGTGTTCATAGACACGCACCATGCCGTTCCCGGCAAAGACGCTGACAACCTCGCCGGCGTTCCACTCGTCGTCGCCTGGCTGCTTGATCACTTTCAGAACCAGGCTTTGCCCATTGCGAGTAGCGTAGGAAATCACCGACGTTTCAGTTTCAAAAGACTCAACAATGTCGAGGCGCCACTCGCGGGTGTGCTGCTTAATTCGATGATTGAGATTCAACAAATCTCTAGTGCGCTGACTTGTCAGCGCGTTTTGTGACAGATAATTTTCAAAATCACTTACTCACGCGTTTGAACGAGAAATAGATCGGCGGGAGCCCGGAACCATCCGGACCGACAAAGCTGATGCCGCCAAAGCGCTCGATGCCCGAGAGAGTGTCGCCCTTCAGCTTTCCTTCGAACAGCAACAAACCGCGTGGCCGCATCCCGTTCATCATTCCCCAGGTAAATCCCTCAGGCGTAACTTTCAAGTATTCCCAGCGCTGCACCATCTCTTTACCATCGGGGAGATGGTGGATGGTTTCTCCAACCACCTTTCCGTCGACAACTTTGAGTCTTAAAGTCTGTCCGCCGCGGCGTGGTTCATCAGGATTCATCCAAACATCGCCGAGCCACTCGCCGACAAATGCGCGCACTTCCTCCGGCTTCGGAAACGGATTAGCGAGCAGCGCTTCGACGGTTTCGGTGGGCGGCGGCCGCCGTTCGACTTCGGCGATCTGAGAAAGCAATGCGGCGCCATCAGTGGGCGCGCCGTATCCGGACACGAGTATGTTGTAAGCCTCTCTGGCGGCGGCGCCGCGCCCTTCCATCAACAGATCCTCAACCACACTGCGCAACACTTCCTGCGGCGGAATCACGGCCGCGCCCAGCGACGCCCCCACCTTTGCGTAATAAGGCATGATGCTGGTGGTGGGATACTGAGGTGCTGAGAACCGCGAATAATCCGCAAAGACCTGGCGCAGCCCCAGGTACGCACCGAGCATTGGCAGCGACTCGTGTCCTTCCCATGGCAGCTTTTCATGATAAAGCTTCCAGGACGCAGGTGCCCCGCTAGTGAGCGCGTTCCAACTTACATCGGACCAGCCAAATCTCGCCTCGAGCGAGGCGTATCTCAGCGGCGCCGATTTGGTTGCGGTGCGCGCCAGGAGTTTTTCACAATCCAGTTGTCACCGAACTGGGTGGGCCCGTCGAGCGAAACGACCGCGTTATAGAGTGGGCGCGTGGCCGCCGCGTAGGTTGCCAGGATCCCGCCACTTGAAAAACCGACGAACACTCGCGGGGCAGCCGTGCGAAACTTTAGATCAACTGCCGGGATTAATTCCTTTTCGATAAAGTCGAGGAAGCGATCGCCGCCCTGGTTCAGGTCGCTGCCGCCCACCGACAAGCCCGGCGGCGTCAGGTCATACACTCGCTTCTCGTCTCCTGACAAAGAACCGGTCGCGCCGAAATTCTCAATCGCAACGATCACCATTTCCGGCATCTGCCCGTTGCGGCTTAGTTCATCGCTGACCGCAGCGACAGGGGCGAGGAGAAAATCACCATCAGTCACAATCATCATCGGATAGCGGCGTTCAGGCGCGCTTTGGGAAAAGGAAGGAGGCAGGACAATAGATATCTTGCGTGTCTCTTTCAAAATCGCCGAGGCGATCTGAAAAGTTTGCGCGGCGCCGCCGCGCGAGGCCGAGACGGTGCGGCCTTGGTCGGCAACTAGGGCGGGTTGTTGCGCTTGAAGTGATTGAGCGCCGGCGATTCCTGTGACCAGCAGAATGTACGAGATCCGGAACAGTTTGAAAGGCCTCATTTGGTTTTTCTTTCAGCGTGAAATCGGTGAGCAGTCCTTCGATGAGGTGCGGTCCGCACCGGCTGCCTCCTGGAGTAATTTGTCAACGTTAAGTGCGGTTCTCAAGGCTGAAGCGGGTTTTTGGAGTGCGCCGGCAGAGCGAAGCGGCGACGGCGCACCACCCGGTCGCTACCGCTCCCGGTTCTGACCTCATTTTCCGACGCGCTTGATGCGCTCGTTCGGGGAGGTGACGGCTACTTCCTGATTCGAGAAGAATGTCCGGCCACGAGTTGCCAGCGCTTCTCACGCCAGACAAAGACGTCGGTGAAGCGGCTCTGCGAGATTGAGGTTTCGCCTTTGATGAGCCGCTTGGTGGTGACGCGGCCGGTAACCACTGCCGTTTTGTCATAAAGCCGCACGCTCATGTCGTCGGCGTCATAAGCAACCAGTTTCACGTCAGGGTTCGGAGGCTGTTTCAACCCTTCGAGGTCCTGTTTTTTGGTAGTTATTCCGCCCGCGGCGTCAGTGAAAATAAATTCTTCGGCTTCGACGCGATCAAAGAACGCATAGTCGGCATCGATGTTGGCCTTGCCAATGTCCCGCTCCAGTTGCATCAGGTCGAGTTTGATCTGCTCATCTTTTTTGGCGGTCTGGCTGAACACGGCAGACGCCGCGGCCAAAGTAATCAGGATAAAAGTGACAGTTCGTTTCATCTTTGATTGACACCTTCCTTGGAATCGAGTCGTTGTCTTCATTTCTCATCGTCAAGCAGCCGTGTCGTGTGCTCGGTGATGGACGGCCGGGCCATCTCCGCTGTATTCACCGGTTGTCTCCAGGTTGTGATCGGACTCTGTGAGCCGGCGGGCAAAGCCGAAGTACGCGCGGCGGCCAGCGTTCTGCTCCGGGTAGGTGATGAACTCTGAATTTCGTTTGGAGTCTTTTGCGCCAGGAGATATGCATGCAGCAAGCGAATCAGGCCGATCAGGAAGACCACGAGCACCGGAATGAACAGCACAAAGAAATCACTTTCCATTGCCGTCATCAGGGCCACTATGAGTAACAGCACTCCGCTGGTGATTAGTAGCAGGGCGCCCCAACGAATCCCTTTTTGACGTGGCGAAAGCTGACGCTTTCCTTCGGAACCAACCCCGGCGAGGACGCCACCGTTCGCGACTAACTGCGACACGACCGTCAGCGGGAAGCCACAGCGCGAACAAAAGCGCATGTCTTCGGCAATCTGTTCCTGACTACATTGGGGACAATACATTTTGAAGTGAAATCAGCTTAACTGGTGCTGCTTAGGATACGACGCGATGCGCTTGAGAGTTCGGTGTCTCTGCCGCAAGCGTTGAAGGGTGCTCTTGGCCGCCTAGTCCGACGACGCAAGCACGCTCGCTTCGCTAATCTCATCACCCGGTGAGGCGGCAGTCATTTGCTGCGCAATGATAATCCTGCGACCTTCAACTCTGAGCCGCGGCAGTCGCAAAGCAAATCCCGCCGCGCTGAGAACACAAATCGCGCCGCCGATCATGACGGTGCGCGGCGCCCCAAGTCGCTGGGCCAGCGACCCCGCAACCAGTGCGCCGATGGGCGCCATGCCCATAAACATCATTGAGTAAACGGCCATGACCCGGCCGCGCAGGTTGTCGGGCACCATTGCCTGAATCAGGGTGTTCGATGCCGCCATCTCGATCATCATCGCGTAACCCACCGGCACCAACAGGGCGGCAGACAACCAGAATGAACGCGAGAGACTGAAGAGAATCAGGCTCACGCCGAATCCTGCGGTCGCCAGCGCCACCCAACGGCCGAGACCGCGCAACTGTTTGCGCGCGGCCAGGCTCGCGGCGGCGCCGAGCGCGCCAACCCCTGACGCACCCATTAATAATCCCAATGCACCAGCACCATGATGCAGAATCTGATCGGAGAAGATCGGCATGAGCACTGCGTAAGGCGCGCCAAAGAGACTGACGGCGCCGAGCAGCAGGAGCAGCTCTCGCACCGGGGCCGTGCGCGCGACAAAAACAAAACCTTCGACGACATCTTTCAATGGCGAGCCGGCCAGCCTCACTTTGCGATGGGTGGGAATCTTCATCAGCATCAGACCGCCAATCACCGCGATGTAGCTGGCGCCGTTAAGAAAGAAGCACCAGCCTTCCCCGATCCCCGCGACCAGAAGGCCGGCGATGGCTGGTCCAACAATGCGCGCGCCATTGACCATCGACGAATTCAGCGCAATGGCATTCATCAAGTCTTCCTTGCCGACCATGTCGACTACGAACGCGGATTGTGCCGGAACGTAAAATGAATAGTTAATGCCCAGCAGCGACGCGAGCACGAACAGGTGCCAGACTTGAATCCGTCCGGTCAGCGTCAATGCCGCGAGCAGGAATGCCAGCAGCATGGAAACGATTTGCGTCACGATCATGATGCGGTGACGCGAATGCCGGTCCGCGGTGGCGCCGCCCACCGGAGAAAGCAGAAACACCGGAATCAAATTCGCGAAGTTAACCAGCCCAAGTAGCGCCGCCGAACCAGTCAGGCGATAAACGAGCCAGCTTTGCGCCACGGACTGCATCCAGGTCCCACAAACCGAGATCAGTTGCCCACTAAAGAACAACTGGTAGTTTCGGTGTCTGAAAGCCCTGACAGATGCCGGCAATCTCGACTCAGCCACAAATCTCTCCGTGGACTCTGCGATTAGGTCCTGATCATGGACGGGGGTTTATTGAGGGAAATTCAGTTTAGCAGGGAAGGGTTCTCATTAACACTGCGGCTTTAGCCCGGTGACTTAGCGCTTATCTTATTTTCTGCTGAGACACGGACCCGCCGCCTACGCTTTTCTGATCGCGCGATCTTTCGTAACTTCAGCACGCGATCTTGGTTGTAAGCCAGCGTGGAATTCTCAATGACCGCATACACCCACTTCTTTTCCTTCTCGACAAAGTTGCGGAAAAGGAAAACGATCTTGTCGCCCAGAAACATTTCCCGGCGAAAGCCGGCTTCGGCCCCATGATAGAGGACCAGCGTTTCGCCCTTGCGGAACTTTCCCTTGAATGGTTCGACGACGTCGCTAACGATCCGCCAATCTTCATAACCACCGATGCGACTGACGATCTCAGCTTCGCGCGCGTGAACATGAGCCACCACTACGGACGATCGATAGTCGCTCCTGAGATAACTCATGGAGGGCCACTGCGGATCATCCTGGGCAAAGGCCCACGCCGGCAGGAGAACAACAAGGAAACACGTTGTGAAAAGAGCTTTCATCTTATTAGCAGACGCGTTTCACGATTGGTTTTGCCGTTGGATTCTGGTTGATAGGCTCTGGGTACGCAAGCGCCCTGCGGTTACCCGAAGCCGTCTCAGTCTTCCGTATACAATACTGCTCATGACAATCGAGCTAAAAGGTCTCTCCCGGGATCAAATCAATAATCTTCTGCCGGCGGGATTGATATCCCTTTGTTGGCGCGGCAGCGTCGCGCACGGCATGTATGTCCCCAAGTCTGATCCCGATTCCATCGATGACAAAGACATCATGGGCATTTACATCGCCGAGCTCGAACATTATTTGGGATTCGGCCGGCGCGA
>JADMIO010941493.1_pt1 | contig 10847 bp, 11 predicted proteins | sample 8958161 | NCBI WGS metagenome assembly JADMIO01 (sample SAMN16585339, study PRJNA669376) | soil metagenome | isolation source: Crop rotation soil | place: USA: Cullars Rotation, Alabama | collected 2011 | reverse complement strand
GCGACAACTTGTCCACGTGGAATTCTAAGCTTAGGATCCCAATGTGCTGGAAAGTGGGGATGAAGTGGCCGACGATCATCATCTCCCTCGGCGCCGTGTTCGCCACCACCTCGGTGCTGCTGGTCTTCCAGCTCGGCCAGCCGCGCATCTTCTTCTCGATGGCGCGCGACGGTCTGCTGCCCCAGTGGGCGGCGAAGGTCCACCCGAAGTACCGCACCCCCCACATCACCACCTGGCTGACCGGGATCGTGGTGGCGATCTTCTCGGGGCTCGCCAACATCAACGAGGTGGTGGAGCTGACCAACATCGGCACCCTCTTCGCCTTCCTCCTGGTCTGCGTCGGCATCACCATCCTGCGCTACAAGGACCCGCAGCGGCCGCGCCCCTTCCGCGTCCCGCTGGGGCCGTGGCTGATCCCCCTGCTGGGCGGAGCCTCCTGCATCTTCCTGATGGTCTACCTGCCCCCCACCTCCTGGTGGCGGTTCATCGGCTGGCTGGTGCTGGGGATGTCGATCTACTTCTCCTACGGCTATACCCACAGCGTGGTGGGACGCGAGAGCGGCCGGCCGGCGAAGCCGCCGGGGCAGAACCTGGCCGCACTCGGCTTCCTGCTCGCCGCCGTGGGCCTGTTCACCATCCCGCACGACGCCGGCCTGCCCACGCTGGTCCGCGAGGCGTTCAGCGGCACCGCCACGGATCACCTGCGGTCGCTGATCGGCCTCTCCCTGATCGCTCTGGGGGTCATCTCGGGGGTGTTCGGCGTCGCCGGAGCGCGGAGGGCGGAAGGGCGTTGATCCGACCGATCCGTCGGACCGACGGATCGGTCGGATGGCTTCTTCCTCGTCCTGCCTGCTACCCCCGCCCCGCCGCCGGCCACTGGGCCGCGGCGGCGCGGGCCATCGCCTTCTTGGAATCACCGGCGAAGCGCTTCTGCAGCCGGCGGGTGATGGGCCGGCCGAAGCGGGCCAGCGGGTGGCTCGGCCGCGAGAAGGCGAACAGGTCGTACCAGACCGAGTTGTCCTCGTGGTGCCACTCGACCGTGAAGCGCTCCTCCCCCTGCTCGGCGTGGTCGGGGAGGGTCCCGTAGGCGAACCCGAAACGGACGATCGGGCCCTCGTCCTCGACGGTGTAGACGATCCGGCAGGCATTGAGCGACCAGAAGCCGAGATGGCGGACCCGCACCGCCACGGTAATGCCCGGCTCCAGCGGCGCCGTGGGCGGATGGGCGGAGACCCATCCGAGGTCGAACTGCTTCCAGTTGCGGACCGCGTCCACCGCGCGCGCGAAGGCCGCCCGTCCCTCGCCGAGCTGGATGCGGTTGTGATCCACCGTGTAACCGGAGGGGGACCCCCGTCGGGAGGCGCCGACCTCACGATAGGAGAAGGTGCGGTTCCGCTGCGCGGAGAGGAACCGGTCGATCTGGCGGCGGTCGGGCTGGGTGAGCAGGAACACGCGGCGGGCGAGCGTACCACGCGCGGGAAGCCGAGGCACGGTAGAATGCACCGCACTGACGCTGCGGTCGATTGAGGGAATCCACATGCGACGCTACATGGAGCTGGTCGAGCGCCTGCGCAACTCTGTCCTCGAGAGCAAGGGGGAGACCACCCCCGCGCTGCGCAAGGCGATCGCCGCACGGTCCGCGGAGCTCGGAGGAGGGCCCGCCGCGCCGCCCGGCGCCGAGATCCCCGCGGATCTGCGGGAGCTCGTGGACAAGACCGCCCTGCATGCCTACCGGGTCACCGACGAGGAGATCGCGGCCTTGCAGGAGGCGGGCTATGCGCAGGACGAGATTTTCGAGATCGCGATCAGCGCCGCGATCGGCGGCGGCCTCGCCCGGCTGGAGCGGGGGCTCGCCGCCCTCGAAGGAGGCAAGCGATGAGGCTGGAATCGGTGCGGCGGGGGACGGGGATCAAGCGCCTGCTCCTGCCGGTGATGAGCTGGAAGGTCGGCGCGCGCGTGCCGGACATCGTCCGCACCCTGATCCATCGGCCGCGGTTCTTCGGCAAGGCCTACAACGACTGGATCCAGGCGGTGATGCGCGGGCCATCGCAGTGGAGCGTCTGGGAGCGAGAGCTCTTCGCCTCCTTCACCTCGCGGTGCAACGCCTGCCTCTTCTGACAGGACTGTCACGGCGCGGTCGCGTCGATGGCCCATGGTGAGGACGCGGTGGTGCAGGCGGTGCTCGCCGACTACCGCACGGCGCCCATCCCCGAGACGCTGCGGGCGATGCTCGGCTTCCTGGAGAAGATGACCCTGCATCCGGACGAGCTCGGTCCGGACGACGTGGCGCCGCTACGCGCCGCCGGCCTTTCGGACGAGGAGATCGAGGACGCGATCCACGTCTGCGGCCTGTTCAACGTCATCAACCGGGTGGCGGACTCGCTCGGCTTCGAGCAGGCGGATGCGAACGGGTATGCGGTCAGCGCCCGGATGCTCCTGGACAAGGGATATCTCCTCTGAGCGCCTCTGCTATCATCCGGCCGTCATGAGGCCGCGCTCCATCGCCCTGCTCCTGCTGCTCGCCCTGGCCTTGCGCCTGGGCGTGGGGCCGCACCCCTGCCATGCAGGGACGCCCCCGGCCGCCGCGGCGGCGCACGCCTCCTGCCATCAGGAATCTTCGCCGAAAGCTCCGGCGCAGAACGGCGAAAAAGATTGCTGCAAGGGCGAGCACTCCCTGTGCGAGAACGCCTGCCAGACGGCCGCCGTGCTGAGTGTGACCCTCGCCTCCCCCGCGGCCCTGCCGATTCAGGAGCACGCCTCTTTCCCGGAGCACCCGGCCACGCCGCCGGTCGTCTTCCCGATCGATCACATTCCGCTGATCTGAATCCCCTCCCGCTGGAATGCCCGGAGATGCGCGCGCAGCGCATCCCGCGGGATGCCATGGAACCGACTTTTTGGGGATTCAAATGGAACGAAAGACGTCGCTTTGTCTGAGCGCCTTGGCGCTCTCGCTCTGGGCCGCCGCCCCCGCCGCCGCGCAGCACGACATGCAGGGCATGGAAGGCATGGACATGGAGGGCATGCACCACCACATGCACGCCATGCGGGGGATGCTCGCCCCCTACTCGATGTCGCGCGAGGCCTCGGGCACGGCCTGGCAGCCGGAATCGACCCCGCACATGGGGGTCCACACGACGTGGAACGGCTGGCACCTGATGACCCACGGTTTCGCCAGCCTCATCTACGATCATCAGGGAGGGGATCGCGGGGGCACCAAGACCTTCAGCGAGAGCATGCTGATGGGGATGGCCTCGCGGGATCTCGGCCCCGGCCACCTGGGGCTGCGGGCCATGGTCTCGGCCGAGCCGTGGACGATCGGCAGGGGAGGGTATCCGCTCCTTCTGCAGACCGGCGAGACGGCCGACGGCCGCACGCCGCTCATCGATCGCCAGCATCCGCACGATCTCCTGATGGAGCTCGCCGCCACCTACAGCGTGCCGGTGGGGGAGGGAGACACGGTGTTCGTCTACGCGGGGCTGCCGGGCGAGCCGGCGCTGGGCCCCGCCACGTTCATGCACCGCTTCTCGGGGATGGACAACCCCGAGGCGCCGCTCGGCCATCACTGGCTCGACTCGACTCACGTCACCTTCGGCGTGGCCACGCTCGGCTGGATCCGGGGAGGCGTCAAGGTGGAGGGCTCGGTCTTCACCGGTCGCGAGCCGGACCAGAACCGCACCAACGTCGAGAGCCCGAAGATGGATTCCTGGTCCGCCCGGGTCTCCTGGCAGCCGGCGCCGGACTGGTCTTTCCAGGTGAGCCACGGCCGTCTCCACAGCCCCGAACAGCTCGAGCCGGAGATCGACGCCGACCGCACCACGGCGTCGGCGATGTACAACCGGCCTCTCGCGGACGGCAACTGGCAGACCACCTTCGCCTGGGGAAAGAACGTCCGCCATCCCGGCACCACCACCGACTCCCTGCTGCTCGAATCGGCGGTGACGGCGGGCAAGCACACCCTGTTCGGAAGGCTCGAGCGGCAGGAGAACGACGAGCTCCTGGGCCATGGGGAGGATTCCGAGGTGTTCACCGTGGGCAAGCTCTCCCTCGGTTACATCCACGACGTCCTCCACCGGGACAACTGGCGGACGGGGGTGGGAATCCTGGGGAGCGTGGCGCTGATCCCGGAGGAGCTTCAGGGTCTCTACGGCGGCTCCTCGCCGGTGTCCTGGATGGGGTTCCTGCGAGTGAGGATGTAGCCTTCACCCCGCCAGAGGCAACCGCACCCGGAACGTCGAGCCCCGCCCGGCGCGGCTTTCCACGTCCACCTGGCCGCCGTGGGCCTGGGCGATGTGCTTGACGATGGCGAGGCCGAGGCCGGTGCCCCCTTCCTCGCGGGCCCGGCCTTTGTCCACCCGGTAGAAGCGTTCGAAGATGCGGGGGATCGACTCGGCAGGAATGCCGATCCCCGTATCGTTCACCTCCAGGAGGGCCTCGGCGCCGCAGCGCGCCACGCGCACGGTGATCTTGCCGTCCGGCCGGTTGTACTTGATTGCGTTGTCCAGCAGGTTGAGCAGCAGCCGCTCGAGATTGCCGGCGTCCCCCTGCACCGCCGGCACCGGCTCCGCCTGGATCTCGATCTCGACCCGCTTCTCGCGCGCCGCCGGTGCCAGCAGCTCGACGGCGCGGCGGGCCACGGCGTCGAGGTCCACGGGCTCGCGGTCGAGCGCCGCGTCCACCCCTTCGAGACGGGAGAGGATCAGCAGGTCGTCGAGCAGCTCCTGGAGCCGCCGGCACTGGCTGAGGATGCGATCGGTGAAGCGCCGGGCCGTGGGCGGCTCGTCGAGGGCGCCGTCGCGCAGGGTCTCGGCGAAGCCGCGGATCGCCGCCAGCGGGGTCTTGAGTTCGTGGGAGACGTTGGCCACGAAGTCCCGCCGCATGTCGGCGACGCGGGTCAGCTCGGTGGTGTCGCGGGCGGCGACCACCGCCCCCCGCTCGCCGCCGGAGAGGACGGCGCTGGTCAGCAGCAGGGTCCGCCGCTCCGGGGTGGAGAGCGCGATCTGGGCGTTCTGCGCCTTGCCCTGGCGCAGGGTGTCCTCGATCAGCCGGGCGAAGCCGGGATGGCGGATGATCTCCAGGGCCGGCCGGCCGCTGAAGTCCCCCACCAGGTCGAAGAGGCGGTAGAAGGCGGGGTTGATCATCTGCGCGCGCCCTTCCCGGTCGACCACCAGGACCCCCTCGGACATGCTGGCGAGGATCTCCTGCAGATGGTCGCGTTCGTGGCTGACCGCCTCGAACTGCCGCTCCGCGGTGGCGGCCAGCCGGTTGAGGGCGAGGGCGAGGGCGGCGAGCTCCTCCTCGTCCGGCACGGCGACGCGGGAGGCCCGCCCCTGGGCGAGGTCCTGGGCGCCGGCGATCAGGCGCGAGGCCGGCTCGAAGAGGCGGCGGTCGAGCCAGAGCGAGGTGAAGAGGATGGCGATGCCGGCGGCCAGCATGGCGAGCGCCATGGCCGCCGCGAGCCGGGTCTTGAGCGCGTCGAGCTGCTCCAGCGGCTCGGCGAGGCGGAGGAGCATGACCTCGCCGCCGGGGCCGGAGAGAGTGCGCGCCACGTAGACGTAGGTGTTGCCCGTGGTGGCGCTGCGGCGCACGTTCATCCCCCGGCCGGCGGCGAGGGCGGCGCGCACCTCGGGGCGGCTGCGGTGGTTCTGCATCGTCCGCACCTGATCGGGCTCGACCGAGCTGTCGGCGAGGACGACGCCGTCGCGGCGGATCAGGGTCACCCGGATGCCGCTGTCGGCGGCGAGCTGGACGGCCCAGGTCTCCAGGTTGACTCTGGGGTCGGCCAGCCGCTCGCGGGCGATCGGCGCCAGCAGGTCGAGCATGTCGTAGAGCTGGACGGCGGCGGTACGCTGGAGGAGGCTGGGCAGCAGCGAGCCGAGGAGCAGGGTGGCGGTGACCACGGCGGCCAGAGCCGGCCAGAGCGGAGCGAGGCGCAGCTTCGGCGGCAGACCCAGGAGGCGCACGCGTCAGGGCCTCAGCCGGTAGCCGACGCCGATCACCGTCTCGATGCGGTCGGCCTCGGGTCCCAGCTTGCGGCGCAGGCGCCGGATGTGGGTGTCCACGGTGCGGCTGTCGATGTCCTCGGCGTAGCCCCAGACGTCGGAGAGGAGCTGTCCCCGGGTCTGCACCCGTCCGCCGCGTTCCATCAACAGGCGGAGCAGCCGGAACTCGGTGGCGGTGAGCGGCGTCTCCTTGCCGCGCACCCGGAGCTGGTGGCCGGAGATGTCGAGCCGGATGCCGCCCACCTCCAGCTTGTCGCTGACCGTCTCCTCGTGCTGGAGCCGGCGGAGCACCGCCTTCACCCGCAGCACGACCTCGCGCGGGCTGAACGGCTTGCTGATGTAGTCGTCGGCCCCGAGCTCCAGCCCCACGATACGGTCCAGCTCCTCGCCGCGGGCGGTGAGCATCACGATCGGCAGCTTGGAGGTGGCGGGGTCGCGCTTGAGCAGGCGGGTCAGCTCGAGGCCGTCGATGCCGGGGAGCATCAGGTCGAGCAGGATGAGATCCGGAGATTGCCGGCGCAGGGCTTCCAGCCCCGAGTCCCCCCGGTGGGCCAGATCCACGTCGAAGCCCTCCTTCTGGAGGTTGTACTGCAACACCTCGGCGATGTCGGGCTCGTCCTCGATGAGCAGGATGCGTTCGCGTGCCATGTGACGGAAGGTACCATGGAGTCTTCCACACGAGATGCGGAAAAACCTGTGGAAAAACCTCCTGAAACCGGACCAAAGGCCCGGTTTCCGGGCCTTTCCCCAGTTTGACCAGACGGATGTGCAATGGAACACAAACCCTTGATAACATTACACTTTCGCCTTGGTTTCTCCTCGCGCGAAGACCCTTGACGGATCATCGATGGCGTGTTTTCCACAGGCGCGATGTGAAATCCCTGCAAGAGTCGTGTTAACTCTTTGTGACCGAGCAGGTTACCGGGGTGTGACAGCCGCTTGTGACGGAATCGGAGGTGGGATGTTCTTACAAGAAGGCTGTAAAAACGGGTAGCGCTACTCCGCCACCTCCAGCCCTTGCCGCAGGCGGAGGTCGCAGTTGAAGACTTTGCTGAAAAAAAGGCCATCCTCGCGGGCGGCTTCGAGCTCCAGGTCGACCGAGTAGCGGGAGAGCACCTCCAGGGTGACCTTGCGGCTGCGGATGGCGCAATAGATCTCCTCGACGCGCGAGGCGTGGGTGCGGTCGAGGGCGTCGCCGATCCGCAGCAGGGCGGCGAGCTTGCGGACGGTGCGCTGCTGCCAGGTCTTCAAGGGGGCCAGGTTGGGGTGGCTCGCCTTCGGGGCCGCGCCCCGGTGGTAGCGGGCGACGTTGGCGATGATCTCGATCTCGCGCCGGTCGAAGGCGTCGAGCACGGCGTTGGTGATCAGGTAGTAGGCGTGCTTGTGATGCCCCTTGTAGTGGATCGAGTAGCCGATGTCGTGGAGGAGGGCGGCATACTCCAGCCATTCGCGCTCGCGGACGCCCAGGCCGTGCAGGGAGGCGGTGACGTCGAACAGGCGCAGGGACAGCCGGGCGGTCTGCAGGTTGTGCCGGTAGACGCTCTCGGAGCGCTCGGCGAGCTGGAGCACCTGGCGGCGGCGGAGGTCCTCGGGCGCGGCGGCCGCCGGGATCGGCTGGCCCAGGGCGGCGAGCACCAGCCCCTCGCGCAGGGCGCGGTCGGAGACCTGGAAGCGGTCGACGCCGGCGTGGGCGACCAGCGCCTGGAGCAGCACGGCGCCGGCGAGCAGGCTGTCGGAGCGCGGGCCGCCCACGGGCGGGAGGTCGGCGATCTGCCGCCGCTTGAGCGGGCGGATACGCTCGATCAGAGCGGTGAGGTCGCGGGTGCGTACCTCGCGGGCCCCCGCGACGTCCTTCCACGGGCGGTCGGCGAAGTGGTCGATCAGGTCGGCGCAGCAGACCGCGGTGCCGGAGGTGGCGATCAGCCGCTCGACCGGTCCGCGCGGCACCTCGGCGGCCAGCCGCTTGTCGATCCGGCGGCGGAGCTTGTCGAGCGAGGCGGCGCTCGCCGGATCTCCCGAGAGCCCGGCGGCCAGGCGCAGGGAGCCCAGGGTGAGGCTCACCACCTGGTCGAGCTCGCCGCCCTCGGCGGTGATCCATTCGGTACTGCCGCCGCCGACGTCGACGATCACCGCGGTGTCCGGCCCGAGGTCGACCACCTCGCGCACGGCGCGGTAGATGAGCTGCCCCTCCTCGACGCCGGTGAGGGGGCGGACGTCGAGGCCGGTCAGCGCCTTGACCCGCGCCAGGAAATCGGCGCCGTTGGCCGATTCGCGCACGGCGCTGGTGGCCACCGCCACCACCCGCTCGACCCGGCGCAGGCGGGCGATGGTGGTCATCTTGGCGAGCGCCTCGAGGCCGTCCTGCATCGCCGTCTCGGAGAGGGCGCCATCGCCCAGCCCCGTCTTGCCCAGCCGGACCATCTCCCGCTCGCGCCCCAGCAGGCGATAGCCGCCGTTCGGCGCCGCCTCGGCGACCACCATGTGGATCGAGTTCGAGCCGATGTCGATCGCCGCCAGGCGCTCGACCTCCGGCGAGGCGGCCACCGGGGAGTGGGACGGCTCCCCGATGGAGGGAAAAGTCAGAGGCTGGACGGCCACGGTCGGTATCGCGCTCACGCGGTCATTCTAGACCGGGGCTCCGTGGCCGCGCAGACGCGGTCCATCTGGCCGAAGAACCAGCGCGTATAGGTCCGGGCGAGATCCTCCAGGGCCGGACTGCCGGAGAGCCGGCGGACGGAGGAGGGGAGGTCGGTGGTATGGATCGCCGTCAGGCGAATGCCGAGGAGCTTGCCGGCGATGAGTCCGGCAAGGCCGATCGGACCCGGTGTATCGATGACGATCTCCGCATAGCGCTCGCGCTCGCAGAGGTCGAGGATTTCCAGCACCGGAGGGATCCGCAGTGCCGGCAGGCCGGGCAGCGGAATCTCCAGCAGAGGCTCGAAGGAGCATGCTTCCACTCCAGAGGGGATCATCCCTCCGCAGGTCACCGCCACCAGGTCCTCTCCGTGCTCTCCGGAGAGCGGGGCCGGCGAGTCGGTGAACCAGGCTCTCTTGCAAGGGCGGTCCCCTTCCGGGGTATGACCCAGGAAGCGGAGCGATACCGCCTCCAGGAGGTCGGCGTCCTTGTGCTGGGCCTGGAGGGCGACCAGGTAGGGGGCCGCCGAGAGCGCCAGGGGCGCCAGGTGGGTGAGCGCCGACAGGCATTCGGAAAGGCGTCCGCGCCGGAGGTGGCGGACGAGACCGTCGATCATGGACGAGATCGATTCCCGCTGGGCCTTGCCCGCCGCCGTGAAGGTCTGGCGGTCGACCGAGCCGTGCGGCGGAGCGGTCCGGCGGGTGCCCGGGAAGGCGACCACCTGGGCGAGGCGGCCGCGCAAGCCCGCCCGTTCCTCCTCGAGTTGCGCCGTGGGCTGAGCGAGGCTGCGGAGCAACTCGGCGAAGGGATCCCTGCGGTTGCCGAGCAGGGCCGGAAACTGCCGCCGATAGTACTCCCAGGTGATGCTGTAGAGGCTCTGCACCAGGCGGAGGCTCGATCCCGTCTCGCCGCCCGGCTGGTGCCGGCCGGCCCGCAGGTGCGCCAGGTACTCGCCGACGGTGGCGGCGGCCGGGGTCTCCGTCCAGGTGGTGGCGATGTAGAAGCCGCCGTGGTCATCGCTGCCGCCGGTGAAGGTCTTGATCCAGGGAGTGGGACCCGCCGGCTCCAGACGGTGCCGCTCGGCGAGATGGGCGACCACCTCCGGGGTGAGCGAGCCGAAGATCCGCCGCACTAGCGCGTTGGCCCGCCGGTCGTGGATGCCGTTGAGCGCCTCGAAGCGGTTGAACAGCACGAGGAGCTTCTCGAACTGGTCGAGGGTCAGCCGGTCGTTGACCCGGTAGAGCGGATGGGCGACCGAATGGAGGATGTCCTGCGCGCGCAGGTAGTCGCGGAATTCGTAGACGTTGCACCGCAGACGCTGGATCTCCCGGTGCTGCGCCTCGCTGACGCCGGTGACCAGGCAGTGGATCTGGCAGCCGTCCTCCGGGAACTCGACGGTCACCTCGGAGGAGAGGAAGACCCCCGGCAGGTGAGCGATCTCCAGGGCGCCGTCGACCGAGTCGTGGTCGCTGACGGTGACGAAGTCCATCCCCCGCTCACGGCAGAGGCGGTAGATCTCCAGCGGCTCGGTATAGCTCTCGGGCGCCCGGAACTGGCGCAGGATCCATTCGCTGGGCTTGCTCGAATGCTTGCTGTGGACGTGCAGGTCGGCGCGGGCCGTCATCGGCGCGGTCTCCTTCCAGGAGTTTGGGTTGAAGGGGATGGGGATGGGCGGTCACGTCGGAAGCCCAGCGTAAGGGGCGGGCGTGAAAGCGGCGTGACGGGAGGGGCGCGAGGGAGTAACGAAAGAGTTGTTACACGAGGGTCACTCGCGTTGTGCAAGAATTTTGGCATGGCCGAGCCGAAGCGAGTCGAGATCCTGGAGAGACCCTTGGCCGAAGGGGAGCCCCTGTTCCTCAACCGCGAGCTCTCCTGGCTGGAGTTCAACGCGCGGGTGCTGCACGAGGCCGAGGACGCCGACAACCCGCTGCTCGAGCGGCTGAAGTTCGTGGCCATCTTCGACTCCAACCTCGACGAGTTCTTCATGAAGCGGGTGGGAGGCCTCAAGCAGCAGATCGCCAGCAACGTGCGCGACCTGGGGACGGACGGCGAGGGGACCCCCCGCCAGCAGCTCGCCCAGGTCAACGCCGTGGTGCGGCCGATGGTGGCCCGCCAGCGCCGGCTGCTCAACCAGGAGCTGCTCCCTCTGCTGCGCGAGCACGGCCTGGAGATCCTCTCCTGGAACGAGCTGCGGTCGAGCGAGCGCCGCCATC
>JADMIO010930550.1_pt1 | contig 10849 bp, 5 predicted proteins | sample 8958161 | NCBI WGS metagenome assembly JADMIO01 (sample SAMN16585339, study PRJNA669376) | soil metagenome | isolation source: Crop rotation soil | place: USA: Cullars Rotation, Alabama | collected 2011 | reverse complement strand
ACTGACGCCAGCGAGATTGGATTGTTTGGAGCAAACACCGTCCAGTCTTGCCCGGCTTCCAATGAAGTGTTTTTCCAGTCCAAACGCATAAACGCGAGGCGGAGACGGACTACTCCAAAGTCTTCTCCGATTCCTACCGCAGGAAGACCTCCCGAAAAGTCGGATTCGATTACTCCACTCGATTTGGCGCCGATTATCTGAGGTCCTTCAAATCTCAAGCCGAGGCGCGTTTCGCGCGCGGTGCCACCAAATCCACCAGGTCCCGTAGGTGTCGCAAACAAGGGTACGTCGGCGCTGTTGGTGCCACCACTATTTCCATAAAGATTGAGATAAACGGTGCCGTACGGCACTAGATGGACCGGCCCCAAATCGAACCCGGGACGTGGCTGTGGCGCAGGCCGATCTTGAGTGGGTTTGACGGCCGCCGTTTCGTTGGTTTTTGTTGTTGAGGCTGGCTGCGCGTGGTCCGCTTTCAAACGATCAAGCTCGGCGCGCACTTGATCGAGTTGCGCTTCGAGACTTTCGATTCGCTTCTCGAGCGACTCGCGACTGCCCGTCGCCGGGGTCTTTGTCGATTCTGATACTGCAGAATCGCGAGTCTCAACAACAGATTGCTGAGCGCGAGCCGCGAGCGCTATGGAAAAGAAGAGAATGACGCCAGTCAGCAAAGAAGAGAGCTTGAACAGGAGTCTCATGTTTCAACTCCGGACTAAGCAACTAATGAAAGAAAACTCTGGATCAGGAAAGAGGTCGTTTTCGGCGCAAGAAAATATCACAAGGGACTTAGCACGACATGGACCCTGAGATGGATTCAACAATCAAACAATAGTTGGAGCTATAGGCTAGAAGTGGACGATGCCGCGCTGGAGGGCGGTGGTGGCGGCTTGAGTGCGGTCAGCGACACCGAGCTTGCTGAGGATATTATTGATGTGACTCTTGACTGTGGCTTCGCTGATCCTTAACAGCATCCCGATCTCTTTGTTGCTCTTCCCCGCTACGATCTGCTGGAGCACTTCCAGCTCGCGAGCGGTCAGCTCAGAACCGCTCATTCTTCCCGCCAGGCGCTCGGCTACTTCGGCAGGAATTCGACGTGAACCGGCATGGACTTTTCGAATCGCTTCCTCGAGATCCTCAAAGAATACGTCCTTCAAAAGATAGCCCTGCGCTCCGGCCTGTAGCGATCGATAAATATCTTCGTCACCATCGTACGTCGTCAGCACTATCAAACGCGCATTGGGAAATTCGCGACGAATCGCGGCAATCGCATCGACGCCGCCGAGCACAGGCATGCGCAAATCGATCAGCATCACGTCGGGCCGGTGTTCGCGATAGAGATCGATCGCCTGCTGGCCGTTTGTCCCTTCAGCGATGACACTCATGTCCGCGACGGTATTGATCAGCGCGGCAAAGCCCTGCCGCACTACTGCCTGATCGTCGATCACGATGATGCGTATGTTCTGATCGCTCATACTTGAAATGTCTCAGCGCTCGATCGGCGCGTTGACGAGTATTTCAGTTCCAGCCCCTGGAGTGCTGATCACGCGCAGCTCGCCGCCGATCTGCTTCGCCCGTTCGCGCATACCAACCAACCCGAAGTGACCATTGCTGCCGGCGCTCTCGACAAAACCGCGGCCGTCATCTCGCACGCTGAGAATCACGCTGCGCGTGTCGAAGGTCAGGTTGACCATAATGCGCTGTGGCCGGCCATGCGTCACAGCATTGTTAATTGCTTCCTGGCCAATGCGCAACAGATTGTCTTCAAGCGGACGAGGTAGCGGCCTGAAAATCCCTCCAACCTGGACCTGAGCTTCAATGTCGGTTCCTACAGTTAAGCGTTTCGCGGTCTCATTCAAGGCTGTAGGTAGATCGGCATTTTCCAACGCCTGAGATCGCAAGTCCCAAACGTAGCGTCGCGCTTCAGCAATCCCGTGTCGCACCAACATGCGCACTCGATCGAGATGGCCCTTCGCAACAGTCGCATCGGGCGGCATAGTGCGAGCCACGACTTCAAGCTGGACCGAGATCCCGAGCATCTCCTGCGCGAGATTGTCGTGAATCTCTCGCGCGATGCGGGTCCGTTCGGCAAGCACTGCGTCAAATCGCGTGCGCATGCGTCTCACTCTAAATTGATAGACCTGCCAAACGAGCAGCGCGAGCACCAGCAACAGCAGCCCGTAGAACCAGTAAGTCTCGTAGAAGTGCGGTCGAAGATAGAATTGAAAAACTGCGCCCTGCTGGTTCCAGACTCCATCGTTGTTCGACGCGATCACTCGAAAGCTGTAATTGCCCGGCCGCAAATTTGTGTAGAAAGCAGCTCGTGGCGTGCCTCCGTCGATCCAGTCGGGATCAAAGCCTTCGAGTTTGTACTTGAATCTTACCTTGTCAGGAGCAACAAAGCTCAGCGCCGCAAAGTAGAAATCGAGTCGATTCGTGCCGGGGGATAATTGAACGCCTTCAGTCAACGCTACCGGTTTGTCGTCGACGCGCACCTGTTCGATCACGATTGGCGGCGGCTCTTTGTTGTACTGGATTCTCGCGGGATCGATCATCGCCACGCCCTTGATCGTCGAAAACCAAAGCCGCCCGTCGCTACCCTGCCACGCGGCGGGATAACCTCCGCCACTACATTCGCGTGTGAGCATTCCATCTGACGTGCCGTACGACGTTGAATTCAAATACTGGACGCGGCCGTCGGCCAACTGATTCAACTCGTCGAGACTGACTTTCGAAATGCCTTTGGGAGAGCTCAACCACAAATTGCGCTGCGAGTCTTCGAGGATGCGATAGATGACGTCGTCCAACAAACCGTTGCGAGTCGTGAACGAAGCAAAGCGTCCGTCGCGTAGCCGATTCAAGCCACCGCCATTCGTGCCAATCCAAATAGTGTGCGAGCTGTCCTCATAGAGCGAAGTCACAACGTCGCTCGAGAGACCATCTTTAGTCGTGAAGTTGACAAACTTGCCGTCCTTGAGCTCACTCAATCCGGCTCGAGTGCCAACCCACAGATCTCCACTTGCGTCTTCATAGATCGCACCAATAAAGTCATTTGCGAGACCATCTCTCGTCGTGTAGGTCGTGAACACTCCATCCTTGATCTTGTTGAGACCGCTGCGAGTGCCGGCCCAAACATTGCCGGCCCGGTCCACGTAGATCGAGCGCACCAGATCGCTCGACAGACCATCAGCAACCGTAAACGTTTTGAACTTTCCGTCTTTGAATTGATTCAACCCGTCGGGCGTGCCAACCCAGATCGTTCCGTGATCGTCTCCGAAGAGAGAAAGCACGACGTTGCTCGAAAGGCCGTCTTTTGCTGTGTAGCCGGTGAGCTTGCCATCCTTGAGCGCGTTCAACCCACCGCCTTGCGTTCCAATCCAAACAGTGCCCGACTTGTCCTGGAAGATCGCTTTGATCAGATCGTTTGTAAGGCCCTGCTTCGTCGTGAAAGTCGTAAACTTTTTGTCGCGCAGAAGATTCAACCCGCCTGACTCAGTTCCGATCCAGAGGCTGCCTTCGCGATCTTCAAAGATAGCCAGGACCAGATTGCTGCCCAAACCATCGGCGATCTCGAATGAGTTTTGATTGTCCGGCTTCAAGCGAGCGAGCCCGCCGATGGTTCCGATCCAAATGCTGCCTTCCCGGTCGGCGGCCAGGTAGTTGATGTGATCGTCAGGCAAACCCTCTTTTGTAGTAAACGTCGTCGATCGATCGCGATCGAACAACACCAGACCGGAGTTGGTTCCGATCCAGGTGCGTCCGCTCTTGTCCTGAGCGATTGCGGTGACGCTCTGCCCGGCAAGCTGTGAAGCTGGTCCAGAATCAACGATGCGACCGTCTTTCAAAGTAAAGACTCCGCTCGAGGAGCCGATCCACAAAGATCCATCGACGCTGCAAAACATCGCCTGAATATTGTCGCTCCTGAAACCTTCGCGTTCAGTCACCGGCGTGAACGACTGGTTAGCGTAGCGAACAAGTCCTGCGCCAGTTGAAATCCAGATCGTACCGTCGCCAGTTTCGGCCAATGGTCCAATGTTGTTGTCGGCCAAGCCCTCCGCAGTGGTAAAAGACGTGAATGCCCCACGATCCATTTTGACGAGACCGTAGGAAGTGCCGATCCAGAGTGTGCCCGATCGATCCTCGAGCAGCGCGCGCACATCGTTGCTCTTGAACTGTGGAGTGTTTTCTTTATCAAAGACGGTAAAGCCTGTGCCGTTGAATCTCGCGAGTCCTTCCTGCGTACCGATCCACAGGTAACCGTCGCGAGTTTGAAGTATGGTCTGAACGGTGTTCTGCGGCAGTCCGTTTTCGGTAAGCCAGATCTGATTTCCAAACTCGCTGAGACTTCGATTCGGATCGAGCGCACTGGCAGGCTTTGCCGCAAGCAGCAACGCCATCAACACGATCGTGTACAGCGACTTACTCATGAATTCTCTGCGCACTGATTTGTAGGGGCTCCCTCCTCCGTGGGCGCCCCGCCATCACTGTGGGATGTTGCTATGCGTGGCGCCCACGGAGGAACGCCCCGACAATTGTCTCTGCGCGATACTTTAACATTTCGAAAAAGTAGTGTAATTAACTGAGTACTCCCAAGACTTCGTCAGCAGTCCAAAAACAAATGAGCCATCTTAAGAGTCAAGCTGCAATCATCGTAGGACTACTCGCGCTGCTCTCCACTGTCTCCGGCGCAGCGGCCCGTTGGCGCACTGCAACGTCACAGGAGCTACGCAGGCTGGTCCCGGCCAGAGCTCCCGTGGGCAAAGAAAATATCGAAACCGAATTTCGCACAGCTTCGGGAGTCACGGACGGGAATGGAAAGTTCATCGTAGGCGTCGTAATGATCACCGCCGGCTACTCGGCCGAAGGTAAATATTCCCATTTCTTTCTTACGCAGGTGCCTTTGAAGCTTGGAGATCTTTCGCTCGCGCCGGGTGAGTATGTGTTCGGCTACCAGCGCACCGACAGCGACACGATTCGCGTCAGCCTCTACCGGGCATCGAGCGGCGATGCGATTGGCGACGTCGAAGCGCATATCGATCGCAAACGGACAGGCGTGACGTCGTTGTTGATAACTCCTCCTGTAAACGGAAGAGGTACCATCCAGGTCGGGCGCTTCCTGTGGGAGTACCGGACGGCGGACTAGCCGGATGCGAACTTTTCGCTTGAAAAATCCGCATTTCTAACGAAGAATTACTTCGCCATTGCCTGCATTTCAATCTCTGATAAGGGATAAACCTCAATGAAAATCTGCTGCCTGATCCTGCTTCTTGCGCTGACGGTTCAAGGCTTTTGTCCGGCTATACAACAAACCTTACGCGCCGCTACCCTGCCTGCGCAACCTGTCCTCGACGAAGTTGAGGACAGCGATCTCTTTCTTCAACGAGCTACAGCCGTCCGTTCCGTCAAGAAAGACTTCTCCCGCGAAGTCGCAGCGCTGGTTGCGCGCATGACGCTCGAAGAAAAAGTCGGACAGATGACGCAGCTGGAGATCGGCATGATCACCAAAGGCGAAGGCGACAACATCCAGATCGATCCGGAGAAGCTCGAGAAGGCTGTAGTCAAGTATGCCGCCGGATCGATCCTCAACGTGAAAGACCAGGCGCTTACAGTCGACAAATGGCACGAGATCATTCGCGGCATCCAGGAAGCCAGCCAACGCACCCGTTTGAAGATTCCAGTCATCTACGGCATCGATACGATTCACGGAGCAGGTTACATCCAGGGCTCGACCTTGTTCCCTCAAGAGATCGGAATGGCCGCGACCTGGAATCCCGCGCTGATGCAACGTGGCGCCGAGGTTGCAGCCGCTGAAACTCGAGCTGCAGGTATTCCGTGGACCTTTTCGCCGGTGCTCGATCTCGGTCGCCAACCGCTGTGGCCACGCTTCTGGGAGACATTCGGTGAAGATCCATATCTCGCTTCGGTGATGGGAGTAGCTTTCGTTCGCGGGATTGAAGGTGACGACGTCTCTTCCTCATCACACGTCGCGACCTCGCTCAAGCATTACGTCGGTTACAGCTTTCCGCTGACTGGTCGCGATCGAACACCCGCGTGGATCCCGGAAAACTACATGCGCGAATATTTTCTGCCGCCGTTCGCCGCCGCTGTAAAAGCTGGAGCGCGAACCGTGATGGTAAATTCCGCCGAAGTGAATGGTGTTCCCGGACACGTGAATCATCAACTGTTGACCGACATCCTTCGCGGCGAGCTCGGCTTCAACGGATTTGTTGTCTCTGACTGGCAAGACATCAAGAAGCTCGTGACGGAATGGCGCGTTGCCGCGGATGAGAAGGAAGCGACGCGACAGTCGATCATGGCCGGCGTCGACATGAGTATGGTGCCCAACGACTACAGCTTCAGCGATCTTCTTTTACAACTTGTCAAAGAACGCAAAGTGCCCATGAGTAGAATCGACGAAGCAGTGAGCCGAATTTTGCGGGTGAAATATGAACTGGGTCTGTTCGAACGCCCGCTTCCCGACGCGGGGCTCAAAGCGAATTTTGCCACGAGCTCGTCGCGCGCAATCGCGCTCGATGCCGCGCGCGAATCGCTGACGTTGCTGAAGAATGAAGACTCGATCCTGCCGCTCTCGAAAGATCGAAAGGTGCTCGTCACTGGACCAACGGCCGACAGCTTGATCTCTCTCAACAATGGCTGGACGTACGTGTGGCAAGGGAACAACGCGTCACTCTATCCGAAGGATCGCCAGACAGTGCTGCAGGCGATCCGCGCTAAGGCTGGAGCGAATGTCACCTACGTTCCTGGCGTGTCATTCGACAAAGAGATCGATATCGATGCCGCCGTGAAGGCTGCGCAGGCCGCTGACGTCGCGGTAGTCTGCATCGGCGAAGCTTCATACACTGAGACTCCGGGCAACATCACCGACATCACGCTCAGCGAACCGCAGCTTCGGCTCGCGGAAAGAATTCAGGACACGGGTAAGCCGGTCGTGCTGCTGCTCGTCGAGGGACGGCCACGCGTCATCAATAGCATCGTCGAGCGAGCGAAAGGAATTCTGCTGGCGCTCAATCCGGGCAATGAAGGTGGAACGGCGATCGCTGACGTGCTCTTCGGCGACTACAATCCAAATGGAAAACTTCCGTTCAGTTACCCGCGCACTCCGAACGGTCTGATCATGTACGATCACAAATTATTCGAGACTGAAGCGACGAGCTACGGCAACATGGCGTTCAGTCCTCAATTCGCGTTTGGCAGCGGGTTGAGCTACACGACTTTCGAGTACAGCAATTTGCAGGTCACGCCAAAGACAGTGGCGATGAATGGACCAGTGAAGGTGAGCGTGACGGTGACGAATAAAGGACAACGAGCGGGAAAGGAAGCCGTGATCGTTTACGTGCGCGACGTAGTGGCGACTTTGTCTCCGGCAGGAAAGCGCGTCCGGCGATTTGCGAAGATCTCGCTCGATCCGGGGCAGAGCCGCACCCTGACGTTTACGTTGCGCAAAGAGGATCTTTCGTTCATTGGCACTAACAATAAGCCTGTAACTGAGCCGGGCGACTTTGAGGTAAAGGTAGCCGGCCTGACTCAAAAGTTCACACTCGAGTAAGACATGAAAAAACAGTTAATAGCTCTCATCTTCGTTCTGTCTTTTGCGATGACGGCATGCGCAGAGGTGCATGTGCCGGCGCTGATCGGCGACAACATGATCCTGCAGCGAAACCAGAAAGTCCGCATTTGGGGAACAGCCGCTGCCGGTGAAACGATTACGGTCTCGTTCCTCAATGAGCAACGAAGCACGCTCACCGACCCGAACGGTCATTGGGAGGTTCTCTTGGGACCTTTCAAGGCCGGTGGTCCGGCAACACTCACTATCAATGGAAGTAACACGCTGACGTTCAACAATATTCTTGTAGGCGAAGTGTGGGTGTGCTCAGGCCAATCGAACATGGAATGGCCGCTGATAAATGCGAAAGACGGCGCCGAAACTGTTGCGCAAGCTAACTATCCTGAGATTCGTCTGTTCACGGTGCAGAAAAATACTTCAACCAATCCTCTCTACGGCGTCAACGGCAAATGGGTAGTGACGACGCCCGACTCGGCAGGCCAGTTTTCGGCGGTCGGCTACTTCTTCGGTCGCGAGCTCTACCAGAAACTAAAAGTTCCGGTCGGTTTGATTCACACATCATGGGGAGGGACACCAGCGGAGGCATGGACCAGCATCGACGCTCTCGCGACAATACCTGAGCTGCAACCAATCGTCGCACGCTACAAGCAAAGCCTGATTGTCCCGCCGAAGACCCAGGAGGATTTCAATCGAGCGCTGGCAGACTGGACGGCTAAAAATCTCTATCCGGATCCAGGCAACAAAGGCGAGGCGCTTGGTTACGCAAGCCCGACGACAAACATCGACGATTGGAACGAGATGAAGCTTCCGCAATACTTTGAAACGGCCGGTTTGAAAATAGACGGCGCCGTTTGGTTTCGTCGCGAGATCGAAATACCCCACCCGACCGGAGCTGATCTCGAATTAAACTTGAGCGCTATCGACGACTTCGACGACACCTACTTCAACGGGACGCGCGTGGGAGGAATAGGCGAAGAGACTCCGAACAGTTACATGGTTCCGCGTCGCTATCGAATTCCCGGCAACCTCGTGAAGAGTGGTCGAAACGTCATTGCAGTTCGCGTCTTCGACAGCGCCGGTGAAGGTGGTTTTGGCGGGGATGGGAAAATGACTTTGGGACCGTATGGTCAGAAAGATGTGATGTCGTTGGCTGGTCCATGGAAATATAAAGTCGAACTTTCGCTCGATCCGAAGAATCCTGATTGGGGATCGCGGCCGGAAGCGGTTGGTCCAAACAACCAGAACGGTCCCACTGTGCTTTACAACGCGATGATTGCTCCGTTGACTCCGTTCGCAATCCGCGGAGCGATCTGGTACCAGGGCGAGGCGAACGCCGGACGCGCCTATCAGTACCGCACGCTCTTTCCCACAATGATTCGCAATTGGCGACACGCGTGGGGCGAGCCCAACTTTCCGTTCTACTTCGTGCAGCTCGCAAATTGGCAGCCAATGAAAGCTGAGCCCGGTGACAGTGAATGGGCTGAATTACGCGAGGCTCAGCTGATGACACTGAGGGAACCGCACACCGGGATGGCCGTCACCATCGACATCGGAGACACAAACGACATTCACCCTCGAAACAAGACAGACGTGGGCCACAGGCTTGCGGCATGGGCGCTCGCCGAAACGTATGGCGAAAAAGTTGAACCTTCAGGGCCGCTCTATTCTTCGTTTACGATTGAAGGTGACAAGATTCGCTTGAAGTTCAAGCACGCAGCGGGCGGATTGAAGACTCCCAACGGTGAAGCACTGAAAGGTTTTGCGATTGCGGGTGAGGATCGGAAATTCGTTTGGGCGAACGCTATGATCGAAGGCAACGATGTTGTTGTGTCGAGCAAGGACGTGCCCAAGCCGGTAGCTGTTCGCTACGCCTGGGCCGACAACCCGATCTGCAACCTCTACAACTCAGTCAATTTCCCCGCGTCCCCATTCCGCACCGACACCTGGCCCGGAGTGACTGTGAACCGGAAGTGAGCTAGTTCGTCTTCCAGGGATAGGAGAACACATACTTTCCCGAGCCGGCTTCGACTACGAGAAAGTCGCCGTCAGCACTGGATCGAAGTCCGGACTCAGATAGAGACTTATCGTTCTCAGTCACCTTCACCGACGCAGCTCGCGGGAGACGAACGGTTGCGCGAGTGTTGCACGGAATTTCAATGGTCAGCGTGAAGATGCCGTCGCGAATTCCCCAGGCTGAGCTGACTCTTCCATACATTGAATCGTGAGTTGCTCTTGCGCGAGTCGCACCCCCACCGGGCTGAGGCTGCACGAGCACATGCTTATATCCCGGCAACATCGGATCGATATCGAGCCCGGCCATCACCTCGTACATCCAATCACCCACCGCCCCGTACGCGTAGTGATTGAATGAATTCATGCCTCGATCCTGAAACGATCCATCCGGCTTTTGTCCGTCCCAACGTTCCCAAATGGTCGTCGCGCCCTGCTTCACCGGATAGAGCCACGATGGATATTCCTCGCGATTGAGCAACAAGTAAGCTTCATCGAGATACCCGTAGCGACTCAACACGTGACAAATGTAAGGTGTGCCGAGAAAGCCTGTCGTCAGATGCTTGCGATCGCGAACGTCACGCGCGAGTCGTTCGGCGGCAAGCGATCGCAATTCCTCAGGCAGAAGATCGAATTGCAACGCGAGCACATAAGCCGTCTGCGTATCTTCACCGACGCGGCCTCGTTCAGTCACAAATTCACGGCGAAAGGCAGTCTTGATCTTGCTCACGAGATCACCGTAGCGAGTAGCATCAGCTTCCTTTCCAAGGACGCGCGCAATTCGCTGAAGCAACTCTGTCGAATGCGCAAAGAACGCAGTCGCGATCAAATCCTTTCCGGTAGTCGCGCCTGGATAGTCAGGACGCGTGGTAGCAAACGACAGCCAGTCACCAAAGTGATAGTCGCCATCCCAGATGTAATCGTCACCGGCCCGCTTGCGCATGTAGTCGACCCATTTGCTCATGCTGTCGTACTGATCTTCGAGCACACGCTTGTCGCCATAAGTCAGGTACACGGTCCAGGGAATGATCACGGCGGCATCGGCCCAACCTGCTGCGCCACCCGCGGGCTCGCGTTTCCGGGAAAGAACATCCGGAATCACATACGGTATGCTTCCCGTCTCGAGCTGATCGGCGGCGACGTCTTTCAACCATTTTGTGTAGAAGCCTGAGACATCCATGTTGAAAGCAGCCGTCCGCGAGAAGACTTGCGCATCGCCGGTCCAACCCAAACGTTCATCGCGTTGCGGGCAGTCAGTCG
>JADMIO012611063.1_pt1 | contig 10850 bp, 5 predicted proteins | sample 8958161 | NCBI WGS metagenome assembly JADMIO01 (sample SAMN16585339, study PRJNA669376) | soil metagenome | isolation source: Crop rotation soil | place: USA: Cullars Rotation, Alabama | collected 2011 | reverse complement strand
GAGCCGATGGACAAAAATCTTTACGAATTGCCGCCCGAGGAACATGCGAAGATTCCCCAGATGCCCGGCAGCCTGGCGGAGGCCTTGGATCATCTGGAGAAGGATCATCAGTTCCTGTTGAAAGGCGATGTGTTCACGGCGGATTTCCTGGAAATGTGGGTGAGCCACAAACGCAAGGAACACGACGCGCTCCGGTTGCGTCCGCATCCGTACGAATTTTTTCTTTATTACGACGTGTGAAGCAGCGGGTTTCCCGAAGGGGCGCCCCATTCAGGGCGCCCTTTTTTGGCGCCCGAATACGAATGAAAACATTGAAAACATTGGCCGAAATCCCTTTGGGAATAACTTCTGAATAAGAGTTAATATGTTCTCCTCGTCACACTCCCGTCCCTGCACTAAAAAGTGGCCCCGCATTCAAGAGGAAGCGTGGACGTCGTAAAAACCCGTTTTGCCGGGGTGAATACTGCCCGGCGCTTGTTTTAATACTTTAATTTTCAATGGATTGTGACTTTTACAAAACGGCCTGTCCTACCGCTGGCTTGCGCCAGGTGGCAGGGGCTGGATTCCCCAAAAGGATCCCCGGCCTCAGGCCTGGCAAACACGGACTTATCGCTTCTTAATCTCAGGTGAATAAACCCTTAAATATCGAGGTTTGGGGACCCGCCACAATGCAACCCTCTGCAGAAAAAATCTGGAGCGCCGCGCAGCAGCTTCTCCGCGGCCTGCTCAATACGGACATCTACAATCTCTGGTTCGCTTCCTTGCGCGCCAGCGATCTCGAAGGCGACTGCATCACCCTGGAAGTCGCCAATGACTTTTGCGAACTCTGGCTCAAGGACAATTACCTGGGCTTGCTCCGCGATGTGTTGGCCCAATCTTCAGGGGAGTCCTTGGACATCCATTTTCGCGTCGTCGCGCCCCCCGTCGCTGCAGCCGCCCCCACCAGCGTGGTCTCCGACAACGATGCCGCTGTCCCGCCCGAGGAACCCGCCGAACTCGCCGAGCGTCATGTCCAGGGTCATCCCCAGGGCGCTCCCCGCGAAATCTCCTTCAACACCCGCAACACCTTCGACACCTTCGTTGTCGGCAACAACAACACCTTCGCCCATGCCGCGGCGATGGCCGTCGCGCAGGCACCGGGCCGAAGCTATAATCCGCTCTTCGTCTATGGCGGCGTCGGCCTGGGCAAGACCCACCTGCTCCATGCCATTGGCCAGTACGTGGCCAGCCACAAGAAAGGCGCCAAGGTCACCTACGTCTCCTCCGAGAAATTCACCAACGAATTCATCGAGGCCATCCAAAACAACCAGCTGGTCAAGTTTCGCCGCCGCTTCCGCCAAAGCGATGTGGTTCTCATCGACGACATCCAATTCCTGGCCGGCAAGGAACGCATCCAGGAGGAGTTCTTTCACACCTTCAACACCCTCCATGAATCCCGCAAACAGATCGTGCTCACGTGCGATCGGCCTGCGAGCGAAATCCAAAATCTCGAGCACCGCCTGGTCTCGCGTTTTGAATGGGGCCTGGTGACCGATCTGCAGCCGCCGGACATCGAAACCCGGCTGGCAATCCTGCGAAAAAAGGAAAAGGCCATGGGCGTTGAATTGCCCGAGGACATCATCAATTTCCTGGCCCAACGCATCCGGGCGAACATTCGCCGGCTGGAAGGCGCGCTGGTTCGCGTGACCTCCTTCGCCTCCCTCACCGGACGCAAGCTCACGATCGAAGTCGTCGAGGGCCTGCTCCGCGAAGTGCTCCACGAAGAGGGCCGCTTCAGCATCACGATCGACACCATCCAGAAGAAGGTGGCTGAACATTTCGACATCCGCCTCGCCGACATGACCAGCAAACGGCGTCCCGAGAACATCGCCTTCCCCCGTCAGATCGCGATGTATCTCTCCCGGCAAATGACCGAGAGCAGCCTCAACACCATCGGCGAAGCCTTTGGTGGACGCGACCACGGCACCGTCCTCCACGCCTGCCGCCTGGTGAAGGATCGCATGACCGTGGACGCCAGCGTCCGCCAGGTTGTCACGTACATCGAAAAACAACTCGCCCGCTGACCCTTGGGAGCGCCGGCATCCCCTGCCTAATGCCATTCGGTAGTTAAGGCGAGCTGCCCAGCGGTTCGGCAGGGCTGAAAACCCCTCATGTTATAGCCTGGGGTGGAGCGCGCAGCCCCAGGTTTTTCGTAGCAAACCTAGAAAGCCCTGAAAGAATTCACCCAACCAAAAGTTCGAGCCTTGAACCCCTGAACCGTAGCAGTCGACGTCAGGAGACTCAAACATCCCGGGCACGAGCGACTTACGATTCAGTATGAGTCTCGTGACCTCGACTACTACGAGTGAGGTTCATGGGGAGGGCGCCACGACCGAAACAGGGTCAAAAAAGGGTTAGTCCCGACTGATTAAGATTAAGGTTAGGATTGGGAGATTGGGATTAAGAGGGGACCGAGGCTGTTGAAGAAGACTCCCCGGAATGCCGATGCAGAGGACATGATTAGTCTTGTCCCCCGACCGGAAGACAGCCGGGAAGAACACCCTCCAGCAGTACCTTCCGATCAACTGGGTTCCGATCAACTGGGCGCCCACGAAAAGGCGCTCAAGATCAACATCGACAAGGCCACCTACGGCACATTCGCAGAAATCGGCGCCGGCCAGGAAGTGGCCCGCTGGTTCTTTCGCGTCGGCGGCGCCGCCGGGACGATCGCCAAAAGCATTTCCGCCTATGACATGGCGGTTAGCGACGAAATTTACGGCAAGGCCGACCGTTATGTCAGCCGCCAACGGCTCCAGGCCATGCTCGAGCACGAATACGGATTGCTCGTCCAACGCCTCGGCGCCAAACGCGGGTCCGAGACCCGCTTCTTCGCATTCGCCGACACCGTGGCTGCCAAGAGTTTCACCCGCAAGGATGACTGCAACGGCTGGATGGGATTCCGATTCCAGGCCGAGCCGCAGGCCGAACCCTCCGAAGTGCTGATCCACGTCCAGATGTTGGAGCGCGAAAATCTCCAGCAATCCGAAGCCCTCGGCATCATGGGCGTGAACCTCATCTACGGCGCGCTCTATCTGAATGGCGATCCCCAGGCGATGATCGCGTCGCTCATGGACAGCCTCACGAAGGAACGCGTGGAAGTGGACATGATCAAAGTCTCCGGCCCGGCGTTTCGGGGCGTGGACAACCGGCTGATGAGCCTGCAGCTCGTTCAACAGGGCCTCACCAGCTCGGCGATGTTCACCGCGGAGGGAGAAGTCGTTCAAGCCGCGGAACTGCTCTACAAAAAATCGATCCTCGTGGAGCGCGGCAGTTTTCGTCCGGTCACCAAAGTGACTGTCGACATGCTCAAAAGTGCGCTGGCGCAATTCATGCAGGAACCGCAGGTGCAAGGCGAAACGCCCGTCGTCTTGATGGAGATGACTCTGAAAAACCTGACGGACCAGGGCGCGATCAACCACAAGGATTTTTTGGATCGCGTGGATATCCTGGGCACGCTGGGCCGGCCCGTGATGATTTCAAATTACGCCGAACATTTCCGGCTCGCCGCCTATCTCCAGCGGTACACAAAGAAAATGGTCGGCTTCGCCATGGGCGTCCCGACCTTGTGGGAAATTTTCGACGAAAAATATTACACCGGCCTCGGCGGGGGCATCCTTGAATCCTTCGGACGCCTCTTCAAGAACGACCTGAAGCTCTACGTGTATCCGCTGCGCGAAACGGCGACCGGATCGATCATCTCCGCCGGCAACCTGCGTGTGGCGCCGAATCTACGGCATCTGTACGCCTATCTGTGTGAGAACCATTTCATCCAGGGCCTGCGCAACATCGACGAGAGTTGTCTCCCGATTTTCTCCCGCCAGGTGCTGGCCGGGATCCAAGCCGGGAACGCCGAGTGGGAAGAAATGGTGCCGCCGGTGGTTGCCGCGATGATCAAGGAACGCCGCCTGTTCAATTATGGCTGCGGCACCGAAACCCTGCCGCTGGCAGCAGGGCAGTGAGGCTGCGGAGTGCCCGCAATAACCAATAACCAATACTCGATATTCAATACTCAATCGCATTTGTGATTGAATATCGAAAATTGGTTATTGGTTATTTGGGGACTCGCCCGAAGACGGGCGCGCTCCGCAGCCTTACGCCGCCGTTCGCTCCGTGTGGCCGCTCGTGAGTTCGCGCCAGTATTTGACGCGCTTCTCGACACCCACCGCGTCCAGGTATTCCAGGTCCAGCTGTGGTGAGGCCGCCGCATCCGGGGAACGACTCTTCTCGTGTTCCAGGAAATCGGCCACGTGCAACGCGGTGAGCACGCTGAACTCTTTTTCTGAAACCCGTCCTGGACGATGATGCATCGCCACGGCCTGGACAACCGGCGTAGGCAGACCCCACAAGGCGAGCAAATAGGCTCCGACTTCCGCGTGACTCGATCCGATCTTTTCCAGTTCCACCTCCGGGAGCGTCTTCCCGCCCAGTTGATAGGCATCGAGCACTTCCTGATACTGGGCCGGCACGCCGACAGCGAGAACGAACTTGCCCACGTCATGCACCAGCCCCGCCAGGAATGCGTGGTTGCTCAGACCGGGCTCGTGTTCTGCCTCCACGATCCGCTTGCACAGCGCCGCGGTCGTCCAACTGTGGTTCCACAATCGTTCGATGCACAGATGCCTCAGCTGCACGCCTTCGAACACGGAGAATAATTGCAGCGAGAGCACCAGGTTCTTCACCGTGTCGAGCCCCAGGTGAATGATGGCTTCAACCGGATTGGAGATGGGTTGCGGAAGCCCAAAGAACGCCGAGTTCACCAACTGCAGCATCTTCGTGCAGAGCCCCAGGTCCTGCGAAATGAGATGACCAATCTTCACGATCGACGGCTCTTCCGCGCGCATCTCGCGCGACATCTCCATGAACACCGCCGGGACGCTGGGAAGGGTTTGAATTTGCGAAACGATCTTCGCCAATTTCTCGTCCGCAATCAGCTCCCGCAAGGCGCACGCGCGCAGGACCGTGTCGCGCAGCAACTCCGAATTGCAGGGTTTAGGCAGGTATTGATGCGCCGGTCCCACCAGGCGCAGCACGGCGGACCGATCCGGATGGCCGGAAAGGATGATGCGCACGGTCTGCGGGAATTTCGAGGCCACCCGCATCAACAGCTCGGCGCCGTCCATGCCCGGCATCATCATGTCGCTGACGATGACATCGAAGGGTTTGCGGGCCATGGCTTCCAGGGCCTGCGGGCCGCTTTCGGCAAAAACCATCTCCCAGTCGGGAGTCGAGTTTTGCCACAAGTGTTGGATCGTTGCCAATGCCCGCTTCTCGTCGTCTACAAAAAGAATTCGTTTCATATTTCAACCCGCCCGCCCTTGGGCTTTACGAAATTCAAGCAGCTGTTCTAGGCAGCGCGCACCTCGCGCTGGGTCAGGAGTTTTTCCGCCGCCGGACTCAGATCGGTCTTGGGCGCGCAACCGCACATCGCCCGCCAGGCGTTTCGGCGATGAGCCAGGTCCAGGCGCTCGATGTACTCGCGGTGAATGTGGTTGTTGCGACGGCCCAGCCGCTCTTCCTGTCGCTCGTGATCCAGGGCGTCGGCAACGTGCACGGCAGTGAGCACCGTGAAAGTTTGGTCGCCGGTCCGAAATGGCGAGTGATGCCAGCCGATGGCTTCGAGCATCGGAAAGGGAAGACCCCAGTTGCCCAGCACCGCAGCGCCCAGTTCGGCGTGCGTGGCACCCAGCGCCTCCAGCTCGACCCGTTCCACCGGGACAGCCCGACGCTGGGCCTGCTCGATGACCCTGGCGTACTCCTGGGGAATATTTGCAGCCAGCAACAGCTTGCCCACGTCGTGCAACAAGGCGGTCGTGTAAGCCAATTCGCTCAACTTCTTGTCCTTCGTTTCGACCAGCGCAATGGCTGCGGCAAACGAAGCCACCGCGACGCTGTGTTGCCACAGTTGATCATGCGAAAAGCCGGCACACGCATTTTGATCAAAATGCAAAAAAACGTCTGCTGCCAGCAGCATTCCCTTCGTGCGCTCGACCCCGAGAAACATCACACCCTCGGCGGGATCGGTGATCTGCCGTCCCAGTCCGAACAACGGGGAATTCACCGTTTGCAAAATTTTGGCCGTGATCCCCGGGTCCTTGGAGATCAGCTTGCCTACAAATTCGAGCGAACCGGTGGGAGACGCCAGTTCGGCGGTGACCTGGTTGTAGAGGATGGGGAGACTGGGAAGCCGCTTCATCCGGGCGACCAGTTTCTTGGCTTCCTCATCCGGGATCCAGGCGCTGACCTGGAAGGCGCGCTCGATGGCTTGCGCAAGGCCGGCAGGGTCCAATTCCGTGGACAGCCAGGCCACACCACCGGGCGCAGCTGCATTGACGACACCATCCTTCCGGGGTCCGCAACGCAGAAACCTCAGCGAAACGGGATGAACATTGGCAAACTGTTCGAGGAGGCCGGTCCAGTCCGCATGCGGCTCGCCGGCATCACAAATCACGCCGGCGACCGGCCCCGTTGCCGCCGCCGCCAGGGCGCTGGGCGCGTTGGCAGCCAACACGAGTTCCCATTGACTGCGGAGCGGTTGCAAAATGCCTTCGAGAGCCGCTCCCTTTTCGCTCACGATAAGGAGTCTGCGTTTGCTGGGGGCAACGCGAACGGGGGGCTCGGGTGGTAGGGAAAGTTTTTCCGGTGACTTGTTGACGCCGGAGCTGCGGGTTCTGAAGGGTCCGAACAAACTCATAAGTTTCTGATTTTTGTTACCTCCACGTGGATCGGCATTTTTTATTATTGCTTAAATACCTCAGCACAAGGCTTTCCAGGACAGCTTCAGCGGCTGGGGTGAGCGCAGCTCATGGCATGTATAGGCAATAATTTCCTCATGAGGCAGCAGCCTGGTCCGCTTCGCGCAAAGCCTGGTCCAGCACTCGTCCTACCGAGGGCAGCAGCCGGCGCACCTGGGCCAACCGGGTATTCAATGTGGAAATCGTCCGGGACGCACCCGCCTCCAGCAGCCGGCGATACCACTTGAGAAACTCCTCGCTCAGGAGCGATTCATTGCCAGCCTCCCGCGGGAGCTCAGCCGGCCGCCCGGAGTCGATCTCGCATATCAAGCGGGCCGAAATGTGGCGCGGGTGGGTGGGAGAACCCGCTTTGCGCCACAACACGAGCGAAGCCTCGGTCTCGCCGCTTAAAAGCTATGCCTCGGCTCGCTGAAGGATCACCCGCGGGTGCTGCGGCAAATGCTGGATGGCTTCCCCAGTCCAATCGCGGGCAAACTCAAGGAACTCCAGCCGGCCCAGCGCGATATGCCCACCCAGCAGCCACAGGTCGGCGTCTTCCGGTTCGCTCGAAATCATCTGATGCAACAGCTTCAGGGCTTCCACCGGTTCCTCCTGCTCCACCAGAAAACGCGCGTAATCGAAACAGACCGCACGCGAGTTCGGATCTTCCGCACGAGCTTCGGCAAACGCCTTCGCCGCTTCCTTCGGTTGTTTCAAATGCTTGCGGCAAATGGCGAGGCAATGGCGCGGAGCTGCCCCGCGGATCTCCTTGTTGATGGGGGTCAGGGCCGGCTGAGTGCGCTTGAGCAGGCATTGGCCCATCTGCTCGGCGGCCTCCGAAAACTGTTTCAACTCCATCAAGGCAAGCCCCAGCGAAAAGTGGAGCGTTGCAGTTAACCCATGTGCCCTGGCAAGCGGACTGCGCAGCAGACGGCTGACCGAGATGAAATCCTTGTTGCCCAGCAGATGCGACGACAATTGCGTCAGCAACGTCTCGCACAGTTCAGGGATCACCTGGTCCGCAGGCAGCACCGACATGCGATGAACCGCTTCCCAATACGCCTCGAGACCCGCCTCGAACTGCCCGGCACGAATGGACTCCAGTCCGTAATTCATGAGCAGGTTGGGCTCGTTGGGCATCTCTTCAATCGCCTTTTCCAGCAGGGCCAGGTTTCGAGCGTTCTTCCCCCGTTGTCGCGTGACCTGCTGTGCGTAGCCGTGATGGAGCAACACGGCTTTGCCGAGTCGATTCTCCAACCCCCATTCGCGCCGGCGCACTTCCACGCTGCTAAAAACCTGTTCATGAATGCGCCCGACGAAAAACAAGCCGGGTGCATTGCGAAACAGCCGGGGCACATAGCTGCACCCCTCCTCTTCGCGGCCCCGATCCACGATGGGAAGACGGTACGCCATCACACTGTCGCTTCGCAGTTCCTGCTTCAGGCTGGCGCACCCTTCCGGCGTCAATTCCTCGTCCGCGTCCAGGATCAGCACCCAGTCACCCGTTGCGCGTTCCAATGCCGCATTCCGGGCGGCGCTGAAATCATCCTGCCACGGAAACGAATAAACCTCGGCACCCTGCTGCCGGGCGATTTCCACCGTTGAATCGGTCGACCCAGTGTCCACAACCACGATCTGGTGCGCGAGTGTCCGCACTGATTCCAGGGCTCGCTTGAGAAACTTTTCCTCATTGCGCACGATGAGGCAGACGGACAATCGGGAGGCTTCCGACGAAACTGTCGCGGCTTTGGGCAGCGGGAAGCCGGGCTCTCGATCCTTTTTGGTTTTGGCCGGCAGCGCCTTTAAAAACTCCCGGGCCGCCTTCCATTTGGGCGCCAGCCGGCGTGCCTGTTCCGCACACCATCGGGCATTCGAACCATCCCCAGCGGCACGCGCAATTTCCGCCAGCAACAAATAACCTTCGGGATGATGCGGACGCCGCTCAATCGCCGCACACCCCAAATTCCACGCCGATTCGAACGACTTGGCGCGGAAAGCTTCCGTCGCTTCCTTCAATTGCCCGAGCCGCGCCACCGGCGGCAATTCGATCGCCGGAGCGACCCGCGAGCGCCGTTTGGCAACCGCTTCCCGCGCTGCCTCGCTGCGTGCCCTCAGATTCTGCAGACGCTGCGCCGCAATCTTGGCGGCCCGTTCCCACGTCCATTCGCGACGCACATGGACGCTGGCCTGCCGTCCCCGCGCCCGCGCCGGCTCAGGATTCTGGAACACTTCCCTCATGGCCTCCCGGAGCGCTTCAAGCGAAGGCTCAAGCACCCAACCTTCCCGCACCAAATCCATCCCGCCCACCGTGGTGCCCAGAGATTGGCGCAACGCGGGAAGTCGCATCGCAAATTCGTCCGTCGCGAAATCATCGGAAGACCCGCCGCCTGTCACGATCACCGGCAACCCACAAGCCATCGCCTCCAAAATCGGCAGGCCAAACCCTTCGCCGCGATACGGGTGCACCAGGCAGTCACAAGCCGTGTACAATCCCGCGACCTCCTCCGCCGCCAGGTCGCCCGTCAAATGCAGAATCTCGGGAGCCCCAGGCGTTTTCTGCGCCGCACGGATCTGGGCCTCAAAGGTCTGCCCCGCATATACGTCCTTGCCGCCAAAATCCTTGATGACAAGACAGACGTCATCCTCGGCTGTGAATCGATCCAGGTACGCGCGAAGCAGCACATCCGGTCCCTTGCGGTGAATCGTTCCCCCCACGAACAGGAACTTGAATCGTTTCTGCGTCCCCAATTTCGCCGGCGGCGCTTCCGGATGGAAGAGCACCGGGTCGATCCCGTTGGGCACCACCTTGACTTTGCCGGGTTGGATACCCGAATCGACGTACACACGGCGCGCATATTCAGAAGGCACCCACACCTCGTCCACACGGCCCAATTGGCGCGCCCATTCCAACGGCAACACTCCAAATTCCCACGGCTGTATCAGCACCCAAAGGCCTGTCGCCGGTTGTTGCCAGTTCGGTGGCCACGCATGACGCACGGTGACCTGGGTCTGCGGGTGCGGTTGGGCGCGAAGCCGTCGGGCCATCACCTGAAGATCGCTCATTCCTGCCGGCATTTCCGGCACCGAATTCCTGCCGACGCACGTCAATCGGATCCCGGGCTGTGTCTCCATCGGCTTCGTCAACTCCCGGTTGACGTGCGACAAGCTTCCCAAATCTAGAAACGAGCCCTCCCAGGCAACCTGGAGATCGCGCACCTTCTGGTCTGGAAACTCCGCCTCGACCATCAGCGAGCGCGCGACCACTGCGGGACACGCCGGGGTGAACAGCTTCTTTTCAATCTCCTGAAGCCGGCGTTTCATGGCGCCCGCCACGACTTCACAGCTAAAACTTTCCTGAACGCGCACCCGGGCTTTCCTGCCCAGCGGGCGGACTTCCTGCGGATTGCGCTGAACCCCCCGCATGAGTTCCCGCAGATGTTGTTCGCAAGGCTGCGCCCAGCGAAAACCACGATGCTGGCGTAATTCCGGCTCGACGTTTGCAACTTCGACAGATTCGCCATTGAGCGGAAGACTGCAGGATTCATCCATGAACTCCCCGCTGGCGCCCCAGCGGGTCGCAATAACGGGCAACTCCATGGCCATGGCTTCCAGCAACGGGCCGCAGAACCCCGAGCCGCGGTGCGGAGAGACGAAGCAGTCGACGGCGCGATACAAACTCGGCAGCTTGGCTTGCGGCCAAAGGGCCGGCAGGATCGAGATTCGCGGCGGCGTTTTTCCGCCCAAATCCAGCGTCTGCAGCAAGTCACGAATCTTTCCCTCGATCGTCCCGCGTGCCCCTGCCGCTTCGGGAAACCAGGCGCGCAGATGAAGACAGACATCATCCTCCGCCGAAAATTCCCGCGCATAGGCCGCGATCAAAACGTCCCATCCCGACAATGCCGACATCTCGCAGGAGGCCAGAAAATTGCACGCGGCCCGGTGCGCCAAAGCATGCGGTTCCTGTTTGGCCGGATCGAATGTCGCGATGTCGACTGCCCCGGGGATGACAACCAATTTGTCCGCTTCCACGCCACCTTGGGCAAATGTCCGGGCATGGAACCGGCTCGGGACCCAGATTTC
>JADMIO011367338.1_pt1 | contig 10850 bp, 11 predicted proteins | sample 8958161 | NCBI WGS metagenome assembly JADMIO01 (sample SAMN16585339, study PRJNA669376) | soil metagenome | isolation source: Crop rotation soil | place: USA: Cullars Rotation, Alabama | collected 2011 | reverse complement strand
TGCACGCCGAGCTTCACGCCGATCGGCAGCGCCGCGTCGACGATGCGGCGCGCCGCGAGCAGCACGCGCTCCTCGTCGTCTCCCGTGACCTTCGGCGCGCCGGCCGTCAGGATGAGCTTGCCGCCGTCCGCGTCGACGTCCGACGCGAGCAGCGCGACGTCCTGCGCGTCCGCGGCGGACTCGACCGCGCGCACGAGCCGATCGAGCGCGTCGGCGGCGGCATCGACGCCATGGTTCGCGATCAGCGCGTCCGTGCCCTCGAAGCGCAGGAACGCGACCGACACCGGGCGATGCTCCGACGTGCCGCCGCCGGCGAGCACGTGCGCGCGCACCGCGAGCGGGAGGCACGCGGCGATGACGTCCGCGTCGAGCGCGGGCCGTGCGCGGCGCGGCAGCACCTCGCTCGCGAGCGCGCGGTCGGCGAGCAGCACGCCGGGCCCCTTCGGCGCCCCGAGCGCCGTCGCGGGCAGCGAGGCCGCCGCTTCGGGCGACAGAAGGACCTCGCCGGCCGTCGCTTCCGCCTCCATCGCGCAAAGGCGCGTCCACCCCGGGCCGACGGGCAGGAGCTCGAGGTGCGACGCGCCGACGGCGAAGAACGTGAACGCGCCGCTGTGCACGCCCTGCGACATCTGCAGCACGACCTCGACACCGGGCAGCGCGATGCGGCCGACGCGCGCGAGCTCGTCGCGCATCGCGAGCGCCGAGCCGCACGCGCGCTCGACATGACGCTCGCCGACGTACCAGAGCAGCAGCGCGTCGCCGCCGAACTTGAGCAGGCTCGCGCCGGCGTCGTACGCGACGGCAAGGATCGACTCGAACGAGCGGCCAATGACGTCCGTGATTTGCTCGGCGCCCTCGCGCCCCTTAGACGCGAGCTCCTCGGACAGCCGCGTGAAGCCGGAGATGTCGACGAACACCGCGGTCCCGTCGGCGATCCAGGCGCGCGAGCGGTCGCCCGCGGCGAGCCGCTCCTGCAGGATGCGCGGGACGTAGAGCGCCAGCCGCGTCGCGCCGGCGGCGGGCGTGAGGGCCTGCTCGGTCGGGCCGGGGTCGGTCATCGCGGTGGGAGAGGTGGCCGATGATAAACCGCGTCGCCGGGCTATCATCGCGCCCATGATCGTCCGTCGCGCCTTGACGCTCCTCGCGCTCGCCTCCGCCGTGCTCGCCGCGCCCGGCGCGGCCGCGCAGGCGTGGCCGCAAAAGCCGATCCGGCTGGTCGTCGGCTTCGCGCCCGGCGGCGTCGCCGACATCACGGCGCGCGTCGTCGCGCAAAAGCTGTCCGAAGCGCTCGGCCAGCAGGTCGTCGTCGACAACCGTCCGAGCGCGGGCGGCATCGTCGCGGCGGACGCCGTGGCGAAGGCGGCACCGGACGGCTACACGCTGCTCCTGCTCACCAACGGCAACGCGGTCTCGGCGTCGCTGTTCACGTCGTTGCCGTACGACACGCTGGCCGATTTCGCGCCGGTGTCGCTGCTGGGCACGTTCGACGTCGCGATCGTCGCGAGCGCCGACGCGAAGATCGAGTCGATGGGCGCGCTGATGGCGTACGCGAAGGCGAACCCGGGCAAGCTCAACATCGGCACGATCAACGTCGGCAGCACGCAGCATTTGTCGGCGGAGATGTTCCGCTCGATGGCGGGCGTCGACGCCGCGGTCGTGCCGTTCAAGGGCAGCCCCGCGGTCATCACCGCGCTGCGCGCCAACGACGTGCAGGTCGCGTTCGAGATGCTCGCGCCGGTCCTGCCGCAGGCGAAGAGCGGGGCGGTGCGCATCCTCGCGGTCACGTCGGAGAAGCGGCACCCCGCGCTGCCCGACGTGCCGACCGTCGCCGAGAGCGGCGTGCCGGGCTACGCCGCGTCGTCGTGGAACGCGGTCGCGGCGCCCGCGAGGACGCCTCCCGCCATCGTCGAGCGGCTCCAGCAGGAGATCGCGCGCGCGCTCGCGCTACCGGACGTGCGCGAGAAGCTCGCCGCGGCGGGCGTCGCCGCGCGCGCCAGCACGCCCGACGAGCTCAAGCGCCTGCTCGCGTCGGACGTCGCCAAGTGGCGCCGCGTGATCGAGCAGGCGAAGATCGAGCGGCAATAGGTCGCCCCGCCGCTCGAGGTGCCTCAGTCGTTCTGCACCGCCGAGTCGACGTAGAGCGACTTTCCTTCGTTGGTGACCGTCAGCCGGTACGGGTAGAGCTCCTTCTTGCGCGGCGGCGGCTTGTCCACGCACGCGAACCTGAGCCCGCCGGCCTCGACGCGGCAGCCGAGGAACTGCCCGCCGTCGATCGCGATGCCGTCGTTGCCGAAGCGCCACGGCGACGGCTTCCCCGGCAACTCCCACACGATCTTGCCGGTCTTGTCGGCTTCCATCACCACGACCGGATGCTGGTCGAGCACGAGGTACGCGTCGCCGACGACGCGGACCTTGACGGTGTGGGTCCCCGGCGGCCCCTTCGCCTGGGCGAGTGCGGCGACGGGCGCGCCGAGCATCGCCACGCCGAGCGCGGCGACGACGGGCAGGATGACCGAACGTTTCATCTTGACTCCTCCTGGTCGTGGTTTCGGCGTTGTAGCACGCGGTCGCCGAGCGCGTCGACGACGCTCGCGGCCAGCGCGGGCATGGCGGACATCGCGTCGGCCTCTCCGCCCGACGTCGCCAGCACGCGTTGGACCGCTGCGGCGAGCGGATCGTTCGTCCGGCCCGACACGCGAGCGGCGAACCGGTCGGGGTCGACCCGCAGGCGCGCGAGGTCGCGCAGCGCCTGCGCGAGCAGCACGTTGTGCGGGCCTTCCCAGGTTTCCATGACCGCCGCATCGCGGTACAGCCGCGGCAGCGGCGAGAAGCGCTCCTCCACGCCGTTCGCGCCGAGCAGCAGCATCGCGTCGTGCGCGAGCGCGCTCGCGCGGCGCGTGAGGATCGGCTTCGCCAGCGACAGCAGCACGCGGAAGTCGGCCGCCTCCGCGCTGCCGTCCTTCGCGGGCCACAGGCGCACGAGCTCGAGCGCGACCGCGAGCGCGCGCGCGCGTGCCAGCGCGAGGTCGTCGAGCGTTCGGCGCACCAGCGCGTAGTCGCCGATCGGGCGGCCGAACGCGGTGCGGAAGCGCGCGTACGCGCCGGCGATGCGCTCGCATTGGCGCAGCGTCGCGGCGGCGTAGAGCACGCACGCGATGCGCGACGTGGCGAGCACGTGGTCGACGAGGTTGGGGACGCCGCGGTCGAGCGGCCCGATCGGCCAGGCGAGCGCGCCGGCGAACGTGACCTCGGCCGTGGCGAGCTCGCGCGTGCCGAGCTTGTCCTTGAGGCGGTCGATCGTGAACCCGTTGCGGCCCGGGCCGCCGTCGCGCGCGTGCGCGGGCACGAGGAAGATCGCCACGCCCCGCGATCCGGGTGGCGCGCCGCGCGGCCGTGCGCTCACCAGGAACCAGTCGGCGTTCACGTTCGAGCAGAACCATTTCGCGCCGTGCAGCCGGAACGCGTCGCCGTCCGGCACGGCGTCGAGCGCGTTGGCGCCGACGTCCGAGCCGCCCTGGATCTCGGTGACGAACTGCGCGGCATGCACGACGCGACCGGCGTTCGACGCGCGCATCGCGGCGAGCGCATCGCGGTGCACGTCGCGATCGCCGAGCGCGGCGAGCAGCCGCGTCAGGCCGTCGGTGCACGCGAGCGAGCACGCGACGCCCGCTTCGCCGTTCTGGTGCGCGAGGTAGGTCTTCGCGTAGAACACGACCGGATCGCCGTGCAGCGCGCCGAGCCGCTCGCGGCCCGCCACGATCGAGAGCGCCTCGTGCGTGGAGGCCGGCAGGACGATCTCGTCGACGCGGCGGCGCCATGCGTCGTACGCGCGGAGACGCGGCGCGTTCTCGGGGCGCGCCGACTCGTCCGCGAGCCGCGCAAGCGGTCCGGCGACCTCGGCGCCGAAGCGCTCGAGGTCGCGGCGCGCGTCGGCGTCCGGCGCCGCCTGGCGCGCGACGAGGTCCGCGAGCAGCGCGTCGTCGGCGTACCAGTTGCCGCCGATCGCGTCCTGGAACGCGTCGAACGAGTAGTCCACGCCGCCATTGTGCGCGAGGGGCCGCGACCGCGCGACCGCCGGCGGAGCGGGGGACCGCTAGAAGTTGGGACTGCGGAAGTCGTAGGGGCGCAGCGTCGGCGCCGTGGGCATCGCGACCTTCGACTGGCACCGGGCGCCGATCGCGCGCCCGTCGCTCTCCATGATCGCGACGTCGCCGTCGAGGTAGAGCGCGTTGAGCCCCTCGGCGTACTTCTCCTGCGCGGCGCTGTCGGCGCGCGCGAGCGTCCATTGGCGGCCGCCGATCGTGACGCGGGCGCTGCGCGCGTCCGCCGCGCGCTCGACCCGCATCTCGACCCCGCCTTCGCACTGGTAGTCGATCGTCGCGGCCAGGACGGTCGACTCGAGCCCGACGCTGTAGCGCTCGCCGCCGCAGCCGGCCAGCGCGCCGAGCGCGAAGGCGGCGAGCGGGAGCACGAGGCGGGACGCCCGGATCATGGCGCCGGACTGTATCATCCCGCCGTCCTCAGCGCACCCGAGCGCCCGCCCCGATGAGCCCCCAGGATCTCGACACACGGTTCCGTTTCGCCGTCGACGCCGCGCGACGCGCGGGCGACACCGCGCTCGCCTATGCGCGCGATCCCGACGCGATGGGCGTCGAGATCAAGGGCACGCAGGACGTCGTGACGCTCGCGGACAAGGCGGTCGAGAAGGCGCTGCGCGCCGAGCTCGCCGCGGTGTTCCCCGGCGACGCGATGCTCGGCGAGGAGGACGGGATCACGCCGGGGTGGGACGGCGCGGCGCCGCTGTGGATCGTCGATCCGATCGACGGCACCGCGAACTTCGCGCGCCGGCTGCCGCTGTGGTGCATCTCGATCGGCCTGTACGCCGGCGGCGAGCCGGTGCTCGGCGTCATCCACAACCCGATGACCGACGAGCTGCACGCGGCGGCGACCGGTCGCGGCGCGACGCTCAACGGCGTGCCGATCCGCGCGTCGGCGGTGGATTCGCCGCGCCACGCGCGCATCAACCTCGGGTTCTCGTACCGGCGCGATCCGTCGCTGCACGTCGCGTCGATCGAGCGGCTGCTCGAGCGCGAATGCGAGTACAGCCGCCTCGGCAGCGGCGCGCTCGGCATGGCGTACGTCGCGGACGGCCGCTTCGAAGGCTACTTCGAGCCGCACATCAACGCGTGGGACGTCGCGGCCGGCATCGTGATCGTGCGCGAGGCGGGCGGCTTCACGAACGACTTCTTCGCGGGCGACGCCCGGCTCGAGCGCGGCAACGCGATCCTCGCCGGCGCCCCGGGCATGCGCGCGTTCCTCGAGGGCACGCTCGGCGATCTGATGAAGGGCTGACGTGGGCGCGGAGGCCTACTCGTTCTGGCTCGTGCCGGAGCCGGCGCTCGAGGCCGAGCTCGGCAAGCTGGTCCGCGCGCTCGCGCCGGTGTTCGGGATGCCCGCCTTCGCGCCGCACGCGACCGTGCAGGGCGACCTCGACCTGTCGGCCGACGACGCCGAGATGCTCGCGCGCGAGCTCGTCGCCGGCGAGGCGCCGCTCGCGTGGCGCGCGTGGGGCATCCAGTGGACCGAGCATCCGTTCCGCACGTTCTTCGTCGCGTTCGACCGCGCCGACCGCTTCAACGTGCTGCGCGACCGGTCGGCGAAGCTCGTCGGCTCGCGCGACGGCCTCTCGCCGTTCCCGCACCTGTCGCTCGCGTACGGCAACCTCCCGGTGCGCGAGAAGATCGCGCGCTCGCGCCCGCTCGCCGGCGCGATCGACGGCCGCTCGATGACCTTCGACCGCCTCGTCGTCGCGCTGTCGGGCCGCGAGGTGCCGGTCGAGGAGTGGCGGACGGTGGCGTCGATACCGCTCGGATGACCGGCCCGATGGCGCGCATCGTCTTCCTCGCAGCGCTCGTCGGGCTGGCGTGTCGTTGCGCGCAGGCGCAAATGTGGCCGGACTATCCGAACCCGCTTTTCGAGATGGCGAGCGGGCTCGACCGGCCGGTTGCGCTCGCGCACGCGAACGACCAAAGCTACCGGCTGTTCATCGGCGAACGGCCGGGACGCGTCCGGGTCTTCGATGCGCTCGCCAGGAGGCTGGACCCGACGCCCTTCCTCGACCTGTCGCCGCAGATCGCGCCGCAAGGCGCACGCGGATTGATCGGAATGGCGTTCCATCCGCGCTTCGCCAGTGGGACGCCACATCTCTACGCGACGTATGTCCGTGCCTCGGACGGGCACCTCGTCGTCACGCGCTTCACGGCGATCGGTCCGACGCTCGATCGTGCGGACCCGTCCTCGGCCGTGAACCTGATCGACATCGCGCAGCCATATCCAGACGCTCCCGGTGGGGGCATCGTTTTCGGTGCGGATGGCTACCTCTACATCGGCACGGGGGATGGCGGCGGCGTCGACGATCCGTTCCGGCAGGCCCAGGACCTGACCTCGTTGCGAGGCAAGATCCTGAGGCTCGACGTCGACGTCTTTCCAGGGCCGTACGACATTCCCCGCAGCAATCCGTATGCGGGCAGCAGCATCGAGCGTCCCGAGATCTGGGCCGTGGGCCTCCACGACCCGCGCGCGCTCAGCGTCGTCGACGGCATCGTGATCGTCACGGACGCGGGTGGAGCGCGCCGTGACGAAGTGGACTGGTATGGAGTGACGCTCATCCGGAATTACGGCTGGCCGATGCTGGAAGGAACCGTGTGCAGCGGAGTCGCGGGTCCGCTGGCGTGCGGGGATGCGTCGCTCACGCCGCCGTTACTCGACATCGCCTCCGATCCCGCGTGCCCGCCGCTCACGTTCCTCGGGCGTGGGTACACGGGAATCCGTTCGGCGGGCAACCGGCCGTGGATCGCGCATGGGTGCGAAGGACGCGTCTCGGTCGTTGAGCCCGTTCCCGGATCGTGGCCGCCGGCGGTCGCGGCGCGCACGGTGTTCGTCGCCGGCTTCGGGGTCGGCGCGCTCGGAGTCGACGAATTCGGTCAGGCGTACGTGACCGACCTCGACGGCGGACGGCTGCTGTTGCTGCAGGCGTTCGGGCTATCGCCGACCGTCCGCATGATCGAGTACCACCACGCCGCCTTCGACCACTACTTCATGACGGCCGACGGCGTCGAAATCGCGGCGCTCGACGCGGGCGCGTTCGCCGGCTGGCGCCGCACCGGGGCTAGTTTTGATGCGTTCCAGCGCGGTACGCCGACCACGGCATCATGCCGCTTCTACCTGCCGCCCCCGCACGGCGACACACACTTCTATTCGGCGAACCCCGCCGAGTGCGATGCGGTCAGGACCGGGCTTCCCGGCGCGATCCTCGAGAAGCCGGAAGCAATGTATGTCGAGTTTCCGGATCCTGTGAGCGGCCAATGCCCGTTCCCGGAACACATTCGGCCGCTCTACCGCGTGTGGAACGCTCGCGCCGACACCAACCACCGCTACACGACGGACCGGTCGGTGCGGGACGCGATGGTGGCCGCAGGCGGTATCGCGGAAGGTTTCGGACCGGAGGCCGTCACGATGTGCGTCGCGGACTACGTGTGTACGGCGCCGATGGGCTGCACCGTGCCGCCGTAGGCCTCAGCGCCCGATCATCGCCAGCACGTCGGCCTTCAGGAACCGCTCGACCAGCAGCATGAACGCGATCGACGGCAGGAGCAGCAGCATCGCGGTGATCGACGCGATCTGGTAGTTGCCGCCCATGCTGGCGTTGAACATCAGCAGCGGCAGCGTCGTGACGTCGGGCACGCCGACGAAGTAGGTGCCGGTGAACTCGTCGAGCGACTCGAGGAAGACGAAGATCGCGCTCGCGATAAGGCCCGGCAGTGCGATCGGCAGCGTGACGGTCGTCCAGCAGCGCCACGCCGAGGCGCCCATGTTGCGCGCCGCCTCCTCGAGCGAGACGTCGATCGCGGCGAACGCCGCCGACGCGATCCACACCGCGAGCACGAGGCCGTGCGCGGCGTGGACGAGCACCACGCCGAGGATCGTGCCGTTGAGGTTGAGCTCGTAGAAGACGCGCGCGATGTTGACGTAGACGGGCAGGTTCGGCACCGCCTGCGGCAGCAGGAAGATCAGCAGGATCAGCGTGCGCGCCGGGAGCTTGAGGCGTGCGAGCGCGTAGCCCGCGGGGATCGCCACCGACAGCGTGAGCAGCACGGTCAGGCACGCGATCGCGACGCTGGTCCCCAGCGACCCGAGCGCGCCGCCGCGCGCGGAGAACACGCGGCCCCAGAACGTCAGGCCGAACTCCTGCGGCAGCTTGCTCGGGAAGTACCAGCGCTCGGCGAAGCCCCACAGCACGAGGTTCGCCAGCGGCCCGAAGATGACGAACGCCAGGAGCAGGATGACGACGATCCGCGCGATCGTCTCGCCCCAGCGCACGCCCGGCCGCGGGCCGCTTCGAAGGGACGTCATCTTGCCTTGCGCGCCGCCTCGCGCAGGTAGAACCACGCGCCGAACGACGCGAGCACCAGCGACATCAGGCACAGCGCGTTGGCGACCGCGTAGTCGCCGTGCGAGTTGATCCGGTAGGCGATGTCGACGGTCAGCATCGTCGGCGAGTTCGGATTGATCATCATCGGCACCGACAGCACCGACAGCATCGCGACGAACGAGAGCACGAGCCCGACCAGCAGCGTGCGGCGCGCCTGCGGCAGCACGATCTCGAACAGCACGCGCAGCCGGCTTGCGCCGAGGTTGCGCGCCGCCTCGATGTGCTGCCGGTCGATCGCCGCCATCGCGCCGGCGAGGAGCAGCGTGACGAACGGCGCCTGCTTCCAGATGAACGCGATGACGATCCCGCGCCAGTCGAGCAGGCTCTGCGCCTGCAGCGGCTCGATCAGGCCCGCGCCGATCAGCACGTGGTTGAGCATGCCGTTCTTGGCGAGGAAGGTGCGCATCACCTGCGCCGTCACGATGAACGGGATGAACAGCGGCCAGCGGTACAGCCAGCGCAGGAACGCAAGCGTGCGCGGATGCTCGCCGAGCGTCAGGTAGCCGGCGATCGCGATCGCGACGACGCCGATGCCGAGCGTCGAGAGCACGACGATCGCGGCCGAGAACGCGAGGTCGGTCGAGTAGAACTCGAACGCCTTCGCGAAGTGCTCGAGCGTGAAGCCGCCGTCCCTGGCCCGGAAGGCCAGGACGGCGGACATGACCAGCGGCCCGATGAAGAAGACCGCGACGATCGCGAGGGCCGGGCCGGCGAGCGCCAACCCGGCCCAGGAGCGACGGTTCACGCGGCTACTTCAGCACCACGCGCTCGTAGCTCTCGAGGATGTCCGTGAAGTACTCGGACAGCGGGAACGGCTTGCCGTAGCTCGCGAGCGCGTCGGGCGTGATGTCGGTGAAGAGCTTGTTCCAGCTCTTCTCGTCCATCTTCGCCTTGACGTGCTGCGCGTCGATCCCCGGGTACCAGTTGAACTGCTTGACGATCCCCTCGGCCTGGATCTCGGGACTCGCCGCGAAGTCGATGAACTTCTTCGCGAGCGCGGCGTTCGCCGCCTTCGCCGGCACGACGTAGTACATCGGCTGGCCCGGCAGGCCCGGCTGCGGCAGCTCGAGCTTCACGTTCGGCGGCATCTTGCCGTCGGCCACCCACGTGTAGAACATGTCGACCCACACGGGGCCCATCGCGATCTCGCCGCGGTTCAGCATGTCGAGCGTGCCCGCGTTGCCCGGCGTCATCACGACGTACTGGTTGAAGTCCTTGAGGCTCGCGAGCGAGCGGTCGATGACCGCCTTCTTCGCCGGGTCGTACGGGCCCTTGACGAGCTGGTCGCCCATGCCCGCGTTCGCGTTGACCCAGCCCATCACGAAGCCGACGCCCGACATGCCGCCCTTGACGCCGTTGTAGCCGAACTGCTTCGGGTTCTTCTTGACCCACTCGGCGAGCTCCGCGTAGCTCTTCGGCGGCTGCTTGACGACGTCGGGGTTGTACGCGAACGCGATCTGGCTGTGGAACATCGGGATCACGTAGCCGTCGACGTTCTGGCCGAGCGCGTTGCGCGCCGAGTCGCGCGTCGCCATCTTGCCGGCCGCGACTTCCTTGGTGTACGGCGCGAGCAGGTTCTCCTTGACCATCGTCGCCGCGCCGCGCTGGTGCACGACCGCGACGTCGGTGTCCCAGGTCGCGGCGTTGGCCTTCTGCTGCGCCGAGAGCTTCTCGTAGATCTTCTGCGAGCCCGCGTCGCCCGGGCCGGTGCCGACCGCGCGCACCTTCACGCCGGGGTTCTGCGCCTCGAACTTCGGGCCGAGGTAGTTGTTGACGTAGTCGACCATGTTCTGGTCGCCGGCGGTCACGACGTTGAGCGTCGTCTGCGCGACGGCCGGGATCGGCTTGCACAACACCGTGCCCGCGGCGACGAGCGCGACGCAAAGGGTGAGACGGAACGGACGCATGGACTTCTCCTCGATGGTTGGCATGCGAAGCACAGGCGCCGCTCTTCTAGGCGGCGGCCGGGAACACGAGCATCGCGTCGGGCGGCACGAGGACGCGCACCGGCGCGCCCTCGTCGCGACGCTGCGGGTCCTCGACCCACACGTCGTCGCCGCCCGCACGGATGCGGTAGCGGAATTGCGTGCCGAGGTAGACGCGCTGCGCGATCGTGCCGTCGATCGCGAGCCCGCCGCCCGCCGCCTGCGCGCCGGGCGGGCCGAGCGTCGCGCGGTCGGCGCGGAAGTGCAGCCGCGCGCGCATGCCGCCGTGCGACGCGGCCGGCGGCCACGTCCACGCGTCGCCGGCGCGCGCGACCTCGATCGCGTTGTCGGCGCCCATGAAGCCGGCGACGAACGGGCTCTTTCCAGCACAGTGGGATCCGAAGCTTGGAATTCACGTGACTTGAAGTCGCGGC
>JADMIO010928726.1_pt1 | contig 10851 bp, 6 predicted proteins | sample 8958161 | NCBI WGS metagenome assembly JADMIO01 (sample SAMN16585339, study PRJNA669376) | soil metagenome | isolation source: Crop rotation soil | place: USA: Cullars Rotation, Alabama | collected 2011 | reverse complement strand
CTGCGGCAACACTCATAGCGGGTCTTTTAAGGACCTCGGCATGACGGTCCTGGTCTCCCAGGTGAAGCAAATGATCTCTGAGGGGGCACCGATTAAGGCTGTAGCTTGTGCCTCCACCGGGGATACCTCGGCGGCCCTTGCGACGTACTGTGCCGCCGCCGGGATACAATCGATCGTCCTCTTGCCCCGCGGCAAGATCTCCCTGGCTCAACTCGTACAGCCTATCTCCAACGACGCTCTCGTTCTGCATCTGGACACCGATTTTGATGGTTGCATGCGGCTGGTCCAGGAGATCACTAAGGATCCCACTCTGTACTTGGCTAATTCAATGAATTCTCTCCGTATCGAGGGCCAGAAGACTGTAGGCATAGAAATCGTTCAGCAATTCGACTGGACAGCGCCTGATGTTATCATTATTCCGGGCGGGAATCTCGGCAACGTCTCCGCTCTCGGTAAAGGGCTGCTGATGATGAAAGATCTGGGAATCATTTCCAAGTTGCCGCGCATCGTCGTGGCTCAGGCTGAGCGTGCAAACCCGCTTTATCGGGCTTATCTGCGTAATTTCGAAAACTTTGAGCCGGTTCAAGCCAAAAAAACCCTTGCCAGTGCCATTCAAATTGGCAATCCGGTGAGCTTTGAGAAGGCGGTGCGAACTTTGAAACAATTCAACGGCATTGTCGAGCAGGCGTCCGAGGAAGAATTGGCGGATGCCGCAGCTCTGGGGGATCGCACAGGCATGTTTAACTGTCCACACACCGGGGTGGCTTTAGCCGCACTCATCAAGCTGCTAAAGGCCGGTAAGATCGACAAATCCGAGCGGGTTGTCGTTATTTCCACGGCTCACGGTTTGAAATTTGTTGAAATGAAAGTGAAGTATCACCAGCGCGAGCTTGATTTCCCCTGCCGTCACGTAAACCAGCCGATCGAGTTGCCAGCGCGCCTGGATGCGGTGAAAGAAGCCCTCAGCAGCGCGTTGGAAAAAGGGCGGGAGTACCGGCTCTAAGTCCAGATGGAGGGGAAGAACAGGTTTTGCGGTCTAAGGTTTCTTTTCAACGGCTGCCGGCGATGAATTGGTTCCTTTATCTTTTCCCTCTCGCTCCTCGAGGTTTCGGATCAGGCGCTTCTTGACGTCCTGGTACATCTCATTCGTGATTGAATTAAGGTGTGTTCTCGCTTCGGCCAAACGGCCGGCCATGAGTTTGATACGAGCGAAATGAACATAAACACCTTCCCGCTCGATTTCATCATGAGCCAGGCTGAGCGCGTTGGTCCATGCCTTCAAGGCCTCGTCCGTCCGTGGCGGTTTGATGCCGTAAAAGGTTTGCGCAATGTCGGAAGCGAGGGGGAAATTCGTAGGGTCGAGCCGGATGGCATTGCTGTAAAGCGTTAGCGCCTTGTCGAAGACCTGCTGCTCGTTGATTCCGTAATATTCCATCGCATCTTTGCGAAAAAGGTAAACCGTCGTGCCGAAGTTATGATAATAAACTGGCTCCCGAGGGTTTAATTCCAGCGCTTTGGCATAATACTCGAAGGACTTTTTTACGGGCCCATTATGACCGTATGTATTTGCCAGGTTGTTGTAAATCGCTGGGTTTTTGGGATCCAGTTCCAGCGCCTTCTCATACTGTTCCTGAGCGCCATCTTCATCATTTATGTCTCCCAGAAAACTGCCGTACGCAACGCGCGCTTTCGCATGATTTGGATGCCGCTTGATGAAGTCTTCGTAGGCCTTGCGAATCGGTTCGAAACGGTCGTGAATGCGGCGGTTAATTTCCGCATTTGGAATGCCGGCATTTTTCGACGCAAATTCGTTGTTCTCCCGAATCCAGGTATCCACCTCTTCCTGCGCCGTGTCATCGTCCTCCAGGAGTTTCTGATATTCCTTTTCAACCGGATCATTCGAGTCAGGCAGGGTCGCCGGAACACCAGTCCTGTGCGGCACAGGACTTTTTAAAATGCTCGGCTGGTTTGTGACCACGAGCATACCCAGTAACCCGGCTAAGAGAGTACTCACCTAATCCAGTTTAAATGGTCAGCGAAACAAAGTCGAGGTGGATAGTGCCATTCTAAGATCCTTCTCTGAAAGATGCGCATTATCGTCAGGCGCGGTACTATGTTACCCTCGTAAACCCTTGTTAAGACCTTAAATTTCTGAAGTAATGCCCGGCTTGCGCCTTTTTAATACTTTGACCCTCTACGCAACTTTTCTTAATTTGGGGTGTAACAGGAACATAGCTGTTAATAATAGTAACCAGATGGCGTTCGTATCGTTAAAAGAGTTTTTGGCCCGCATGGGCGTAGCTACGACTGCGCAGTTCGAGGATTGGAGCAAGGCGTGGCGCGTGGCAGTGGAAAACGGCTCTCAAGAGTCGCTTCTGAGCTTCATATGCCGTGAGCGCGGCCTCGCAGAAGATGTTTTTTTACAACAGTTGGCGCAGGCATTGAACTGGCCGTATCTCGATTTGCCTAAGCTGAATGTCCCGGTTGAGGCGCGCAATCGAATATCGACCAAGGTCGCGTTTCAATACTCTGTGCTGCCCACTCTCGTGAACGACGGAACGTTGCAAGTGGTCGTAAGTAACCCCTTCGATACCGGGATGCTGAACGCCGTTCGCTTCGATGCCCATGGTCCAGTGGAATTTGCCTTGGCTACCAAGGTCGAAATTGAAAAGTCGCTCAAAAAGTATTATGGCGTCGGCGCAGAAACTCTTGATGAGCTCGCGGAGGATGAACCTCTCGAATTGCTCGTCGGTGAAGATAAAGAAATCACGGAGGGCGACCAGGAAGCTAGCGTCATTAAGTTCGTCAACCAGGTTATTTGGGAAGCTTTTAAAGACCGTGCGACGGATATCCACTTCGAACCTGCTGAGGACGAATTGCGTATCCGATATCGGATCGATGGTATTCTGCACCAGACCCCGATGCCGCCGCAGCTCAAGCGTTATCAGGCTGCGCTTATTTCGCGAATAAAAGTCATGTCCGGGATGAACATCTCGGAAAAGCGCTTGCCCCAGGACGGCCGCATCAACGTCCGCATTAAAGGTGAGGAAATTGATATCCGGGTTTCCACGGTGCCCACCGTTTACGGCGAAAGCGTTTCACTTCGCTTGTTAACCCGCGGCAAGATATTTTTGAGTCTGGACAAGCTCGGTTTTTCAGCCCTTGAAGAAAACGCAATTCGTGAGATCATCATCAAGCCGCACGGAATTTTTCTGGTCACGGGTCCTACCGGATCGGGTAAATCTACTTCGCTTTACGCGTTCCTGAGCACCATCAACTCGATCCAAAAGCGGATTATCACTATCGAAGAACCGGTAGAATACGAGCTAAAGGGTATTAATCAAATTGCCGTCCGTCCTGATATTGGCCTGACGTTTGCCATGGGCTTGCGTCACATCCTCCGCCAGGATCCGAATGTGATTATGGTTGGCGAAATTCGCGATCTTGAAACTGCCGAAATCGCCATTCGCGCTGCTCTGACCGGCCACTTGGTCTTCAGCACTCTTCACACAAACGACGCTCCAAGCGCGTTCACCCGGCTAATCGATATGGGTATCGAGCCGTTCCTTGTGGCTTCCTCGGTGGAAGCGGTCATGGCTCAACGCCTCGTTCGGACCATTTGTCCGCATTGCAAAACCGAGCAAAAGGTCGAGCGCGGCTATCTGCGTCGTATTGGTTTTCCTGCGAATGAGATTGAAACGGCTAAATTCTGGCACGGTGTCGGCTGCGAGGAATGTCGGCAGCTCGGTTACCAGGGACGAATGGGCATTTACGAATTGCTAATCCTCAACGAAACGTTGCGCCCACTCATCTTAAATCGTGCCCCAGCTTCGACCATTGCTCAAAAAGCTATTGAGCTGGGCATGCGCACCTTGCGTGTCGATGGGTGGAACAAAGTCCGGGAAAGCTCAACCACCATCGAAGAAGTCTTGCGCGTGACCCAAATTGAGGAACATCTTGATGCGTTGGTCGATGATAGTAAGACAGGAGTATGGGTGAAGAGCTAACCTTTGGGGCTAAACCGGTTTCGAGTAGATAAAAGTTTTCTCGCGCTCCGCTACTCCAGTATTTCGTTTCCATGAATTGGCAAAAAATAATCGGGCTGCTGCTTATCGGTCTTGGGCTTGTAGCTCTGACCTTGAAGCTTACTAAGGTATATGACCCGGCGCCCACGCTCGAGCAACTGAGTAATAAAGGCGTTCCGGGGATTGCCCAAACGGTCAAAGCCGTAAAGCCGGACATGGCCGTTTACATTCTGTTCGTGGGCTTCCCGATTTGTGTTGGTGCTCTGTTTGTTTCTCGGGGATCAAAAAAACCTGCTGCACAACACACGTCTGCGACTGAAGGTGCATCCGTTGCAAGTCTCCGGCCGGCCCGTAGAAAGGCGCCAGCCGCGGTCCAATCCTGTACTGTTCTTCAGGTCTGTCCAGGCGAACGGCAGCTTTGGCATTTTGATGCGCGGAGCGGTGGTTTCACTCTTAACCGCCACCAGACTACCTCCCTCAATGAGCCGCTGCCGCCGGGGTTGGGGGCGAAAGACTGGCGAAATCTTTTCCAGCGCAAACTCAATGTTGCCTGGCTCCCACCTGAGCAGGTATTTCTGCGCGTGGCGCAGTTCCCGTTAAGCGATTTTAGCGAAACCCTTTCCATGGTCGAGTTACAGCTCGAAAAGCTCTCCCCCATGCCCGTCGCACAGATCGTCTGGAGTGTGCAGGTCTTGCCCCATACCTCAGGAAATATGCAGACAGTGATAGTTATCATTGTCGCCCGCAATGTCGTCGAAGAATTTCTGGGTCGCCTGGAAGGGCAGGGTTATCTTGCCGATAGCATCGAAGTGCCCTTAATTGACCAGTTGCAAGCCACGCCTGTTTCCGAAGATGGTGTCTGGCTTTATCCGGCAGCGTTTGGTGGCAAACACAGCGCCCTTGCAGCCTGGTGGTACGGTGGTGTGCTGCGAAATTTGGACATGATTTCGCTGCCCACGTCCGATCGGCCCATAAGGCTAAAGGAGCAGCTGATGCAAATGGCTTGGGCCGGCGAACTGGAGGGGTGGTTGACCGCGCCTCCGCGATGGCACCTGGTTGCGGACGCCTCTGCTGCTACCGAATGGGAGCCGGCGCTGCGCGCCGGTCTCGACCAGCCGATTGAGGTGATTGAGCCCGTACCTGTGGCCCAATTGGCAGCTTCGACCGCCCGACGCGCGGCCCGCGCAAACGCGGCTTCGAACCTGCTCCCGGCGGAATTCTCGATCCGTTATCACCAGCAGTTTATCGATCGCCTGTGGATGCGCGGCTTGCTTGCCATTGCCGGTCTCTATGTGATCGGGGTTGTTATTTTCTTAATCGCACTCCAGTTTGCCCTCTTTCGTACTCAAAGCGTACAGGAGCAAGCGGCGGGGCTCAGCGTTAACTATACAAATGCGATGCAACTTGAAGCCCGCTATCAGGTCCTCAAAGAGCGGCAGGATTTGAAATATGCCGCATTGGATAGTTGGAAAATTGTTGCGGAACTCATGCCCGAAAACCTCAATTTGGATGCCTTTAACTTCAGCGATGGGAAACGCCTGAACTTGAACGGAACTGCTCCCAATGAATCCGCCTCCGTTCAACAACTACTCGATTTTGACAAGACAATGCGCCGGGCTCCGGTATTCAACGCTGCTGAAAGCGATAATTTGAACTATCGCGGTGTGCCTCCCAATCCAGTCACCTGGAACTTAAATCTGGTGCTCAAACGCACGGAGGTGCAATGAAGGGGTATTGGAGTCAGTTGCGTCCGTTGGAAAAGCGCATGGTGGTCGGCGTGCTTTCCGTGCTTTTCATTGTTCTGAATTTTTGGTTCGTTGTCCCTCACTTTTCTGACTGGGCCAAGGTCCAGGTGACCATGGAAAATGAACGGAAAAAACTTGCTACGTATGAGGCCAAAATTCAACAGGTTCCCAAATTGAAGGCCCAGGTTGCCTCGCTTGAGGACGAAGGTCTTGCTGTGCCACCGGAAGACCAGATTAGCCATTTCTCCGGAGCGATTCAATCGGAAGCCGTACGAAGCGGCGTGCGGATTGATTCCACTGGCAAGATCACAACCCGCACCAATCAGTTTTTTGTAGAACAAACTCAAACGCTTGGTGTTCAGGCTAAAGAACAAGCGCTTGTGGATTTTCTATTTAATCTAGGCTCTGGCAATTCGCTGATTCGTGTGCGCGATCTTACCTTGCGGCCGGAGTCGCAGCGCCATGAGCTGGTCGCCCAAATCAAGCTCGTTGCCAGCTATCAAAAGAAGGCCTCAGTCCGCAACGAAACATCCACGCAAACCCCGGCGGTTAAACCGGCAGCTCCTGCATCTAAGCCGCCGCAGTCCACGCAAGCACCTTCAGCGCCGGCGCAAAAACCAAGTCGGCCCAAAACTGCCGATGCTACTTCTCTCGGCAAGTCCCTCCCAGGTTCTGGCAAACCAGGTAATCCAAATAAAAAATGACCGTGAAGACCAAACTCCTGCCTCTTTTTCTTACCTGCTTCGCTCTTGTGGCAGAATTTGTGCCCGCTCAGGAGGCTGCTACCAATCCTGCAGCGATACCCAACCCGGACATCGCCCGTCGGCAGGAAGCCGTCCAACAAGCCCTGCGCCGCGCCCTTGAAGCCAGGACAAATGCTGGGTCCATCAACCAATTAGCTGCTACACCATCTGCGGGTGTTGTACCCTTTAAGGAAGGCCAAACTCGATTCACAACTAATGCTCCGGGGTTAAATGACCCCAGCAACACCTTGCGACCTGGCCCTCGGCCTTTACCCCCCAGGAGCAATAGCATTGCTATTCCGAGCGGCGGACCGAGTATTACAAACCCCTCGGGACCTGCTGCTGCAGCACCGGCTACTGCTGAACCAACCGTGGCCATAACGCCACCTCCCAATACAGTTGATACGGCACCCGACGAACTGATACCCCCAGGGACTATCGAGTTTCGCGCGGCGGATCTTAATCTAGTGCTGCAGTTCTATGCGGAGTTGGTGAATCGCACCGTCTTACGATCTGCCGGTTTAGCGGCTCCAGCTATTGTGTTGAAGACGCAAACTGCCCTGACTAAGCGTGAAGCAGTTCAAGCTCTGGACGCTGTACTAGGCATGAATGGTATTACGATGATCAATGTGGGAGATAAATTTGTTAAAGCAGTAATGAATAATGTCGCTCCTACCGCTGGTCAGAAATTTAACCGGCTCAGGGAAGATCAGCTTCCCGAGTTAGGCTCCTATGTTACTCATGTGGTGCAGCTTAAGTACGCCAAGCCTAGTGAACTGGTCCAGGTTCTTCAGCCTTTCGCTCAGCTTCCTAACTCAATACTACCTATCGACAGCAGCCAAATGCTCGTCCTTCGGGACTTTACCGAGAATGTCAAACGCATGCTGGAGATGATCAGCGAAGTCGATGTCGTTGTTCCGTCTGAATTTATTTCTGAAGTCATCCCCATCAAGTATGCGCTGTCCTCCGAGATCGCCAGTGCTCTCAACAGTCTAAGCAGTGGGGGGGGCGGTACCACTGTTGGCGCTGGTTCCGGGAGTCGCGGTACCGGCAGCTCTCGCATGAGTGGCGGCTTTGGCCGTTCGACTGGGACCGCTGGTGGCTATCCCGGCTCAAACCCGGCCATGGGCGGCCAGTACGGTGGTCAGTTTGGAAATCCGGCGACCCCGCAAGCGGGCACAACGCCAGCCGCTGGCGGTGGTACGTTTACCGACCGGCTCCGGAACATCATGAACCGTGCTGCCACGTCTGGCGATATTCAGGTCATCGGCCAAACTAAAATTATTGCCGACGAGCGCACCAACTCCTTGCTCATCTTCGCTTCCCGCGAAGACATGAGGACGATTAAGGATATTGTTTCCAAGCTCGATATCGTGCTCGCACAGGTTTTAATCGAGGCGGTCATCATCGAAGTTTCGTTAGGGGACTCCCGGAACATCGGTGTAAGCTACTCTGAGCAAAAGCAGCACGGGATTGGGAATTACTTTACCGGTATAGGTGCAATCAATAGCGGTAATGCTCTTTCCATAAACAACTTTCCTCTCAGCGGCGCGACGAACGCCGCTGGAAGTTTGCCTGGTGGCTTTAGCTATCTCGCCAGTTTTGGCGATGACCTCGATGTGACGGTAACTGCATTGGCAAGCGACAGCCGCGCCAAGATCCTGCAGCGGCCGCGGATTCAAACCTCAAACGCGAAGCAAGCCAGTCTCTTTGTCGGCCAGTCCCGCCCTTACCCTACGGCCAGCTATTATGGTGGCGGTGCCTATGGCGGCTACTCCTCCATTCAGCAAATGCAGATCGGTGTTTCAATTGAGGTGACGCCCCTGATTAACCCTGATGGCTTGGTAGTCATGGATATCCATCAAAAGATCGATAGTGTTGCTGGCACGGTTAACATTGTTAATGTTGGCGATGTCCCGATCACCAGTTCGAAGGAGGCGATGGCCAGTGTTGCCGTGCGCGATCACGACACGATTATCCTTGGTGGCTTGATTGAAACCTCGAAAAACCAAAGTGCTTCGGGTGTTCCCTTCTTAAAAGACATCCCTCTTCTTGGATATCTCTTCCGATCCAGCACGAAAAGCGAAAATCGGAATGAGCTTATTGTGCTAATTCGGCCCACTGTGCTGCCGACTCCTGAAGTGGCAGCGCTTACGGCTAAGGCCGAGAAAGACAATATGCCCGGCGTAAAACGCGCTGAGAGAGAGATTCTTGCTGAAGAAGCCTTGCGCTCCAAGCAGGCGGACAAGCAACTGAAGAAAAAATAAGCGCATATTCTCGAGGCTGCGCGATGGAATGAGATCACGATCCCATGCATAGACCTGGCCCTGCACTAACTCGCGCTTGGACCTTGTGCCTATCGGCTGCAGTCCGCAATTGGACTCGATATTTGGCACAGAGCGCGTTCCGAATGGTATTGGTTCTCTTGGTTTCCTGCGCCTCCGCCCGCGCCGAGGGAGACGTCGCCGATTGCACGGAAGATGACTTTCTAGCCGTGTTGGCTGATGGTGGCGTCGTCACCTTTACTGAGGATTGCAGCATTACTCTTACGGCGCCGATCTCGATCACCTCAGAAACAACTATTGATGCTCAGGGTCACCGCGTTACGATCAACGGAGGGAATCAACTCCTTTTTGAGGTCAGCCCGGATGCTAACCTGATGGCTATCGGCCTTACTTTTACGGGCGGAGAAAACACCAACGGCGGTGCCTTTTACATCAACGAAGGCGCCAGTGTTGTCCTGAGCAACTGCACCTTTACCGGCAATAGCGCCATCGGAACGAACGGGGTTTCAGGCGCTGACGGTTCCAATAGCGGCAGTGGCAAAGGGGGCAGCGGTCAGGCCGGAACATCCGGTGATTCAGCCTTGGGTGGTGCAATTTATAATCTCGGTGACCTTACGCTGCTCTATTGCTCGTTCGTCACAAACAGTGCTACCGGGGGTACCGGAGGCGACGGTGGCAACGGCGGCAATACGGGTGGCAACGCCCAGGGCGGAAATGGAGCTGCCGGAGCTGCCGGCTCTCCGGCATACGGCGGCGCAATATACAATCTGGGAAGCCTGTATTTGGAGGCCTGTGTTCTGGCTGGAAATGCCGCTAACGGCGGCGCGGGCGGCAACGGCGGCGCGGGCGGCGATAGCACTCAGGGGAATACGGGTAACGGTGCTAATGGCGCGAGTGGAGGTGCAGCGTTCGGGGGAGCGATCTTTAATGGCGGCGATCTCGTTCTGAGTAATTGTACGTTTTCCGCAAACGCCCTGCTTGGAGGCGCAGGTGGCACCGGCGGGGCTGAAGGCGCGGGCGCCTTTCCTGGTGTGCCTGGCACGGGGGGTGCCGGTGGAACGACTCAAGGTGCCGGTATTTTCAGCACTCAACTTGTTACGGTTGTCGGTTGTACTTTCAACGATAATACAGCTCAAGGTGGAAACAGTGCGGCCGGTGGAAGATTATCGAACGGGACGGGCACCACGGGTGCTCGCGGTGCCGACAGCTTTGGGGCAGGGATCTTCACGGCCGGTGGGTTTGCGATGAACAGCACCTTTTTCAAGAACAGAGCTATTGGTGGTACGGGGGGTGATGGCGGGCCTGGAACAGGAAACGCAGGCAACGGCGGGAATGGGGGTAATGCGACGGGTGGCGGATTATATAACAGCACCGATACACTGGACGTTCTGAACTGTACGTTCTCCCAATGCGGCGCTTTTGGCGGCACGAATGGCCTTGCCGGAACCGGTCACTTCCCCGGCTCCAACGGCAGCCTGGGCGGATCACGCGGTGGTAACATTGCGAATGGTCCGGGCGATTTCAACCTGATGAATTCCATCCTCTCCACCAATCTGGCGGGGGGAAATGGGTACGGCGCAATTGCCGACGGCGGATACAACCTTAGCTCGGATGCCAGCGTCGCCTTGAGTGGCACTAGCCAGAAAAGTATACCTCCAAAAATTGCCACATTGGCCAACAATGGCGGACTTACACCTACGATCGCATTGCTTACCGGCAGCCCGGCGCTTGATGCCATCCTCGAAGATGTGGCTCCAGACACCGATCAGCGTGGAATCCCGCGTCCGATCAATGCCTACGCGGACATTGGCGCGTTCGAATCTGATTCGGCGGGCCCCCCCATCATTGTTCAACAGCCTGCCGATAAAGCTGGTGTCATCTCTAATGCTGTTACTCTAACTATTAGTGCCGTGGGTGCTCCTTTGCTCAAGTATCAATGGCGGCTTGGCGGAACCAATCTCTCTGGTTCCACCCGTACGAGCTATACAATTACCAAACTGGCGCTCACGAATTTGGGGCCTTACTCCGTCGTTATCACCAACGGTTTAGGTTC
>JADMIO010549159.1_pt1 | contig 10852 bp, 14 predicted proteins | sample 8958161 | NCBI WGS metagenome assembly JADMIO01 (sample SAMN16585339, study PRJNA669376) | soil metagenome | isolation source: Crop rotation soil | place: USA: Cullars Rotation, Alabama | collected 2011 | reverse complement strand
ACTTCGTAAAACACCGCCCCATTCCATCTCCGCCGATTCTGTTGATATTAGAAGAATCAAATAATTCAGGGCTACTTGGACGTCATGAAAGCCAGGCCCTTGCCGAGACACGCAAGTACGGACTTTTCTTCAGGCTCATTACACAAACGCCCACATTTCCGGCAGAAATCGAAGACAACATTTTCCAAAATTGCAGCGAGCATCAGTACTTCCGCTGTGCCAGCTATGACGTTGCCAGGAAGGCAGCTCAGGACATCGCTGCTGGATTTTTGTGGCTCGGCAGTTCAGACATCAGCCGGGCTGAAACCATTGCACAACTCACCACCGAATTGCTCCATTTTTCGCCCGGCTGGCGTTACGTTCGCGATGGCCGTGGCTCACGAAAAGAGTTTGTTCCCCTTCTTAAGGATCCCTGGGTATGGCCCTCCCTGCAGATACCAAAACTGAGAGAAAAGATGAACCGGATTTTCAGCAAGCCGGAGTACGCTGGCAGGAGCGTGATCGAGACATCATCGACCTCGTCTCCGAACATCCCGCGACTGCCGAGCAGGTTGCCCGAATCTACTTCACCGGCGGAACGCCTGAGACGGCGAGAAAGAAGGCCAATCGACGATTAAACCGGCTGGCACGTCGGCGGAAAATCCGGGCACTCGGACTGGTGCTTCTGAAAGGAACTGGCAGGCCACAAATTGTTTATAGCGGCAGGAAAATCAGGCTGGGCATGCTTGAGCATGAGGTCCTAATCACGGAGCTTCGGCTGCTATTTTTTCCACACACATTCGAACGCAGTGTGCCGATTGGAAAAACTACTGCTGACGCCCTTCTGACCAAAGACCAAACACGATTCTGGATTGAGTTGGACACTAACCGGATGGACGCACGGCAGATGCGTGCGAAATGGATCCGCTACGGTGCTTGCCAGGACTACATCTTGATCGTTTGCCAAAGTGAAAAACGACTCGCACGCCTTAAGGAAACAGCAGAGCGAGTGAAGCATATTGCACTCTTCACCACGATGAACCGCCTGAAGTTACGTCGCAACGAGCCCTGGGAAGACTGCGAAGGGAAGACGACAAACGTGTAGCGGTACCTGTCGCGAAAGCAGGTACTAAATCGTGGGCCCCATGCGGAAAACCACCGCTCCAGTCTTTCCATTTACTTCGTAAATGAAAAGCCTGTCTCGCCGTCCCCCGGCCCTGCCTGCCCAGCAGGCAACAACCAGCAATACACATGGAGACCAAGACATGAAGAACATCACCAAAGAATACCAAACCAACGGACCAGGCTATACCCACCATTACCAAATCGAATTCCGCTTGCAGGCCACGCCGCGGCATTTCGAAATCTGGGTCCCCTATCATCCACAAGACCCTTTCGGCAAAGACGATCAGGTACATCACCTGATCGGGACTGGCCAACTCTGCGTGAAACAGGGCAAAGAGCCACGCGACTTCGAGACAGCCGAAGCCATTGCTTATTACTGGATGGAACGATTCTCTCGTTATGTGGTCAGCGGGAAATTCGTCGACGACGGAGCGACGGTTGAAATTCCCGATTGATTGAGAAATCCAAAAAAAAACGTGATCGTTTTATGATCACTTTTTTCTGTGTTTCCAAGTCTGGAGCAACGCTCCCCAACCTAGGAAAGGAGATGCCATGAAGAATGTTGTTTACTCAGCCATTCGCGAAGTGCCACGCGGTACTGTTCACGCGAACTAATCATCGGCGATGCCCGTCGTCGCCACCGGTGAGGCGAATAGTTCGCCTCACCTTTTTTCAAAAAAAGGAGATCCAGCCATGCAGCAGTTGGAAATGAACCTAACGATCAAGGGCAGCCCGCAATCCTTGGCCAGTTTTATGCAGCGCACCCTTGGTTCCAAGCGGTTCAAACAGCGGGTGAACACCGAACTGAAATCCCAATCCAAGACGCTCATTGCTACGGCGATGAAGACACCGCTGCGTATGAAACTGACGCAACCGGTCTATCAGACAGTTTTCAAGGACTTAGTGAAGCTCCGGGACGAACAAGGGGCCATGCTGCTAGGCCCAGCCGGGGACGATGAGCTGATCGATGAGATTGTTCTCGATCAGTGGGGTCAGGGCTCCCGCTATCAGTTTGAATTCAACGAAGTCAAACTTAATCAAATTCTTCGTCGTGCCTTGGCGGAAGGCAGGGAGGCCAAGGGTTTTATTCACAACCACCCGGACGGCATCAATTCTCTCAGTAACGGCGATATTGATTTTGTCCAAAGCGTTTTCGCCAAGAACCCTGGGGCGGAATGGTTTTTCATGCCCCTCTTTGTGGATGGGACCATCGAACCATTCATCGTTCATCGGAGCAATCCCGATCGGCCCGAAACGGTCGACATTCTGTTGGTGAAGGAGGGAGCATGACAACGACATCCAAGGCGTTCTCGCGCCTGACGCATCTGGACATTCCGCTGCTGCAAAGCAAACACGTTACCATCATCGGTCTAGGGGGAGGTATGGCGGCTTTTTTGGCGATGGCTAGACAAGGCATCGGTCGGTTCACTCTGATCGATTTTGACGTGGTCGAGGAACACAACATCGGCCGACAGGACCACGACACTGCCGATCTTGGAATGCCGAAAGTCCAGGCGGCCAAGCAAAAGATGCAACGCATTCTTCCTTCCGTCGAGGTAACAACCCATGCGCGAAATTTCTGTGACTTTCCCGAAGCAGAACTACTGGAATTGGTGCGTGACTCCGACCTCGTTTATGTCGCCGTGGACCGGCATCCACCGGTGGCATTGGCCAATCAGCTTTGTCTTCGCACCGGCACCTCATTCATTGTTGCCGGGATGTACGCCGGAGGGCAGGCCGGAGAACTCTACTTCTGGCATCCTGGCTTACTCCCCTGCCACCGCTGTGTTCTTGCCGGCAGATACGCTTCCGACGTCGAAGAAATCGTCGCCAGTGATGCCGCCAGTTTTTCGGATTGTGCGAAGCTCGACTCAGCCGGAACGGATCTAGCTCTAGGGTTGTTGACGTTTCCCGATACCAATCCCCTGAGCGAGCAGATCAAAGCGTTCGGGAATCGCAACTTCCTACAAATGAAGTTCCGTCATTCCTACCAGTGGGAAGGCCGAGACATCATCGCCGAATCTCTAGGGATTCCGCCCGGCAATGATGCCTACGTCACCTATTGTTGTGCCGCTCGGCGTGACCCCGACGGTGGCGGTCGCTGTCCCGATTGCCAGCACTATCGAGCTTTGGACAGCGAGGGCTTACCCCAACTCGATAACGCATGGACGCAGCATCTTCTCGAATGGAAACCTTCGTAACTCTTCACGCGATCCCGAAAGGACCAGCCATGATTCAGATCAAACAAGTGCTGCCAACTCAGGCCGAGTGCTTCATGTGCAAGAAGCTACGTCAGGCGGCGGTAACCAGCATTGATGGGCAAAAAGATGTGGTACTTTGCGCCAAACACATTTGGCAAGTAGCTGAACTTTACAGTCAGTCCCAACCTAAGGAGAAACCATGAGCCGCGACAGCATGCTGCGAATTGTTCAGCCCCAACTGGAACGGATGCTCGGGCGAGGGCGATTCACGATTGTCAGTCTCCGGTACGTCAATCGTATGATCGAGGTGGAGTACCAAAATCAGTACAGGCGCTGGTGCAAATTGATGTTCAGCGTGTAACCCATTCGGCCCACGGATGGGCCTCTTCTAGGAAGGGGCCATGAAACTCCTCCACGTTTCCGAAGTTGCCAAAATCCTCAATGCCAGCAACAGCCTGGTCTATGACTTGATGAAGTCAGGGCGCTTGCCCTACGTCGCCATCGGCCGAAAAAGGCAGGGCGGAAAACGGATCCATGAAGAGGATCTCGCCTTGTTCATCGAAGAAAACCGCATGGTGGAGCAGGGGCCTGCTCCACCCAAGAAAATGAAGCTCAAACACTTGCAGCTTTGAGCATGTAGGAAGCATCTTGTGACACGTGCTGGTAGACGCGGCCGATCATACTGCCGTCCACGTGGTTGGCCAGCATCGCCACCGTTACGGAGTTGACGCCCGCCTTCAGTTTGCGGGTCACCCAGGTATGCCTGAAGTTTGTCAGGCAGTACTTCACGCCGAGCTTCTTCTTGAGCCGCCCGAAACGACAGCTGATGGCATACGCCGTCCAAGGCATTCCGTGCCTGTTTCGGAAGAGCGGCCCCTCAGGATGTTTCAGCCTCAGTCGTTTGATGATGGCCATCGCCTTGGGCGTGAAATAGACCACGCAGTTTCTTTTCTTCCCCTTGGATTTCACGAGGGGCAGCACCCAGCGGTGATGTTCGAGATCAACATGGACCGCCTCGACGCGGACAATTTCCTGAGGCCTCGATCCGCACTCCCACGAGAAGGTCACGAGGTCGTTGAACTCCTGATCCCTGATCTTGGAAAGCATCTTTTTGAACTCTTGGAGCTCGATAACAAGCTCCCGCTTCCCTTGGGGAGGCTTTTCCACCCCAGCCAGAGGAGTCCGGTCGATATGACCTTTTTTCACTGCCCAGTTCATGGCCCGCTGAATGGCGAGGAGACATCCCCGCTGCATGCCGGGGTTCCATTTTTTGTGTTTTTTGAGCCAGGCATCGAGGTGGTAGGGCTTGAGGTCGTGGACCTTGAGCCGGGCCGAGATGGTCTTCACGAAAGACTGAGCCCGCTTCTGGTACCAGTCGTAGGTGCCTTCGGCACGGTGGGCTTGGCACCATTCCAAGAACAAATCGATGATGCCGACGACGGTGTCGGCCGTGACGCTTGCTACCTCACGGGGCTGGGCCATGAGGTTGTGGTACTCATCGAACGCGGCATCGCGGTCGGTGCCGAGATCGTGCTGTTTGCCTTGGAGTTGGACGTACCACTTCTGATTGGAAGAGCGGTACCAGGGCTTGGGGAAATGCGGCATTGACGAGACTCCTTAGAAACCAAGTGGCCAAGGAAGGCTCGTCGCCCCCATCCTGTTACCGCAGGGTGGGGGTTTTCTGCATAACTTCTCTGCATCGCAGCATTATACGCTCAAAAAACTCAGTGGGCCCAGCAGGATTCGAACCTGCAACCAAGGGATTATGAGTCCCGTGCTCTGCCGTTGAGCTATAGGCCCGTGCATTCGACCATGCATTCCCATTGTAGAACTCAGCGGACTATTGACTTACTTAATGACCATGTCCATATCCAAGTAGTTCGGAAACGCCGCCTCCCATCCTGAAAAATTAACACCTCAGCCACAACTTCTGGCCTGCCTTTTGCTCTTAGTGGGGAAGTGCTCCAAAATCCCTATCCAATGATCTATTCTGGAGACCAAATCATGCTCCTGCGCTCGAAAATGCCACACCACCATGGAGAATCGCCCATGCGTCTGCACCAGCCCGACCTGCGGACACGCACCAAAACCGCTTCGTTGCATGCCATCAAGCTCTTCAAGAGCCTGCCCGACACGGAAGAAGCAATAATGTTGGGTAAAAGCATGCTCCGCTCCATCACTCGAGCGGGTGCATTCTACCGTGCAGCCTTGCGTTGCGGAAAACTCTCAGCCTATGTGAAACGGCTGGACGGCGCTCTCTATCATCTCGACCTGGCTGCTTACTGGCTGGAATTGATGATCGATGGGACTATTGACCCTCGCATCAACATGCAAAGTCTCCTGACTGAAGTGCATGAATTGATGGCTATTCTTGTCAGTAGTCGAAAGTCTGCCAAGAAAGCGGGTAACCGCCAGACAGTGATGTCAAGTAATTAGAAGCTAGGAGTTAGAAGCTAGAAGATAGGCGTAGGAAGCCATGTAAGTCAGTCTCGGCTGGCTATCCTCTTCCTCCTAGCTTCTATCTCCTAGCTCCTAGCTTCTTAAGCACGAACCTATTGCCAAGACTCACTCTCTTAGATAAAACCTCCTATCGAGACGGCCCCATCGTCTAGAGGCCTAGGACACAGGATTTTCACTCCTGCAACCGGAGTTCGAATCTCCGTGGGGTCACTGGCTCATCTGGTCGCTGCCAGATGACACCGATGCTGATAAGGCTCCACTTTTCCAAAAGTGGAGCCTTTTCGCTTGCTGGTAACCCTACCGCTGCAGATGATCTGTAGTGCCACAGTGGGAAGACCAACCAACTCCTGATTGCTAGAGACCTCCATGCTCCCTGCCAATTATCAGATTCGTCACCTGATCCCGGACGATTACGCTGCCATCGTTGATATCTGTAAACGGGTCTATCCCACCGAGGCTGCTTACACTTTTGAAGAACTGGAAGACCATCGAAAGGTCTATCAACAAGGGCAGTTCGTTGCATTTGATACCACCCGAAACGAGGTAGCAGGTGTTCACTTTACCATCAGGCTGAGGCTGCGAGATTTTCACATAAATGACTCGTGGGACATTCTAACCGCCGGCGGAACCTTCCTGGATTATAACCCGGAGGGGCACACGCTCTACGGCGCGGATATCATGGTCCATCCCGGCCACCAGCATCATGGCCTCGCTCATGCGCTGACTGATCAGGCCCGTTTCCTGGTGATGGAAGAACGGCTCTGGCGTTTGGTCGGAGCAAGCCGATTGCCAGGCTACTGCAAACACTGCCAGGACATGAAGATTGATGAGTATGTCAAAGCGGTCATTGCCGGGAAGCTGTTCGATCCCGTGCTGAGCATCCACATCAAAGATGGATGGTCGCCGGTGCGGCCAATCCATGGCTACCTGCAACACGATGAAGAAAGTTCAGGATGGGCTGAGGTCATCCAGTGGGTGAACCCCGAGTGTCCGCCACCGCCGGAAATTGATCTGCGAAACATGGCGTAACGCTTAATGCTTGTGATAGATCGCCTTCTCGGTGATGATCTTGTGCATGAATACATCATGCGGCGCTACAGGAATCTCCGGGAAGAGCTGGCATTCAAACGCCAGGGCAACCAGTGGCGTATCCTGACGGACATTCTCCAGCAGCTTGTCGTAGTACCCTTTGCCATGCCCCATGCGGGCGCCTCGGCGGTCGAAGGCGACTCCGGGAACCATCACCAGATCAATGCTTTGGGGATCGACCTGCTTCTCCGGCAACAGTCGTAGTTCTGGTTTAGGTTCCAGAATCTTGTACATGCCAACGGTCAGTTCATCCATACTTTCGAGTCGAAAGAGCGCCAACTCCACCGTTTCGGTACACCACGGGATGACGATAGTTTTTCCTGACTTCAGCGCTTCGGGAAGCGAATGCCTGGTGCGTACTTCAGAACGGACATCCACATAGAACAGCACCGTCTTTGCCTTGTGATACTCTGGCAGGCTCATGAACTGGCCGACGATGTGCTTGCTTAGATCATCTTTATTTTCCAAAGCATTCCGGCGTGCATGGGCCTCTTCACGGAGCGATTTCTTGAGGGCTGCGATATCATCGGGCAGGGCAGGGGTCATGTTAAAAATTACACTCTCGATTTAACGGTTGGGATGGTTGTTATAGGGACAGAGTGGTTCATGTCTCAGTCTTGGTGTCTGAGAGAGAAGTTGTCAGTTTTCAGTTGTTTGAAAGAAGAGATATGACATCCTGCCATTTCTTGCTGACAACTAACAACTGGCAACTGACAACTTTTTGCAGCATGGGTGACTTACCACAACGGCCCTGCCACATTCTGCCCTCAAAGTTTCACTCTACGTCACAAGCGGAAGCCACTTCTGCAAATAATCCAGCCTCTCCAACAACCTGCAATTGCGATGGGCTTGGTGAAAATCTACTCTGGAAGTGACAAGCCAACATACAGTCTTATCGACAGCTCCCAGCGGAGCGAGCGGGTTCTCAGGGGGAACCCCGTCATCGAGGCTGATGAAATCAACAGCCTTGGGGGAAAACATGAAACGTTCTTTGGTTCTGATCGCTTTGGCCGGGTTCGTCCTATCCACTACGGGATGCACTGCCACCTGCAAGAAAATGTTCGGGTTGGACAAGCGCTGTGATTCGGGTGAAGCTCCACCAGTGTACGTGGCACCACAACAAATGAGCGCTCCTCCGCCCATGGTCTCCGGCCCCGTCAACTTCCAGCAGGCTCCATGCCCCTGCAACACGCCGAAGTAATGCTACCATGACAGCCTGAAGCGCTAGTGAGGGTTGACCGCGCGATTGCCCGCGTCCCCCTCGTGATGGGTACCATGACGAGATGGGTGCCATGGTTTCGCCGTACTCGGCGTAACCATGCTGCATCAACATGACACTCGAATATTGACGAACTGACGTCTGTATTTCAGTAGGGTAATACTGCAAGAACAACCATCAAGGGTGGAACTGCAAATGCAAGTTTCACCCTCTTAATATTTACGTCGTGGTATGTACGGTTTGTCCCTTATCTACTTATCGGCAACTCACCCATCACCACTTGAATCATTTTCAGAATCGCTCCGCTCCGTGCAGATTGACAGATTATCACCACTACGCTAAAGGGCTCCCATCAATCAGTAAACGATTGACGGGGATGTTCTGATGCGATTCACCTTTTCACTTCTGCTGCTCTCCTTCTGTCTCCCGGTAGGCATCGCGCAAGACCCGGTGCCTCCTGGCACCACCGGATTCGCTGCTGGTTCAGCTCCCATCGTTGATACTTCTCTGCCAGGCACCATTGTGGGCGGCAACTCCATCGCTCCAACTGCCACCAGTCCCTACTTCCAGGGCGGCATGAATATCAATGTCAACATGCAGGCCGGCAACGTTCCACCAGGAACTATTCAGCCACCTTCCCAAGGTCTGCCCTTAGGCCCCGATGGCCGCATTCAGCCTGTGCCGGTGGAGAAGCCTACCACTCCACTTCAACATTTCTATCAGGAGAGCCTCTTCCACTACACTTGGATCGATTTCGGCGAGTATCCCGGCTTGCGGATCAACCGTATCGAAATGACCAACGCCTGGGCCGACATGCGTGCAGCCAACTTTTTCACTCGTTCAGTCGCTGAAGCAGCAGACCATCACTTCAACGCCGGCCTCAGCTTCAGCGTGCAATGGTGGAAGGATCAGTTTGGCGAAGACCAGGTGCCCAGCAACTACATGCTGCCGCCGGTGCTGTACGATCTCTACATCGACTTCGGCTGGCGTGCTGCCATCGCTCCGAACTGGCTCGTCGATCTGTCCATCTCGCCAGGCTGGTCCACCGATTTCCGTGTCACCCCTCCTGATGGCTTCCGCCTGCGTGGCCATGCTATCACGATGGTTGATATGCTGCCTCACCTTCGCGGGGTCCTCGGAGTCTGGTATCCCAATCGAGCAAGCACCAAGATTCTGCCCGTCGCCGGCTTCAGTTGGCAGGCCAGCGAAGCCACCCGTGTGGAAGTCATTTACCCGCAGCCTCGCATCGTGCATACTCTTGGTTGCTGGCACGGCACGACGTGGGAACTCTCCGTGGGCGGCGAATGGGGTGGTGGCACCTGGGCGTTTAAAGATCCGGGGAACGACCGGGAAACCATCGATTACAACGACTTCCGAGCCCTGGTCGGCATCGCCTGCAACGGCACGAAAGGCCAGGCCCTACTTCAGGCCGGCTACGTCTTCAGCCGTCAGGTGCAGTACAATCTCCACCCTGTCTTTGATTTCGACCCCGGCAACGCCTGGATGGTGCGAATCTGTTGGGATTACTAACTCACTCTCTGTATTCTCTGCGTTTCTCAGCGCCCTTTGCGTTTAATTTTAAAACGCAGAGAACGCAAAGGTACGCAGAGAATAATACTCTCACCGCTTGGCCAACGCCCGCCCATACCCATTCACAAATAACACCAACGGCACCTCGTGCTTACCCTGACTCAACTCCTTATTATGTGCCAGTGGAATGAGTTCCCCCTCTTTCAACTGCTCCTTCCATTCCGCGGCATAGTTCTCCGGCATAATGACAAAGATCGGCGCCTGCCGTGTCGCCCACCACGAGAGATTTTCCCACTCCCAGATGCGTGCCACCTTCTTGCCTAACTCCCACGCTAACTGATGCGAATCGATACGGAACAAAATCACCTGCCCCGGTGCCGGCAGATATCCACGAACCACATGGGCGAATGGCTTCATCGCCCGCTGTGGCTCCCACATCGGCATGATCCACTGGATGTAAGTGAACCATCCAAGAGCCATGCAGACCACTCCCATAACCGAAACACGCTTGAACCACCACACACGCTGTTCCGACAGCTGTGCCAACCAGCCATCCATGCTGATTCCAATCAATAGTGCCAACCCCGGATAGGCAGGCAGCAGATAATCAGCCCGCTTGTACTGCATCACGCTCATCACACCCAGGATGCTCACAAACCATACCAATCCCAACCAGGCGAGTGGCGAAGTGATTTGTTTGCGAAACAACCCCCACACTACCACCGGCAACAGTAATCCCCACGGAGCGGTATCGAGCCAGAACCGTGCAAGGTAAAACCACCACGGATGCACATGTCCATCGAGTTGCTCATCCCCGCCCATCCCCCGCTGCAAGTTGTGCTTGATGACAAACTCTTCCACGAACTTCCCCTTGGTGAAGTCATTCATCCACCAAGACCACGCCAGCACGATGACGACCAGCAAGGTAATTCCCCACAATGTCGACAACCAAAACGACTTCCAGTCCCCAGAGTTGCCATCACGCTCCGCGTGATGTATCAACCAAAGTGACACCATCCATGAAGACAGTATCACCGCTGCAACCAACACCCCCGCAATCGGCCCCTTGAGCATGATGCCCGCCAGCAAACAACAATAACCCAACCCATACCACGCCTGCCGCCTCCACCCCTCCGCCCTCATCCCCGTCCAGAAACTCACCAGCGTCCACGTCACCGCCGCAGTCAGCGGCATGTCAATCCGACCCACCCGGCTCATCCATGTGAAATGGATCATCGTCCACAGCACG
>JADMIO011456622.1_pt1 | contig 10853 bp, 6 predicted proteins | sample 8958161 | NCBI WGS metagenome assembly JADMIO01 (sample SAMN16585339, study PRJNA669376) | soil metagenome | isolation source: Crop rotation soil | place: USA: Cullars Rotation, Alabama | collected 2011 | reverse complement strand
CGTCTATCTGAACACGTATCCATATCCGCCCAATGATCGCCTGCCCCTGCACGACATTCAGATCGACGGCAACTGCCACTGGTGCCCGGCCCCCGATGCCAAGCTTCCCAAGGGTGGCTTTATCGAGAAGGCGCGGGCGAACAAGGTCTCTGAGCACAACCAGAGCAAGTATCCGAAAGGGTGGGAAGCCAGTTCCTTCGTGGCTGATCCGAAATTCATGGCGTTCAGCACGCAAGCCGAGTCCACCAATGATTATCGTCCGCAACCCGATAGCCCGGTGTTGGGCAAAGGGATTGTGTTGCCCGCCGAGCTGGATGATCCTGAACGACCCAAAGACGGCGCAGCGCCGGACATTGGCGCGCTTCCGCGTGGGAGCGAGCCGCTGCGCGTCGGAATTCGCGGCCGGATGACCGCCGGCCGGTTGCTTCCAGAGAAGGACTGACATGAAGATCGAAGAGAAAATCGCCTCCAAGCACCTCAAGCTTCCCGACCCGCCCGCCCAGCGCGGAAAGCTTCGCCCTGCCGTGCGCGTCGGTAACGTCGTCCGCACCAGCGGCCACACCTCCACCACCGTCGGCAAGCTCGGAAAAGAAGTGACGGTAGATCAAGGCTATGAAGCCGCCCGCGATGCACTGCTGAAATGCCTGATGGCGGTGAAATGGGTGGTCGGCGACTTGGACAAGGTCAAGCGGATCATCCACATCTTCGGCATGGTCAACTGTGGTGAAGGGTTCATCAACACGCCGCAGGTGATCCACGGCGCTACAGATCTCCTCCTGGAACTCTGGGGCGACGACGCCGGCTGGCACACCCGCAGCGCCGTCGGCTTCTACCAACTTCCCGCCAACGCCGCAGTGGAGATCGAGCTGACGGTGGAAGTCGGGGACTAACGAGCGTGCTTCCGCGCTTGAGAACTTATTCGTGGCATGGGTTTTCAACCCGTGTTTACAGCGTCCAACACGGGTTGGAAGCCCGTGCCACGAGAAGGTTTTTCAAGTTCACTGCGGACCGGAAAATGCAACTCGTCCGCGGTGCGGACCCTACGAATCGCGCGCGACTTACTCCCTCTCCGTGTACTCAGGGGAGAGGGTTGGGGTGAGGAGTGATTCTTGTGAGCCGCACAAATACCGTGGCATGGGCGGCCCGCCCAATGAATCCGCGAAAACACGGGCGAGCCGCCCGTGCCACGATTGTACCGCTACGCGTCTCTCCCGGATGAACGAGGTAAATCATGGCGACTCCGCATAAATGTCTCCTCCCGCGCAGCGGTCGGTCCGAAGGTCCACCCCATGCCGCCATGAGTGGACCTTCGGTCCAACCGCTACGCACGTGTGCTTTGGTTGCAATACTGATTAGCGTCTTGGTCGCGCCCCTGCGTGCAGCGGAGTTCCTGTCTCACGCTCCCCAACGTCCCCTCCCGCAACCCTCCACGCGCCCCATAACCGCCGGCCCCGGGCTTTTCGTCGACGCCAAGAACGGCAACGACGCCAACAACGGCAGCAAGGAAAGACCCTGGCAAACCCTCCGCCACGCGATGAAACTTCTCAGCGCCGGCGACACCCTCTATCTCCGCGCCGGCATCTACTACGAGAACGTCTACTGCGCCATCGCGGGCACGCCCGAGAAACCCATCACCATCCGCTCCTTCCCCGGCGAAGTCGCTACCATCGACGGGGGCTTCCCGGAATTCCAACAAGATCCCGAAACCGCGTGGGAACCCGTCACTGATGGCGTTGCTGGCGAATATCGTTCCACCCGCATCTACAAGAACGTCCGCGACGTGCTCGGCCGCTTCGCCGACTCCAACGTCGGCCTGCAAACCTACTGGTATCGCATGGACATGCAGGCCGAGAACGAAATGTGGATCCCAAATCCAGAAAAGTTCATCGAGCCAATGTACTGCGGGCCCGGGCTTTTCTATGACAAGCAGACGGGCCGAATTCATGTCCGTCTCGCCCACACCAAGGTCGAGTTTCCCGAGTCTGCCCACTACAAGCTCGATCAATACCAGGGTGAAACCGATCCGCGGAAGCTAGCTCTCGACATCGCACCCTACGACGCCACGCCACTCTTTCTCGACCAGGCGATGTACGTCCATTTCCAGGATCTTGCCATCCGCGGCGCGGGCCGGGTGGCGCTGAACATGATGTTCGGCGTCGGCATCACCTTCGACCGCTGCACGATCTACGCCGGGAATTACGGAATTTCCTCCAAGAGCACCGGCCCGCTGACGATGACCAATTGCGGCATCTACGGCATGATCGCGCCATGGATGTTCCGCTGTGAAAATGTCTCGTATGCGTATTCAGCGAAGGTCTATCCGCCATTCATTGGCGAGGTGACACAGGTTGAAATTGCCGGCGCCGGCAAGCTTCAGCCGAAGCAGGTCGTCCGCCACATCTCGCGCATGCCGACGCACGCGATCATGGCGACGGAAGGGGGGTACGAATTTGAAACCTTCTACCACCCGCACAACCACGACTGGGAAATCTCCTACTGCGATTTCGCCGACAGTCACGACGGCCCCTACATCTCCGGCCGCGACATCCGCTTTCATCACAATCTCGTCGATAACATGCAGGACGACGGCACCTACGTCTCCAGCCCGACCCCCTATTTCAGCGACGGAATTTACGTCTACCAGAACCTGATCCGCCAGGCCGTGGATGGCTTTGGCGCCCACGCCCGCGGCGGGCCGGGCGGGAAAATCTATCTCTATCGCAACGTGATCGACCTCCGCGCCCGACTCCAGTTCGATCGCCCCTCCAAGGCGCACCCCGAAGGTCAGCTCATCACCGGCCACGGCGCCTGGCTCGTGCACAATCCCGATCACATTATCCACATGGAAAATATCTATATGTACCAGAATACCGTGATCGGCCAGGTCGATCACATGTATGGTTCATACTGTTCCGGAATGGTCTTCCATTTCTCCCCCGACGCCGAGCGGCGTGTGTTCAACAACCTGTATGTCTACGAGGGCGGAATCAAGCAATACCCAATCGCCTTCGGCTACAAGCGCGATAAAGCGAATCTGGCATTCGACGCCAACCTTCACTGGAACCCGGATCCGTCCGTGAAGATTCCCAAGGACTACTTCAAGACCAGCCAGACGCATCCATTGTCAGAAGCCAACAAGAAGATCTATCCCGATGGCTGGGATGCCCACTCGATCCTTGCCGATCCGAAATTTGTTTCCTTCGACAGCGATCCGAATAAGAACCTGGACCTGCGGCTGCAAGCCACAAGCCCGGCCGCTCACGCGGGAATAATCCTTCCCGCGGATTGGCCCGATCCCCTGCGTCCCAAGGTCGACGAGCATCCGGACATCGGCGCTTTGCCAGCAGGATTAGAGCCGCTGCGTGTTGGAATTGACGGAAGAACGGAAGCCGGCACGGTGAGGTAACTACAGCGTGGCACGGGCGGGATCGCCCGTGATTTCCAGAAAACACGGGCGAGCCGCCCGTGCCACACCAAAGCCGAGGCGACCGATGCAGCATTCAACATTACAAATCGTTGTACTTCTTGCCGGCTTGGTCGCGTCCTCATCCCTCGCCAAAGATTCCGCCGACTACCTCTCCCATCCTCCGCTGCGAGAACTGCCGCCCGTTCCCAATCGCCCGATGGATTCTGGCTCCGCGCGTTTCGTCGATGCCAGCATCGGCAACGACTCCAATGACGGCTCAGAAAAATCCCCCTGGAAAACAATCGCCTTCTCCCTCTCGCAACTCAACCCCGGCGACACCCTCTATCTGGCCGGCGGCGTCTACCGCGAGAACGTCCACTGCGCCCTCTACGGCACACCCGACAAGCCCATCACCCTCCGTTCCCGCCCCGGCCAGCGCGCCATCATCGATGGCGGCTTCCGCGAGTTCTTCGACTCCCCCGCCACGTCATGGGTCCCCGTGGAAAACGGAGCGCCCGGCGAATTCCGGTCCGCACGCGCCTACCGCAACATCACCGGCATCTGTGGAATGTTTGGCGACTCCGCCGTCGGGCTGCACACCTATTGGCTGCTCAGCGATCTTCGCTCACTCAACGAGCAGTGGCATCTCGATCCGGTTAAGAAAATCTTCGATGGCGACATCTACTGCGGCCCCGGCCTCTGGTATGACTCCATCACCGGCTACGTCCATTGCCGCCTCGCCCACACGCACAACCACAATCCGCTCGTCTCCGACTACGTTGGCGAAACCGATCCGCGCAAGCTCCCGCTCGTTATCGCGCCGCTCACATCGATGCCGCTGTTTCTCGATCACGCCCAGCACATCCGCGTGCAGGACATCGTCATCCGCGGCGGAGGAGAACAGAGCATCCTTCTCCAATACTGCGCCGATGTGCAACTCGACGGCGTCTTTGTGCAATGTGGAAATCTCATCGGACAAAACTCCGGCCCGGTGAATATTACGCATTCCGCGATCTATGGACGCGTTCCGCCCTGGATGTGGCGCATCGACAGTTCCAAGGGTTGCGCCAGCAGCGCCAGCCGCGATATCGTTCAGCTCGTCACGCCCACGATCCTCGAAACGAGTCTCGATATCGAACCGCTGGCGCTTTCCCGCGCCGTGCACAATGAGATCGTTAATGGTCGTCCAGTCGGAACGGTGCATCCCCCTCTCACCGGTGACGACGCAAAGATGACGCAGATGATCCACTACCCGGCCAACCACGACTGGGAGATTTCTTGCAGCGAATTCACCGACGGCCACGACGGCGTCTTCCTCGTCGGCCGGAACATGCGCTTCCATCACAACCTGCTGGACAACATGCAGGACGACGGCCTGGACATCAGTTGCGCCATGCCACGCGAAGACGACAGCATGTACGTCACGCAGAACCTCATCCGACGGGCGGTCACCGCGATCTCAACGCACAACTACGACGTGCAGTGGAAGCGCGGCAAGGCGTACATCGCCCACAACGTCATTGACCAGTGCCAGGGCGTGCAGTGGATCCGCTGCTCCGACAAACACCCGCAGGGAGAAATGAGCAGTGCCGGCATTTTCCTCCTGCACGGCTCCGATCGCGCCCAGTTCATCGAATCGGTCTACTTCTACCAGAACACCTGCCTGGCCCCGACCTCAGGTGATTACGCCTTCGCCCAGCGCACCATGTTCCACCTCAAGCCGGGCTCGGAACGGCGTGTGTTCAACAACATCTTCGTCTACCTCAACGACACCGGGCGATATCCCGCGCCATTCTATGGCATGAATGTGAGCAACCTTGATCTCCAGATCGACGGGAACCTGCATTGGAATCCGCTGCCGACAGCGAAGGCGCCGGCCAATTACTTCGACAAGCTGCGCACGCATCCGCTGTCGGAGTTCAACAAGCTGAAATATCCGCCGGGCTTCGGCGCCAACGACATCGTCGGCGATCCGAAGTTCACCTCCTTCGACGCGACCCGTCCCATGACCAACGACTATCGCCTGTCCGACGTTAGTGCAGCAGTGGGCAAGGGAATCGTCCTCCCGGCCGATCTTCCCGATCCGCTGCGTCCCGAGAAAGGCACCCGTCCGGACATCGGCGCACTTCCTCATGGAAGCGAACCATTGAAAGTTGGAATCTATGCTGACGTTGTTAAGCCGTAGGGTCCGCACCGCGGACCGAAAAAGCGCCATGACCGTAGCACGGGCGGCCCGCGCGTGTTTTGAAAATCACGGGCGAGCCGCCCGTGCCACATTAGCTTCTCGTAGCGTGGGCATATTCGCCCACCATCGCGGAATCGATGGGAACGCGCCGTCGGTGGGCGAGTACGCCCACCGTACAATCCACGTCATTCGATCCACGCCCCCCCGTAGCGGTCGGACCGAAGGTCCACCCCCGCGCGCAAAGAGTGCACGTTCGGTCCAACCGGTACGCATGTGCGCGTTCATCGCATTGATAATCTGCGCTGCGATCGCGCCGACGCACGCCGCGGAATTTCAGTCTCACACTCCCGCGCGTCCACTCCCCGAGCCCTCGCATCGTCCACCGGCACAGGGCCCGACGTTCCACGCGGATCCGACGCATGGCGATGACGCCAACGACGGCTCCCTCAACAAGCCCTGGAAAACCATCACCCATTCCCTCCTTCACCTCAAACCTGGCGACACTCTCGTGCTTCGAGGCGGAACCTTCTACGAACCTATCCTCATCAACATCTCCGGCGCCGCGGACAAGCCGATCACCATCCGCTCCAACCCCGGCGAACTTGCCGTCATCGATGCGGGGCATCGTGAATTCTATGAAGATCCCGCTCATGCGTGGGAGCCGTTTCCGGGAGGCGCGGAAGGCGAGTATCAATCTACGAAAGCCTACGCCGCAGGCGGAAATTTCGGGAATTTCGCGGATTCGATGATCCCGCTACATCGCTATATCAACTTCGCGGATCTACGGTCAAAGAACGAGTTTTCCAGCCCGGCGCTTTCCGATCGGGCGGATGATCCCAGCGGCATGTACTGCGGTCCCGGCAGTCGCCGGGATGACAAGACCGGCCGCATTCACATCCGCCTGGCGCATACGCAGCTTGAAGGATTGGGTGATCGCGCATACCGAGGCGAAACCGATCCCCGCAAGCTCCCAATGATCATCTCAGGGGCGGACTACCCGCTTCAGATGCGCGGCGCCAAGCACATTCACATGCAGGACATCGTCATCCGCGGCGGAGCGCGCGGAGCCGCATATATCACCGACACCGAAGACATCGAATTCGACGGAATGAGCTTCTATGGCGCCGGCCTCACCATGCGGACTGGAAACGTGAAGGGCCTGCACGTGCTCAATTCCGCCCTGCGCGGACATGCGGCGCCCTGGGGCTCGCGCTTTCATCATAAGTATCGCGCCAACGCCGGGTATCTGATCATGGCCAATGGCGCTGACATCGAGTTCGCCAATTGCGAACTAACCGACAACCACGATTTTCTCCAACTCTCCAGCGCCTACGAGACCAAGATCCATGGCTGCTTCGTCGACAATTTCAACGACGACGGCTTCGAGCCCGGCCCCCAGCGCGAGAAAGGCCGGATCTTCATTTATCAGAACTACGTGTCGCGCGTGCTCAGCCCCTTCACTGCGCATGGCAAGAAACCCAAACCGGTAGTCACTGAACCAGGGAGCGGCGTCTACATCTACCGCAACATCGTCGATCTCCGCCGCGGGACGTATAAATCGCCGCCGGAAAAATCTGACCCATCCGGCGAATACACCGACCGCGAAACCGAATTGCTGAATCACGACCACGGCAGCCCCGTCCATCCCAATTACTACGTCTACCAGAACACCTTCATCATGCGCAATGGCGTGTTTCGTGGCTATTACGATTTCACCTGGGGCGCAGCCACGCGCTCGACGACTACTCGCGTTTTCAACAACCTTTTCATCCAGATGGCGGGTCTGCCTGGGCTCAATACATTCGGCACCTCAGCTGACGATGATTTTCAATCCGACGGAAATCTTCTCTGGAGCGTGAAGGACGGGCCGAGCATCGTGGGCGACGTCTTCGCAAAATTCCGCGCCATGCCGATCGTGGAGAAAAGCAAACAGCGTTATGCCGCTGGCTGGAGCGCTCACGATATCTTTGCTGACCCGAAATTTGTCTCCCTCGACGCCAAAGGACAGGCGCCGCTGGACGTGCGGCTCCAGCAGGGAAGTCCGGCCATCGATGCCGGTGTGACGCTGCCGGTGGAATTTCCCGACCCAGTGCATCCGGCGGATAAGGGTAAGCCGGACATCGGGGCGATCCCGTTCGGAGCGGAAGCGCCTGGTTTCGGGATCAACGGCAGGATCAAACTTCCGCTGCCGGCGGGCGCGGGTGCGTATGCACCGTAGTAAATGCAAGCACTGACTTGTGGCACGGGCGGCCCGCCCGTGTATTCTTCAAATCACGGGCGAGCCGCCCGTGCCACGTTGTCGCTGTTACGAGGCAGGCATCATGATCCCTCGCCGAACCTTCCTCCATCAAGTAACCGCCGCCGGCGCAACTCTATTGTCGCAGTCGCTCACTCGCGCTGCTGATGTCGCCACCCAACCCAGCACCTTCACCGCCGACCCAAAGGCCGTCGCCCTGCACCAATCCACCGGCGTCTTCGAGGCCTACACCAAGCCCCTCCTCAAATTCACCGCCGACAGCATCGAGCCCGGCGACTTCGTCGAGCACGTCGAGAAAATGCAGGCGGGGCTGTACCGGCTGCGCGAAGGGTCCGTCCGCATCGCCAACATGAGCGTCGGGGTTCCCCGCATCTACCGCCCAACCGACGCCCAGGGCAACAACCTCGGCTCGACCGCACTCTGTACCGTCGAACAGGAGGCACGCATGGTGCTTCGGCAACTCGACGCGCTTTTCAAGGCGGCCGAGCAGCATCCCAGTGAACTCGGCATCGCGACCACCGTCGCCGGGGCGGAGAAGATGAACGCCGCCGGAAAGCTGGCGCTCTTCCTCCATCTCACCGGCGCATGGATCTCCAACGACTTGGCTGTATTACGTTCTTACCGGCGCATGGGCGTGGTGACGATTCATCCCTGTATCGAAGGACAAGGCGCCATCGGCGACGCCGCCAATGAAGTCCGCACGCATGGCGGCCTTTCGCCCTTCGGACGCGAAGTCGTGAAGGAAATGGTCCGCATCGGCATGATGGTGGACGTCGCGCACGGCAGCGATGAATCCATCCGCCAGATGATCGAGCTGTCGCCGCAGCCGGTCATCTACTCCCATGGCGGTGTCCGCGCGATCAGCGACGTTCCCCGCAATCTCACCGACGACCGCATCCGACAGATCGGCGCCAATGGCGGCGTCATCGGCATCGCGCTGGTCTCAGGGCTTCTGGCCGCAGATACGAGAAAGAAAACCGGCCGCGGCGATCCGCGCTATCGCAATGAGATCGCCAGGGGCGAGACGGAACTCTTGCACGATACGAACGACCCCTACAAGTACATGGCCCGCCGGACCGATGGCACGTTTATGCCGGGCGTCTACAAGCGGCTCGGGTGGCCGCAAGGCGGCCGTGATGCCAATCCTGCCAACCGCACCGACGTCGAAAAAGTCGTCGATCACATGCAGTACATCGCAAAGATGATCGGCGTCGATCACGTCGGCCTCGGCACCGACTACGAAGCCGGCGACGCCCCCAACGGCCTGGAACACGCCGGGAAACTGGCCAACCTGACGGCGGCGCTGCTGCGGCGGGGATTCTCAGAATCCGATGTCCGCAAGATTCTGATTGATAACTTCAAGCGGGTGTATCGGAAGGCGTTGGACAGATAATAGTCATGGTTACGGCTGCGTTTTCGGCGCTTCTCTTCGCGAGTCACTTCACTGCGTTGCAAATAATCGTTTGCAGCCCGGGAGTCTGCTCCGGGTGCGGGCTGATCACGTAAACTCGCCCCTTGCCAAAATTTCCGCACGCCAGCGCAGTGGTTCCAGGCATGACGCCAACTTCAGCTCACGGGCTTCATGCACAACACCTGATACTGCGCCCCAATCGGAAATCGCGAGAACAGCGGTTCAATCGGCCGCAGCGGCGCCAGCGCGTGCGGAAAGATGAACAGGAAATCCGTGCGCAACACCTTGAACCCCGCTCGCGACAACAATGATCTCGCCTCGAACGGCGAAATCGTGATGGCGTCATCGTCAAAAGGGCACCGGCTCATCGCGTGCAGCGTGCCGGGATTCCACGGGTTGTGTTCCCAGAACGCGAAGATCCCGCCGGGACGAATTGAACGCAATACATGGTCGAACGCGGCGGAACGTTCCTTCGGAACGATATGATGAAACACTGAGCTGACGTAGGTGAGATCAATGTCTCCCGCGGGAATACGATCTGCGATCAACTCAAAATCGCCATGTTGGCTAAAGCTCTTTCTTGCGATTTCCAGGCTTTTTCCCGAGACATCGGCGCCGATCAGCTTGCGCGGCTTCAGGATTTCCTTCAGCAGGGGAATCGCAGTACCCGTTCCGCATCCAAAATCCATCACGCTCGTTGGTGTGAATCCCATCACGCGCAGGTGGCGGGCCAGAAACTCAATCCGCCCTCGGGCGAAGTAGCTCTTGTCCTCACCCGCCAGCGCGAGACTTCGCTGCATCAGCGTGTCATACTCCGCGGCGTATTGGTCGAAATAGGCTTCGTTGCTCATGCGGTGCGTTCCAGTTGCGGTGAAGATGTCGAGCGGGAATCTTCCCGGCGGGGGGAGCCGTTGCTGACGGCGTTTTCTTCGGATCGCACGATTTGATCGATAATGAACAGCGGACGGCCCTTGCTCTGCTCATAGAGCCGGCCGACATATTCGCCAATGATTCCGAGCACGATAAGCTGGGCGCTGCCCAGCAGGGTGATGACGCCGATCGTGCTGGTCCAGCCGCTGATGGTGCTGCGGACCGCCCAGCCGATGATCGCGTAAAGCCTTTCCAGCCTCGAAGTGGGACCGACCGGCGACACGATTACCGTCACTGCGGACGTGCCGCCCGTTGACGTGCGGACGACGCAAGAGCAGATCACGTTGAGCGGCGAGGTCGTCCGGTCCATTCCCGCGGTGCGCGCCTATAACGCGTTGCTTGTCCTCATCCCCGGAGTCGTCGCCAGCGTGAACGACGTCGTCACGGGGCCGGCGAGCCTGTCGTTTCCCGTGCATGGAGGACGCGTCAACGAAGGGCGTCTGATGGTCGACGGGTTGACCGTGGGGAGCCCACCTTCCGGCAATTCGGCAACGACGTATTCATTCGATGTCGGCTCGGCGGCCGAAATCACGTTCACGAAGGCGGGCGGACTCGGCGAGGCCGAGACGGGCGGCACGGTCATGAACATCGTGCCGCAAAGCGGCGGCAACGCGCTGCACGGCTCGGGATTTGTCAGCGGCACGGCTCCCCGGCTGCAGGCGCG
>JADMIO011621194.1_pt1 | contig 10855 bp, 11 predicted proteins | sample 8958161 | NCBI WGS metagenome assembly JADMIO01 (sample SAMN16585339, study PRJNA669376) | soil metagenome | isolation source: Crop rotation soil | place: USA: Cullars Rotation, Alabama | collected 2011 | reverse complement strand
CGACAACTTGTCCACGTGGAATTCTAAGCTTAGGATCCCAATGTGCTGGAAAGCGCTCTACTACGGAGCGCTGATCGGCGCGTTTCTCGTGCTGCCGGCCATCGATCACCTGCGCACGCCCGCGGTCGACGACGTCCTGCAGCGGCAGTGGATGTTCTGGATCTACGTGAGCAACTTCAGCCTGCGTCCGGTCAACGGCGACTGGCTCAACGTCGGACATTTCTGGAGCCTCGCGGTCGAAGAGCAGTTCTATCTCGTCTGGCCCTCGGTGATCTTTTTCTGCAGCCGGAAGGCCGCCATTCGTGTCGCGGTCGGAGCCGTGACGACGTCGGTCGCCTTGCGGATCGGAGCGCTGCTGCTGGCGCTGCATCGACCCGAGCTCGCGTCCTCGCTGAAGGCCGCGGTCTTCTCCTGGACGCCGTTCCGGCTCGATGCGCTGGCCATCGGCGCGCTCATCGCGCTCTGGAGTCTCGAAGTGTCGTCCCGCCGGAAGCTGGAGATCGCCGCCCGGACCGCCGGTGCGTTGGCGCTCGCGATCCTGGCGTGGCTGATCTGGCGGCGCCAGATCGATCTCGTGTTCGCCATTCCGCGCAGCGCAGCCGGTGCAGTGCAATCAGCGCTGATCTATTCGGTCATCGCCGTCGCGTTCGGCGCGATCGTCGTGGAGGCCACGCGTCCCGATTCCATCGTCGCTCGCGTGTTCACCTTCGCGCCGCTGCAGCAGCTCGGCAAGTACAGCTACGGCATCTACGTTTTTCAGGGACTGCTCGCGCCGACGCTGGCCATGCTGTTCGCCGGCGTCGCGACTCGCGCACAGACGTCGGACGCGGCGGCCTGCGCATACTTTCTGCTTTGCACGGCCATCGTGGTCGTGATCGCGGTCGTCTCGTGGCATGGCTACGAGCAGTGGTTCCTGCGCCTGAAGGCGATCTTTCCGCGGGACGAGACGTTATCCTTGACGACGTGAGCACCGACACCGAATCGCTCCTCGTGATCGAGCCGTCGCCGGCCTGGCGGCCGGTCGATCTCGGCGAGGTGTGGCGCTATCGCGAGCTGCTCTACTTCTTCGTCTGGCGCGACGTGAAAGTGCGCTACAAGCAGACGGTCCTCGGCGTCTCCTGGGCCGTGATCCAGCCGCTGTTCGCCATGATCATCTTCGCGTTCTTCTTCGGCCGCGTGGCGAAGCTGCCGTCCGACGGCATACCGTATCCGCTGTTCACTTACGCCGGACTCCTGCCCTGGACCTTCTTCGCCAACGGCGTCACCAGCGGCGCGCAGAGCATGGTCGGCAACTCGAACCTGATCACGAAGGTCTACTTTCCGCGCATCCTCGTGCCGATGTCGGCCACGGCCACCGGCCTCGTCGACTTCTGCTTCGCCTTCCTGATGCTCGCGCCGCTCATGGCACTGCATCACGCCATGCCGGCAGCCGCGGCGTTCTACGTCATCCCCATCACGATCGTCATCACGTTCCTGCTGATCTTCGGTCTGTCGGTGTGGCTCAGCGCGATGGTGGTGCGCTTCCGCGACGTACGGCATGTGGTGCCGTTCGCGGTGCAGATCTGGATGTTCGCCACGCCGATCGTCTATCCGCTGAGCATGATTCCGGCGAAGTGGCGCTCGCTCGTGGCGCTGAATCCGATGGTGCCGATCGTCGAGTCGTTCCGCGGCTCGCTCTTCGGACGCCCCATCGACGTCATGGGCCTCGGCTGGTCGACGTTCGTCGCCGTCGCGCTGATCCTCTCCGGCAGCATCTACTTCCGCCGTCTCGAACGGCTGTTTGCGGACGTGATGTGAGCGACGTCGCCGTCCGGGTCCAGAACGTTTCGAAGCTCTACCGCATCGGCGCGCGCCGCGATCCACGCACGCTGCGCGAGACGTTCACCGAGCTGCTCACGCGCCGCAAGCGCGAGGGCGAGGACGAGCGCGACCTGTGGGCCCTGCGCGACGTCTCGTTCGAAGTGAAGCGCGGCGAGGCGGTCGGCATCGTCGGCCACAACGGCGCGGGCAAGTCGACGATGCTGAAGATCCTGAGCCGCATCACGGAGCCGACCACCGGCTCGATCCACGTGCGCGGCCGCGTCTCGTCGCTGCTCGAAGTGGGGACCGGCTTTCATCCCGAGCTGACCGGCCGCGAGAACATCGCGCTCAACGGCGCGATCCTCGGCATGACCCGCACGGAGATCCGCGACCGCTTCGACGAGATCGTCGCCTTCGCCGAGGTGGAGCGGTTCATCGACACGCCGGTGAAGTACTACTCCAGCGGCATGTACATGCGCCTCGCGTTCGCCGTGGCGGCGCATCTCGAGCCGGAGATCCTGGTGGTCGACGAAGTCCTCGCCGTCGGCGACGCCGCGTTCCAGTCGAAGTGCCTGCGCAAGATGAGCGACGTCGCCAGTCACGGCCGGACGGTGCTCTTCGTCAGCCACAACATGCCGGCCGTGAAGTCGCTCTGCCAGAGCGCGGTGTGGCTGAAACAGGGACAGGTGGTGGAGCGCGGCAACAGCGACGCCGTCGTGAACCATTACCTGCAGGAGACGACGACGGTCCCCGATCACGCGCAGATCCGCGAACAGCTCGCGGCGATCCCCGCCGATCCGATCTTCCGCATGTACGACGTCGCGGTGCTGCAGGACGGCAAGCCGTCCGCCACGATGCTCAGCGACGCGCCGGTGGAGATCGCCATCGACTACGAGGTGTTCGAGGCGACGGCCGGCCTGCACGTGCACGTCATGCTCTACGACTTCGACGACATCCTCGTGTTCGAGACGCTGCACAACGGCAGCGAGTCGGGGATGCCGCTCGTCCGTGCCGGACGCTATCGCTCCGTGGCGGTCATCCCGGCCGATCTCCTGGCGCCGCGCCCGTATCAGATCCGCGTGACCGCCGCGGTGCACAACTTGCGTACGCTTTTGCCTGCTCCGGTTCGTGTCAACATTGACGTGCAGCAGACCGGCGTCGTGAATCGCGCCTATCCCGGCTTCACGACCGCGGGGCGGCTCGCACCGGACATCGAATGGCGAACGTCATCCATCGCTTGAAGCGCCGCGTGCGGCGGCACGAGGAGACGACGACGCCGATCTGGCGCGGCGTCTACGAACGTTTCGAGGACGTGCCGCGCTCGGGCGAAGGGTTCAGCAGCGTGCACGCGGCGGAAGCGGCGGAGCGGCTGCTGCGCGAGACCGAGAGCGAGCCGATGCCGCCCGAGGCTGCGCTCGACCACCAGGTGCTCGCGCTGGCGGTACGGCTGTCGGGGGCGAGACCGGCGCACGTCGCCGACTTCGGCGGAGGCGTCGGCCAGTCGTTCGCGGCGGTGCGGCGCATGGTCGACGTGCCGCTCCGGTATTGCGTCATCGATCTGCCGCCCGTCATCGAACATGCCCGGCGGCTCTGGCCGAACGGCGAGCTCGAGTTCGCGCACGATCTCGACTCCCTGCCGTTCGCGCCCGACGTCCTGTTCGCCAAGGGCCTGATGCAGTACTGGCCCGATTACGGGGCCACGTTCCGCGAGCTGCTGCAGCGGCGCATACCGTGGATCGTGCTGGAGAAAGTGCCGCTCCTGAGCGGACGGCAATACGTGACCGAGCAGGTCGACGTGTACGGCACCGGCGTGCCGTACTGGTTCGTCGATCTGAACGTGCTCCTGTCGATCGCGGAAGAATGCGGATATCGCCTGCTGCTGCAGCGGCGGCTGGAGCGCGAATACGATCAGTCGAACTTTCCGCGCGACTTGCGCAGCGAGCGCGCCGCGTCGCTGTTGTTCGAGCGCCGGAGCTGATCGTTGCGCGTCCTCCTCCTCATCGACGATCCCCAACTCCCCAGCGCGCGCGTCTCGGCATTGCAGTTCGTGCCGCTCATGCGCGAGGCGGGGATGGAGGTCGACGTCGCCGCGTTCCGCGCGCCGGATCTGTTGCGGCGGCAGGAGCGCGTGACCCGCACGGCGACGCGCATGCGGATGTCCCGCGTGGCGCGGCCGGTGGTGGCGCGGATGCAGCGGCTGCATGACGAGGAGATCTTCGAGCGCGCCGCGGCGGCGGACGTCGTCTACGTCGTCAAAGTGCCGCGCATCGAGATGTTCCGGCGGCTCGCGCGGCTCCGGAAACCGAAGCTGCTGTTCCATGTCTCCGACGCCTTCTGGCTCCCGTTTCTGCAGAAGCACGGCTGGGGCGACGTCGACGAGATGTTCCGCATCGCGCACGGCGTGACCACGACGAACGAGTTCACCGCCGCGCACATCAGGCCGTCGAATCCGAATGTCTTCATCGTGCCCGACTGCCCGCAGGTGGAGGACTTCGACCGGCTGCGTGGCGAGGTGCGGCGCGGAGGCGAGCCGGTCGTCGTCGGTTGGGTCGGCACGCCGCTCACGGCGTCGGCGTTGTTCAAGATCTGGGAGCCGCTCGAACGGCTCGCCGCCGAGCGCACCAACTGGACGCTCCGGCTCCTCGGCATCGGCAACCTCGACCTCGTCAACGTGCCGCGCTTCGAGCGCGTGCCGTGGTCGGCGCTGCCGTGGTACGACCAGGAGACGATGATCCGCGAGCTCCTGGCCATGGACGTCGGCCTCTTCCCGCTCTTCGATGGCGACGATGCGCTCTCCCGCGGCTCGCTTAAGACCCTGATCTACATGAGCGGGGGCGCGGCCTCGGTGTCGGAAGCGTACGGAGACAACGTCGACCTCGTGCAGCACGGCGTGAACGGCCTGCTGGCCCGGGGCGACGGCCAGTGGCTGGAGCGGATTCGTCAACTCATTGACGATCGCCGGCTGCGCGCGTCGATCGCGGAGCAGGGTCTGCAGACCGTGCGGCGCGAGCACACCCGGGCCGCGATCTTCGCCAGGCTCCGCCGCGCCATCGAGAGCGTGTAGCCATGCCGCGCGTCCTCTTCCTCACGCAGACGCACAACGTTTGGGGCGGCATGGAGCAGTGGCTCCACAACTTCACCGCCTGGCTGCAGCGCGAGACGTCGTGGGACGTGCACGTCGGCGTCGCGCGCGGCGCGAAACACAACGACGCGCAGCGCTACCTCGCGGCGCATCCGCACATGCGGCCGGTGCTGCTCGACGTGCGCGCCGGCACCGACAGCGCGCGCGTCTCGGCGCTGCTGCGCGCCATCGACCGCGTCGAGCCCGACCTCGTCGTGCCGATCGCCAGCGGCACGATCTTCCCCGCCATGGCGCTGCGCAAACGCGCGCGACTGCTCGTGCCGGTCCGTTCGCAGCATCCCGATCTGCTGGTCAACATCAGCGACTACTTCGGCATCGTCGACGGGGTGGTCGTGGTCAATCGCCTGATGCAGCGCTGGTTCGAGCAGCGCTTCGACACGCGCATTCACTACGTGCGGCACGGCGTGAAGCCGGCGATGCGGCGACGCCTGCACGATCCCGCGCGGCCGCTGCAGGCCGGCTTCGTCGGCCGCCTCGACGACGCGATCAAGCGCGTGCTCGACCTCGCGCCGTTCGTCCGCGCGCTGCGGTCGGATGCCGCTGTGCATGTGTTCGGCGACGGGCCATGCGAAGCGGAGCTGCGCGCGGCGCTCGGCGAGCGCGTGACGTTTCACGGCTACACCTCGCAGGAGCGGCTGTACACCCAGGCCTATCCGAACCTCGACGTCATCCTCCTCTTCTCGACGGAGGAAGGGACTCCCAACGTGATCTGCGAGGCAATGCAGCATGGCGTCGTGCCGGTCACGTCGCGGTATCGCGGGCAGGCGCTCGAAGGGTTCGTGATCGACGGCGTCACCGGGTTCACGTTCCCAATCGGCGATGCCGCCGCCGCGGCCGGGCATGTCGATGCGCTGGCGGACGATCGCCCTCTGCTCGGCAAGGTTGCGCGCGCCGCATACGAGAGCGTGCGCGGCGACACTGCCGAACGGATGCACCGCGACTGGCTGGCGATCTTCGAACAGACGCTCGCGCTGCCGATGAAGAACGAAGCGGTCCCGCGCGCGGCGATCGCGCCTGCCGGACGCCTCGACCGGATCGCCGGCTCCGCCATCGCCGACCGGCTGCGCGTCGCGCTCGGCCGCGGAGCGCCGCACGACGACGGCTGGGGCGAATGGCCGGGCACGGTTGCGGTCGCGCGCGAGCGGGCCGCGGCGGTGACGCGCGAGCTCGAGGAGATCGATCGCTCTATACTTCCGCGCGATTGAACAACCGGCGCGCATCCATCGTCGTCACCACCATCTTCGAGCCGCGCTTCATCGACGGCTACCTCGCCAACATCGAGCGCCACGGCCGCCGCGACAGCGTCGACCTGATCGTCATCATCGACCGCAAGACGCCCCCCACCGTCGCGCAGGCCTGCGCCGGCGCCAGGGCGCGCGGCTTCCGCGTCGAATGCCCCACGCTCGACGAGCAGGAGACCTTCCTGGCGAAGTTCCCGTCGATGAAGGAGCGCGTGCCGTACAACTCCGACAACCGGCGCAACGTCGGCTTCCTCATGGCCCTCGACCGCGGCGCCGAGCTGCTGATCTCCATCGACGACGACAACTTCTGTCTCGACGATTCGGACTTTGTCGGCGAGCACGCGGTGGTGGGGGAGGAGCTCGACGTCGACGAGAGCGAGAGCAGCGACGGCTGGTTCAACATCGGGACGCTCCTGACCACGTCGGCGCCGGCGGAGATTTTTCCGCGCGGGTTTCCGTACTTTGCGCGTGGAAAAGCACAGACGAGAGTGTCGGTGCCACAGCGGCGGCGGGCGCGCGTGGCGATGAACGCGGGACTCTGGCTCAGCGATCCCGACGTCGACGCCATCAGCCGCATCGCCATCGCGCCGCGCGTCACCTCCGCCGACGCCGGCGCGCACTTCCTCGGCGCGAACACCTGGTCGCCGATCAACACCCAGAACACCGCCATCGCCCGCGACGCCATCGCCGCCTACTACTACGTCCGCATGGGCTTCGACCTCGGCGGCCTCTCCATCGATCGCTACGGCGACATCCTCAGCGGCTATCTGTGCGCCGCCTGCGTGAAGGCGCGCGGCGAAGCGATCCGCATCGGCTCGCCGGTCGCCGACCATCGCCGCACGCCGCACAACCTGTTCAAGGACCTTTACCACGAGCTCGCCGGCGTCGTGCTGCTCGACGACCTCCTGCCCTGGCTCACGCAACTGAAGCTGAGCGGCGCGACCTACGCGGAGCTCTACGCGAATCTCGCCGACGAGCTCGCGGCGCAGAGCGACAAGCACCGCGGCTTCATCTGGGACCAGGGAGGCGGCGCGTTCCTGCGCGACACCGCGGATCACATGCGCGCCTGGCTCGACGCCGTGAGCCTCATCGGCTAGCTCATGCTCGTCTCGATCATCATCCCGAGCTACAACCAGGGACGATTCATCCGCGAGACGATCGACTCGGTGCTGGCGCAGCACTACCGCCCGATCGAGGTGCTGGTGCTCGACGGCGCGTCGAAGGACGAGACGGTCGACGTCCTGCGCAGCTACGGTCCCGAGGTGCAGTGGTGGTCCGAGCCCGACAAGGGCGTCGTCGATGCGGTGAACAAGGGACTGGCGCGCGCCACCGGCGTCATCCAGGCCATCCAGAGCTCCGACGACACCTACCTTCCGGGGGCGATCTCCGCGGCGGTGAAGGCGTTCGAGAGCGATCCGTCGCTCGGCCTCGTCTACGGCGACGTCGAGTACATCGACGCGACGTCGAACGTGACCGGCCGTTCGACTCTGCCGCCGTACGAGCTGGCCGGCTATCTCGACAAGCGGACCTTCATCCCGCAGCCCGCCGCGTTCTTCACGAAAGCGGCGGCCGATCGCGCCGGCCAGTGGCGCGGCGACGTCAGCTACGCCGCCGACGCCGACTTTTATCTCCGCATCGCCACCATCGCCGCCGCGCGCAAGCTCGACCTGCTCCTGGCGCAGTACCGCTACCACGAGGAACAGCGCGACCGCATCGGCGCGCGCATCTCGCGCGACTGGGAGGCGGCGGTGCGCGCCTGGATCGAGCGCGAGCAGCCGTCGCGCGAGCTGCGCCGTCGCGCTGAGATCGGCATCCACCTCACGCACGCCCACTACCTCTCCGACGCGCAGTGGCCGCGGCGAACGCTGGAGCTCTACCGCGCCGCGCTGCTCGCCCCGTCGGTCATCGCGCGCGACGACTTTCCGCGACGCGAGCTCATCCCGGCCCGCACGCCGATCTGGAGATTTCTCTCGCGCGTGAAGCGGGCCATGGGCTTCAAGCCACGCTAGAATCGACCGCGATGCCCGCGTGCCTGATCTGTGACACTCCCATCGAGCCGTTCATCGATTTCGGCCGCATGCCGATCGCGAACGGATTCCTCACCCCCGACCAGTTCGCCGACGAGTACTTCTTCGACCTGCGCGTCGCGCACTGTCCGAAGTGCTCCATGGTCCAGCTCACGGAGCTGGTCGACCGGAGCCGCATGTTCCACGAGAACTACGCCTTCTTCTCGTCGACGTCGGCCTGGATGCAGAAGCACTTCGCCGGCTTTGCTTCGTTCGTCCTGGAGCGCTACGTCGCCGCGGACGATCCGTTCGTGGCGGAGATCGGGAGCAACGACGGCATCATGCTCCGCCACTTCGCCGAGCGCGGCATCCGGCACCTCGGCATCGAGCCGTCGGCCAACGTGGCCGAAGTGGCGCGGGCGCGCGGCGTGAACACCATCTGCGAGTTCTTCGACGAGAACCTGGCGCGCCGCATCCGCGACGAGCACGGTCAGGCCGACGCCTTCCTCGGCGCGAACGTCATGTGCCACATCCCGTACATGCACTCCGTCATCGGGGGCATCCGCCTGCTGCTGAAGCCGACCGGCGTGCTGATCTTCGAGGACCCGTTCCTCGGCGACATCGTGGAGAAGACGTCGTACGACCAGATCTACGACGAGCACGCCTTCTACTTCTCCGTCGGCTCGCTCCGGAACCTCTTCGCCATGCACGAGATGGAGATCGTGGAAGCGATCCCGCAGCACGTGCACGGCGGCTCGATGCGCTACGTCGTCGCGCACAAGGGCGCCTATCCGATCGGCGACTCCGTCCGCCGGGTGGAAGCGCTGGAAGACCGCCTCGGGCTGAAGACGGCGGAGTGCTACGAGCGCCTGCGCGCCAACATCGAGACCTCGCGCGACCAGTTGCGCGCGCTGCTCGAGTCGTTCCGCGGCCAGCGCCAGCGCGTCGTCGGCTACGCCGCGACGTCGAAGAGCACCACGGTCACGAACTACTGCGGCATCACGCCCGACATGGTCGAGTTCATCAGCGACACGACGCCGATCAAGCAGGGGAAGTTCAGCCCGGGCGTGCACATCCCGGTGCGGTCGCACGAGGAGTTCGCGGCGAACTATCCCCAGTACGCGCTCCTCTTCGGCTGGAATCACCGCGACGAGATCATGGCCAAGGAGCAGGCGTTCCGCGACGCGGGCGGCCGATGGATCGTCTACGTGCCGCGCGTGGAGGTCGTGCAGTGATCCTCTGCTCCAACCCGCGCGAGCAGTACCTGGCGCACCGCGAGGAGATCGACGCCGCAATCGACAATGTGTTGACCAACGGCCGCTACATCCTCGGTCCGGAGGTCGATGCGTTCGAGCAGGAGTTCGCGCGGTACTGCGGCGTGAAGCATGCGGTGGGGGTGGGATCGGGCACCGAGGCGCTGCATGTGGCGCTGGCGGCGCTCGGCGTCAGCGCGGGGGACGAGGTGATCACCACCGCGCACACCGCCGTCGCCACCGCGTCCGCGATCCGCTTGTGCGGCGCGACGCCGGTGTTCGTCGACATCGAGCCCGGTACGTTCACCATCGACCCCGCGCTCGTCGCGCGCGCCGTGACGCCGCGGACGAAGGCCATCGTGCCGGTGCACATCTACGGGCAGCCGGCCGATCTGGCGCCGATCCTGAAGCTCGGTCTGCCGGTGCTGGAAGACTGCGCACAGGCTCACGGCGCGAAATACGACGGACGCCGCGTCGGCTCGATGGGCGTCATGGGGGCGTTCAGCTTCTACCCGACCAAGAACCTCGGCGCGATCGGCGACGGCGGACTCGTGATCACCGACGACGACGACCTGGCGAAGCGGATGCGCCTCCTGCGCGAATACGGCTGGGCCGAGCGCTACGTCAGCAGCACCGACGGCTGGAACACCCGCCTCGACGAACTGCAGGCCGCCATCCTCCGCGTGAAACTGCGCCACCTCGACGCCGACAACGCCCGCCGCCGCACCCTAGCCGCCAAATACGACGCCGCGTTGTGTGGCACAGACACTCCTGTCTGTGCCGGTCCCGTCCTCCGCGCCAACGTCGAGCACGTCTACCACCTCTACGTCGTGAGTGTCACCGCGGCAGGGGATCCCTCGACTGCGCCCGGGATGACACATCGTCGCGACGCCCTCCAGCAACACCTCCGCGACCGCGGCGTCGGCGCCCTCGTGCACTACCCCGTCCCGGTGCACAAACAACCCGCGTACGCCACGAACGACTCGCTCCCGAACACCGAGCGCGCGGCGCAGACCGTGCTGTCGCTGCCGATGTATCCGGAGCTGAGCGACGCCGACCAGCAGCGGGTCATCGACGCGGTGCTGGAGTTCCGAGGATGACGATGAAGGGGAAGCGGGTCCTCGTCACGGGCGGTCTCGGCTTCATCGGCAGCAACCTGGCGATGTGCTGCCTGGAGCGGGGCGCGGAGGTGACGGTCTACGACTGCCTCGATCCGCGCTCCGGCGGCAACATGTACAACATCGCGCCGATCGAGCGCGACGTGCGCGTCGTGCTCAACGACATCCGCAGCTTCGAAGGCGTCAGCTCGGTCATCCGCGGGCACGACATCCTCTTCAACTGCGCCGCGTTCACGTCGCCTTTCCAGCACAGTGGGATCCGAAGCTTGGAATTCACGTGACTTGAAGTCGCGGC
>JADMIO011227410.1_pt1 | contig 10855 bp, 13 predicted proteins | sample 8958161 | NCBI WGS metagenome assembly JADMIO01 (sample SAMN16585339, study PRJNA669376) | soil metagenome | isolation source: Crop rotation soil | place: USA: Cullars Rotation, Alabama | collected 2011 | reverse complement strand
TCTCGTCGATCGCGCCGTCGCCCAAAACCTCCAGCGTGATCTGGACCGGCAGCAACAACGGCCTGATCCATGTCACCAAGGACGGCGGCAACACTTGGAAAAACGTAAGTCCCAAGGGGTTGCACGCGAACGCCAACGTGGTCATCATGGATGCTTCGCATTCCGATTCTGCCGAGGCTTACGCGGCGGTGGATATCCACGCCGTCGGCGACTATACCCCATACATCTACCGCACGCGCAACTACGGCGAGACTTGGGACTTGATCGTGAACGGACTACCCACAGGAGAAGCCAGCGGCAGCTTCGTGCGCGTGGTGCGTGAAGATACTATCAAGAAGGGCTTGCTCTTCGCCGGCACCGAGAGCTCGGTTTACGTATCATTTGATGACGGAGACCATTGGCAATCGTTGCGGCTGAACCTGCCGACCGTCTCGTTTCGCGATCTGATCGTACACGGCAACGATGTTGTCGTCGGCACTTTCGGGCGCTCATTCTGGATCCTGGACGACATCTCGGCCCTGCGCCAGATCACCCCTGACCTGGCAAGCAAGCCAGCTTTCCTCTTTAAGCCTTCCGGTACGATCAGGGTGCGCCCTAACGTCAACCGCAATACACCGCTTCCGCCGGAAGTGCCACACGGATTAAACCCGCCCGACGGCGCCATCATCTACTATTACCTGACTTCCAAGCCCACGGGCGACATCAAACTGCAAATCCTGGACTCGGCGAACAACGTGGTGAGGTCGCTTTCCAGCGCTCCCATCCCTCTGGTCACGATCAACCCGCCTCCCAATGTGCCGGATTACTGGTTCGAAGTCCCAATTCCAATGCCTACTGAAGTGGGTACGAATCGTGTCAACTGGGATCTGCGCTACGACCGTCCTCCTTCGTTGATCCAGAATTATTCGTTGGAGAAGTTCGACGCAATCTTCCACGCCACCCCCTATGACCCGCGCGGTCCGTTGGCGATCCCGGGTACTTACACGGCCAAGCTCACGGTGGGCGGCACGACCTATAGTCAGGCCTTTAATGTGCTCATCGATCCGCGCGTCTCCGAATCCAAGCAAGCAACCCAGTCCGATCTGGTGGCGATGCACGACCTGCTGATGAAGGTTTACAAGTCCATGTTTGTCGCATGGGATGGCTATAAGCAGGTGCAGTCGATGCGGGCGCAGTTGAAGGGTCTCAGCAGTCGGCAGCTGCCGCCACCCGTGGCGGAGGCCGCTACCGCGCTCGATCTCAAGCTGGCCACCATCGAAGGCACACCCGCCGGAGGCCGGGGTGGAGGAGGCGGGGGTGCTGCTGCTGCCGGAGGTGGCGGCCGTGGCACAACTCCGCCGGCGATTGGCTTCGGCGCGCTGAACGTACAGTTCGGCGGCGACGGACAGACAGGATATATCAATGCCTTTGGTACGGCAGATATCGCCCCGACTCCCGCAGAACGCCGCGCCTACCAGATCAGTTGTACCTCTCTTAACAACGCCATCGCGAACTGGAACAAACTCAATACGCAGGACGTTGCTGCCTTCAATACTCTTGCGACTCAAAACAACGTCCCATCGCTCACTTTGCCCACGGCAACGCTGCCGACCTCGGTCTGTGGACCTCCGGTCTCAATAAATCCTGCGCCCGCGGCGGCCACGAGATCCGCCAATGAGCGGAAATGATCCGGTTAAGAAATCGGGGTTATTTTAGAACCGAAAATTTCCACTCCGATTCGGTGAACACGAAAGAGCCAGGTCCGAAGAACAATCCCGATGGCGGAGTTCCGGTCACGCGCGTCCGCGAATCCCCTTTCAAAGGCTCGTAGATCAGGTCAGATTCCACAGAAAGCCTGCTGCGCAGTCTCAACTCGATCAGAGCGCCTGCCTGCAGACTCCGCGGGCCGGGCCCGGTGAAATTCTCAACCGTGTAGCCGTCGACGGTCGTATAGCTTTGCGTTTGCGGGCGAAAATCGCCGATCAGGTTCGTTCCAGCGATCACGCCGATGGAAAAACACGAGCTGAGCGGATGCCAGTTGGAGGCGCTTTCGGTCTTGAATCCCACGACCAGTTCGATCTGATCGGAAACCGTGCGCACCGAGTGTTGAGGATCCTGTTCCCAGCGCGTATAACGGATCACCGGTGCGACGTCGATTCTTCCAAAATGTGTCTCGACTCCGATGACTCCGGTCACTCCGAGATGAGAAGGGTTCGCGGAATTGAGGTTGCCGGCGGTTCGAAACGACGGTCCGGCTTCGATGAAAGGATGGACGCCGCTCATCGTGAAACGATATTTCGCGAGCACGGGGAATTCCCAGGTGATGGCGGTCGCGGGCGAAACGCTGTTCAGCGATCCGTCCGGCTCGATTCCCGCAAACGTGTAGTGCAACGGATGATACAGACCATCGGCTTCGATGGAAATGGTATTGGCGAATCGGTACTCGAGTGACAAGCCGACCAGATAATGCTTCGGAGTCGAAAAATTTCGTGAACCCCGGAGTGGATGCTGTGCTCGACAGAATGTCATTCTGAGTGTCTGCTTTGGGGCTGATTCCTCCCACCACGCCCACCGAAAGATTCTGAGCGGTGGTTGAAATCGCCCATAGAAAAATAAATTTGCGCATGAGCGCAAACACGAAGCACGCGCTACGCCATTCGATCAGAAAAGGGAATAAGCGTTTTTTGGAGTTTCGGTGTGAACTCTCAGCTTACACTTGAGGCGGGCTCTCGACACGTGCTATGTTCGGCAATTCCCATGCGACGTTTTGGATTCTCATCTCCTCTGTTGCGATTTTTCCAACTGCGTTCGGATGGAACGGAACCGGACACCGTGCAGAGAAGCGCCGAAAGGTGATTCATCTAATCGCGCGGATGCCCCAGCCAAGCTTGGTGCGATCCAACCGTCGCGACCCTCTGATTTTGATGTCGGGACGCTCGGGACAGTGGGGATAAGCCCGTCAAATCGAGTTTAGAAGCGTCCCGAGTCCGATTTGCAGAGTCGGGACACTCGGGACACGAAGCACGAAGTCTGCTGATGCACCCAGTTCCACAACCTGGGTTTCTAGCTGCCCATAGCAGCCTTTAGCAAACAGATAACGTCATACAGATTCAATCATTTACAAATAGTCCGCGGGCTCTATAATCGCGCCATGTCGAGTGTTAGCCCGCTCCGAGCAGGAGGAAACGGTTCACGCGAACGGGTTGCAAATCGAAATCTGGCCGATCGACTCCGGCCGTACCCGCGCAATCCGCGAAAGAACGATGCAGCCGTAGATCGTATGTGCGATTCGATCCGCCAATTCGGCTTCAAGATTCCCTGCCTTATCCGCGGCGATGACGAAATCGTTGATGGCCACCTCAGGCTGAAAGCAGCGCTCAAGCTCGGGATCGCCGAAATTCCGGTCATCCTCTGCGACGAGTGGACCCCGGCGCAGGTGCGGGCCTTCCGGCTGCTGGTGAACAGATCCGTCGAGTGGGCGTCGTGGGATGAGGAGGCATTGGCTCTGGAGCTTCAAGAAATCCAGGAGATGGATTTCGATCTCAACTTGACCGGCTTCGATCCGCACGAGATAGATGATCTGCTTGCGCTTGACGACGAGGAGAAAGCGAACACCGCGCCACCGCTACCGGACGAGCCCGTTTCACGCGTTGGTGATCTGTGGTTGCTCGACCAGCACCGAGTACTCTGCGGTGACGCCACCAGCGCAGAAGCTGTCGCGCGGCTGCTCGGCGATCGCAAGCCAAGGCTGATGGTGACGGACCCGCCCTACGGAATCGAACTCGACAGCGAGTGGCGCGATCGCGCAGGACTGAACGGCTGCGGACCGGCGGAGCCCAGGTACATGAAGAAGCGCATCAAGGGGCACACCGAAACAACCATTTCCGGCGACACTCGCGCCGACTGGTCCGAGGCCTTCGCGCTGGTGCCGAGCCTCGAGGCGGCTTACATCTGGCACGCATCCGTGTTCACCCGCGAAGTCCTCGACGGCTTGACGCGGATCGGATTTCTGTATCCGCAGCAAATCGTCTGGAACAAGGGCCGCACCGTCCTCACCAGAACTCATTATTTGTATCAGCATGAGCCGTGTTGGTATGTCAGAAAGAAGAACGCACCGTGGTACGGCAAGGCCGGCGAGAACTCTACGATCTGGGAATCGCCGTCACCGAAATTCATAATGGGCGGCTCGGATGAGGACAAGTACGATCACCCGACGCAAAAACCCGTCGAGCTGATGCGGCGCCCCGATCCTGAACCACCTTCGCCGCGGCGAACTGGTCTACGATCCATTCCTCGGCTCCGGCACGACACTTGCGGCTGCGGAACTGAACCAGCGCGTCTGTTACGGAATCGAGCTTGATCCGAAGTACGTCGATGTCATCGTGCAGTCCTGGGAAATCCTGAGCGGCAAGAAGGCAACGCTCGAGGCAGGTGGCCGCACCTACGAAGAAGTCGCCAACGAGCGCGGCAAGGAGTCGGTATGAATCGCCCGCTGCCACCGCGAGATCGCCGCGATCGAAGCAGAGCTACTCGCCGGGAATCCCGATGTCGCGGGCTTGTGCTTAGCGCTTTCGGATTGGTGCGCAGAACTTCGCCTTATCCAGGAGGGGAGCCTAAATGCATCAGCGCCTTCATAGTCGACTGCAAAAGCTTGAGGCGCACAGCATGCTCGCTCGACAACTGGTTTCTGCGCGCGAAGTGGCAGCGCGCCTGGCCAACTACCGAGAGAAGGTGGAGTGACGGAATGCGCCTGCCAGCCAGAAGCTTTCATCAGTTCCTTCGCCGTCGCTCCGCCCGGGCGCTTCAGCAGTTCGAGAATCGTCGCGGCCTTGCTGCCATCGCGGGCGGAGCCGCCCTTCTTTTCGCCCTTGCGCGCTTTGGGCGCTTTCTTGGCCGAGGTGGCCTTCTTCCCCGGCTTCCCCTTTTTAGACGCGACGTTCGCGCCCTTTTTGCTAGCGCGGGCGGATTTCGTGACCTTCGGCTCGGCAGATTCGGCCTGGGCCGTTTCGACTTGCTCAGTATTCGGGATCATGTTTTCTCCTTTGGCGGTGATTACCGCCGTCGTGACATGAATCGCTCTGGTTGCTGCATGAAGCAAGGCAATTCTGATCATCGGAGCGCAATGGCGATGGTTTGGCGATGATGGCAGGACCAGGCAGTCACGATCCACAGATGTCCTCAGGTGACCTCAGATGACGGCCACGGGGCAAAATTCGGGCGCAAGAGGGAGGACGCTATCGTCGCCTTGCTCAGTCACCGCACGACGGAGGACGCCGCTCGCGCCATCAGCGTAGCGCCCAAGACGCTGCTGCGCTGGATGAAAGACCCTGATTTCGATGCGGCTTACCGTACGGCCAAGCGCTCCGCTTTTGGCCAAGCGATCGCCCCCCCGCACCATCTCTCAAGCGCCGCAGTTTCGACATTGGGCAAGGTGATGCTGGACGCAGGGACGCCGCCCTCCACCAAGGTGAGGGCGGCAGATAGCATTCTTAATCACACGATCAAAGCAATTGAGAACGAGGACATCGAAGCTCGTTTGGCTGAGTTGGAGCGCGCGGCGGATGAAAGCAAACCGGACTGGCGAAAGAAGTGACTGGGCGCGCGCTCGCAGAGCGGGTCAGGAGATTGACGCGGGATCAGTCCAGCCGCACTTCAGCCTGCACGTTAGAACGGGAATGGTAGACAGCACAGATGGGCACGTTTGAACGCAGGATTAAACGCCTGGAACAAATCCGTGCTGAAGAATCGCATCTGATTGTCCTTGTCGCCATGAACGCTGGCGCAGAGTTCGCGCTGAGCACGGAGCAGTGTGTGACAATCCTGCGCGACGCGGGAGCCCAACTCAGCTCAGGGGTTTGCCTGATCGATCTTGTGGACGCTCCGATGGATCTGACTGCGGCCGAATTGGAGCAATACCTGCGAGACCACGCGGCCGACATCGCGGGGACCAACATACCATGAGGAATCTTCGGCGCCGGCTTGACAAGCTGCAAGCGACCTTCACGGACGCGAGTGGCTTCGCCCCGCACTCGCCGGCATGGCTTAAGTACTGGATGGAAGAAGTTGGAAAAACCATCGCCGACCGAGATCGGCGCCCGAGACGGATTCCGCTGGAGACGATTCGAGCGTGGATGCAAGCGCAGCCTAACACTGATTACATGTATGACCACTTGCCTTAGACCACAGCAACGGCGAGCATGCAAGCACCAGCGCCCTGAACCTCGAAGACGTAGATCGTTGGATCGAGAGCTTCCCGATAGACACGCCCGGCTGAGTTGCTACCGATAATGGTTATTATCTGGTCGGGGGCGCCCAGGCAATTTGAGAAGATGACGAGTTCAGGCACGGTCGCCTTCATCCGATCTTTGTACGAGTCGCCAACCATCCGGACACAGTAGCGGGACGCGATCGGATTGCCTGGCGCGCTCCTTTGCTCTACGGCCTGCCAATCAATAGCCCAGGCTAGAAAAGAGATGGCTCCCATCATCGGAACGTGGCTCGTGAACACGCCGGAGGCGCCGTTTCCGTACCACATGTTTATCTTCCATTCAGATGGAACGATGCTCCAATCCAACCCTGAGGCGGGAAATCCGAATACAAGCGACAGCAACGGAGCGGGAGTCTGGATGCCGGCGGAGGGCGGGGTCAAAGGCAAGTTTGTGGAGGTAACGGCCGACCGGATGACACGCCGGTTCGTGAGCCGGGGCGAAATCTCGTTTCTCGTTCAGGTGAAAGGAGATGCTCTGAGCGGCACCGCGAGGGCGATCTTCTACGACGAACAGGGGCGACAAACGAAAGGACCGTTGGCGGCTACACTTGAAGGTCGGCGCGCTGTCCCGTAGACTAATCAGGCGTGTTTCCAACCACCATGGAATATGGCGAGCGCACACGGCGCAAAATCGCGTCGCGAGTTCTGCCGTTTCTGTTCGTTCTTTACATAACGAATTACATTGACCGCACAAGCGTGGCTTACGCTGCGCTGGGTATGACCGGTGACCTGGGATTCAACGACCGGGTGTTCGGTCTCGGTGCCGGCATCTTCTTCCTCAGCTACGTCGCACTGCAAATTCCCGGCGCCATGCTGGTCGAGCACTGGAGCGCGCGCCGCTTGATTTCGTTGGTGATGATCGCTTGGGGCTCTCTGACGGCGCTGACGGGGCTTGTACACACCGCGAACGAACTCTATTTCGCGCGGCTCTTGCTCGGCGCGGCCGAAGCCGCTTTCTTTCCGGGTGTGATCGTTTATCTGAGTCATTGGTTCGGCCGCGAAGATCGCGCCAAGGCCACGGGCTACTTCATGGCCGCTATCCCTCTCTCCCAGGCTTTGGCCTCGCCACTAGCCGGTTGGATTGTCGGACATTCCTTTCGGGGCCTTGCGGGATGGCGCTGGCTTTTCATTCTCGAAGGAGCGCCGGCCGTTCTGCTGGGCGCCGTAGCCTACTTTTTTCTGTCGGACCGCCCGCGCGAATCGCACTGGCTCCTCGCGGACGAGCGCGAATGGATCGAGGAAAGACTGCGCCTCGAAAAGCTGGAAACGCCGCAGGCGACATCTGTCTGGCAGGTCCTGCGGTCGCGCATCATATTGCTGCTGGCAACGGCCGCTTTTATGCAATACGTCGTGGGTTACGGGTTCTATTTCTGGTTTCCTATCATGCTCAAACGGCAGTCGTCGCTTTCTGACGTGCTCGTCGGAGTGCTCGGGGTAATCCCTTACGCGCTGATGTTCGTTGTCATGATCTTCAACGGATGGCATTCAGATGCACACCTGGAACGAAGATGGCACGCGGCCATTCCCAACTTCATTGCCGCCGCCGGTGCTTTGGCCCTCACTGCTCATTTTCGTTCGCTGCCCGTTTCCATTCTGCTCTTCAGTACGATCGCGCTCGTCAATGGCTTCCTGCCAGCCTTTTGGGCGATTCCTACAACACTGCTGAGCCGTTCTGCCGCAGCGGCAGCCGTGGGATTAATCAATGCCATCGCCTCAGTCGCCGGATTTGCGTCTCCCTCTTTGCTCGGCTATCTGAGCGCGCGAACGGGATCCTTCAACGCGGGTATGACTGTCGTAGCGGCAGCGGGCGTCGCCGCTGGCGTGCTAATGTTATGCCTTCCCAAGACCCACACACCGGCACAGCATTAATTCGGCAATCGCTTCCGAGGGCCTCGTGAATGTCAATCACAAGCGTTGCCGAAATTCTGTTCGGTTGACGCGCCACTCGGAGAATGCCGAAAACCCGCGGTACTTACGCGACGCCCACTTCCGGAGCTACCGTTAATGTGACACATCAGGCCGCAAGCCTCGGAGGTCGCCTTCCGCCGGCTGCGTGGCGACGGTGCTAGTTCCCTGACAGTCACGACCAACTGGTTGTCGAAGCAAAACCTGCACCGGCGAACGTACGAAAGAGAGTGGATTCAAGCCACACGTGAAATCCGCCGCCGGAGCTCCCGTTAACCCTGCGAATCCTGCGGCCGAGGCGGCGCTTCAATCCTCATCAGAGCCAGTTCAGTTCACCGGGCTCGCAACGTGTTTCACCTACGACAACAGCAGTTTTTCCGCAACTCGGGCGCGGATGGTTTCAGAGCAATGCCTGATTCGGGTTCGTTGTGTTTGTGGACGCGGTCTAGATGAGATAACTTTGAAGTCGACGGCGATGCTGAACATTGATCGCGCATCGCCAAGCCCGAGGAATATGATGAAGCTCGCAATCACGCTTTTCGTTTCTCTTCTCGCATCCGCGCAAACCGAAGATGACACCCATTATGCAGGCCTGTGCGACATAACCCGCTTGGGCGTATCCTATGCGTCGATCCCCTGTCGTCTCGATAACGGCGGCGTTGAGACCGGTGATGAAGTGTACCAATATCCTCCGGGAGTCTGGGGTACTTTCACAATCACACTCGATCTGAGCAGTGGCCCGTGGCCTTGGATCAAGGATTCCATGCACCTTGGACAGTCGCGAACAGCGGACTACATATTGGCGTCAGAGACGTCAGATGGAAGCCAGATTGTCCCATCACTCTTGTGGGGCTCCATTGTCATACGTGCGTTTGATGATTCGTTGAGACGATATCTTGCGTCGAATTTCGCGCGACTGATCAGCGCCGGCATCGCGCCGTACGAAACGCGTTCCCAGAACATCACCGTCAATGTATCAGGGTCTATCGTAAAAATAACTATGGACGAAACAATCAACGATAGCGATGGGTTCAGAACCCCAACGCAACAATGGCTCGATCGCCACGCTCAAGACACGGCGACCTACGGTGGCGCCAAACCGCGACAGTTACACTAGCCGTCGATCAGTAGAACATTGCTCAGATACCGCGATGCTACCAGGTGATCCACGAAAATTTTGTTTCGTATTATGATCGCTGGAATGTTCTGATTCGGCCGAGCGCGGATATTCGCTCGGCTCGCGGGGCTCGATGCTCAGCGCGTCTTGGCGGGCGTGGGGGTACTCTGACGGGTGACCTGATCCCCTGTACTCGCCCGAAAGGAAGTATGATTTCGGACGAACGAAAGGGGAAAGGTGATGCCAAAGAGCAAGCTGAACACCGAGCAGATCATCGGGGTTCTGAAACAAGTTGAAGCCGGCCGCAGTGTGGCCGAGGTGGCGCGGGAGGTTGGGGTTTCGCACCACACGATTTACGTTGGAAAGCGAAGTATGACGGCATGGAGGTGAAGGATGCCGAGGAACTGCGATCCTTGCGTGAGGAAAATCAGCGGCTCAAGAAACTCGTAGCCGACCTAAGCCTGGACAAGGACATGCTGAAATCAGTGATTCAAAAAAACGGGTACAGCTCGCGGGTTTGAGGGCAGAACGCGAAGTGGCTCGGGAGGATGCCAGGCATCTGGGGGCGAACTTCCCGACGAGCGTGCGCCGGGCCTGCGAGCTGGCACTGATTCCGCGATCGACATTCCGATTCGAGCGTGACCGGACGCGCGACGAGGCATTACGCGAGCGGCTGATGGAACTGGCTCTGGAAGAGCCGCGCTTCGGTTATCGACGGCTCGGGGTGCTGCTCCGCTGGGGTGGCACGGTGGTGAATCACAAGCGGCTGTTTCGCGTTTATCGCGCCGCGGGATTGAGCGTGAAGCGCAAACGGAGAAAGCGCCTGGTGCGCGCGTGTTCAGCGCGGACGCGGCCCACCGCGCCGAATCAGGAATGGTCGCTGGATTTCGTGCACGATCGGCTGGCGAGCGGACGTGCGGTGCGCGTGCTCGGCGTGGTCGACACGTTCACACGAGAGTGTTTAACGCTGGAGGTCGATACCAGCTTCGCCAGCCGTCGCGTCACGCGGGTGCTCGATCAGATCATCGCCGAACGCGGCCGGCCGCAGCGACTGGTGATGGACAACGGAAGTGAACTTACCTCGCGGCATTTTTTGAGCTGGGGTGTGGAGTGGAAGCTGGAGTTGGCTTACATTCAGCCAGGCAAGCCGGTGCAGAACGCGTACGTGGAGAGTTTCAATGGAAAACTTCGCGATGAGTGTTTGAACGTGAGTTGGTTTCGGAATTTATGGCAGGCGCGGGTGAGAGTCAATGCCTGGAGACGAGAATATAATACAGCGCGCCCGCACAGCAGCTTGGGATATCAGACGCCGGAAGCATTTCGGGAGTCGTTCGCTCCTTCGCCCCGCACGGTGGAGATGCCGCAGATCCTCGCGGCCGTCAAGGCCAAGCCCTCTCGGGCGCCTGCGGCGGCCTTGACTGCCGCTCAGGTCTGCTGGCCCGACCCTGAGAGCGGGGCGAAGGAGAAAACCAAAGAGCCAATTCCGGACTCGGATGTTGTATGATCGCCTGGGCGAGTTAAGGGTGCAGGTCAGGAGGTGGAAGACACACCCTGTCTTCCGATATCGTTCGCTGTTATGGCGGCGG
>JADMIO010634747.1_pt1 | contig 10855 bp, 9 predicted proteins | sample 8958161 | NCBI WGS metagenome assembly JADMIO01 (sample SAMN16585339, study PRJNA669376) | soil metagenome | isolation source: Crop rotation soil | place: USA: Cullars Rotation, Alabama | collected 2011 | reverse complement strand
GCTGGGATGTAATAGCGTTTCTCTGCTCTTCATTTTTTGTTTTCTTTGTTTGCGCCCACCACTGCCTGGCCTGTTCAATGTCATATTGCCCTGTTTCTTTATTGGTAAAAGCCTGCTTTAATTGCTGCGGAGCATCTTCACTAAACATAATAGAACTCATTTCCTTGGGCGTAAAGGCAATTCCAAGGTTATTAAATTGTTCCATAACGATTTTCTCAGCCACCATCTGGTCCCATACAGATTGCCGTATCTGCTCTGTTTGCCCTGCTCCGCTGTTGGGATTTTGCTGTTCAAGCTCCTTTACTTTTGAGTTAAAATCTTCCAGCTCAATTTTATCACCATTTACACTGCCGAGGGTGGTAGTATTTCCGCCTCCAAATAATTTTCCGGTACCACTCCTTGAATCCATTAATAAAAAACCGATAAGGCTCAGGGCAATAATTGCAATTACTATTACAGCACCTTTATCACGTATAGTCTGAATGATTGACATTGTACAATTCTGATTTTAAAAACGAAGACCGCAAAAATAGTGTAAAATCAAATAGGAACAATAGGGGAAAACCCTCTATAAAATAGTGCAGACAAGCCATTCCGGTGAATGCCTTCCGGAATAAAAACTCTATTAAAAACAGCTGTTTTCTTTCTTAACATACGCGTGGGGGAAAATTATTTTCTGTGTTGATAAACCTGTTTTTAAAAGAACCCGGCCTGTATAAAAATTTTTTTAAAATTATTTTCCGGTCAAATATCTCTTTTCCAGAGAATAACAAACAATTTTCCAATACTTCATTCACAAATCTTTTTACAAAGAGACCAGATATTTTTTCCTCATTCCTTTTTATCTACTTATGTTTATAAGATATCGTTTTTACAGCACCGGATGTTAAATATTGATGTTAAATCATTGTGGAATGCAGTGGATAAAAAGGAATTTTTAATTTTGTATCGCTGATTAAAAATTACTATCCACAAATTCACATGCATAATAGTAATAAGCTATTGAATAAATAATGTATTAATATAAATACTATGGCAGATATCCACCTGGCAGCAGCGAGATCCAATTTATACCAAAAAGGTTTTCTTGATATTGATATTGATGTTAACTTAGACCTCTTTGCCGAAATTGAAAGATTAAAAAAAGAAAAAAATGCTATCATACTTGCTCACTATTACCAGGAACCGGATATTCAGGATGTTGCAGACTTTATTGGCGATAGCCTCGGGCTTGCCCAAAAGGCGCAAACAACTGATGCTGACATCATTGTTTTTGCCGGCGTTCATTTTATGGCGGAAACCGCTAAAATACTCAACCCTGGAAAGAAAGTTTTATTACCGGATTTAAAAGCTGGTTGCTCATTAAGTGATTCCGCTCCTCCTGAACTTTTTAAAAAATTCAGGGATAAATACCCTGATCATATCGTAATCACTTACATCAATTGCTCGGCAGGCATGAAGGCGTTAAGTGATATAATTTGTACTTCGTCCAATGCTGAGGCGATAATCAGGAGCCTGCCGCCCGAACAAAAAATTATTTTTGCACCAGATAAGAATCTGGGCGCCTGGCTCAAAAAGAAAACAGGAAGAGACATGGTATTATGGAATGGGGCCTGTATCGTTCACGAAATATTCAGTCTTGAGAAAATTACCAAACTTAAGATAAGGCACCCGCAGGCAAAAGTAATTGCACATCCCGAGTGCGAAGAACCTGTACTGCGGCTGGCAGATTTTATTGGAAGCACCACTTCGCTTTTAAAATATACGGTTGAAAATGATGCGACAGCATTCATAGTAGTTACTGAAACCGGGATATTGCACCAGATGCAGATTCAGTCCCCTAATAAGACGTTTATACCCGCTCCGCCCGACAATATGTGTGCCTGCAATGATTGCCCGTACATGAAGCTCAATACCCTTGAAAAGTTATACTTGTGTATGGAATATGAAGAACCCCAAATACTGATGGATGAAGCGTTATTGGTTGCATCCAAAAAGCCCATCGAAAGGATGCTTGAGATAAGCCACCAGTATGGCTTATAACCGATACGGGCCCCCTATCCTGTATTTTGCGGTCGTGAGCATCTTATTAGGGCATGTGTCAAACCCAAAAGTAGCCGGTAAACGTCTGCAGGAGTATAATTCAATAAAAAGAAAGAGATGCGGCGGGCATCTCTTTTAAAATAAAAAAAACAGTGTGGCTTATAATATGCGCTTACATTTTAGATTTAATAGATTGAATCGCATCCAAATGTTTTTGCAGTGTAGGTAACGTGTTGGTTGCAAAATTCTTTATATCATTATCACCCAGAGCACCTGTCGCCTTTTTGAATGCGGCAATATCTTTTTTGTGATCCTCTACCATCATATCCACATATGCTTTATCAAAATCAGCTCCTGATTTTTTGCTTAATTTGTCTATATCCTTTTTTTGGTCATCAGTAATGCTGGCCGGCACCTCAATATTTTTCTTTGATGCTATGTCCTTAAGGTTGTTATTAGCTGCTGTATGATCATCAACCATCATTTTTCCGAAATCTTTTACCTGCTGACTTTTTGCCTTCTGCTGTGCCAGGTTTCCCAATTCTACTTCCATCATTCCACCGGTGGCTGCATCAGCAACAAAATCCTTGGTGGCTTGATCAACCATCTGGTTGCCTGCGTTATTATTCGTTGTATCCTTTTTGGTATTGTTTGTCATAGTAGTATCGGAAGTTCCGGCAGTAGTGGTAGAATCTGAATTGGTTTCGGTAGATGTTTTGCCTCCGTTACAGGCCCAGATACAGGCGCCTGCGAATAAAAGAAACCCAATACTTAACTTTTTCATAATTTGTTTTTTTACAGTTGATAAAATAGTTGAATGATTCCTATAACAAAACCTGTTCCACCGTTATTTAAAGGCAGATTATGCAGGTTGTTGATATTTTTCAACTAAAAAGAGAAATGTTATACCCATTTTATGGGTTTTATTTATTAACAGGATATTAATCAGGAAATATACCGGTGGGTGTTTTAAGGTCGGGATCAAATCAGTTACTGAATTTTGATAGTTTTTCTACAGCCTCATCAAGAGTACTTTCTTTTTTTGAAAAGCAAAATCTAAGCACCCTATTGTCTTTTCCGTTTTTATAAAAAGCGGAAGTGGGAATACTTGCAACACCAGCTTCTTTTGTTAGCCGAACAGCGAAATCAGTTTCGTTTTCGTCACTTACGGAGGCATAGTCATAGAGTTGAAAATAACTTCCGTGAGAAGGAAGGGGTTTAAACCTGGTCTGTCTCATTAATTTTTCAAAGTAGTCTCTTTTCTTTTGCAAAAAATTTCCAAGCTCCAGGTATACTTCTTTTTCTTGTAAAAACGCGGCAAGGGCATATTGTACCGGAGAATTACAACTGAAGCAGTTAAACTGGTGAACCTTCCTGAACTCAGCCATCAAAAATTCCGGGGCAATGCAATAGCCGATTTTCCAGCCGGTACAGTTGTATACTTTGCCAAATGAAAAACAAATAAAACTGCGATTGAAGAGCCCTGGATATTTCAGAACACTTTCATGTTGCATTCCATCAAAAATTATATGCTCATACACCTCATCGCTTACAATTAAAATATTAGTGCCCGATACAATGTTTTCAAGCTGTTGAAGATCATTTTTGTCGAGGACACTCCCTGTGGGATTGTGCGGCGAGTTAATCATAATCATTCTTGTAGATGTGGTGATATTTGCCTTTACCATATCCCAGTCAATTTTGTATCCGGGATATACCAATGGCAGGAGTACCGGTTTGGCCTGGTTGATTTCTATGTTGGGAATATAACTGTCGTAGGCGGGTTCAAAAACTATTACTTCATCACCCGGCTGCAAAACAGCCGTAAGGGCTGTATAAATCGCATAGGTGGCACCGGGAGTTATGGTAACTTCTGTATCAGGGTTAATTTTTTTTTGATATAAAAAAAAGACTTTATCCTGTATGCTTTCCCGCAATTTACCTAGGCCATTCATGTGAACATATTGGTTGTGTCCGTGTACCATGGCATCGTTTACCAGTTGAATCAAAGTTTCATTCATCTGGAAATCAGGAAACCCCTGGCCCAGGTTTATGGCATTGTACTTTGCAGCCAGGGAACTCATTACTGAAAATATGGTCTGACCCGTATTTGGAAGCTTGCTTTTAACAGGGAGAACCGGCACAATATTTAGTTTTGCCAAAAATATACATTCCGTGGTAAGGGTGAAGCTTATTTATTACGACAGCTTTTAATGATCAGGTTTTGAGAAAAAAAGAGTAAATAGTTACAGGTACTTATCTCCCTTATTTCTTTTTACTTCGGAAAGGTATTCTTTAATGTGTTGCTCCTTATCCTTTTTACAGATAAGCAGGGCGTCTTCTGTGTCGACCACGATAAAATCATCAAGCCCCTGTAAAAGAATAAGTTTGTTGTCGTGGGAATGGATTATATTTTTTGTTGAATCGAATAATACTATATTTTCCCCGGCAACGGCATTTTCCATATGATCTTTCTTTAAGTTTTCATATGCGCTGCCCCAGGTTCCAAGGTCACTCCATCCAAACTCGGAAGGAATCACATAAACGTTATCGGCTTTTTCAAGTATGCCGTAGTCTATAGAAATATTTACGCAAAGGGGGTAAATTAACTCGATGGCGGTCTTTTCACCGGAAGTTATAAGCATTTCTTTTGCACCGTCGAAGACTTCATGAAGCTGGGGCAGGTATTTTTCGAAAGCCTTGATAATGCTTTCTGTACGCCACACAAATATTCCCGCATTCCATAGAAAATCCCCGCTGATCATAAACTGCTTCGCAAGCTCCAGATCCGGTTTTTCGGTAAAGGTTTTTACCTTATAGATATTATCCTGCACGGCAACTTCTTCGTGCTGGATATAGCCGTATCCGGTATTCGGATGGAGAGGTTTAATGCCGAGAGTAACAAGGGCGTTATTTTTTTCGGTGAATTCCAGCGCCTCGAGACTCACTTTTATAAAAGAAATGTCGTCCGAAATAAGATGGTCTGCCGGCGCGCAAATTAAATTGCTCTTTGGATTAAGTTGGTGAAGCTTGTAGGAAATATAGGCCACACAGGGAGCCGTATTCTTACGCGAGGGTTCACATAAGATATTTTCCGGTCTCAGCGTGGGCAGTTGTTGCGCTACTATATCCCTGTATTGAGAGGAGGTGACCACGAAAATATTGTCACCTGGAATGTACTGTGCGAACCGTTCATAAGTTGCCTGGATCAATGTTTTTCCCTGATTCAATAGATCAAGAAATTGTTTCGGATAATCGGTACGGCTTACCGGCCAGAACCTGCTCCCTATTCCGCCGGCCATAATTGCCACATAATTATTTTTATTCATTAACGTAGATTAAATTATTCCTTCACGCACAAGATCGTGCAAATGTACAATGCCTGCATACCGGTTGTTTTCAGTAACTATTAACTGGGTTATATTTTTTTTGCGCATCAGATCCAGCGCATCAACTGCAAGCTCAGAACTTTCAATAGTTTTTGGATGTAAAGTCATAATGTCCTTTGCTTTAACTTCCGCCGGGGAAAGATTCCGCTCAAGCATCCTTCGTAGATCACCATCAGTTATTATGCCCAGGATATTTTCTCCTTCATCGAGGATAACCGTAGCGCCTAAACGCTTTTTTGTGATTTCTATTATGACTTCCCGTAAAAGGCTTTCCTGTTTTACAGACGGCTTTTCATTATTGGCCGAAAGATCTCCTACCCGCATGTAGAGCTTTTTGCCCAGGGTTCCGCCGGGATGGAACTTGGCAAAATCTTCCGTACCAAACCCCTTTATTTCCATAAGGCAGATCGCGAGGGCATCGCCCATGACCATCTGTGCAGTTGTGCTGCTGGTAGGCGCCAGGTTATTGGGACACGCCTCTTCTGCAACAGTTGTATTTAATAGGATATCTGCTGATTTTGCCAGGTAGCTTTGTACGTTGCCGCACATGGCAATAATAGTATTTTTGAAATTTTTAATAAGAGGAATCAAAACTTTTATTTCCGGGCTATCCCCGCTCTTACTGATGATCATTACCACGTCATGCTGCTGCACCATACCGATGTCTCCGTGCAACGCGTCGGCAGCGTGTAAAAACACTGAAGGCGAGCCGGTACTGTTAAGGGTAGCTACAATTTTTTGAGCAATAAGGGCACTCTTGCCTATTCCACTCACAACAAGCCGGCCCCTGCACTGATTTATAATTGTCACAGCTTTTTCAAAATCTTCATTTATTAAACCAGCCAGATCACTGATAGAACGTGCTTCAAGCTCAATTGTTTTTTTTGCAGAGGAAATAATATTTTTCATTAAGACAAGTCGATATAAATTATATAAGCTCTCACGGTTTAATAAAGAAGCAAACCTACTGTAATTGAATGGTTGAACAAAGTAAAAGGATTTAGGTGACTAACACTTTTCTTCGTATCTTAACCACAATAAATCATTTAAAAAAAAGTTATAATATTCAAAAGACTTTTTTACAATCCATTTTGCACTTCAATTGGATTAACTTTAAACCCTTAAACAATTCAGTGGCCAAGAAAAGAAAGTCATGCCTACAAAAATAAGATCCAAAAAAACCCATGTAAAACCCTCCCAAAAGGTCCATGCGGCCGACCGTAAAGAATCAGGGAATCTTACAACCCACCTTCAGCAAAATTTTGGCTTTGATGTTTTTAAAGAGCCACAGGAAGATATTATCAATAGCCTCCTGGCGGGCCGGGACACATTTGTAATTATGCCAACCGGCGGGGGTAAAAGTCTTTGCTACCAGCTGCCCGCTATAATCAGTAAGGGATGTGCCATCATTGTATCACCGCTTATAGCACTTATGAAGAACCAGGTTGACCTGGTAAGAGGCTACAGCAGCGCCGATGATATCGCGCATTTTTTGAACAGCACTTTAAACAAAGGGCAACAAAAACAGGTTAAGGAGGACCTTGTCTCGGGAAAGACCAAAATGCTGTATGTGGCCCCTGAAACACTTACGAAGGAAGAGAATATTGAATTTTTCAAAGACCTCGAAATTTCTTTCTTTGCTGTTGATGAGGCACATTGTATAAGCGAATGGGGACATGATTTCAGGCCAGAATACCGCAGGCTCAGAGAAATTATGGACCAGATAAATGAAAAGATTCCAGTAATTGCACTAACTGCCACAGCAACGCCTAAGGTACAAAGTGATATTGTAAAGAACCTTGGCCTGAGAAATCCTGAGATATTTATTTCTTCTTTTAACCGGGCCAATCTTTATTATGAAGTGCAGCCTAAATTAAAGAAAGACCAAACGGTGAAAAATATTGTGAGGTTTATTTCTCAAAATAAGGGGAAAAGCGGCATTATTTATACGCTTAACCGCAAAACAACCGAGGAACTTGCGCAGATGCTTATGGCCAATGGAATTAAGGCAGTTGCTTATCACGCCGGGCTTGATTCAAAATTAAGGGCAAAACGGCAGGATGAGTTCTTAAGCGAAGAGGTGCAGGTGATCGTTGCGACTATCGCATTTGGAATGGGAATAGATAAACCGGATGTAAGGTTTGTAATTCATTATAATATACCAAAATCCATTGAAAATTATTACCAGGAGACAGGCAGGGCCGGCCGCGACGGGCTTGAGGGAAAATGCATACTCTACTATTCACATAAAGATGTTTCAAAGCTGGAGCATTTAATGCGGGACAAATCATTAAGTGAAAGGGAAGTAGGAGGGCAACTGATCAACGAAACGGTTGCTTACTCAGAAAGCGCAGTATGCCGCAGGAAAATACTACTTAATTATTTTGGTGAGGCGTATGATATCGAAAACTGCGGCGGAAAATGTGATAATTGTAAAAATCCGAAAGAACTTCAGGAAGCAAAACCGGAAGCACTCGTGGCGTTAAAGGTAATCAGGGCGCTGAAAGAATGCTTTCCGATTACATATGTCATTTCCGTTATTTCCGGCAAGCCGAATCCGCAAATAAAAATGTACCGGCATGATGAGCTGCCGATATTCGGAAGCGGGAAAAATAAAGACGAACATTTTTGGAATTCACTGCTCAGGCAAATGCTGCTGGAGAACCTAATTAAAAAAGACATAGAAGATTACGGCGTTTTAAAAATTACCCAAAAGGGCGACCTGTTTTTAAAAAAACCGGGATCATTTAAAATTGCCCTGAATCATCTTTTTGAAGATACCGGTGATGACGATGATGAATTTGCGGACAGCGAAACGGCAGCAGCAGATGAGAAGCTTTTGGAATTATTAAAGACGGTGCGTCAGCAGGAAGCAAAGAAGCGCAATCTTCCTCCGTTTGTTATATTTCTTGAAAACAGCCTGATCGATATGGCAACCTTATATCCGACCACATTAAAGGAACTCGAAAAGTGCCAGGGTGTTAGTGCGGGAAAAGCGATGAAATTCGGGAAGCCTTTTGTCAATCTCATTGAAAAATATGTAGAAGAAAATGACATAGAGAAGCCCGATGATTTTGTGATGAAAAGTGTAGTGAATAAAAACAGTAATAAGGTCTTTATCATCCAGAATGTAGATAAGAAAATGCCACTCGAAACGATAGCAAAGCATAAAACATTAAAGCTGGAAGAGCTACTGGAAGAAATGGAAACGATTGTTGCCAGCGGAACTAAGCTCAATCTTGATTACGCCATTGAAGACCTGGTGGAAGAATACGAAAGGGAAGAAATTATTGATTACTTCAAAGGATGCCAGACATCCAGCCTCGATGCAGCGCGTGAAGAACTTGCGGACGGGAATTATAGCCTGGAGCAGTTAAAAATCATGCGCATAAAATTTTTATGTGAATACGGAAATTAGGCGCAATCCCGGCCGTACAGGTAATAGGACCTGGTTAAAATCAATTTTTATTTCAGTTGAATAATTCTATTTTTGCCGCCCAATGGTGCGGTAGCTCAGTCGGTAGAGCAAAGGACTGAAAATCCTTGTGTCGGCGGTTCGATCCCGCCCCACACCACGTTATAATATTTAAAGCCTTCATAATCAATATATTATAAGGGCTTTTTTCATTTGTTGTACGGTAAGCGAAATAGTTTTTAGGAATGATTTCTCGTCTCCCTGAAAAAATCACCAAAAAAGTGTTTCTCATAGTACTATTACTAAATTAAAGCTTATTTTATTTTTCTAAATTTCCTGATTTGGAGGGATTTCTGGATCCGTGAATCACACCGGGTATTAATATTCCTGGTTTAGTAATTTTATAAATGATTATCCAGGACAAACATACTGCCCGGCGGTAAATTTTGGTTTTGGCTGGTAATTGTTAACATTCTCTAAAGGCAGATGGATTCTGCCCGATCTTGATTACCGTTTCAAAAATCGCTTCGGTTACCTTAACTGCGTTTAGCGGTTGCTCGTTATTATTAGCGATAAAATCCCCCAACTGCTCTCTATCATGAAAAGCCTCATCAAGTATTCTTACCTGGCCACTTTCAGCAGCTGCTTTCTCTTTTTTGCCCATTTAGCATTGGCTTTTAGACTGATACTCGAACCATTTTCCCTGTTCAATATTAATTCTTGAAATTCTTCAGTAGTTAATGGTTTTCCCGGAAATACGGCGGAATTAAGGTCAGATTTAGCAAGGATTTTGATAAAATGCTTTTCCTGAAGGTTTGCAGCACGTTGTATTTAGTCAATTATTTTATCCTGGCTTGCCATAAAACCTGACTAAAATGCTCCTACCGACCCCAATTACAAATGTTGATGGGCAATGTTCATCTGCTCCAATAGCAAAATGCAATGTTAGCGGCCCACGCTAATCTTTATAAACCATTCCCCATTTTTTTGCAATTGCTTTTCTTTCTTCTGTTGTTTTTTCAATAAAGGGTTTTTCGGCTGCTGTTCCCAGTTCCTTAAAGAAATCTTCAAAACCTGCAGGCGAATAACCGAAGACAGTTACTATTTCTTCTGTCCCGGTATTTTTTAATCCGGGCCAAACACTTTTAGGAATAAAGATCAGGGATCCAGCGCTAACCGGATGTTCGTTTTCGCCCAGCAGATTTATGGCCAAGATTAGTCTTTTCATTTTGTAATTCATTATCTAAATAGGTAGTTGAATCGTAAACGTACTGCCCTCACCCTCTGTGCTCTCAACTTTTATTTCTCCACCATGTGCTTTAATGATATCATAACTCAAACTTAAGCCTAACCCTGTTCCTTCACCTGTTGGTTTGGTGGTGAAGAAGGGTTGAAAGATTTTGTCCAGCACTTTTTTTGATATGCCTGTGCCGTTGTCGCTAACCCTAATTGCCACTTTGTTGCCCTGCCTGCAGGTGCTGACAGCTACAGTAGGTTCGTAGCCATCGGCTGCTTGCCTTTTCTTTTCACTCACCGCATAAAAACCATTGTTGAACAGGTTGAGCAATACTCTTCCCAGGTCCTGTGGCACCACATTGATTGTGCTGATGCTCTTGTCAAATTCTGTTTGCAGCAGTGCACAAAAGCTTTTGTCCTTGGCACGTATACCATGATAGCTTAGACGCAGGTATTCATCGGCTAACGCGTTGATGTCGGTAAGTTCCTTTTGCCCGGTACTGATGCGGGAGTGCTGAAGCATGTTTTTGACAATCGCATCCGCCCGCCTGCCGTGATACAATACCTTTTGCAGATTCTGCCGGATGTCCGCAGCAAGGGCTTGTACGTCTTCTTTATGTCCTTCTAAGGCAGCCTGCTCTATTTCCTCCACCTGCTCTACACTGACTTCCGAGAAGTTGTTGACGAAGTTCAGCGGATTCTGTATCTCATGGGCTACACCGGCGGTGAGTTCCCCCAAAGAGGCCATCTTTTCTTTCTGGATCAACTGGGC
>JADMIO010930549.1_pt1 | contig 10856 bp, 5 predicted proteins | sample 8958161 | NCBI WGS metagenome assembly JADMIO01 (sample SAMN16585339, study PRJNA669376) | soil metagenome | isolation source: Crop rotation soil | place: USA: Cullars Rotation, Alabama | collected 2011 | reverse complement strand
GAAAGAATTCCCTGCTGCTTCTTGAGCCGTATAAGCGTCCGCGTTCTCATCGACTACCTCGATGTGTATGTTATCGACGGTTTATGTGTGCGTCAATTCTGTCTCAATGCACCCTTCCTTCACTTTGCATCCTTACCGACAAGTGACCGCATGTTAGGCTTTAATGTTGGTTCGAAACCAAGAGCCCGGACACCTGTGAGCGGCAATGGAAACTCCCGCCGCGCGCAGGTAGCTGAAAATGTGAGGGGTTGCCGTGATCAGTGATCTCAAGCGGATACGAAACATCGGAATCAGCGCGCACATCGATTCCGGAAAGACCACGCTGACTGAGCGAATTCTGTACTACACGAAGCGGATCCGCGTCATCCACGACGTCAAGGGAAAGGACGGCGTCGGCGCGAAGATGGACTCCATGGACCTCGAGCGGGAGCGCGGCATTACGATTCAATCCGCCGCGACGTACTGCGAGTGGAACAGCCATTTCATCAATATCATCGACACGCCCGGCCACGTGGACTTCACGATCGAGGTCGAACGTTCGCTGCGCGTCCTCGACGGCGCGGTCCTGGTGCTGTGCGCTGTGGCCGGCGTGCAGTCGCAGTCGATGACTGTCGACCGGCAGATGCGCCGCTACAATGTCCCGCGGCTCGCTTTCATCAACAAGTCCGACCGTGCCGGCGCGAACCCGTTTCGCGTCACGCAGCAGCTGCGCGAAAAGCTCAAGCACAACGCGGTCATGATGCAGATACCGATCGGGCTCGAAGCCGACCACGAAGGCGTCATCGATCTCATCGAGATGAAGGCGCACTACTTCGACGGCCCGAACGGCGATATCCGCCGCGTCGAGGAGATTCCCGAGGCGCTTCGCAAACAGGCCGAAGAGAAGCGCCAGGAGATGCTCGACGCCGTCTCGATGTATTCCGACGACCTGATGGAAGCGGTTCTCGAGGACCGCGCGACTCCCGAGCTGATCCACGAGGCGATCCGCAAGGGCACGCTCTCGCTCGAACTGACACCTGTCTTTCTCGGCTCGGCCTACAAGAATAAAGCCGTGCAGCCGCTGCTCGACGCGGTGACGCGCTACCTGCCGAGTCCTCCCGAGGTCAAAAACGAAGCGCTCGATATCGCGAAAGGCGAAGAAAAGGTCACTCTCAAGTCCGAGCAGGACGCGCCGTTCGTGGCTCTCGCTTTCAAACTGGAAGAGGGCCGCTTCGGCCAGCTGACGTACATCCGCATCTACCAGGGGCAGCTGAAAAAGGGCGACACGATCGTCAACGGCCGCACCGGACGCGACGTCCGTGTCGGCCGGCTCGTCCGCATGCACGCCGACGAGATGGAAGACATCCAGGACGCCGCCGCGGGCGACATCGTCGGGCTGTTCGGTATCGATTGCGCCTCGGGCGACACGTTCACTTCCGAGAAGATCCGCTACTCGATGACCTCGATGCACGTGCCCGACCCGGTCATTCACCTGAGCATCAAACCGAAAGACAAGAAGGCTCAGACGAACATCGGAAAAGCGCTGCAGCGATTCACGAAGGAAGACCCGACGTTCCGCGCGCGCGTCGACGAGGAGTCCGGCGAGACGATCATCTCGGGTATGGGCGAGCTTCATCTCGATGTCTACGTCGAGCGAATGCGGCGCGAATACGCTGCCGAAGTCGAGACGGGCGCTCCGCAAGTCGCCTATCGCGAAGCGATCTCACGCAAGGCGCAGTTCAATCACACGCACAAAAAGCAGACCGGCGGCTCCGGTCAATATGGACGCGTTGCCGGATATGTCGAGCCAATGGAGGAAGGCGATTTCGAATTCGTGGACGAGATCTATGGCGGCTCGATTCCGAAGGAGTTCATTGGCTCGGTCGAGATGGCGAAAGGCCGTCTGATCGGATTTCCCGTCACCGGCTTTCGCGTCGTGATCAACGACGGAGCCGCGCACGCGGTGGACTCGTCGGACAACGCGTTTCAGGCCGCGGCACGCGGCGCGTTCCGGTCGGTGTACTCGTCGGCAAAGCCGCAGATTCTCGAACCCATCATGAAGGTTTCGGTGGAAGGGCCGCTCGAATTCCAGGGCGCCTTCGTGCGCACGATCATGCAGCGCCGCGGGATCATCATCGGAACGACCGAGGAAGAAGGATTTGTCCGCGTCGATACCGAGGTGCCTCTGGCTGAAATGTTCGGTTACTCGACCGATCTGAGGTCGTCCTCTCAAGGGAAGGCCGAATATACAATGGAGTTCTCACGATACGCCCCGGTTCCCGCGGAAGTTCATACGGAGCTGGTCAAGAAATACGGCACCGGCCTGATCGCCGATGATGAAGAGTAGATTGAGGTTTCGTATGGAAACACAAAGGACACAGAGGACACCAAGGCACAGAGAAAGGCCGCGATCAACGGGATTCTTACCGCGGCCTTTCTCTGTGCCTTGGTGTCCTCTGTGTCCTTTGTGTTTCCTTCCGGAACACGTCGGCTGGGTACCAAATTCATAGGAAGAGGCCACCATGTACGGCAAGGAACTCAACGAACGCAACCCGCTGCGACTGTTCGAACACTCCATCCATGGCGGACTCGGCCGCGGCAACATCGGCGTCGTCGTCGCGCGCCACGGCATCGGCAAGACGGCGTTTCTCGTCGGCATTGCTCTCGATGAGGCAATGCGCGGCCGAAAGGTGCTGCACGTGTCGCTCGACAAGACTGTCGATCACGTGCGCGAGTTTTACGACGAGATCTTCATGGACCTCGCGCACTCCGCGCACCTCGAAGATCTTGCCACCGAGCGGCTCGAGATGGAGCGCAACCGCATCATCCACACATATCCGCGCAAGTCATTCTCGATCGAGAAGCTGCGCCACTCGATCAACTTCCTGAAGGAGAATGCCCGCTTCGATCCGGTCTGCGTGATCGTCCAGGGCTTTGACTTCGAGCGCGCGACGATCGAGGACATGGAAGGGTTCCGGCAGCTTGCCCTCGAGTTTCACGTCGAGATGTGGATGTCCGCGATGACCCACCGCGGCATGCCTGTCAACGAGCAAGGCATCCCCAACCATCTTGCGAAGCTCTCGTCCGGCATCGCCGTCATCGTCGAGATGGCGGACGGCAGCGACGGCGTCCATCTCGCGCTTCTGAAAGATCACGACAACCCAAACGTCGCAAAACTGACGCTGGATCTGGACCCGTCGACGATGCTGCTGGTGAAGAAGTAAAAGTATCGGTGCCGAAACTCCCTCTCGGCAGCTACTCGTGTCTCAGCGCAACGACCGGATCCACCTTCATCGCGCGGCGAGCGGGAATCCAGCAGCCGAGAGTCGCTGCGAGGACGAGCACTGCGGATGCGACGAGAAGGGTGATCGGGTCGGAGGGTGAGACCTGCACGAGCATCGACCGTAGCAGGCGATTCACGGCCAGCGAGCCGGCGAGTCCAATCGCCAGACCGATTCCCAACGGCAGCATTCCCTGCGCAAAGACCAGCTTGAGGATATCGCGCGTCGATGCGCCGATCGCCATGCGCACGCCGATCTCCTGTGTGCGCTGGCTCACCGCATGCGCGATGACCGTGTACAGCCCGATCGACGCCAGCAAGAGCGCGACCGAAGCAAAGACCAGAAATACACCGCCATAAAACCGGCTGTCCCAGAACGTTTCCATGCGATCGGATATCCGCATCGGGCCGTACATCGGCAGGTCGGGATCCAGCGCCTGGACCTCACGCCGGAAGCCATTGACCAGGCTCCCCGGGGAGTTGCGAGTCCGTACCAATATCCACGCGCCTCCCGCAGGTTTCTGGCGATACGGCATGTAGACGACGGGATCGAACCTTTGACGAGTCTGATCGTTCTGGATGATGTTCGAGACAACGCCGACCACCGTCCGCCAAGTATTTTCCTCGGTGCCCTCGAAGATCCGGATACGCTTTCCAACCGCGTCCTCGCCCGGCCAATACTTCGCCGCAAACAACTGATTCACGATCGCGACCGGACCCGACGCGGAAGTATCGGCATCAGTGAAGCCGCGTCCGGCAAGCAAGGGAACGCGCAGCGTGTTGAAGTACGATGGACTGACAACGAATGTCGCTAAGTAAGTTCATTCCTTATCACTCGTGCCTCAGTGCGACGACAGGATCCACTTTCGAGGCGCGCCAGGCGGGGATGTAGCACGCAAGCAGAGAAATGCAGGCAAGCGTGAGAGAGATCCCTGCAAAGACCACCGGATCGGTCGGACTCGTTTCGAAAAGGAATTCGTGCAGCAGGCGTGTCAGTGCGAATGAACCCGCGAGGCCAAGGCCCAGGCCGACGATCGTCAGCAGCATGCCCTGCCCGATGACCAGTCTCAGTACTCGCGCGCGCTCGGCGCCGAGGGCCATGCGCAGTCCGATCTCACGCGTCCGCTGGGTGACCGAGTAGGCCATGACGCCGTAAAGACCCGTCGCCGCAATGAGCAGCGCGATAACGGCAAAAACAGTCAACAGCATCATTCCGGTTCTGGAATCCGCAATGGACTGATCGAGAACTTGCTGGAGCGGACGCATCATGGTCGTGGGCTGCTCCGGATCGACCTTTTGAATGCGTTGTTCGACGGAGTGCGCCAGAGCCATCGGATTCCCTTTTGTTTTGACGACGAACGTCATGAACGAAAAGGGTAACTGCGCGATGGGCTCATACACCTGCGCGGGGCTCTTTTGATCGAGTCCGTACTGTTTCGTGTCTCCGACAATTCCGACGATCTGCCGCCAGGTCTGAGGCCCTTGCGTCACGTGGATGCGTTTGCCGATCGGATCCTCATTTGGAAAGAAACGCGAGACGAACGTTTCGCTGACGATGACGACGCGCTCTGCGCCCTTCCGGTCGTTGGCGGTGAATGCACGTCCGCGCCTCAATGGGATGCCCATTGCCTGGAAGTAATCGGGAGAAACGGCATAGTAATTGATCGACGGAACCTCGCTTGGTTTTACCGGAGGCCGGCCTTCGAAGAAGACGCCGAGCACATAGTCGCCCGTGAACGGCAGCACATGCGTCGCGCCCGCAAACGTGACTCCGGGCAGGCTCGAGATTTCCTGAAGCGCGCCCTCGACAAAGCGGCGCTGCTGATCCTCCTGGTCATACTTGAGCGGCGGCAGCGTCAGCTCCACCGTCAAGACATTTGCCGGATTGAAACCGGGATTCACATGGGAAAGTTTCACGAAGCTGCGGACCGCAAGCCCCGCTCCAATCAGCAACACCAGAGATAACGAAACCTCCGCAACCACCAGCGCGCTGCGCAGACGCCTCCGGCCGCGGCCGCCCGAGGAACTGCGAGTTCCCTCTTTCAGACTCTCATTCAGGTCGGTTCTCGACAATTGAATTGCCGGAATCAGCCCGAACACGATTCCGGTGAGAACCGACAGGCCTGCCGTAAACGCAAGAACCGCCGGCTCGAGGCGGACCCGTTGCGTCAGCATCGGCTGGTCCAGCATCGTGAGAATGGTGTGCACTCCCCAGCGGGCCAGAAGCAAACCGGCCGCTCCTCCCAGCAAGGCCAGGACGACGGCTTCCGCCAGAACCTGGCGCGTAATCTGAAACCGCGACGCGCCGAGCGCAAGCCGGACCGCAACATCGCGCTGACGGGAAATCGACCGGGCGAGAAGAAGATTCGCGATATTCGCGCAGGCGATCAACAACACAAAGCCGACGGCGCCCCAGAGAACCAGCAGCGGCTGACGGAAATCTCCGACGATCTCTTCGCGGACAGGATTGAGAATGACGCTCCACCCCTGATTCGAATCCGGATACGCGGCCTCGAGCCGGCGCGCGATCTGTTTCAAATCCGCCGATGCCTGCTCGATCGAAGTGTTCGGCTTCAGCCGTCCCAGGGCACCAAGATTGTGGCCGCCATGATTGGCGCGGGCTCTTGCGTCGAATTCCATCGGCAGCCAGATGTCGATCTCCTCACCCGGGAAAACGGCATCCGGCATGATGCCGATGACGGTGCGGCTCTTGGCATTGACGTTGATGGCCCGGCCAAGGATATCGGGGGCGCTGCTATATCGCCGTACCCACAGGCGATGGCTGATCAACGCCACCTCGGGCTTTCCCGGCTGGTCTTCGTCCGCGGAAAATGCCCGGCCCAGCGCCGGAGTCAGGCGCAGCGTGGACCACAACGAGGCCGTGACATGAACGCCCGAAAGCGACTCCGGAATTCCGCCTTCGAGAAGATTGAATCGATCCCCCGAAACCGCGGCAAGACTCTCGAACGTCGTGTTTTGCTCCTGCCAGTCCAGAAAATTACCCGACGCCACCGCGAACTTGGGCAGATCCGGAATTTTCGACTCATTGATGAAAACCAGGCTCTGCGGCTCGACGAAAGAAAGCGGCTTCAGCAGGAGCCCGTTCACGATGCTGAAGACCGTCGTGTTGACGCTCAAGCCCAACGCCAGCATGAGCACAATCAATATGTTGATGCGGATATCCCCGATCAGCGCGCGGGCCAGGCTTTTCATATGCGGCATAGCTTAAGCCATCAAATCCGTCGGAACAATTGTCTCGATAGGAGCGTAAAAGGGTACGATGCAGTGGCTCGACGAGAGTAAGCGCCCGTTGGACTGGAACGGCCCCACCGGCCGGGTCTTCACCAGATTCCCCGACGAAGATCTGGATCGCCCGATTATCGATCACTTTGAGCGGGTCGCGCGCCGTCATCGAAATCGGATCGCGGTCAGCGATTCAAACACTTCTCTTTCTTATACAGAACTGCTGGACGGCGTTTCAGGACTGGCCGAAACGATCACGGCCCGAACCCAACCTGGAGACCTCGTCGGCATCGCACTGACGGCATGCTCGATGTTCCCGCTCGCCATCCTGGCATGTCTTGCCGCCGGACGGCCGTTCGTGGCGCTCGATCCTCATTATCCGAGCGATTGGTTCGACCAGGTATTGGAGGATGCGAAGCCCGCCCTGATTATCGGACGGGATAGGTTAACCTCGCCCTCGAGAGGGGGAGACGCGAGCGAAGCGAGCGAGGGGGTCGCTCACGGCGGCTTTTTGTGCAAAGCCGGCGTCGACGAACCTGCATGCGTCGTGTTTACCTCCGGCAGCACCGGGCGGCCGAAAGGCATCGTCAACAGTCAGCGGAATCTTCTGCAGCGCGTCGCTCAATCGATCAATTCCGCGCACATCAACGCCGATGACCGGTTTCTCACCCTCGCTTCGCTGTGCACGATTGTCGGCGTGCGAGACATCTTGACGGCGCTGCTCGCCGGCGCGCACGTCCGCCTGCTCGATCCGCAGCGCGCCGGCGGGCGAGAGATTCTGAATGTCATACGCCGGGAGAACATCACGATCCTTTTCGCCTTTCCCGCGCTATTGAGATCGGTGGTTGCGTGCGCGACGGAGCGGGCGGGCGATGATCTCCGACTGGTTCGAATCGGTGGAGACACGACGCTATGGACCGATATCGACAGGCTGCGCGGCTGGCTTGCACCGGAGTCGGCAATCCAATTGATCTACGCAGCGACTGAAGCGCCGATGATGCAGTGGTTCGTCGATGATGCCAGCCGCACCGATGACCCGAGGATTCCCATCGGCTATCCGCTGCCGGGCAATCGCCTCGCGCTGGTCGACGGAGAGTTGATCGTCAGCAGCCCGTATGTGGCGTTGGGATTGGAAAGCAACGGCGCGTCCCGAATTTTCAGGACGGGAGATCTCGTGCGCCAAAGGCCCGACGGACTGCTCGAGCGAATTGGCCGCAAAGACAGGCAGGTCAAGATTCGCGGCAGCCGTGTCGATCTCGAAGGAGTGGAAGCGCTGCTGCGCCGGCATCCGCTGGTGCGGGACGTCGGCGTTCTGGCCCGAATGGCCGGGGGAGAGGCGTCCATCGTCGCGTATGTAAGCGGTGATTCAGCGGTCGGCGACTTGAAAGAATTCATGCGGTCCGCTCCGGCACCCATGCGGCCGGTGCGCTTCTATCTCGTCCAGGAGATTCCTCGGCTGCCCAGTTCCAAGCTGGACGTGCGTGCGCTCAGGGCTCTGGATGAAGCGAATATTGAGAACGAACGCGTCAAGCTCGGCGCTGCAAGCGAAGGCGATTCCATCGCGCGGACCGTCGCACAAATCTGGCAGGACGTGTTGCAAGTTCCGTCAGTCCCGAAAGGCGACGATGACTTCTTCGAAGCCGGCGGCGATTCCTTGAAAGCCATCACCTTCATGAACGCGCTCGAACGCGCCCTGGACGTGAACCTTCCATTGACTCTGATCAACGAGTCGCCGGTATTCGCCAGACTGTGCGCGGCTCTAAGAGAACGTCGGCCTGAGCAATACGTTCCGCTGGTTCCTTTGAAATCGGGCGCAGGTTTGCCGCCGGTCTTCTTCGTTCACGGTGTTGGCGGAAATGTCGCGAGCCTTTTTCCGACGGCACGACGGATGAGCTACCCCGGTCCCGTCATCGGCATCAAGGCACGCGGCCTCAGCGGCGAGGAACCACCGCACGCGACGGTGGAAGCCATGGCGGTTGAATACCTCAAAGAGATCAAGGCGCTGCAACCGCACGGTCCTTACTACTTGTGTGGATATTCCTTCGGAGGGCTCGTTGCCTTCGAGATGGCGCGACGGCTTTGGCAGTCGGGAGAAGAAATCGGACTGGTCGGGCTCTTCGACACCAGAATGAGCCCGATCAGATGGCCGCTGCAGTGTTGGCTCTCAATCCTCCGCCGCCGGATTGTTCAGTTCGGGCCCGCGGCGATCTGGAATATGGCCCGCCATCTCCGCCAAAGATTGGGCGGCTACGCGCTCACCAGCGTGATCAAGGTCCTGGCCGGCGGCCTGATCGCGTCCGCCCGCTATCGTCCTGGGTTTTATCCCGGTGAGTTGACGCTGTTCACTCCGGTAGGACGAGAACCAAGCCTTCCTTCCCTTCAGGCGATCTGGAGCAAACACGCTGGGTCTTTATCCATTGTCGAGACAGCTGGCGCTCACTCGACCATGCTGTCCGCGCCCAACGCCGAATCTGCCGCCGCATCCCTGACCAAACTTCTCCCCGTCTGCTGACCCCCCGGCATCGGCACAACGATTGCACCGCGCTCGCCAATCGTTTTTTGGGTCAGTTCCCAAACAATCACAAAACAAATCGATAACGAATCTGGAAGGGGGAATTTCAGATGGGGAAAAATACTGAATCACGAAGTCTGATTCTCAAAAAATGGAATATGTTCGTCTGCGCGATTCTCGCCATCGCGCTGCTCTTTCCGCGGCTCACGATTCACGGCCGGCCGCAGACCACATCGCAAACGTTCTACGCGGTGACGGACCTCGGCAATCTCGGCAGCGCGAGCGCTCAGGCCTATGACATCAACGAAGCCGGCCATATCGTCGGCTACTCTGTCACTGCCGACGCCAAGGCACACGCCTTCCTCTGGCAGAACGGCGTCATGAAGGACCTGGGAACTCTTGGAGGTAATTACGCGTCTGCCCAGGCGATCAATGAAACAGACCAGATTGTCGGAAGGTCCACGATGACGCCTACTTCTGTGGGCCATGCTGTCTTGTGGGAAGGCGGCGCGAAAACCGATCTTACACCCGGCACCACGTGGAGTATCGCCTACGGGATCAATGACGCGAGACAGGTCGTCGGCACAATCAATGACGCGATCGCATTCCTCTGGCAGAACGGCGTCATGACCAACCTGGGGAACCTCGGGGGCGGGGGCGCCTCCGCGATGGCCATCAACAATGCCGGGCAAATCGTCGGTACTTCATACACGACCATTGTCGGTTCTCTGGGACCAACGACGCATGCGTTTGTGTGGCAGAACGGCGTGATGAAAGATCTCGGCGTTTTTACGGGACACGACGATAGCGGCGCGACGGGCATCAATACCAGCGGACAGATCGTCGGGTGGTCGAGCCTGACCGATCACGACACGTACGAAACCGACGCTCGCTCCTTCCTGTACGAGGGCGGCGTGATGACCGCGCTGCCGGTGCCGAGTGTGGAGAGTTACGCGCAAGACATCAACGATTATGGCCAGATCGTCGGAGTGATGAGAGCCGGTGGTGGGCTCTCTAATCAGCATGCATACATCTACTCCGATGGCGTGGTGGCCGACCTGAACAGCCGGATCGCTGCCGGCTCCGGCCTGCACCTGTCCGTGGCCACAGGAATCAATAATGCCGGCCAGATCTCAGCCTGGGGCCTGGATTCGAGTTCCCATTACCACGCGTTCCTGCTGACGCCGCTCGGGCCGGACACGCCTGTAGTCAGTGTCGGAGACGTTTCCGTTAATGAGGGCGACGCGGGAACACGGTCCGCCGACTTCACCGTGTCGCTGTCGCCCGCCTCTAACCAGCCGGTCAGTGTCGCGTACAGCACTGCGAACTTTGGCGCGACCGCCGGGAGCGATTACCAGTCCGCGTCCGGCACGCTCACGTTCGCTCCCGGACAGACCACAAAGACGATCTCTGTCCTGGTCAACGGCGACCGCGTCGGCGAACCCAACGAGACGTTTTTTGTGAACCTGGGACAGGTGACAGGGCCTGCCATCATCGGCGACGGCCAGGCCGTGGGCACGATCGTCGACGACGAACCGCGCGCCAGCATCAACAATGTGACGCAGCCCGAAGGCAACTCGGGAACGACTCCGTTCGTCTTCACCGTCACGCTTTCGCCCGCGCCCACCGCAGTCGTGACGGTAAACTTCGCTACCGCGAACGGGTCCGCCAGAGCCAGCGAGGACTATGACTCGCGCTCCGGTTCACTCACGTTCAACCCGGGCGAGACAAGCAAGACAGTCCCAGTCACAGTGAAGGGCGATAAAAAGATCGAAGGCGACGAAACTTTCTATGTCAGGCTGACGGGCGGTACAGGTGCCTTCCTCCTGCAAAGCGGCGGGG
>JADMIO011560833.1_pt1 | contig 10857 bp, 12 predicted proteins | sample 8958161 | NCBI WGS metagenome assembly JADMIO01 (sample SAMN16585339, study PRJNA669376) | soil metagenome | isolation source: Crop rotation soil | place: USA: Cullars Rotation, Alabama | collected 2011 | reverse complement strand
TAAAACCAGCCGAGTACGATGCCGACGATATAGGCCAGCGCATACCAGCGCACGACCAGCGGGCCTAGTTGCAGAGCGATGGGGTCGATGGTGGGGAAGGGCATGGAGTCGTTGGTCTTTAGTCGTTAGTCGCCAGCAAAGCGATAACCTGCCCGCTAAAAACTAGCAACTAACAACTAACGACTAATATTCATCCCACAGCTTGGGCATGACGGGGGCACCCATGGGCACGGCTTTGGGCTTGGGCGGATCGATCATCTTATAGTCGCGCAGGATCTCGGCCTTCACCTCGTCGGTCGGCTCGCCCTTTCCGGCGGCAATCACCGTGCCGAAATCGCTGGGGGCGAACGGCTGGTTGTTGCGCATCATGCCGCGCAGTTCCTTGACTTTGCGGAGCTTCAGCTTGAGGTAGCTATAGACGCGGTCGCCGAAATTATTCCTGCCCTGCAGCAATATCACAATGTCTTCATCGAGGTATTTCTCATCGATGATCGGGTCGTTCCCGAATTTGGGGAACATCGGCGTGGTCCACTGGGAGGTCATAGTTAAGCCCAACAGCCCGCGAAGATGCAGGCTATCTGTTAATTTTTAACAGAAAACTCAGAAAAATTCAAGGAATTAGTGCCCGAGTAAGCGCTAGCGGCCGCGGCTTTGGCTGGCGGACTGCCCGGTATGACAATCGAACCCACAGGCGGCAAGAATGGAGTTATAGGCTTCCGGGGCAATGTTGCTGTCGTGAGGGATATGCACCGCTCCGATTGCTTCGAAAGTATCTCTGACGTTGTCCATAGTGGCGGTGCTCATGGTTGTCCCTTACGTATAATTTCATTGTACGCAAAACCGATGCGCGCTCAAGCGTGAAAACGCGGAAAGCCCCAGAATTCACGGAACTGCAATCGTTTCGTCATGGAACTGTCACATAACTTTTACAGCCGTCATCCCCGCGAAAGCGGGGATGAGGGTTATGTTGTGATGCGAGCGCAGTAGCGCGAGCCAGCCTTGAGCGGCGCGCCATGTGAGCGCCAGTAGGCGCATTAAATAGTCCCACCCACGGTCATCTTATCAATAAGCAGGGTCGGCTGGCCGACGCCGACGGGCACGTCCTGCCCGGCTTTGCCGCAGGTGCCGATGCCGAGGTCGAGCTGCAGGTCGTTGCCGATGGCGGTCACTTTCTTCATACACTCCGGCCCGTTGCCGATCAGCGTCGCGCCTTTGATGGGCGAGGTGATGGTGCCGTTCTCAATCAAATAGGCTTCCGAGGCGGAGAAGACAAATTTGCCGGAGGTGATGTCGACCTGCCCGCCGCCGAAATAGGGCGCGTAGATGCCGCGTTTCACCGAGGCGATGATATCCTTCGGGTCGTCCTTGCCGGCCAGCATATAGGTGTTGGTCATGCGCGGCATCGGCGCATGGGCGAAGCTCTGGCGGCGTCCGTTGCCGGTCGCTTTAACGCCCATGAGCCGTGCGTTGAGGCGGTCCTGCAGATAGCCGGTCAGTATGCCGTCTTCTATTAAAACGGTGCGGCCGGTCGGCGTGCCTTCGTCGTCAATCGAGAGCGAGCCGCGGCGATTGGCCATGGTGCCGTCGTCGATGACGGTAACGCCCTTGGCGGCGACCTGCTTGCCCATCAGGCCGGCGAAGGCGGAAGTTTTCTTGCGGTTGAAATCGCCTTCCAGCCCGTGGCCAACGGCTTCGTGCAGCAGCACGCCCGGCCAGCCGGGTCCCAACACGACCGGCATTTCGCCTGCCGGCGCGGCGATCGATTTCAGGTTTACGCCCGCCTGGCGCAGCGCTTCATCGGCCATGGCCTGCCAGCGTTTGGGCTCGAGGTATTCGTGATAACCGACGCGCCCGCCGGCGCCGGTGGAGCCAGTTTCCATGCGCCCGCCATCTTCGAGCACCACTTGTATATTGAGGCGCACCAGCGGCCGGATGTCGCCCGCTTCCTTATCGGCGCGGATGATCTGCACCGCCTGCCACACGCCGGAGAGCGACGCGGAAACCTGTTTCACGCGCGAATCTTTGGCGCGCACATAGGCGTCGATTTCCTGCAGCAGCGCTACCTTGCGTTCAAACGGCACTTCCTTTAGCGGATTGATATCCTCATAGAGGGAGCGGTTGGTGCCGAACGGCGGAATATGCACGGCGCTGACGCCCTGCTGCCCGTAATTCACCGCCCGCACGGTGGCGGCGGCGCGGCGGATTGCTTCTTCGCTCAGGTCGGAGGCGTGCGCGTATGCGGCGCTTTCGCCTAAAACTCCGCGCAGGCCGAAGCCCTGCATCGTGTTGAAGCTCGCATTTTTCATGCGGCCGTCGTCGTATACAAAATTTTCCGACTGGGTATATTCCAAAAACAGCTCGCCGTCGTCGAGCCCGGCGAGCGTGTCGCCGACCAGCCGCACCACGCGCGCGCGATCCATGCCCGGGTGGGTAAAAAATAGCTGATCAAGCAGGGCGTGGTCGGTCACGCAACACTCTCCGGAAAAATTATTGGTTGGTAATTCATTAACTATAAAGCATTTGCGTATGGGCTTGGCAATGGATAGAACTAGCTCGGTTTGAATACTATATATAGGAGCGTATGAAGCATCGATTTTATGCGGCCTTAAGCATGTGCTTAGCCCCCATTGCCGCCCTTGCCGAGCCGCAAGGTATGGCGCATCCCTGGCAGCTCAATTTCCAGAATCCCGCCACGCCGGTCATGGAAAAACTCTACGCGCTGCACGATATGCTGCTGATCATCATTACGGTGATCACGATCGTGGTGCTGGCGCTGATGACGTTCATCTGCGTCCGCTTCCGGCGCAGCCAGAATCCGGTGCCGAGCACAAACTCGCATAATACCCGGCTGGAAATTATCTGGACGGTGCTACCCATTTTCATTCTTGTGGTGATCGCGATTCCGTCGCTCAAGGTGCACAACTACATGGATATCGAACCGGACGCGGAGATGACGCTGAAAGTCACGGGCCGCCAGTGGTACTGGAGCTATGAATATCCCGATCAGGGCGGCATTGCGTTTGACAGCTATATTAAGAAGGATGCGGAATTAAAACCCGGCGAGCCGCGCCTGCTCACCGTCGATAATCCGGTGATGATTCCGGTCGATACGGTCGTGCGCGTGCAGATGACGGGCGCCGACGTTATTCATTCCTGGGCGGTTCCCTCGTTCGGCGTCAAGCGCGACGCGATGCCGGGCCGCTTGAACGAGAGCTGGTTTAAAGCCGAGCGCGAAGGCGTATTCTACGGCCAGTGCTCCGAGCTTTGCGGCACCGGGCATGGTTTCATGCCGATTGAGATACATGTGGTGTCCAAGCAGGCATTTGCGGACTGGGTAAATTCAAAGAAGACGGCGAGTCTTCGCATAAACCAACAATTTTCTGAGGCTAAGTAAGCATGGACCACGCGCACGATCATTCCACTCCGCACGGCTGGCGCCGCTGGGTTTATTCCACCAACCACAAAGACATCGGCACGATGTACCTGGTCTTCGCGGTGCTCGCGGGCCTGGCCGGCACGGTTTTCTCGCTGATGCTGCGCTATGAGCTGTCGCATCCCGGTGACCAGCTGTTTAACGGCAACTATCAGTTCTATAATGTAGTGGTGTCGGCGCATGCTATTTTAATGGTGTTCTTCCTTGTCATGCCGGCGTTGATCGGCGGCTTCGGCAACTGGTTCGTGCCCATCATGATCGGTGCGCCGGACATGGCGTTCCCGCGCATGAATAATATCAGCTTCTGGCTGCTGCCGCCGGCGCTGCTTCTGCTGCTGGCCTCAGCTTTTGTGGGCGAGGGGCCCGGCACGGGGTGGACCGTCTATCCACCGCTGTCCACGTCGGTCTCGCACCCGGGGCCGGCGGTCGACATGGTGATTTTCTCGCTCCACCTGGCGGGGATCTCCTCCATTCTCGGCGCCATTAACTTCATCGTCACCATCTTCAACATGCGCGCACCGGGCATGACGCTGCACCGCATGCCGCTTTATCCGTGGGCTATTTTAGTCACCGCTTTCCTGCTGCTGCTTGCCGTGCCGGTACTTGCCGGGGCGATCACCATGCTGCTGACCGACCGCAATTTCGGCAGCCACTTCTTCGATCCGGCCGGCGGCGGCGATCCGCTGCTCTTCCAGCACCTGTTCTGGTTCTTCGGCCATCCGGAAGTATACATCCTGATCGTGCCGGCCTTCGGCGTCATCAGCCACGTCGTCTCCACCTTCGCGCGTAAACCCATATTCGGCTACCTGGGGATGGTCTATGCGATGTGCACGATCGGTTTCCTCGGCTTCATCGTGTGGGCGCACCACATGTTCACCGTGGGCCTCTCTACCAATACCATGGCTTACTATATGCTGGCGACGATGGTGATCGCGGTGCCCACCGGCGTCAAGATTTTCAGCTGGCTCGGCACGATGTGGGGCGGCTCGATCACGTATGAAACGCCCATGCTGTTTGCCATCGGCTTCATCTTTCTGTTCGTGGTCGGCGGCGTTACCGGCGTGGTGCTTGCCAATGCCGCGGTCGATATCCCGATGCACGACACCTACTATGTCGTGGCGCACTTCCACTACGTGATGTCGCTCGGCGCCGTCTATGCCATCTTTGCCGCCTTCTATTACTGGATCGGCAAGATGAGCGGCCGACAGTATCCGGAGTTCCTCGGCAAGGTGCATTTCTGGATGTTCTTCATCGGCACTAACCTCACCTTCTTCCCGCAGCATTTCCTCGGCCTCGCCGGGATGCCGCGCCGCATTCCGGATTACCCGAATGTCTATGAAGGCTGGAACCATATCTCCTCGATCGGCTCGTATATTTCCGGCGTAGCGACGATTCTTTTCCTCTATATCGTCTGGTACACGTTCAAGGCCGGCCGGCCCTGCCCGAACAATCCCTGGGGCGAGGGCGCAACCAGCCTGGAATGGACGGTATCCTCGCCGCCGCCGTTCCACACCTTCGAGCATACGCCGCGCTTCGATAATGTGCCGCCTGCGCACTAACCATGTACGCTGCGACGCTCTCTGCCCCGCTTAACTCTACCGTCCGCGACTGGTGGACGCTGCTGAAGCCGGGCGTCATGTCGCTGGTCGTATTCACCGGCGTGGCGGGGCTGCTCGTCGCACCGGGGCATGTGCATCCTTTCCTGGCGCTGATCGCCATCTTCTGCATCGCGCTGGGCTCCGGCGCCGGGGCGGCGATCAACATGTGGTACGACCGCGATATCGACGCGGTGATGCTGCGCACCTCGACGCGGCCTATTCCGATGGGCCGCATCACGCCGGATAATGCGCTGGCCTACGGCCTGTTCCTTTCGCTGCTGGCGGTGGCGCTGATGGGCCTCGCGCTCAACTGGGCAGCGGCGGCGATCCTTGCCTTCGCCATCTTTTTTTATGGCGTAATCTATACCATCCTGCTCAAGCGTCGCACGCCGCAGAATATTGTGATCGGCGGCGCGGCGGGCGCGTTCCCCCCCATGATCGGCTGGGCGGCGGTAACCGGCAATGTTTCGCTGTTCCCCATTCTCTTATTCCTGATTATCTTCCTGTGGACGCCCCCGCATTTCTGGGCCCTGGCGCTCTACCGCAGTGGGGATTACGCCAAGGCCGGCGTGCCGATGCTGCCGGTGGTAGCAGGCAAGCCTGCCACCAAGGTACAGATGGCAGCCTATACGATCGCGCTCTGGCTGGTGTCGCTGCTGCCGTGGACGTTTGGCTACACCGGCCTTGTGTATGGCTTGACGGCGCTGGCGCTCGGCGGCTATTTCCTGTGGCTGTCGGCGCGCGTGCTCTATGACCGGACAGATGCGGCGGCGCGGCGAATGTTTGGTTTTTCGATTCTCTATTTATTTTGCCTGTTTCTTGCCCTAATCTTGGATTCCGTATTGCGTTAAAGGGAGATTGCCATGGATAAAACGACTGCCATACAGCAAAAGGCGGATATCCTTGCCGCGCTTTCCGATACGATGATCTACCTGATGGGAGCGAGCTTCCTCATGGGCAGCATGACCACCCTGCTTGCCCTGCTTCTGCTGGACTGGAAGCGCCGCGCGCAGGAAGAACGCGACAAGAAAAACGCCTGATTATGCCAACGGGGGACATGCATGGCCGCCAGCGGCGGAAAAACCTTGCACTCGCGCTCGGGCTGGGCGGGCTGATCCTGATTTTTTTCCTTCTGACGGTATTTAAGCTTGGCGCAGGATCCTCGTAAAAACCTGACCCTCGCCCTGAATCTGGGTGCGCTGGTTATCGGCATGGTGCTGCTTGCCTATGCTTCGGTGCCGCTTTACCGCCTGTTCTGCGAGGCAACCGGCTTCGGTGGCACGCCCCGCACGGCAGCGATGCATACCGGCAAGGCGGAGGAGCGGATAATCGAGGTGCGCTTCAATGCCGATACCGATCCCGCCCTCCCGTGGGATTTCCAGCCGCTGGAGCCGCGCCTGATGGCGCATGTGGGAGATAATATCGTTACCCATTACCACGTGCATAACCGCGATACCGTGCCCGTCACCGGCCATGCGGTGTATAATGTGTTGCCGCACAAGGCGGGCCCGTATTTCGTGAAGATCGCCTGCTTTTGTTTTGAGAACCAGACCTTCGCGCCGGGGGAGCAGCGGGATCTGCCTGTGACATTTTTCCTCGATCCGACACTAATGAGCGATCCCGAGATGCGGGATGTCCATACAATCACTTTATCTTACACCTTTTTTGAGGTAACGAAAAAATAAGGTTTTGGGTTTTAGGTATTGGTTTAAGTATCTAAAACTCATAACCCAAAACCCAAAACCTCTAACCCACAACCCGAGTCCTCTAATGTCCGCTCAGCAAGACCATCCCTTTCATCTCGTCAATCCCAGTAAATGGCCTGCGGTAGGGGCGTTCTCCCTGCTGGCGCTCACGGCCGGCGCGGCGGCCTACATGCACCACGTGTGGTGGGGCGGCTACGTGCTTTTCCTGGGCTTTGCTGGTGTGCTGACTACGATGTGGGGCTGGTGGCGCGATGTGGTGCATGAGTCGGTGGTCGAGCAGGCACATACGAGCCCCGTTCGCCATGGCCTGCGGCTTGGTATGGCGCTGTTCATTACCTCGGAAGTGATGTTCTTTGCGGCGTTCTTCTGGGCGTTTTTCAACGCCAGCACGCTGCCCAAGCTGCCGCTGGAAGATACGTGGGCGATCGCCAAGGGTGTCTGGCCGCCGAAAGGCATCCAGCCGTTTGATCCGATGCATATTCCCTTCCTCAACACGCTGATCCTGCTGCTGTCGGGGACGACGGTCACCTGGGCGCATTACGCGGTGCTGGAAGGCAAGCGCGAGGACATCGTCAAAGCGCTGGGCATCACGGTGCTGCTCGGCATGAGCTTCACGGCGTTACAGGCCTATGAATACCTGCACGCCGCGTTCGGCTTCAAGGATACGGTCTATGCCAGCACCTTCTTCATGGCGACCGGCTTCCACGGCATGCACGTCATCGTCGGCACCATCTTCCTCGCGGTGTGCTACTTCCGCGCCAAAGCGGGGCAGTTCACGCCGGAAAAGCATTTAGGCCTCGAGTTCGCGGCCTGGTACTGGCACTTCGTCGATGCTGTATGGTTATTCCTGTTCGTGTTCGTCTATTTTGACTTTGCGAATAAGATTCTGCACAGCTTCGGCGGCTGATAGCCCGCGGTGGAAACAGGTCCTCCCACGGCATGTGGGTAGCACCTCGAATCCGGATGTTCTGATTCAACATTCCTCTTCCCGGCAACGCTTGGCAGGGCCATACTCCCATTGATAAACCTTCCTTTTTTTTAAAGTGAAGGAAGCGATTAAATATTAGACCGGTCGGACCGACCAAATTTTATTAACGGTGAGTTATAAATCGAGCCGGGAATGCGTATGTTTACATGTCCGAAATGCCATCGGGGAAAGCTGTTTCACGGCTTTCTCACCATTGCGCCTGCTTGCGGGGAATGCGGCCTGCCGCTTGCGCAGCACGAGCAGGGCGACGGCCCGGCGGTATTTGCCATCCTCATCGTCGGCGCGCTGGTAGTGATTGCTTCGACTATTGTTGAAATGAAATACGAACCGCCCCTGTGGGTGCATGCGCTGATCTGGCCGGTGTTTATCGTGGTCGCGTCGCTGGTGTCGCTGCGCGTGCTGAAAGCCGCGCTGATAAGAATGCAGTATAAATACAAGAAGTGGGATTTTGAGGCCTAAGCCCGCTTCTTTTTATCGAGCGGCTTCACCTTATCCTGCTTCTCGATTATCGCTTCAAATGCGGCCATGGCGGTCATGTTGAGGATTTCGGAAAGCGTAGCGGACATCTGCACGATCTGCGCTGGGCGTGAAAGGCCCATCAGCATCGGGCCGATGGTGACGCCGTCGGAGAGCTCCTGCAGCAGGTTGGAGGCGATATGCGCCGAGTGCAGCGCCGGCATGATGAGTACGTTGGCCGGGCCGCTTAACCGGCAGAACGGGTAAAGCGACATCAGCTCGGGGTTGAGCGCGACGCCGGCGGCCATTTCGCCGTCATACTCGAAGTCGACGTTCATGCCGTCAAGCACCTTGATGGCGCTGCGGATGCGCTCGCCTTTTTCGCGCATCGGGTTGCCGAAGGTGGAATAGGAAAGGAGTGCCACGCGAGGCACATGGCCGAGCTTGCGTGCCTTGCGCGCGGTCTGCACGGCGATATGGGCGAGCTTATCCGGCTCGGGCAGTTCCTGCACGGTGGTATCGGCGAAGAACAGCGTTTTGCCCTTGGCCACCACCATGGTGATGCCGAAGAGGAACTCGTTGGGTTTCGGGTCGATAACGCGGCAGATGTTTTCGAGCGACATTGTGTAGTTGCGGGTGACGCCCGTAATCATGGCGTCGCCGTGGCCCTGCGCCAGCATGCAGGAGGCGAAAATGTTGCGGTCGTTCTTTACGGCGCGGGCGATATCGCGGTAGAGCGCGCCGTGGCGCTGCAGGCGGCCGTAGAGGGTGTCGATATAGCTGTCGACATGCTCGCTGATGGCGGCGTTGGCGATCTCAATATCGTCCAGCTCGACGCCCATGCGGCTGGCCATCTCCTGTACGCGCTCGGTGCGGCCGACAAGGATCGGCGTGCCGTAGCCGTTATCGCGCCACTGGATGGCGGCGCGGATGATTTTTTCCTCCTCGCCTTCGGCGAAGATAATGCGCTGCGGGTTGGCGCGGATCTTATCGAAGATCGACTGCATGGCGTTGGCGGTCGGGTCGCGGCGGGCGGCGAGCTCCTGCTTGTAACCGTTGATGTCGAGGATGGGCTTGCGCGCCACCCCGGTTTCCATAGCCGCCTTCGCTACCGCCGGGGGGATGGTGATCATCAGCCGCGGATCGAAGGGGGCGGGGATGATATAATCGGGGCCGTATTCGAGCTTGCGGCCGGCATACGCCGCGGTCACTTCCTCCGGTACGTCCTCGCGCGCCAGCTGGGCGATGGCTTCGGCGGCGGCGATTTTCATCTCTTCATTGATCTGCGAAGCACGCACGTCGAGCGCCCCGCGGAAGATATAGGGGAAGCCCATGACGTTGTTGACCTGGTTATTGTAATCCGAGCGGCCGGTGGCGATGATGGCGTCTTTGCGCACCTCGCGCACTTCCTCAGGCGTGATTTCCGGGTCGGGGTTGGCCATGGCGAAGATGATCGGGTTTTTGGCCATCGACTTGACCATTTCCTTGGTCACCGCGCCCTTGGAGGAAAGGCCTACGAATACGTCGGCGCCGTCCATGGCTTCGGTGAGGGTGCGTTTTTTGGTTTTGGCGGCGTGGGCGGATTTCCACTGATTCATGCCGCCTTCGCGGCCTTCATAGATGACGCCGGTCTTGTCGATAAGCAGCGCGTTGTCATGCTTCACACCCATGCGCTTCATGAGTTCGAGGCAGGCAATCCCTGCCGCACCCGCGCCGAGGACGACGACTTTCAGATCCTTCAGCTTGCGGCCCGTCAGGTCGGCAGCATTAATAAGCCCTGCCGCAGTAATGATAGCTGTGCCATGCTGGTCATCATGAAAGATGGGAATATCCATGCACTCGCGCAGGCGCTGCTCGATGATGAAGCATTCCGGCGCGCCGATATCCTCGAGGTTGATGCCGCCCCATGTGGGGCCGAGCAGGCGCACGCAGTTGATGAATTCATCGACGTCGCGCGTATCGACTTCGATATCGACGCAATCGATATCGGCGAAGCGCTTGAACAGGATCGCCTTGCCTTCCATGACTGGTTTGCTGGCGAGCGCGCCGAGATTGCCCAGGCCCAGCACCGCCGTGCCGTTCGATATCACCGCCACGAAGTTGCCCTTCGAGGTATAGTCGTAAGCCTTGCTGGGATCCTTGTTGATGGCAAGGCACGGCACCGCCACGCCCGGCGAATAGCCCAGCGAAAGATCGCGCTGCGTCATCAGCGGCTTGGTGGGGAGGATGGAGAGTTTGCCCGGCTGCCCTTCGCTATGGTAGGCGAGCGCCTCGGCGTCAGTGATCTTCTCGTTATTATCGGCCATGCATGATCCCGACAAATGCTGCACTGCAACATAAGCCTATGAAAAGTGGACTATTTTCCTCTCATAAACCACAGGGGGATGCAAGGGGAATTTAGCTCAGTCATGCAACTTGTACCCGCTATTTCGCGTGCTATAGCTAATTTATGAGCGCATTACCCGCCACTGCCTCCACCCTGCCCGAAGAGAGCGCCACGCCCGCCATGAAACAATACCTGGCGCTCAAGGCCGCGCATCCGGCTTGCCTGCTCTTTTACCGCATGGGGGATTTTTACGAACTCTTTTTCGACGATGCAGTGAAGGCTTCGAAGATTCTCGATATCGCGCTGACCAAACGCGGCAAGCATGCGGGCGAGGATATTTCCATGTGCGG
>JADMIO010792895.1_pt1 | contig 10857 bp, 11 predicted proteins | sample 8958161 | NCBI WGS metagenome assembly JADMIO01 (sample SAMN16585339, study PRJNA669376) | soil metagenome | isolation source: Crop rotation soil | place: USA: Cullars Rotation, Alabama | collected 2011 | reverse complement strand
CTTTCCCTGACGGCGCGAAAGGGTGTTGTTGGTCATGGAATCCTCCCCAAGTTCCTTTTGTCGTTGGCAACACCTTAGGTCGGGAACCGACGCCTGCAAAGCATGCGGCCGCAGTCTATTTGAACCGCAGTTTCAAGGTCAGGATGGTTGCCGCCATAGCCAGCATGACGCCGTTGGCCGCAACAATCGGCCAATTGCGCTGCAAGAAGCCGTAGGTGACCCACAGTACGAAGCCCGAGGTCGTGAGAAGGTACATACGAACGGAAATGGCGTGGGCCTCGCGCTCACGCAGGATCTTGACGATCTGGGGCGCGAAGCCGGCGATGCCGCACAGTCCCGCCAGCACACCAACGATGTCGACAAGGGTCATCGAAGCCGAAACTCTCCCGGGCGGCTAAGGTTCACCGCCCGCCGCCGGACTGTCATCCAGATGTCATTTTGGATTCGCGCGAATTACCGCAAAACAGTGGGTCCATGACGCCGGCCTCCCTGACCGCCATCTTTGACGCTCTGCCGGACCCGGCGCTGGTTGTCCGGATCGACCCATTCTCAGTCGGCCGGCGTGTGGTGATGGCCAATGCCGCCGCCCGCGACATGTTTCGCATCGCAGAGGCCCAGCCGATGATCGCCTCCGTGATCCGCCGTCCGGACCTGGTGGACGCGGTGGAGGCGGCGCTCAATGGCGGTCCGGGCGGCGAGGTGGAATGGGACGTCGCCGACGCCTTCCAGGATCGGCGGCTGCGAGCTCTCATCAGGCCGATCGCGCTCGAAGAGGGCGGGGCCCGCAACGTGCTGGTGGTGGTGCGCGACGAGACCGCCGCCCTGCGCAACGAAAAGGCCCGCGCCGACTTCCTGGCCAACGCCAGCCACGAGCTGAAGACGCCGCTGGCGTCCCTCGCCGGCTACATCGAGACCCTGCGCGGCCATGCCAAGGACGACAAGGCGGCGCGCGAAAAGTTCCTCGGCGTCATGGGCGTCCAGGTCGAGCGCATGATCCGGCTCGTCAGCGATCTGATGAGCCTGTCGCGCATCGAACTCAACGAACACATCCTGCCCACCGCCCGGGTCGACCTGGCCGTTCCCCTGGCCGATGTGGTCGATGCGCTTGGCCCCATCGCCAGGGCGGCCGAGGTGACGCTTTCGGTCGAGTCCGCCCCGGCGGTGATCGTCGGCGACCCGCTGCAGGTTCTCCAGGTGCTGCAGAACCTGATCGAGAACGCGGTCAAGCACACCCCGCCCGGCGGCGTGGTCAGGGTGGAAGTGATGGCGGACGGGCGTCAGGTCGACTTTACCGCGCCCTCGGACGCGGCCACGCCGTTCCGCTCACTGGTGTTCCCGGCCGCGGATTCCGGGGTCCGCTTCCACGGCGTGCGGGTGATCAATCCGGGAGAAGGAATCCCGCGCGAATACCTGCCGCGCCTGACCGAGCGGTTCTATCGCGCGCCGGGCCAGAAAAGCGGCGACACCAGCGGCACGGGCCTTGGCTTGGCGATCGTCAAGCACATCGTCGGGCGACACCGCGGCGGCCTGTTCGTCGAGAGCGCCGAGGGCAAGGGCGCGGCCTTTACGGTCTACTTCCCGGCCGCCTGAACTGACGCTGTCGCAAAACTGTCATCGAACTGTCATGCGCGGGTAGCGCGGTTCAGCGATGGACCGGTGCATGTCTTGCGCCTGCCAAACCATTGGGCAACATGATCCGGCCGGATGCTGAAGGCCTGAAATACACGCCGCGCCGGTGAGAGAGTCGATGAACATGACCATGAGCCACGTCACGCTCGCCCACGTTGACGTCCTGCCCGACAATACGCCGGTCAAGGTCAGGGCCGAGAATGTACGCGTGTTCTATGGCCCGAAACAGGCGCTGTTCGACGTCACCCTCAACATGCCCGAACGGGCGGTCACCGCTCTGATCGGCCCGTCGGGCTGCGGCAAGTCGACTTTCCTGCGCTGCATCAACCGCATGAACGACACCATCGTCGGCGCGCGGGTCGAAGGGCTGATCGAGATCGATGGTCAGGACGTCAATGCAAGGGATGTGGATCCGGTGCTGCTTCGCAGCCGCGTCGGCATGGTGTTCCAGAAGCCCACGCCATTCCCCAAGTCGATCTTCGACAATGTCGCCTATGGCCCGCGCATTCACGGCCTGACCAAAAACAAGACCGAGTTGGCTGACCGGGTCGAGGCCTCGCTGAAGAAAGCCGGCCTGTGGGCCGAGGTGCACGACCGGTTGCACTCGCCCGGCATGGGCCTTTCCGGCGGCCAGCAGCAGCGCCTGGTCATCGCCCGCGCCATCGCGGTCAATCCGGAAGTGATCCTGATGGACGAGCCGTGCTCGGCGCTCGATCCCATCGCTACCGCCCGGGTGGAAGAACTGATCGACGAACTGCGCCGCCAATACTGCATCGTCATCGTCACCCACTCCATGGCCCAGGCCGCTCGCGTCTCGCAGCGCACCGCCTTCTTCCATCTCGGCAAGCTGATCGAGAGCGGGCCGACCGAAGACGTGTTCACCAATCCGCGCGAACAGCTGACCCAGGACTACATCACCGGCCGGTCCGGCTAGGAGATCCCGCCATGAACGAGCACATCGTCAAGTCCTATGAGGAAGAACTCACCCAGCTGGCCGCCGACGTCGCCCGCATGGGCGGCATGGCCGAGGCCCAGGTCGCCAGCTGCATCGAGGCGGTGGCCCGGCGCGATGTCGCCCTGGCCGAAGCTGTGGTTGCGCGTGACGAGCGGCTCGACGCCATGGAGATCGAGATCGATGCGCGTTGCACCCGCCTGATCGCCCTTCGTCAGCCCATGGCCAATGACCTGCGCCGCACGCTGGCCGCCATCAAGATCGCCGGCAACCTGGAGCGCTGCGGCGACATGGCCAAGTCGATCGCCAAGCGCGCCCTGCAACTGGCCGAGACCGAGCCGCTGACGCCGCTTACCGGCCCGATCGAGCGTCTGGGCAAGCTGGTCAACGGGCGCCTGCGCGAAGTGCTCGACGCCTACACCACCAGCAACGTCGAGCGCGCCGTCGCCGTCTGGTCGTCGGACCATGAGGTCGACGAGCACTACAACAGTCTCTTCCGCGAACTGCTGACCTACATGATGGGCGACCCAAGGATGATCACCGCCTGCACCAACCTGCTGTTCGTCGCCAAAAACCTTGAACGGATCGGCGACCACGCGACCAACATCGCCGAGGTCATCCACTACGAGCTGACGGGTGCGCCGCTCACCGCCCCGCGGCCCAAGGGAGCGCCGCTCTAATGGCCGCGCCGCAGATTCTGGTCGTCGAGGACGAGGACGCGCTGGCGCAGCTGCTGCAGTACAACCTCGAGAAGGAAGGCTATCAGGTCACCCGCGCCGCCGACGGCGAGGAGGCGATGCTGCTGGCCGACGAAACCGCGCCGGACCTGGTGATCCTCGACTGGATGCTGCCCAAGCTGTCTGGCATCGAGGTCTGCCGGCGTCTGCGCGCCAACCGCAAGCTGCGCAACACACCGATCATCATCCTGACGGCGCGGGCCGAGGAGACCGACCGCATCCGTGGCCTCGATACCGGCGCCGATGACTATCTCGTCAAGCCGGTCTCAATGACCGAGCTGGCAGCACGCGTTCGCGCCGTGTTGCGTCGTATTCGCCCGGGCCTCGCCGAAGACGTGGTGGTCCACGGCGACATCATCCTCGACCGCGTCGCCCACCGCGTGCGCCGCGCCGACCAGGAGATCCACCTGGGCCCCACCGAATTTCGCCTGCTCGACCACCTGATGCAGAACCCGCGCCGGGTGTTTTCGCGCGAACAGCTACTCGACAGCGTCTGGGGCGCCGACATCTATGTCGAAGCCCGCACCGTGGATGTGCACGTTGGACGCCTGCGCAAGGCGCTGATGCAGGGCGGCCGGCCCGATCCGGTGCGCACAGTGCGTTCAGCCGGATATTCGCTGGACTTCGAGACCTAGCCAGCGTCCGCCAAGGCTTGCGAAACCTGCGCCGGGCTTCACTATGCCCGCCGCACAAGCAACCCCCGCAAGGACCTCCGACCATGGCGATCGACTTCGAAATTCCGGCTGCGGCCAAGGCGGTGCGCGAACGCGTGCGCCAGTGGGTGCACGACGAATGCCGCCCGGCGGAGGAAAAGCTGCTGGCCGGCGCCGACTACAAAACGACCCTGGCCGAGCTGCGCGCCAAGGCTCGCGCCCAGGGCTTGTGGTGCCCCTTCATTCCGAAGGAACACGGCGGCATGGGCCTCGGGCCGCTTGCCAACGCCCTCGTGCAAATGGAGCTGGGCGAGAGCTATCTCGGCGCCCTGTCGATGAACACGCAAGGGCCGGACGATGCGACCATGCTCACCTTACTGGAGCACGGTACGCCCGATCAGAAGGAGCGGTTCCTCAAACCCCTGCTGAACGGCGAAAAACGCATTTGCTACTCGATGACCGAGAAGGCGGCGGGCGCCGATGCGACCGGCATGCAGACCCGCGCCGAGCGAAAGGGCAACGATGCCTGGCTGCTCAATGGCGAGAAGTGGTTTTCGTCGGCCGCGTCCGTCGCCGACATCGCCCTGGTCATGGCCAAGACCAATCCGGACGCACCCCGCCACAAGCAGTTCTCCACCTTCCTGGTTGAGCTGCCCAACCCCGGCTACAACATCAAGCGCGACATCCCGACCATGGCCATCGAGGGCCCGCTGACCCACATCCTGGGCGGCGGCCATTCCGAGATCGAGATCAAGGATCTGGAAGTCCCGGCCGAGAACCTGCTGGGCGGCGAGGGCGAGGGCTTCAACATGGGCCAGCATAGGCTGGCCTACGGGCGCCTGCGCCACGGCATGCACAATGTCGCCATGGCCCAGCGCGCGCTCGACATGGCCACCGCCCACGTCACCAACCGCACCACCTTCGGCACGAAACTGGATCAGCGCCAGGCCGTGCAATTCATGCTCGCCGAGTGCGCCAGCCAGCTCTATATCGCCCGCCTGATGCTGCTGCACATCGCCTACAAGGCGGAAAACGGCATGGACCTTCGCCAGGAGAACGGCATCGCCAAGGTCTATCTTGCCAATATGGTCCACAAGGTGGTCGACACCGCCATCCAGCTGCACGGCGCCTTGGGCTACAGCCGCGATACCCCTCTGGCCATGTGGTACACCCACATCCGCTCGCAGCGCCTGGTCGATGGGCCGGACGAGGTCCACCGCTGGACCACCGGGCGCAATGTCATCAAGGCGTTCAAGGAAACCGGCACCACCGCCGGCGCCTGTGGCGGAGACCTGCTTTAGATATAGCGCCGCAGGCTGCGGGCCAGATCGTTGGCGCTGGTGCGCTTGCGCGCCTGCTGCGGCTGGTAGGCCACCTGAGCATGGTGGGCGCAGTAGGGGATGTCGCCATCGGTGCGCTTGCCGCAGAAGGTGAAGCTGTCGCTGGACGGATCGCCGATCGGCCACTTGCACATGTGGGCGCCCAGGGTCAGCACCGTCGCCGATCCTGGCTCCTCGTCCCGGATGATCGGGCGGGGCTCGGCGCGGACAATCTCCCGCGGCTCGATGCGGCGCGGCGCGGACGGCGTCGCGGGGCGGGCCGGGCGCGGGCTCTTGAAGCTGACGCGCGCCGGCTGGCTGGGTGTGGCTCTTCCCGACAGGCCCAGGCGGTGAACCTTGCCGATCACAGCGTTGCGGGTCACCCCGCCCAGCTGCTTGGCGATCTGGCTGGCCGACAGGCCGTCTAGCCAGAGCTTCTTCAACAGTTCTACCCGCTCGTCGGTCCAGCCCATGCCAGTCTCCGCCACAAGATGTTGTGTCATGTTGTCGGCTGCGCTTCCCTCAGCCACAAGATATCGTAGCGAAAACGTCACGCGCCACAATAGGCGCCACGACCTTCATCCACAGAAACCACATATAGTGGTTGTCGTTCCCGATACCTTGGCGGGCCTGGGTTACGGGATCGGCCGAAAGACGGGAGGCTGGGGTCTTGCGCCAACGTGCCGCAGAGCGCACTTCAGGCTCCATGACAGACGTGACTCTCACCCCGCGGCGCTATGGCAGCGTCAACTGGATCGGCCTTCGCACTCTCTATCTGCGGGAGGTCAAACGCTTCTGGAAAGTCGGCATGCAGACGGTGCTGGCCCCCGTCATCACCTCCTTGCTCTATATGCTGGTTTTTGTGGTGGCGGTGGGGTCGGGCCGGCACGGGCCAAACGGCATTCCCTTCGCCGTCTTCATCGCGCCCGGCCTGATCATGATGTCGATCCTCAACAACGCCTTCGCCAACTCGTCGTCCTCGATCCTGCAGGCCAAGATGATGGGCCTGACACCCGACTTCCTGACCCCGCCCCTGTCAGCGACGGAACTTGCGGCGGGGTTCGCCGCCGGGGCCATGACGCGGGGCGTTTTCGTTGGCCTGGTGACGGCCATGTCCGTCTGGCCGTTCACCCATTTCCACATCGCGCACGCCTGGGCGGCCGCCTATTTCAGCCTCGGCGCCGCCCTGATGCTGGCGCTGCTGGGCGCCTTTGCCGGCCTGTGGAGTGAAAAGTTCGACCATCTGGCCGCGGTGACGAATTTCGTCGTCATGCCCATGACCTTCCTGTCCGGCACCTTCTATTCCGTGAGCAATTTGCCGGAGCCGTTCCGCTCGGCGTCGCACTTCAACCCGTTTTTCTACATGATCGACGGGTTCCGGTACGGCTTCACAGGCTTTGCTGACGGCTCGCTCGCCATCGGCGTGATCATGGTGGCGGTGATCAACATCATCCTCGCCGTGGCCTGCTGGCTGCTGTTCCAGACGGGATATCGCCTGAAGAGCTAGGGGCGCCGCCTCGCCGGCGCACCTTGACTTTTCCGGCTGTTTTCACGACAAGGCGACGCTTCCCCGGCCCCGCAATCAGCGGGGCTTTCACTTTTGGGAGGCGCGCCATGCCCTCACCCTCATCCTCTGAATCCCATGTCATGGGCGTCTATTCGCGCGCGGGCCTGGCGTTCGAGCGAGGCGAGGGCGCCTGGCTGGTTGGAACCAATGGCGAGCGTTATCTCGACGCGGTGGCCGGCATCGCCGTCAACGCGCTGGGCCACGCCAACCCGATTCTGGTCGAGGCCCTGACCCAGCAGGCGCACAAGCTCTGGCACGTCTCCAACATCTTCAACATTCCCGAGCAGGAGGCGCTGGCCAAACGGCTGACCGACGCGACCTTCGCCGATGTGGTGTTCTTCACCAACTCGGGGACCGAGGCGGTGGAGTGCGCGCTTAAGACCGCGCGCAAATATTTCGCCGCCAAGGGGCAGCCGGAGCGCATCGACATCATCGGCTTTGACGGCAGCTTCCACGGCCGCACCTATGCGGCGGTCAACGCCTCGGGCAATGCGAGCTACCTCGACGGCTTCGGCCCGCGCCTGCCGGGCTACCTCCAGCTGCCATTCGGCGACTGGAAAACGCTCAAGGAAACCCTGGGCCCCACCTCCTGCGCGGTGATTATCGAGCCGGTGCAGGGCGAGGGCGGGGCGCGGGTGTTGTCGCCCAGTCAGCTTCTCGAACTGCGCGAAATCTGTTCCGAGGCCGGCGTTCTGCTGATCTACGACGAGATCCAGTGCGGCCTGTCGCGCACCGGCAAGCTCTTCGCCCACGACTGGGCCCCGGGCTCCGAGCCCGACATCATGTGTGTGGCCAAGGCGCTGGGCGGCGGCTTTCCGGTCGGCGCGTGCCTGGCGACCCGCGAGGCGGCGAGCGGCATGGTGTTTGGAACCCACGGCTCGACCTACGGCGGCAATCCGCTGGCCATGGCGGTGGGCTGCGCCGCGTTTGACGAACTGGCCAAACCCGAGCTGCTCGACCACGTCCAGGCGCTCGCCTCCTATCTGAACCAGCAGCTCGCGGGCCTGAAGGACCGCTACCCCGACATCATTGAGGATCTGCGTGGCAAGGGCCTGCTGATCGGCGTCAAGATCAAGCCGAACAACCGCGAGTTCATGCAGATGGCGCGGGACGAGAAGCTGCTGATCGCCGGCGGCGGCGACAACTGTGTGCGCCTGCTCCCGCCGCTCAACCTCACTCTCGACGAAGCGCGCGAGGTCATCGCCCGCTTCGAGGCGACCTGCCAAAGGGCGCGGGCGGCGGCGTCGTGACCCGGCACTTCGTCGACCTGTTCGATCTGGACGCCGCCACCTTGCGCGCCATCCTTGCCGATGCCCACGCGCGCAAGAAGGCCCGCACGGGCTGGCCCCAGGGCCGGGCCGACGCCGACGCGCCCGGACGAGACCGGACGCTGGCGATGATTTTCGAGAAGAACTCGACGCGCACCCGCTTCTCGTTCGACGCCGCTATCCGCCAGCTGGGCGGTGACGCGGTCATCGCCAACGCCGGCGACATGCAGCTTGGCCGCGGCGAGCCGGTGGCCGATACCGCTCGCGTGCTCTCTCGCATGGTCGATGCGGTAATGATCCGCGCCAACCGCCACGAGGACGTCCAGGCCTTCGCCGCGGCATCGAGCGTGCCCGTCATCAACGGCCTGACCGACGCCTCCCATCCGTGCCAGCTGATGGCCGACCTGATGACCTTCGAGGAACATCGCGGGCCGATCGCCGGCCGGACGATCGCGTGGATCGGGGATGGCAATAACGTCTGCGCCAGCTTCATCCACGCCGCGCCCAAGTTCGGCTATCGCCTGAATATCGCCTGCCCGGCCGCCTATGCGCCCAACGCCGCCGACGTCGCCCGCGCCAAGGGCGAACAGGGCCAAATCCATGTCACCACCGATCCGCGCGAAGCTGCCGCCGCCGCCGATCTGATCGTCGCCGACACCTGGGTTTCCATGGGCGACACCGACTATGACGCGCGCATGTCCGCGCTCGGTCCCTACCAGGTGAATGCCGCCCTGATGGGGGCGGGCGCCAAGGACGCGCTCTTCATGCACTGCCTGCCGGCTCACCGGGGCGAAGAGGTGACGGGCGAGGTCATCGACGGCCCGCAATCGGTCGTCTGGGACGAGGCGGAAAACCGGGTGCATGCGCAGAAGGCGATCCTGGCCTGGTGCCTGGGCAAGGGCTGACCCGAGGGCTCTTCCAACGCGCGTTCCGTTGAGGCAAGCTCAACCGTGGGGAGGAAGAATGAGCAGCATTCAAACCAGTCCGCCGAAGAGCGGCTTACCCCTGATCGTCGCCGGGCTGCTGATCTCGGTGGTGTTCGCCGCGGTCGCTACCTACCTCGTCGCCGAACACGAACTGCCGCGCCATCTCGCGTTTCGACGGATCATGAGCATCACCGGCATCATCGTCATTCCGGTGACCGGAGTGATCGTCTTTTTAGTCATCTGGCTCAGCAACCGGCTGAAGCGGCCTATCGACGGCAACATCACCGCAGGCTTAAGTCTCGGCGCGGCGATTGTCGTAATCCTGGGCGGCCTGCAGTGGGACTCGCGCATTCACGCCAAAGGGCAGGCTCTGCTCAATGGCGTCACCGGTAAACTCTATGGCCAGATCGCTTCCGGCGCCGAGGCTTATGAAAAGTCCGTCACGGATGCGAAAATCACCGTCATGCTCACCCCGGGCGCGCTCTACAACGACGGCTTCAACGCCGCGGCCGATCGGGCGCGGCTGGACAAGGCCCGTCAGGAGGCGACCACCCTAAACACCGCTCTTGCTGCCAAGGCAGCCGACGCCCGCAAGGCGCTGGCGGCGGTCAAGGTAGGCTCCAGCCAGAAGAAGGGCGCTCTGGCGGATTTCGACGCCGAGTTCAGTAAACCGGGCGGGCGACTTCCAACCTACTTCGCCGATCAGACCGCCCGTCTCGACAGCTACGCCGCCCAGGTGGACGCCCTGGCCAAGGGCGGCTGGTCGGCGCGCACGCGATGGGTGGTGTTTGAGGCGCCTGGCGCGACCGAGGCCTACGGCCAGCTCGACACCGAACGCCGCCGGGCTGAAGGCGAAATAGGCTCCCTGATGCAGGAGTTCCGCCGCAAGGCGATCTAGGTCCGCGCGAGGTGCGACGCCGCGCTCGTCGCAAACACAGGAATCGGCTCCTATATTCCCCGCATGAGCCTTCCTTCCGCCCCGCCGTCAGACGACCTGGTCGCCCCCTTTCAGATCGAAACCGAGCCGGTGCGCGGGCGCATCGTGCGCCTGGGCCCCGCAATCGACGATATCCTCTCGCGTCACGACTATCCGGAGCCGGTCGCCAATCTGGTCGGCGAGGCCTGCGCGCTCGCCGCTCTGGTGGGGGCTTCTCTGAAGTTTGATGGCCGCCTCATCCTGCAGGCCCAGGGCAATGGGCCGGTGTCGCTGGTGGTCGCCGACTACGACACCTCCGGCGACCTTCGCGCCTATTGCCGCTTCAACGAAGACCGCGTCGCCGAGGCCTGCGAGGGATTCGTTCGTCCTGGCGCCCGCACCCTCCTGGGCGAGGGGGTGTTCATCATGACCCTCGACCAGGGCCCGGAGATGGAACGTTATCAGGGCGTCACGCCCATCGAGGGCGAGACTCTGGCCCTGTGCGCCGAGCGCTATTTCGCCCAGTCGGAACAGACCCCCACCCGGGTGCTGCTGGCCACCGCCCAGGTCCGGGATTCCGGTCCGAACCGCTGGCGGGCCGGCGGCATGATCCTGCAGAATATCGCGGGCGATGCGGCGCGGGGCGCAACAGATGAGGCCTGGAATACCGTCCAGGCGCTGTTCACCACCCTCGGCGAGGACGAACTGGTCGACCCCACCATCGCGCCCTCCACTCTGCTCTATCGGCTGTTCCACGAAGAGGGCGTTCGCCTGTTCAAGGCCGCGCCGGTGCGCAGCCATTGCCGCTGCTCGCGCGAGCGGATCATTTCGGTGCCTTTCCAGCACATTGGGATCCTAAGCTTAGAATTCCACGTGGACAAGTTGTCGCG
>JADMIO010796666.1_pt1 | contig 10859 bp, 11 predicted proteins | sample 8958161 | NCBI WGS metagenome assembly JADMIO01 (sample SAMN16585339, study PRJNA669376) | soil metagenome | isolation source: Crop rotation soil | place: USA: Cullars Rotation, Alabama | collected 2011 | reverse complement strand
CTTTCCCGACGCGTCGCGGCGCGCGCCGGCGAGCACCACACCGCCGAGCGTCGCGAGCACCGCCACTGCAGCCGCGGCGATCACGAGCGGCGATCGTCGAGGACGCGCAGCGACCTCCCTGAGCTCGGGATCGTCGAAGACCCGCTCCCCGGAGCCATTCACGATGGTATGCGAGATATCGGTCGCGCCCTCGGAGGCAGGCGGCACGGGCGGCACGTCCGGTGTCGTGGTGGGGTCCTCGGCGGGCGCCGACTGCTCCACGAGCGCCGCGACCGATGCGAGCTCGGCCAGCGACTCGGACGCGACGCTCTCCACCCACGCGCCAACGCGACTCGTGGACGCCACCTCGATCGCCGCGCCGATGGCGATCGCCATCTCGCGCGCCGTGGCCGGCCGATCCGTCGCGACCCGCGCGAGGGCACGCTCGACGACCTCGGCGAGCGCCGTCGGCACGCTCGCGGGCAGCGCGGGGATCTCGTTACGACGGATGATCCCGATCAGGGCCTCGGCGTCGTTCGCCTGGAACAGCGGTCTTCCGGCGAGGAGCTCCCAGAGCACGACGCCACAGGCCCAGAGGTCGGCGCGTCGGTCGAGGGGCTCGGCCATGATCTGTTCGGGCGCCATGTAACGGAGCTTGCCGGGCACGCTGTTCGTCTTCGTGGCGTGCAAGCGCTCGGTCGCCCGCGCAACGCCGAAATCGGTGAGCTTCGCCACGCCGTCTGCGCCGACGAGCACGTTCTGCGGCGAGACGTCTCGATGAACGAGATCGAGCGGAGCGCCGCCTTCGCTCCGCGCCTCGTGCGCCGCGTGCAGACCATGCAGCGCGCCGACGATGATGGATGCCGCGACCTCCGCCGGCATGCGCTCCCCTCGCTCGCGGGCGAGCTTCACGATGCGAGAGAGAGACTCGCCATGCACGTACTCCATGACGAGCAGGAGGTCGGCGACGCCGGACGACGACGCGACGACATCGATCGTCTGCACGACGTTCATGTGGCGAACGCGCGAGGAGAGCCGCGCCTCGTCGATGAAGCGGGCGACGAAATCCGGCTGGCTTGCGAGATGCGGATGCATCTGCTTGATCGCGACGACGCGCGAGAACCCACCGTCACCGACGATCCGGCCGAGATAGACCGTCGCCATGCCGCCGCGCGCGATCGGCTCGTGGACGGAATAACGGCGTATCGTCGGCACGGCCCCTCCAGCATACGGTATCGTCGGCGCGGTGAGGTACCGGGCCGCCGCTGTGCTCGTGGCGTCGATCATCGCCGGATGTGGCGTGTTCGAAGGCCTCACGGGCGGCTCACCCGACGGCGGCACCGACACCGGCGCTACCACCGATGGCGGCGCGACCGAGGACGCGGGCACGTGCCCGTCGAACGCGTTCTTCTGCGATGACTTCGAGCGCGGCATCGATGCGCGCTGGCTGAAGCAGGACACGGGCCAGCCCGGCGCGCTCGAGGTGCAGGGCGGAGCCGGGCGGAATGGATCGGCAGCCCTCTTCGATCGACTCGAGCCGGGCGGCAGCGCAGACGCGCGGAAGATGCTCACGTTCGACTCCGCGCCGCGCACGTCGGGCATGCTCGCCGTGCGCGCCTACCTTCGCGCGGGAACCGTGCCCGTCGATACGATCCTCTTCACGGTCTTCGGTGCTGGCGCGGGCGACGCGCAGGCGTGCGTGAACGCCGCGATCGCGGTCGCCGTCGGGCCGAACGAGACGCTCAGCGTGAACAAGTACTTGCCGTGTGACACGAGCGCGCCGGCGCTGAAGGCGACGACGACCACCAGCATCCCGCTCGCGCGCGATGTCTTCCGGTGCGTGGCTCTCGAGATCGATATCGGCGCGACCGGCGCGCTGCGACTCTACGTGGACGACAAGGTCGTCGCCCAGGCGGCAGGCAACACTCTCGGCGGCTACGTCTCGTACGGCCGCGTCGGGGTCGGGATCGCGTTCGCGCGCGCCTCCGCGGACGTCTACGTCGACGACGTGGCCATGGCGACGTCCCATCTCGGCTGTCCCTGAGCCCGCATCCCCCCGGGTGATTGCCCAGATCACACCGCCGTGATCTCGCAGCTCACGCGGGTTTTGTCGGGGTAAATCGAGCTCGGCGACGCGCTCGACCCCGGGGACCCGAGGCACGTGCAGTGCACCATGGGAGCGCGGAGGTCCTCATGTCCCTAGCTGTCCACGCCCTGCGAGTCGTCTGCTCCGCTTCTGTCCTCGTCTCCCTCGCGGCATGCGTCGTCGAAGCGCCCAGCAGCGGCGTGGCGAGGCGCTCGCCGGGGGTCGCGTCGAAGGCGGGCGACACGGACGATGCCACGGACCCGTCGGTCTCTGCTCCGTCGTCGGCCGACGGCGGACCGGACGCGGTGACGACGGCGCCGGTCCCTCTCGTCGCGAGCGGCTACTACACCGGATACGGGCAGGTCGCGTTCCCGGCAGCGGAGGTCAGCTTCGCCGCGCTGTCGGAGCTCATCCACTTCGGGCTGGTCCCGCGTGCGGACGGCACGCTCGACGAAGCTGCAAACGTGATCGACGCCGCACGCTCCAGTGCGGTGGTCGCGGCTGCGCACGCGAAGAACCAGCGCGCGACCATCACCGTCGGGGGTGCCGCTTCACGCACGGCATTCGTCGGCGCATCGAGCAGCGCGCGGCGTGCCGCGTTCGTCGCGAACATCGTGACCTTCGCACAGTCTCGCGGCTACGACGGCGTCGATATCGACTGGGAGCCGCTCCAGGCGGATGACAAGGCCGCCTACGTCGCGCTCGCCGCGGAGCTACGCGCCGCCCTCGATGCCGCCGCGGCGAAGTCGAGCCACGCGCGCTATCGGTTGACCACGGCCGTCATCGCCAGCGAAGGATCGATCGCGGCGGCAGCCATTGGCTCACTCGATGCGGTGCACCTGATGTCCTACGACCAGAGCGGCCCGTACCTCGACTGGGTGACGTGGCACAACGCCAGCCTCAGCGCCGGCGGAGCGACGTTTCCGAAGACGGGCGGGCCGCTCCCGAGTGTCGAAGGAGACCTCGACGCGCTGCTCGGCGCGGGCGTGCCGAAGGAGAAGGTGCTGCTCGGCATCTCGTGGCTCGGCTACGCGTGGAAGGGCGGAACGGGAACGGCCGCCGGCGGCGTCACCGAGCCGCGCCAGGCGTGGACGACCGCGCCGACCATGACGCCCATCACGTATCGCGATGTGCTGAAGCTCGCGACCCCGGCGGTGATGCGCCGCGACACGGTCGCCAGCGTGCCCTTCCTGAGCATCGATCTCGCAGGCTCGGCGAACGATCAGTTCGTCTCCTACGAGGACGCGGCCTCGCAGCGGGACAAGGTGATGCTCGCGAAGAAGAAGGGACTGCGCGGCGTGTTCGTGTGGGACCTCGCCGCCGCCCACCTCGATGCGGGAGCTGCCGACCGCGATCCGCTGCTGTCGGCCCTGGCGAGCGCGATCGCCGCGCCCTGAGGTCAGCCCTTCGCGTGGCGCGCGCGCAGCATCTGGAAGTAGCGGCGGGCGATGCCCGAAGCTGCGGCGGCGCGCGCGACGTTGCCGCCGTGCTTCGCGAGAACGCGCTCGACGTACCTGCGCTCGAACTCGACCATCACGCGGTCCTTGGCCTGCGGCAGAGGCAGCTCCAGGGCGAGGACCTCGTCGACGAGGTCGCCGGTCTCGCCGCTGTCGTCCACGATGGGCGGCAGCGGATCGGCAAGCGCTCCGAGCGTGACGGCGCGCGCGACGACGTTGGCAAGCTCGCGGAGATTGCCGGGGAAGCTCTCGTCCTCGAGCCGCGCGACGAGACCATCGGGGACCTTGCCCTCTCCGCCGAGCGTCGACCAGAAGTGCGCGGCGAGGAGCCCGACGTCGTCGCGGCGCGCGCGAAGCGCCGGCATCTCGATGCGGGCGACGGCCAGCCGATGAAAGAGGTCGTCTCCGAAGTCGCCGGTGGCGATGTCGCGCTCGAGGTCTCGCCGGCTCGAGGCGATGACGCGCACGTCGACGTGGATCTTCGTCGTGCCTCCCACGCGCTGGATCTCGCCGCGCTCCAGCGCGCGCAGCAGCTTCTTCTGCGTCGCCAGGTCGAGCGCGCCGATCTCGTCGAGGTAGAGCGTGCCCTCGTGCGCCTGTTCGAACAGGCCGGAGCGAGGCGCGGCGACGTTGCCGTCGACGCCGAAGAGCGTCGCCTCGATGTGAGCGACCGGTACCGCGGCGCAATCGAGGACGACGAACGGACGGTCGGCACGCGGTCCCATCTCGTGAATGACCTCGGCGCACAGCTCCTTTCCGGTGCCTGTTTCGCCCTCGATGAGGACCGGCAGCTTGCTCGCTGCAACGCGCGCGATCAGCGGATAGAGCCTGCGCATGACGTGGCTGCGCCCGAGCAGCCGGCCGTAGCCGTCGACCTCGGGCGCCAGCCCAGGAGGCCCCGGCGGCGCGGCGTCGACGCGGAAGACCGTGCCACCCATGCGCACGGTCTCGCTCCCGTGGAGGTTCGCGGCGTCGACGCGGATGCCGTTGGCGAACGTTCCGTTCTTCGATCCGAGATCGGCGAGACGGAGGCTCGAGCCTTCGATGTCGAACGCGGCATGACGGCGCGACATCTCGGGATCGTCGATGCAAACGTCACAGCGCGGACTCTTTCCGACGAGCACGCGCGCCGGCGCGTTGCCGTCGAGCGTGAAGACGATGCCCGCGCGTGGGCCTTCGACGGCCGTCACTCGAAAGCTGGGGACGCCCGGCGCGGCCTCCCGGTCGCGAGGCCGCGGAACGGTGGCGAGATCTTCGTCGAGCTGTCGCCGTCGCATCACCCCATGTTGGCGCACTGGGCGTCGTCGTGGTCACGATTTTCCAGCCGCGCTTGACCATACCATACCGTATGGTATGTTTTGCTCATGCGTCCCACCCTCGTCGTTCTCGCGCTCTGGGCTGGTTACATCACGCTCGTCCACGTGCTGGGCGGCGCGCGACGGGTGGTCACACCGCTACGCGAGGCCGCAGTCGAGCCGTTCGCACGGGGCACTCTGCTCGTGGTCTGGCACATGGTGACGTGGGCGCTCGTCACCCTCACGGCGGCGATCGCGGTCGCAGCCGTCGATTCACGCTTCGAGAACCTCGTCATGTTCGCCGGTCTCCAGGCGACCGGGTTCTCGGCGGTCTTCGTCATCACCTCACGGCGCGAGCTCGGCGCCGCCATTCGCCTGCCGCAGTGGCTGCTGCTCGGCCCGCTCGCGTTCGGTCTCCTCGCCACCATCACCGACCGATCCGCAGCGCTCGCCGCCGGCGCGCTCGTCGGTCTCATCGGCCTCGGTCACCTCGCATGGGCGCTCGGGGTTCCGTGGCCGGCACGCGATCGCGCGCAGCTCTCCGCACACATGCTGCCGCGCGCGGGAGCTTCACGCCTGCCCTCGCGCCTTCCTTCGCGCGCGATCACGCTCGTGGTCACGGCCGTGCTCTTCGCCATGAGCGCATGCCTCGTCGCGCCGGACCTCGTCGCGCACGTCGTCCCCGGCGTGCGCTGGCTGGTCGTCGCCATCGCCGCCGTGTTCGCGCTGCGTGGAATCGGTGGCCTCGCCTACTGGACGCGACGTCGCGAGTCGGGCCCTGACGCCGCTCCGTCTCCCTTCTTCGTCTACAACCGCGTTCTCTACTCGCCTGGCTGCCTGCTGATCGCGGCGCTCGCCGCCACGAGCAGCGCGAGCATGCCGTGAGTCGCGCAACCCAGGAGGACTGGCTCGACGCGGGGCTCGTCCTGCTCCGCGACCGCGGTCACGACGCGCTCACCATCGACGCGCTCTGCCGCGTGCTCGGTCGTACGAAGGGCTCGTTCTACCACCACTTCGCGGACGTCTCGGCGTTCTCCGGCCGTCTCCTCGAGCACTGGGAGAAGAAGAGCACCGAGGATCTCATCGCGGCAGCCGACACCGGCGGCTCACACGTCGAGCGAAGAGCGCGGCTCTACGCATCGGTGCGCACCGTCGAGTCGGGCGTCCAGCGCGCGATCCAGGCGTGGGCGCTGCGTGATCCCGCGGCGCGCGCAGTGCGCGCCCGCGTCGACGCGCGCCGGATCGGATATCTCGCCGAGCTCCGTCGTGCCGCGGGCGCCACGCCGAAGATGGCGGAGCGCGCGGCGCAGATCGAGTACGCGGCATTCCTGGGCGCACTCCAGGTCTTCGAGCTCCCGGATCCCGAGGGGTGGAAGGCCTTCGAAAAAGCGAGCGCGCTCCTCCTCCGTGCGCTCGACCACGTGACGTCGTCGACGTCGCGCTGAGCTGCTCTCAGTTGCAACCGCAGCCGCCGCCGCCACCGGCGAGCCCGCCCGTGGCGCCCTCGGAGACGGCGCGCACGTGACCGTCGAGGCCGATCGAGATCTCGTCCGCTGTCATCGTCGGATGAGCGAGCCTTCCGCGATCGATGGCGCGGACTGGCCCGCATCCCGCGGCAAACGCCAGGAGCCCGAGCGCGACGACGAACTGGATGGGATGCCTCATCATTCTTCTAGTCATAGCAGCGCTTTCGCAGCGCTCCACCTTGCCCACCGTTGACGAGGATGGGCCGGTTTGGCAAGCGTGTGAGGACGCGCATGAGGATCGCGACCTGGAACGTCAACTCGCTGAAGGCCCGGCTCGAGAAGGTCCGCTGGTGGCTGGAGCGAACCGCCCCTGATGTCCTGCTGATCCAGGAGACGAAGCTGACGGATGCCGACGTCCCTCGCGACGTGTTCGCGGAGCTCGGCTATGAGCTCGCGCATCACGGCGAAGGGCGCTGGAACGGCGTCGCCATCGCGAGCCGCCGCGGTCTCGACGACGTCGTCACCAACTTCGGCGAGCCCGTTCGACCCCACCCGACGGCGAACGCCGGCGACGACGAGCCGCTCGCCGAGGCACGGATGATCTCCGCGGTGTGCGGCGGCGTTCGCGTGGTGAGCCTCTATGCGCCGAACGGACGCGCCATCGGCTCCCCGCACTACGCCGCGAAGCTCGCATGGCTGGATCGTCTGGCGCGCTGGCTCGAGGTCGCGCGAGCGCCGTCCGAGCCGCTCGTGATCGGAGGTGACTTCAACATCGCTCCCGACGACCGCGACGTCTGGGACAAGGAGGCGTGCCATGGCGGAACGCACGTCTCCCCGCCGGAACGAGACGCGTTCGAGCGGCTGTGCAGGTGGGGTCTCGTCGACGCGTACCGCAAGCATCACGAGGAGGGCGAGCGCTACACGTGGTGGGACTACCGCGCGGGCGACTTCTACAAGAACTTCGGAATGCGGATCGATCACCTGCTCGTGACCGCATCAGTCGCAAGCCGAACCGTGGCGGCCGAGATCGATCGCGAGGCGCGCAAGGGAAAGCCGACCCCTTCCGATCACGCACCGCTCACGCTCGATCTCGACGAAGAAGGACTGCCGTTCGACGCCGGGTGGGCGGGAGCGTCGGCCCGGATTGCGGCCCGCCGCGCCAAGCGCCCTGCGACCTGATCGCTCACGCTCCGTGCGCCGAAGCCGCTAGTCTGCACGATGATGGCAGGCCGGGTCGCCCAGCTCATGATCGCCGCGCTCTTCGCGGCGGCCTGCGGCCCCGCGCCCGCGCATTCGCCGGTCCTCGATGCCAAGCGCGCCGAGGTGAAGGCGAAGATCGCGGGCGCCGACGAAGGCTCCTCGTTCCTGCTCGACAAGACCGCGCTCCGGACCGGCGGCATCGCGCCGAAGAAGCTCGCGAAGGTCGAGGCGAGCGCCTTCCGCTACTCGCGGATGCTGTCGAGGCAGTTCGAGGTCCGCACGTGCGAGGCATTTCGCGATCTGAGGTGGAGCCTGCCGATCGTCGCCGTGCATGGCGACGCCCACATCGAGCAGTTCGTCGTGACGAGCGACACGTACGGCGTGGAGGACTTCGACCAGGCGGGCTACGGACCGGCGGTCGTCGACCTCGTGCGCTACGCAGCGTCGATCAATCTCGCGACGCGCGAGCTGGAATGGACCTGCAACGGCACCCGCGCGGTGGAGAAGTTCTTCAGCGCGTATCGCGCCGCGCTCGACAAGCCGGTGCAGCGCACGCGTCCGCCCGCGGTGGTCGATCGCCTCCGCAAGCGCGCTCCCCAGGGGCGCTCGGCATGGCTCTCCTGGGTCGACCAGCAGATGATGCCTCTCGCCCCGGCCGACGACGCGCGCGCGCGCAAGGCATGGTCGGCGTTCACCGATCTGCAGACCACGGTGCGTCCCGATCGTCCCCAGCAGTTCTTCGACATCGTCCGCGCCGGCGAGCTCCGGATGGGTTTCGGGAGCGCGCTCGAGAAGAAGGTCCTCTTGCGCGTGCGCGGTCCGTCCGCCGATCCGAACGACGACGTCGTCCTCGAGGCGCGCGCCGGAGAGCAGCCCCATGCCTCGGGATGCGTGTGGCGACCGGACAACGGCGGCCCCCTGCACGTGCTGATGTTCATGTCGATCCTCGGTCCGCGCATGCCGGAGGTGCTCGGCTACGTCGGGCTCGCCGACACCAACGCGACGCGGCCCTTCTGGGTGCAGTCCTGGAATCCAGGGTACGTGGAGCTCTCGCTGTCGGACGTGGCCTCGCAGGAGGAGCTCGAAGAGGTCGCCGAGGATGCGGCCGCGCAGCTTGCGGGGCACTTCTGGACCCGGTTTCCCGAGCCGCTGCGCGTCTATCAGCGGTACGCGCAGCTCCAGAGCTTCGATCTCGTTCGCGAGCGCGCCATCAAGCTCGCGAACGAGCTCGCACACGAGGTCGTGGTCGACTGGGAGCGCTTCCGGGCGACGCCCTGAACCAACGCGTCTAGAGTGGAGGTCCATGAACCTCGACGATCTGCTGAACGGGCTGATGACCGACATGCGAAAGGTCGCAGGTACGGCTTCCTTGATCGGCGCACCGGTGAAGGTCGGAAACAGCCACATGGTCCCGCTGCTCGGCGTCACCATCGCGTTCGGCACGGCCGCGACCGACCTCTCGGGGAGCGGCGACCGACGCGGAGCTCGCGCCGACGGAGCCGGCGCAGGCGGTACGATGGTCGTCACGCCGAGGGCGTTCGTCGTCGTCGGTGGCGACGGCGTACCGCAGCTCGTCGCCCTGAAGGACGGCAAGTACGGCACGGTGCAGAAGGCGCTCGTCCTCGATGAGACCACCACCCCCACGCCGAAGCTCACGGGCGGCGGAGGCTCCAATCCCTGAGTCGTGGCTCACGCTCGTCGTGGCTGTGCTGGGGTCGACGGCGCTCGTCGCGCTCGTCACGATCCTGGCGTGGCCGTGGCGCGTCGAGGGCACGCTGAAGGCGACCACGCACGACGCCGTCGTCTCGCTCGCCGGAGGCCTCGAGATGGCGCATGTCTCGGGGAGCGCGGCCGCGATCCTCGGCGGTCCCGGAGTGATCGCGGTTCACCTCCGAGCACGTGAGCTGTGGCGGCGTCCGATCGCGCAGGTGTCCCTCGACGCATTGCTCGCATGGCTCGACGCGCCGCCCGCGCCCGCGAAGAAGCCGAGCACGCTCGGTCGCCTCGCGAAGCGCGCGAAGGACGCGCTGCTCGCGCGCACGGACCTCGCGGAGCTGCCCGCGCTCGGGCTCCGCGTGTTCCTCGACCTGCGCGACCTCGCGCTGCGCGGCAACGTCCACTGCGGGTTCTCCGATGCTGCGATCACGGGAAAGGCCGCCGCGTGGCTCTATCCGACAGCCGCCGCGCTCGCCCCGTTCGGCACCGTCGACGTCAGCTTCGACTGGAGCGGCCGCAATGTCCTCGACGGCGCTTTCGAGATCTCGTTCCGCGTCGTGCCCGCGCGTGTCGCGCTCGAGGGCCTTCGCTTCGCTCGCCATCATGTTCACCTGACTCCGGAGAAGAGAGCCCATGGCTTCCCAGAACAAGCCGACCGCACCGACGACGAAGATCACGAGCGTCGTCCATACGCTGCTCGAAGGGCTCCACTCGATGTCGAAGAGCGAGACGCTCATCGGTGAGCCGTACACACTTGGTGACGCGACGATCGTCCCCATCCATCGCCTCCGGGTCGCGCTCGGCGCCGGCGCGGTGCACGGCGGCGCCAAGCAAGACGCTTCGTCCGGCGAGTCCGGCGCGCTCGGCGCGGGCGGCGTCGTGCAGATCGAGCCCGTCGCCGTGATCACCGTCGGCAGCGACGGCGTCCCGCGGATCATGTGCGTCGAGACCGAGCCCAACGCGACCGACAAGCTCCTCGAGCAGCTCCCCGATGTCCTCGGCCGCGCGGCGAAGGTCCTCTCGGAGCGCGTCGCGCCGCTCGTCGGCAAGCTCGTCAGCCGCGAGACCGTACCCGCACAGTTGACGCGGAAAGAAGAGGATCCGCCGACCTGAGTCAGGCCGCGCGGAGCAGCACCACGAGGCGCACGACCGACGCGTTCGCGTGACGCTTGCTCACGTACGTGTGGTTGCACATCACGGTCGGCCCACGCTCGACGAGGGCGAGCGCGCCCGGCGTGGACGGGAACGTGAAGAAGACCTGTCCACGATGGCGGTAATGCACCTCCGCTCCGGGCACGTGAGCCGGCGAGAGATCGAGCGTGAGCTCGACCGGCCGCTCCTCGTGGACGCGGTCGTGGCGCACGAGCACGTAGTCTCCCGGGACGAGACGCACCGCGCGCGCTTCGACGACCGAGAGGGACCGCCCCGTGATCTCGCCCGCGATCCCCGCGAGCACGGCAAGGAGCTCCGCTTCACCAGGAGTCGTCACCACGTCGTAGCTGGCGCGATCGAGGAGCGCGTATCGCATGTATCCTACACGTTCAAGGCGAGCGCGGACGTCAGCCGCGAGCTGCGGGCCGAGCGCCGAGGGCACGACGACGGCCGCTTTCCAGCACAGTGGGATCCGAAGCTTGGAATTCACGTGACTTGAAGTCGCGGC
>JADMIO010928725.1_pt1 | contig 10860 bp, 7 predicted proteins | sample 8958161 | NCBI WGS metagenome assembly JADMIO01 (sample SAMN16585339, study PRJNA669376) | soil metagenome | isolation source: Crop rotation soil | place: USA: Cullars Rotation, Alabama | collected 2011 | reverse complement strand
TTGATCACGATGATGGGCTTGTTGAGCGCCACCTGCCGTGCGGCGGACATGAAGGTGCGCGGATCGCCCACGGACTCCATGTAGACTACGATAGCGTCCGTGTGCGGGTCGTCGCCCAGGTAGTCGATGAGGTCTCCCCAGCCCACATCCAGCATCGAGCCGATCGAGATGAAGGCGCTGAAGCCGATGTGCTCGGTGCGGCTCCAATCGAGGACCGCGGTGCACAGTGCGCCGCTCTGGCTAATGAAGCCCACGCGGCCCGCCTGCGGCATTCCGGCGGCGAAGCTTGCGTTGAGGCCGCTCTGCGGGCGCATGAGGCCGAGGCAATTGGGGCCGATAATGCGGAGGCCGCCCTTGGCCGCCTGCTCGCGGACCTGCCGCTCCAGCTCGAGCCCTTCCTCACCCGTCTCCTTGAAGCCGGCGGAGATGATGATGGCCGCCTGGACTCCCGCTTCAACGCATTCCGCGATGATGCCGGGGACGGTGCGGGCCGGGGTCGCGATGACCGCCAGATCCACCGGCTCGGGGATCGCGCCGATGGTGGTGACCGCGGGAATGCCGAGGACGGTCGCGCGCTTGGGATGGACGGGGTAGACACGTCGGCCCGGCACGTCGACCGCCAAGTTCTCGAAGACCGCGCGGCCCACGGAGCCGACGACCTCGGTCGCTCCGATGACCGCGACGCAACGGGGATCAAAAAACGCCTCGAGGGGCCGGACGTCGGTCCGGCCCACCGGGCGCTCGTAAGTGGACGACTTCTGGATGGTTGAAACCACGGACTCACTTCCTCTCGAACAGCTCAGGGACCATTTCTGAACCCTATTCTGTCAAAAAGGAAGTTCTCTCCACATCCGCGGAATGGCGGATCGTGGCTCACGTCGACGAAAGTCCGATCTGCTGGACGATGCTCGGGCAGAGACACTCTACACACTCCGTGCCCGCACCCTTATCGTTGGAAAAGCGATCGCCGTGCTTCCAACTTCTCGCGCTTTTCCTTGAGCGCCGCATTGTTTGCCCGCTCTTTTTCCACCACCGCGGCCGGGGCGCGCTCGGTGTACTGCGGATTGGAGAGACGCCCTTCGGAGGCGGCCAGGTCTTTCTCCACGCTCGCCATCTCCTTTGCTATCCGCTCCAGCTCGCGGTCGATGTCGAGCGCGTCGCCGATCTCCAGGTAGACTTCGCCGCCTTCGATGGGCGAGCTGACCCAGGTGCCTTCACCGCTCGGCGCGGCGGCCCCGAGGCTCAAAGGCTCAAGGCGGGCCAGGTTGGCAATGCTCGCGCGGCTCTCCTCGAATCCGGCTGACGTTTCCGACGCGATCGCCCCGGGGAGTCGCTGCCCCGGAGGCAACCCCAACTCCGCGCGGAGGTTGCGGAATGCACGCACAGCGTCCATCACCTGCGCCATGCTCCGCTCGGCCCCCTCGTCCAGCAGCTGCGGGTCCGCCTGCGGGTACGCGGCGCTCAGCAGCGGTCCCGATGCTCCGCCGGATCTCTTCTCGTTGATCTCCTCCGTGATGAACGGAATCATCGGGTGCATCAGGCGCAGATAGGTGTCCAGCACGGTTGCGAGTACCGCCTGGACCGTCCGCTTCGCGTCGCCGTCCTCGCGCAGCCGTGGCTTCGCCATCTCGACGTACCAGTCGCAGAACTCGTCCCACCAGAAATGGTAGGCGGCCCGCATGGCGTCGTCCATATCGAAGGTCGCCATCCGCTCGTTCACGGTTGCGATGGTGCGATGCAAACGCGAGAGGATCCAGCGGTCGGCAGTGGTGAGTTCCGAGTTCCGAGTTCCGGGTTCCGAGCCCCCCTGCACCTCACTCGGCACGCGCGACTCGGAACTCGGAACTTCCAACGCCCCCAGCACGAACCGGCTCGCGTTCCAGAGCTTGTTGCAGAATTGGGCGGCGAGCTTCACCTCGTCATGGCGGAACTTGATGTCCTGGCCTTTGCCGGCGCGCTGCAGTAAGTACAGGCGCAGGGCGTCGGCACCGTACTCGTCGATCAGGTCGAGCGGGTCCACGCCGTTGCCCTTGCTCTTGGACATTCGGTCGCCCTTGGAGTCGAGCACCGTCGCATGGATGTAGACCTGCTTGAACGGGATGTCCCCCATGAAGTCCATACCGGTCATGACCATGCGCGCCACCCAGAGGAAGAGGATCTCCTGGGCGGTGGAGAGCAGGTCCGTCGGGTACCAGAACTTCAGGTCCTCGGTCACCCGCGGCCAGCCGAGCACGGCGTGCGGCCAGAGCGCGGACGAGAACCAGGTATCCAGCACGTCCTCGTCCTGCTTCAGGAACTCCGGCGCCACCCCCAACTTTTCGGAGGCCTCCTCCACGCTGCGCGCAGCCGCGTAGCGGCCGTCCTCATCCCACCAGACGGGGATGCGGTGGCCCCACCAGAGCTGCCGTGAGATGCACCAGTCGCGGATGTTCTCCATCCAGTCGAGGTAGATCCGCTTGTACCGCTCCGGGATGATCTCGATCCGGCCGTCCTTTACCACCTCGATGGCGGGCTCGGCAAGCGGCTTCATCTTGACGAACCACTGCTCGGAGAGGAGCGGCTCCAGCACGGTCCTGCACCGGTCGCAGAGCGGCGTCTTGATGGTGTAATCCTCGATCTTATCGAGCAGGCCGAGCGCTTCCATGTCGCCCACCACCAGGTCCCGCGCCTCGAAGCGGTCCATTCCGGTATAGCGCGCGCCCGCGGCCGACGTCATGTTGCCGTCCTCACCGATGACCACGATCTGCGGGAGATCGTTGCGCAGCCCGGCCTCGAAGTCGTCCAGGTCGTGCGCGGGCGTCACCTTCACCGCGCCCGTGCCGAACTCCATTTTTGCGTACTCGTCGGCGATGAGCGGGATCTCACGATCGGTCAGCGGCAGCTTGATCATCTTTCCAAGCTGGTCGCGGTAGCGTTCGTCCGCCGGGTTGACCGCCACCGCGGTGTCGCCCAGAAGGGTCTCGGGGCGCGTGGTCGCGATGGTGATGTAATTGCCCTCAGCCCCATCCTCTCTCCCATCGGAATGGGCGAGGGGGGAGTCGGCGAACGGGTAGCGGAAATGGTAGAGCTTCCCCGCGCGCTCCTCGCTGTCCACCTCAATGTCCGAGATGGCGGAACGGCACCGCGGGCACCAGTTCACCACGCGGGCGCCGCGGTAGATGAGCCCCCGGTCCCACCAGCGCTGGAACTCCTCGTAGATGGCGTCTACGTAGGAGTCGTCCATCGTGAAACGGGCGCGCTCCCAATCGTGGGACACGCCCAGCCGGTGGAACTGGAGGTAGATCCGGTCGCCGTACTGCCTGCGCCACTCCCAGCAACGCTCGATGAACTTCTCCCGGCCCAGGTCGTGGCGCGTCAGCCCTTCCTTGGCGAGGTCGCGCTCCACCACGTTCTGGGTGCCGATACCCGCGTGATCGGTGCCGGGAATGGTGATCGCGTTGAAGCCGCGCATTCGGTGCCAGCGGGTCATGGCGTCGGTGATCGAGTTGTTCAGCGCGTGCCCCATGTGGAGGCTTCCGGTGATATTGGGCGGCGGGATAGTGATGCAGTAGGGGTCGCCCTCACCCGGCGAGACGTGGAACAGCCCCTCTTCCAGCCACCGGGCGTACCAGCGGTCCTCCACCAACTTGGGATCGTAAGCCTTCGCCAGTTCCATCGTCTTGCCTCCCTTTCTTAACCACGGATGAACACAGATTGGAGTTATTCTTCATCCGTGTTCATCCGTGGTTAAAGAATCAAAAACGCCCGCATCCCTTGGAAGTCCAAAGGACGCGGGCGCGATCGTTCATTCGCGTTGCCTGCGCGGTACCACCTTTGTTCTGAAGTATGAAGGCGGAAGGATAGAGGATGAACCCTACCCGTCGCCAACACTTCAGCACTCGAGCCGCGATATCGGGCGGAGCCCGGAGAAGACTAGGACCAGGACTGCGACGAGCGCCGCGCGCTCATCCTTCATCCTTCATCCTTCATCCTTCAGCTCGGGGGCGACGTTCGGCCCTGCGCGCGTCGGACGACTCTCACCTGTCTCGCCCTCTCTGTGACGCCGTTGGGGGCTTACTCCTCCCCGTCATCGCCTGAAACCTGATTGTGCGATGATTATAGCGCACCCACCGCCGCGAGTCAAACTTAGCGCCCTGGTAAACTTCCCTTCGGTGAAGAGCATGCATATACCTCAGGTCGCGTCGTTATGTTGGGCACTCGCGTTGGCGGCGCATCAAGCGGCGCCGCCGCATCCGCTCGCCTTCGTGGGTGCTGTGGGGCCGAATGCGTACACCGCTCACATCGAGCTGGGGGCAATCGACCCGCTCGCACAGCCAGGTCTCGAACGCACGCTGAAGATAAAGAATACATCGTCGGAAGGTGTGCGCGTTACGAGGCTGCTCACCTCTTGCGGCTGCACAGACCTGAAGTGGAATGGCCAGCCTATGGAGGGACCGGTGACCCTGCCGGCGGGCGCCACCGCCGAGATCGGCGTGAAGATGGACGTGTACAAGCTGCACCCCGGCGCGCAGACGAAGTACATCTCCATCCTGGCGGAGGGTGCCGCTCAGCCGGTCGCGACAATCGAGGTCGCGGTGACGGTCCGCGCGCTCGTGAGCTTCGACCCGCCGGGCGTGACGTTCGGAAGGGTGTCGTACGGAGAGGCGCGCAGTGTCACTCTCCGTGCGAACGTGGACCCGCGCCTCTTGCGCGCTCGTCCGCCTCTTGTCAGCTCGGACCCGGACGTCAGCGTCCAGCCCGTGTCAGGCGGGCGTGCGTACCGGCTGGTCCTCTCCCCACGCGCGTCGCTCGGCATGCACAACGGGCACGTGAGCTTCGCCGCTCCCGAGAAGGCCGGAGTGGAGCGCACCATCCTGAGCATGGTCTCGCTGCCGTATCAGGTGGAAGTCCAGGGTCGCATTTCCGTACAGCCCGCGTTCGTAGTCTTCGGGGCGGTGGCGGCGGGGCGAGAGGCGACACAGCGAGTGACGGTCACCGGCGCGGACCCCGTGGCGCTGGAGGGTTTGGGCGTCACCCCCGCGGCGCCGTGGTTGGCGGCGAGCCTCACCCCCACGCACGGAGATGCGATGAAGAGCACGCTGGATCTCCAAGTCCTCGCCGCCGCTCCGGCCGGCTCGCACCAGACCCGGGTGACGCTCGTCACGCGCGACGGGCAGCGGTTGATTATCCCGGTGAACGTGCTGGTATATCAGAAGTAACGACCGGTGGCGGACCTGGTTGGGTCCGGAATGCAAAGAGCCTCCGGCCGTTAGAGGCCTGAGGAAGCAAGGGCAGCCTCGAAGAACCGCAGGGTGTCCGCCAGATGCTCTTCCCAGTAAGGCCACTCGTGCCCACCGGGAAACTCTTCGTAACGGTGGGTAATGCCGTTGTTGTCGAGCGATCGATGCAGCGCGCGGTTGTGCTCGATCAACGGGTCTGCCTCGCCGCAATCGAAGCGCAGTGCGGGAAGGTTCTCGCGATTGGTCAGAATGGTCGCCAGCACGGATTCGTCTTCGGATGGGATGCCGTAGGCCGAGAGCGGCTCCTCTACGAAGAGCGCCATCTGGCTGAATTCGGTGATCGAAGAGTGCGCGGAAACTGCCGCGAACCGGTGCGTTCCGTACTTCGCGCCAATTCGGAGCGCGCCGAACCCACCCATGGAGAGCCCGGAGAGGCAGAGTGGCGTGCGGGTCTCCGCGGGAAGCAGTGTCCGGGCGGCTTCCGGCGCCTCCTCGGCGATCCACCGTTCGAAATCCTGCTCCGCGTGCCGGAGGTAGCCGGAGCCGTCGCCCCACAGTCCATCCGACGGCATCACCAGCCCCATCGGGCGTATCGCCCGTTCCGAGATGAGCCGCCCGGCCGTCTCGTGCGCGCCGCCTTTGAGCGCCCACGCCCAGTGGCTGCCGTACACGCCATGCAGCAGAATCACGAGCGGCAGCGTCTCGATCGCCTCGTACCCGCCGGGCAGCCAGACGCAGATGTCCGCCCGCCCACGCAACGCCGCGGTCTTGACCGTGACGAAGCGCAGTCGGCCGAGTTCAAATCGCCCGTCCGAGACCTCAACCGTGCGAAATGGCAACAGCCTCACTCCTCCAGTATCTATCCATGTTCATCCATGTTCATCTGTGTTCATCCGTGTTCATCCGTGGTCAAAACTGAATCACGCCTTTCGCGATGCGGCCCGCGTGCATATCTTGGAACGCTTCGGCGAGCTGGTCCAAGCGGTACCGTTTCGAGACGAGCTGATCGAGCCGCAGGCGGCCGGATCGGTAGAGGCCGAAGAGCCGCGGAAAGTCCCGCTCCGGGCAGCACTTGCCGTAAAGCGGGTTCAGATACGTCTTGTCCCACTCGAACAGATTCATGTCGATGGTCAACTCTTGCTCGATCCCGCTCACCTGCACCGCCGTGCCGCCGTGACGAACCATGGCAAGGGGTGCAGCCCCGAGCGCCGGATTGGCGGTCGCTTCGAAGGCGTAATCGGCGCCACGGCCCTCGGTCATGTCGCGCACGGCCTTGGCCGCGGTCTGCAGCCCCGTATCCTCCCGGCTCGCCTGGATCGTCTCGGTGGCGCCGAACTCCCGCGCCATCCCGAGCCGGGTCTCGGACAAGTCAATCCCGATTATCGTCAGCGCGCCCGCGATCCGCGCCCCCTGGATCACGTTCAGCCCCACCCCGCCGCATCCGATCACCACCACCGACGAGCCCGGCTCCACCTTCGCCGCGTTCACCGCCGAGCCGTACCCGGTCATCACGCCGCAGCCCATGATGCACGCCGACTCGAACGGCATCTCGAACGGAATCCCGACGACCGCCTCCTTGCGGACGACCGTGTGCGTGCTCATGGTCCCGAGATGGAACGAGCGGCGGATGGGCGCGCCACGCAATGTCGTAGCTTCGCGGTGTGCGTGCCCGCCGCCCTTTCCGGCGACCGGCGAGTTCTCCTCACAGAGAGCGTGGTTGCCGATGCGGCACTGGAAGCATCGCCCGCAGGTGATGGCCCAGTTGAGCAGCACGGGATCCCCGGGCGAAACGTGGGTGACCGCCTCGCCCGCCTGGATAACGACGCCGGCGCCCTCATGCCCCATGACGAGCGGCTGCCCCCAGGACATCGAATCGAAGTCGGTATGGCAGATGCCGGACGCCCGGATCTCCACGAGAACCTCATCCGCCGCGGGTGGTCCCACTTCGATCTCTTCGAGGCGGAAGGTGCCGTCTCCGGGGGCTATGATTGCGCGCGCTTGCATCCGTTTCCCTGGTCCCCAATCGTAGGGCGGTGGCTCCGTCCCCGCCCGACCTTACGAGCCCGAAGAGGGTCCCGGACGAGCAGGGACACATCCAGACAGGGGTTCCGTCGCTCGGTCGGAGGAGCATCACGTTTGGTAGGGCGGGCGGGGTCGGAGCCACCGCCCTACTTCGTGTGATCGGCCCACGCTGGCTGGTGGGCCGGGCTGCGACAACTACGCCGATGCTGGCCACCATTTGAAGATTGCCCGCACACGGGAGGAATAGCCTCGCCGGCTCGCGAACGTTCGTTCGTCGAGACAGATGGTCATTCCTTCGGCCACAGGCCTAACCGATCATGTCCTGCTCTGATTGCCAACGCACCACCCGCCAACCCACCCGCCGCGAGCTCCTCTGGGAAATCGGGGGCGGGCTGGCCGGCATCGCGCTCGCCTCCCTGCTCTCGGACGAAGCCTCCGCCTCCCCAACGCCCAGCGCCCAACGCCCGCAGTTCTCCCCCAAGGCCAAGCAGGTCCTGTTCATCCACCTGCCGGGCGGCCTGAGCCACGTCGATTCTTTCGACTACAAGCCGGATTTGGCGAAGTACCACGGAACCGAGGTGCAGGGGCGCAACACCATCGTCGCGTTCAACGGCAAGCGCGGCACCGTCCTGAAGAGCCCGTGGGAGTTCCGCCGGTATGGAAAGTCCGGCAAGTGGGTGAGCGACTTGCTGCCGCACATCGGGGCCTGCGCGGACGACCTCACGTTCATCCACTCGATGCAGAGCCGCAGCAATGCGCATGGTCCGGCGCTCTTCCAGATGTCCACCGGCTTCATCTTCCAGGGCTTTCCGGCCGCGGGATCGTGGATCAGCTATGGACTGGGCTCGCTGAACCAAAACCTGCCCTCGTTCGTGGTGCTGCCGGACCCGCGCGGCCTCCCGCCTTGCGGCGCGGCGCTGTGGGGGAACGGCTTCCTGCCGGCTTCGCACCAGGGGGTCGTCTTCGGGGACGAGCGGATGCCCATCTCGGACCTGCGGCCCGGCTCCGGAATCGGTCCCGCCGAGCAGACCGCCACCTATGACCTGCTCTCGCAGATGAACCACGACCACCTGCGGGATCATCCCGGCGAGGACGCCCTGGTCAGCCGCATCCGTGCTTACGAGCTGGCCGCGCGCATGCAGGCGAGTGCGCCGGAGGCGACTAGCATCGCCGGAGAGAGCGAGAGGACCAAGGAAGAGTACGGCCTGAACGACGCGACGCTCCGCCCTTATGGCTACAACTGCCTGCTGGCGCGCAGACTGATCGAGCGGGGGGTGCGCTGCGTGCAGCTCTATAACGGCGGACACTTCGGGGAGCCGAGGGTGAACTGGGACGCGCACGAGGACCTCATTGCGAACCACAACAAGAACGCGCGCATCCTGGACCAACCGACCGCCGCACTCCTCCGCGACCTGAAACGACGAGGCTTGCTCGACCAGACCATCGTGGTCTTCGGGACGGAGTTCGGACGACTGCCCATCACGGAGGGGCTCGGCGAAGCGGGGCGCGACCACAATCCCGAGGGCTTCACCTACTTCCTGGCCGGGGCGGGACTGAAGCCGGGCTACTCACACGGACAGACTGACGAGCTGGGCTGCCGCGCCGACAAGCCGACTACCCTCTACGACCTCCACGCCACCCTCCTGCACCTGCTCGGCATGGACCACAAGAAGCTCACGTTTTACCACAACGGCTCCAACCGGCGGCTTACGGACGTACATGGCGAAGTGATCCGCGAGATCCTGGCTTAACGCGGCTCTGCACGCGTCTCTCGCTCGCGCTCCAGCAGCTCCAGCACCACCCCCAGCGGATTCTCCGCATCGAAGTAGGCATACTGGCCGTTGGCGCCCATGTCGCCGCGCTGGATCATCGGGACGCCGTGGCCGGCCAGGAAGTCCACGCTCTTCTGCATGCCCTCCACCCAGAACGCCAGGTGATGCACGCTCTCCCCGTTCTTGTCGAGTGCCTCCTGCCAGGTGCTCTGCCCGCCCATCGGCTCGATCAGCTCGAGCTGGACCTGGCCCAGGCTGAAGAACGCGAGCTTCGCCTGCGCGTCGGAGGGGGCGCCGCGGTAGGTCATCTCCACTTCGGAGCCCGGCGCGACCGTGATGATGTTGGGGACCGCCATGCCGAGCACATCCGCCCAGCGCTTCGCGCTCGCGTCGATGTCCTTGACGACGATCGCCACCTGCGCGAGCGTCGTGCTGCCCAGGCCGGCTCCCTGATCCGTGCTTCCTTCGCTCATCTCTCCCCTTACCGTCCGGCGGCTAATTGCCGGACCCTGCGACCACTTCGATGTAGTAAGCGCGGTGCGGTGTCTTCGTCGCCGGCCGCTCGCCGCGCCAGACTGCCTTGCGCACCGCTTCGTCCGCACACTCCGTCACGCCGAAGAGCTTGACCGTCTCCCCGAGCGGCACGGTCAATGATTTGTCGTCCGCCAGCTTCGCACCAAACGAGCTCACCTTCAGCTTCACGCTCGCGTCGAGCTTGACCTGCTTGTCGTCCACCCGCTTGACCGTTGCCTCGAGGGAGTAACCGCGGTCGTCGCCCTGCGAGAAGCCGATGGTCGTGGGATACCCCTCGAGCGTGGTCGCGAACGGGGACCCGACCAGGTGCTCGCTGCTGGCGCCCGCGGCATCGACCACGCGTTCGAGCACTCGCCACCGGAGAACGTAAGGCCGGGGCGGATTATCCGCATCGACGATCTGCTCCCATGCGGAGACAACCGCCGACTTCTCGCCGCGCAGCTCAATGGTGTTCTCGTTGAAGTTCACGCTCAGTTCACTCACGCCGGCCGGGACTTTTAGTTTCGCGATGAGGGCGCGCGCATCGGCATGCTTTAAGTGAATTCGCTGCGGCGCGGAAGCTTGCTGCACGCCTCCCGTCCCGGTCAGGACGAGCACGCAGGCCGCAAGAAGCTCGAACATAGGTACCTCACCCTCCCAATACCGTTAGACATTCTCCCAAACCGACTTCGTGAACGCAAGCCCCTGGACCGCCACGTCCTCCTCACGGTCGAAGAGATCGCGCCAGATGCAGGTAGCCGCCGCCAGTTCCGGCAGCGCGCGCCCGAACGATTCTATCACCATCCAGCCGTCGTAGTCGGTCGCCTTGAGCGCGCGGAAGGTCTCCTCCCAGCGCACGTGCCCGGTTCCGGGGACGCCGCGGTGGTTCTCGGAGATGTGGAAGTGGCTGATTCCCGCCGCGTTGTCGGTCACGCTCCGCCCTATGTCGCGCTCCTCGATGTTGGCGTGAAACGTATCGTAGAGGTAGCCCACCGCCGGGTGCGCCACCTCCTTCACCAGCCGGTTGCCGTCCGCGGCGGTGTTCAGGAAGTAGCACTCGAAGCGGTTGAGCGGCTCGACGGAGAGCTTCACCCCGGCCTGGTCCGCGTGCTCGGCCGCGGCGCGCAGGTACTCAATGCACCAGTTCCACTCCGCGTCCGTGCGGCCGCGCCCCTTGAAGTGGCCGATGGCCGAGTGGAACGGCCCCATCAGCACATCGGCGCCGATGGCCGCGGTCCAGTCGATGCGCGTCTTGAGGCGGTCGAGGGCGGCCTTGCGGATTGCCGGGCTCTCGTCGATGGGGTTCGTCTCCGGGGTGCAGATGGTGCCGGTGG
>JADMIO010789869.1_pt1 | contig 10860 bp, 7 predicted proteins | sample 8958161 | NCBI WGS metagenome assembly JADMIO01 (sample SAMN16585339, study PRJNA669376) | soil metagenome | isolation source: Crop rotation soil | place: USA: Cullars Rotation, Alabama | collected 2011 | reverse complement strand
CTTTCCCATAGGCCAGGTTTTGCTCGAGGCCGGGAACTTCGAACGTGTGCGTCAAGCTCGGTCCATAGTCCATCGCCGACCACGGCACGATCTTGCTCGGCTCCGGTCCGCGCGTGTCTCCCTTCGGCAGTCGCGCAAGATACTCCGGGGCCAGCTTTACAAACTGCGTCGGGTTGTGAGGCTTGAGGTAGACCTCGCGAACATAGTGGATGACGTCGTATTTCTGGGACGGCACCATCCAGGTCTGCGGCGCCATCAGGCCGAAGCCGTGAGTCAGCGTGCGATACATCGAGAGCGGGTCGCTGCCGTTCTTGAACTTCCCTTCGGCGAAACGGAGCGATGTCGGCAGCGAGCCGAGCTTGTCCTTCGTCCCGTGGCAGTTCGCGCAGACTCGCTGATAGGTCGCCTCGCCGCGCCGCAGGGAATCGTCGTTCCAAGTGCCGATCAGCCCCGCGTGGTCGATCCGCTTTTCGTATTCGGGAACGGTGAAAGTGAGCAGCGAAGCCGGCGGCTGCAACTGCGCAGCTCGCGTAGCGCCGCCGTCGCGAATCTCGATCAAGTAGCGAATCAAATCGAGAAACTGCTGCCGGCTCGTGAGCTGATTCATCTGGCCGGCGGGCATGATCGACGTCGCGTTGGGCCGCAGCTGTTCAATGTCGGCAGAGGCGAGCGTCGTCACTTCGCCGTTGCGCGTGACGTCGCGCAGTACGACGTTGTCTTTCGTCCGTTCCACGAGCAGCGCCGTGATGATCCGTCCTTCGCCGGTGACGACCGTGACCGATTCGAACCCCTTCCGAATGACCTTCGACGGCAACAACACCGCCTCGACCAGCGCTTCGTCCGTCGCGTCTTTGCCGAGCGTCGTCAGGTCGGGCCCCAAGCCGTTCTGGCGTGCGGCTCCGACCGTGTGGCATTTTGAGCATGCCATGTAGGGTTGAAAGAAGACGACCGCGCCGCGTGCCGCATCGCCGGAATCACGGGCAGCCGCCGCCAGTTCCTTCGCAGGCAACAGCCGCAGTTCCTCGTCAAGCAGCTGCGCTTGTGCGGCGTTCGTCGCCAGGCATAGCCCCCAGGCGATCCACAAACAGGGTTTCCAGAATGCGGTCATTGATGCGAATGTATTGGTTCTTGAGTTGTCAGCCTGAGAATCTCGTCGAGCGTCAGTTCGCCCCCGCCCAGTGCTTCCACCAGTCTTTGAATTGCCGCCACTGGCTTTCGAGAAAATCGCGTTGGCTGGGGCTGAGCCGGTCGGTCTCGTTGAGATGGAATCGGTAGGCCTCGTGCCCTTCGAGAACCATGAGCTGCTTGTAGTAGAGGACGAGATCCGGCCCTTCGTCGAAGGTGGAAAGCACCTGCAGCGCGTCGTCGAGCTCCGCGGCCAAGCGCCGGGCGGCGGCATCCCCTCGCGCCGCGTGTTGGCACAGCTCGATCAACCGCAACACCGGTTTCGGCAGCGCGTTACCGACACCGGTGATTGCCCCGACCGCTCCGCAGCGCACGAAGCCATGAAAGACTTGCGTATCGACGCCGACCATCAGCGACAGCGAGGGATCGCCGCTGGTGATGTGCTCGGCGGCGTAAGTCAGCGACTTCGCGCCGCCGAATTCTTTGAAGCCGACCAGGTTGGAGTGCTCGCGCCGCAGGTCGAAGAAGAGATCGGCCTTCGTTTCGAATCCATAGTAGGGACTGTTATAGATGACGGCCGGTACGTCACCGCCGGCTTTCAGCACGCCGGCGAAGTGAGCCCGCTGCGCGGCCGGAGAAGTGCCGCGTGACATCAACCGCGGAATCACCATCAAGCCTGCCGCGCCGACCTGTCTGGCATGAGCGGCGTGTGCGGCGGCGCGCTGCGGACTTTGGGCCCCCGTTCCAACGACGACCGGCACGCCGGCCGTGACGAGTCGGCGGACGCCCTCCTGGCGTTGCTCGTCGGTTAGCAGCGGCCAGTCCCCCATCGAACCGCAATACACGACGGCTCGCATCCCCGCGGCGATCAAAGAATGCGCAGTGGCGACGAGTGCGTCGAAGTCGGGGACGCCAGCGTGCGAGCACGGCGTCATCAGCGCCGGAATGCAGCCCCGAAAAATGCTATCGTCAGTCAACTTCGTCTCCATGGCATAGATGTCATAGGGCGCCGAGAAGTGCGGAATCGATCACGGGCAGTCGCACAATGGCTTGTCACTTCTTCGGCTGCGAACCTCGCTTTTCAGCCGCCGCCCGAATGAGTTTCTTGACCTCTGCGAGCCGCGGCGGAAACTCAAACTTCGGAGACTTGCCGGGGTCGTAGCCGGCGAGATGCCCCGTGAGCCGCGTGACCGGCTTCGTATAGCGGAACTTGGTCTCGCCGAAGACTTCGCGGCAGAGATCGGCCAGTCGCGGGTCGTATTCGATCAGCTCGTTACGAGTGTTGACGTGGTTGTGGTCGTGATCGTTCTCACGGTTGTCGTCAAACCACGACTGTACTCCTTCGGCGAAGTATTCGTGATGATTCACGGAAGCATACTTCCCGTGCCACAGTCCCGCAGTCATTGCGGCATTGTAGGCCGCCTTGACCCGCGCGTCGAACGTGGGGTCAACGTTCGTCATACCGCGCAGGTGGATATTGTGGGCAAGTTCATGAATCAGAATGTTCTCGGTGCTGTAAGGATCCCCCTCGAAGCCGAGCAGATTCTCTTCGGCACACGAGCAGTACGGATCAGTCTCGCTCCCTCCCATGCCGCGCGCCCGGGCATCGCGGTAGTCGCGCGCTGGAATCGTCTCGAAGCCCGGCACCGGCTCATTCGCCAACCAGGCCCACTCCGGTAGGTCGGTCGTGAACTCATTGTGAGCCATGATGCACAGCCGAGCGCCCGACTTGATCATCGCTGCGCGCACATCCGGTCGTTTCGCCAGTAGCTGAGTGACGATATAGACCGCTTCTCGCAAGGCAAACGGATTGACCTTGGCCGAAGCGACGATCGGTAAGCCCTCGGCATCGGCCCGCTGGGTATAAATCGCCGGCAATCCTCCGACGCGGTAGGCCTGCACCCGAACTTCACTCGTGACGATCGATTCCGAGCGATCCTTTCGATTCACGACCGCAAAGCGATGGCCGATCGTGGTGGTGATGACCGTGTTCTTTCCCGGTTCGATCGAGCCATTGGGGACGCGCTCCCCCGAGTCCTTCAGCCAAAACAGATCGACGGGACTTTGCGTGCCATTGAAGACCTGCAGCCGGGGCCGAATTCTCGGTTCTTCCGTAGCGCGAACCGCTGCCGACGGGCTCGCAAGACTCAACACGCACAGCAGACCAATCCAAACGCGCATCGCATCATCCTCTTCGATCAACGCCTCTGCGGCGACAGGTGGCCCAAGACCTTACGAGATATCCACCACGCGCGGGCCGATTACCTCACGGCGCAGCTCGACGCCTAATCCCGGCGCAGACGAAGCCTGCATGAAACCGTGATCGCGTTGCGGAGCGCCGGTCGCCGTGCTCACGGTCACGTAACTGTTGAAATCCGTACTCGTGAAGCGAAACTCCTCGGGCGTACTGTGCGCCAGGTGCGCGATCGCGGCCGTGGTCACGTCGCCTCCCCAACTGTCTTCCAGCGTCATCGCAATTCCCATCGAGACGCACAGGTCGCGCACCTGCTTCGTTTTGGTGAGGCCGCCGAGTTTGCTGATCTTTAGGTTCACCACGTCCATCGCCAGATCGGCCTTGGCCCGCAGCAGCATGTCGAGACCATCGACGTTTTCGTCCAGCACGAATGGATGGTCCGTGTGCCGCCGCACGGAAAGGCATTCCTCGTAGCTGAGGCAGGGCTGCTCGATGTAAACATCGACGTCGCGCACGGCGCGGACGACGCGCATCGCTTCATGCTGTGTCCATCCGGTGTTGGCATCGGCGACGAGCCGGTCGGTCGGCTGGAGGATTTCACGTACCTGGCGAATCCGCTCGATGTCTTGATCGGGATCACCGCCGACTTTCAATTGAAACCGCGTGTATCCTTGGGCCCGATAGCCGGCGACATTGCGAGCCATCTCCTCCGGCGGCAGTTGCGAGATGGCGCGATAGAGCCGGACGCTTTCGCCGAAGCGGCCTCCCAGCAGTTGGCACACCGGCAGTCCCGTCACTTTACCAAGCAGGTCCCAGCAGGCGACGTCGATACCTGACTTCACGTAAGGATGTCCTTTCAAGGCCGCGTCCATGCGGTGATTGAGCTTCGCAAGCTCGCGCGGATCGTAACCGAGCATGTGCGGCGCAAGTTCGCGCAGCCCGGCGCGCACCCCTTCGGCATAGGCCGGCAGATAGAAGGGACCGAGCGGGCAGACCTCGCCGTAACCGATGAGTCCCGTGTCGGTCTCCACGCCGACGATCGTACTATCGAACACGGAAACTGATTTGCCACCCGACCACTTATAGCTCCCTTCGTGCAGCGGCAATTCGACGCGGTGCGCAAAGATGCGGACAATTTTCATCGGTTCGGCCATCGGTACAGGAGTGGGAGCGGGTAATTCAGCACAGGCTACTATTGTGTCGCACAGCAGGCAGAAACGGATTGTCCGAGAATCTCGCGTACGCGGCAAATTGCGCACAAGGGGCTCGCCGGCGAAAGCTACAAGCGTTCAGTCGCGGCATGATTGGACAGCGGACCTGCTTCGATTAACCTGAGCAACGTTCCCGCCCGCCGTCGAATTCTCACCCAGATTGCGATCCTGTGACCTCCAAGGCCGTCCAAGCCGAAGCCCGCTTGTTGCGTTCGCCGCAGGTCGTCGACATCGCGATTCTAGAGCAGATGTTCGACTTCGTGCCGGATACGGCCTTCTTCGTCAAGGATTGCGAGGGGCGGTACCTGGCGGTCAACAAGTCGTTGATCGAACGGCATGGCTTGCAGCGGAAGGAGCAAGCGATTGGTCGTCGCCCGAGCGACATTTGCCCCGGCGATTTCGGCCGGTTGCCGTCGCAGCAGGACGCCGAAGTGCTGCGATCCGGCCGCTTGCTGATCGACCATTTGGAAATGCACTGGCAGTCGCCACATCAACCCTGCTGGTGCCTGACGACGAAACTGCCGCTGCGCGACGCCGAAGGAAACGTCGTCGGCCTGATCGGCATCTCGCGCGACCTGCGGGCGCCAATTAAATCGCAAGAGATGCCAGCCGCCGTTGCCTCGACGCTGCACCGCTTCGAGAAACATCTCAGTGAACCGATCACCCCCGCCGAATTGGCCGCGCGGTCGCAGCTGCCCCCCGCGCGATTTGCCCGGCTGATCAAGAAATTCTTCGGCCTGACGCCCAGCCAGTACATCACTCAAGCACGGATCGCGGCGGCCTTGAGCTTGTTGCGCGAGACCGACCGCTCGATCGCAGAAATCGCCGCCGCCAGCGGCTTTGCCGATCACAGCTCGTTTACCCGCGCGTTCCGAAAAATAGCGGGCATTTCGCCCATGGAATATCGCGAAACGTTGTGACGGCCCCGCCGAGCGCTGCGACGCGACGCTTGGGTGAGCACACGCGCGCTCGACTCTTGTTAGGGAGTGGACTAAACTGCCATGTCATGTCGGCGCCGCTGGAAACCGTCGTCAAGCAGTTGCAAGACTCGGGCATTGTCGCCGCGGGAAAGCTCGAGAATTTCGTCCCGCCGAAGGCGCATCCCAAGGACGTGAAAGAGCTCGTCGCTGACTTGGTCAAAGAGAAGCACCTGACCAGGTTCCAAGCGGTTCAAGTAGCGGCCGGTAAGGCCAAGTCGCTGCTCCTCGGCGGCTACACGATCCTCGACAAGATCGGCGCCGGCGGCATGGGCCAAGTCTTCAAGGCCTTGCATCGGCGGATGGACCGGACGGTGGCAATCAAGATGCTGCCGTCTGCGATGACGAAAGACGCGGCAGCGCTCGCACGCTTCGAGCGCGAAGTCCGGGCCGCGGCGAAGCTCACTCACACCAATATCGTGGCTGCCCATGATGCCGACGTAGCCAACGGCGTCCACTTCCTGGTGATGGAGTTTGTCGAAGGGCAAGATTTATCGGCGCTGGTGAAGACGAACGGCCCCATCCCTGTCGACAAAGCTGCAAACTACATTCTCCAGGCGGCACGAGGCCTGGAGTTTGCGCACGGCGAAGGAGTGATCCATCGCGACATCAAGCCCGCCAACTTGCTCGTCGACAAAAAAGGAACGGTCAAAATTCTCGACATGGGGCTGGCCCGCATCGAGACCGGCGACGTCGGCGCACAAGCCGATTTGACCGGTACCGGCGCGGTGATGGGCACGATCGATTACATGGCCCCCGAGCAAGCGCTCAGCACTAAACACGCCGACGCCCGCGCCGACATCTACAGCCTTGGCTGCACGTTGTACTACCTGCTGACCGGCCGCCCGCCATACACGGGCGAAACGCTGATGGGCCGGCTGCTGGCCCATCGCGAAGACCCGATCCCGTCGCTCTACGAAGTGAACGGCGACGTGCCCTCTGAGTTGGAAGCAATCTTCCACAAGCTGCTCGCCAAGCAAATCGACGAGCGGTATCAGTCGATGACAGAGCTGATCGTCGAACTGGAACGGATCACCGGCGCGGGCTCGTCGATATCGTCGAACACCACCGGTGCTCCGCAGGTGAGCAACCAGCTCGACAGCGGGCTGGTAACGTTTCTCAAGGATTCGCCGCATCAGTCGACGCGGAAGTCGACCGGCGCAGCGGCCGCGTCGGCAAAACCGACGACCGGTTCGGCCTCGCGCGTTTCGGTGGGCGCGGTTCGTGCCACCGACCAAGTTGCCAGGAAAGCACTACCGCAGCGAAACATGAAAATCGTGGCGATAGTCGGCGGTGGCATCGTCGTATGCGCCGCCCTCATCGTCGGGCTGATCGTTGCGTTGAAAAATCCGAGCGATGAATCAATCAGTGCGAGCCCGAGTCAGCAGTCTGGGAGCGTTGCGGCAAATAACCAGGGCGCCGCACTCCTGACAACCTGGACGCCGGGCCCGGAACGGGACCCGAAGGCGTTCGGCTTGGTTCCGCGGCCGGCCGTGCTCGCTGGTCTGAAGAGTTGGCAACTCGAAACCGTTCGTCCGCGGCTCACGATGGGCGCCGCCGCCTGGAACAAGCAGGGCACGCATTTCGCTTTCGTCGAACGAGGTTCCAATACCACGTCGATCCGTGTGTACGAATATGTTGCCGACCACCTTCAGTTGCGGCACATCTTGCCGGCTACGAATCAAGATGGGGATTGGCTTTCGTGGAGTCCCGATGGCAAGCGTCTGGTCGCGGGGCAAAGCGATCGCTTGATTGTTTGGCAACTCGAGAGGCGCACGGCCCGGATCGCCGCCGAGCAACCTCTCAAGGGAAAATACTTCGCCCAGTGGAGTCCGATCGGACCGTGGATCGCAATTTCGACATCGAACAATGTGCAACTATGGAATCCCGACACCCAGGCGTTCGGCGCCAAGTTTGATCTTCCCAAGACCACCTATTTAAGGCGTGTGGCTTGGCGACCCGATGGTGCTCGCCTGGCCGTCGAAGACGGCAAGCAAGCGATTCGCATTTGGGATCCCGCCTCAGGCGCGGTCGTCCGCGAATTGTCGATCGAAACACCGCTCGCCCCCCGCAAGGCGGCGTTCGCGTGGAGTCCCGACGGCGCGCTATTGGCCGTGTACCGAACCGCTACGGCAAGTGAGAAGAACTCTCAGGTCGACATCTGGGATGCAGACCAGGGAAAGAAAAAAGCCGCTCTCCAGGCCACACCCGGCGGTGGGAATTACGACATGGTCTTCGCGAGCGGCGGCCGGAGCATCATTCTTTCGGGCAATGGATTACCTGCCTGGAATGTGGCGGATGGCCAACCGCTGGGAGAGCAATTCAATGGGACCATTAACGCTTCGGCCATGGCCATAACGGGACCGCAACCCGATTTGATCACGACCGCCGAGACTCGTAGTAACGTTGATTTCAGAGTTCAAATCGGCAACGTCCCAGCGCGCACTGCCGCGACCGTGCTGGAAGGCCTGCCGGAAGCACAATCCATCGCTTGGAATCCCGACGGCCAAACCATCGCCATCGGAGCGCTCGATAAGACGCTCCGCTCGTTGAACGCAACCGACGGCGCTCCGCGGGCGCCGATCAGGAATCTCGTTCAGCCGATGGGTGCGATCGCCTGGAGCGCGGACGGTCGGCGTTTGGCCTGCGCCTCCGGCCAAATCAGCTACTTGTACGATCGATCGTCGGTGGGAAACGTACAAACCTGGGACATGCCGGCGGGAAGAAAATTGCAGGAGTTCGCAGTATCTAAGAATCAGGTGGACGCGATCAGTTGGAGTCGCGACGGCAAATACCTGGCGGTCGCCGGCAGCGAAAACGATCCCGTGCAAATTTATCTCGACGGCGAGACAACGGTGTTCCGTTCGCTGCCGAAACCGGGCGATGGAAAAGGAATCGTCACGGTCGTCTGGTCGCCCGACAATCGTCACCTGGCCGTCGCACTGATCCCCGGCGGTGTGACAATCTACGACGTCTTGACGGGAAAAGTTCAGACCGCCGTTTCAGAAACGGTCAATATCAGCGTGCGCCATGAGCGTCTGGCTTTCTCGCCTGCGGGAGATCGATTCGTGTTCAGCTCCGTCGGTCCGCTGGTAGGTCGCGTGCTCACGCTCGACGGCAAAACTGTGTACGAGATTCCCAATGCGGGACGATCGGTAATTTCCTGGAGTCCCGACGACCGCTGGATCGTCACGAGTCAAGAAAGCTTGGCGTTTTACGCCGCCGCTTCCGGCAATTCGGCGGGGCGCGTCTCGCTGCCGCAAACTTTCTTGGCGGCCGCGTTTCAATCTTGGTCGCCGGATGGGAAGTTCCTGGCCTATGCGCAACAGGCATGCATGGCCGGAATCGTCGACGTCGAGCGGCGCGAGATCGTCTGGAGCGCGATCTTGCTCCCCAACGGCGAGACGGCGGTCATCAATCCGGCCGGGCAATTGCACTCCACGCCGCCGTCGGCCGAAAGCGAGTTGTGCTACGTCTGCGAAACGAAGTCCGATGAATTTGAGCTGCTCAAGCCGAGCGAATTCCAGAGCCGCGCGATCTTGTCGGCGACGACGGAAGGGGCTCCCACGCTTACGAATGCTCCAATCGATGGCACCGGTCGAGCGGCAATTGGGGATAGGTAGGACTTCCGAAAGAGACAGCCCGGCTTGCAATTCGTTACATCCCTCCGCGGCCGGTAGTATGCCGGCGGGGCCTACTTCGTCCCATTCCAGAGATCGGGCACCGGCACGAAAGCCCCCCCCTTCGCTCGACTATCTTCGGCGGCCTGCATGACTCCGTAAATCTCCAAAGTTTCGCGCGGTTCGACCGGCAGCGGACCGCCCTTGAAGAACTTCGCGATCTCCAAGCCAATGCCTTTGTAACCCATATATTCGTCCTTCGACGGCACGACGCCCTGAGCTGGAACGCCGTGGCCGTAGATGCCGGCGGTCGATACTCCGGCGTCGCCGAAGACCGTGGCGCTCCACTTTTGTTTCCCTTCCTTAATGCCCCGATAGGTGCCGACGCGACCGTCTTTCCAAACCATTGTGAAGGACTCGGCCGTTGGCGTAGCAGTGCACGACACCCGTTCGACGCCGGGGCCCATGATCGTGTAGATCGTCTCCAGGCTGTGGAGCGGGCGAATGAACTCATCGGCCTGGGCATGTTTCAGATCGAAGCCGCCGTAGACGTCGCAGCCGAGCACCTTGCCGACTTCAGGATGGTTGCGCATGCCGATGAAGCCCGGGCTGAAGCGATGTTGCGAACTGCTGAAGCAGGGCGTCTTCGTTTCGGCCGCGAGTTTAAGAATAGCGACGGCGTCGGCCGCGTTCGCGGCGAGTGGACGGCAGATGTAGAGCCGCTTGCCGGCTTTCAACACGGGCGTCGCTTGCTTGAGGTGCAGGCGACCGTCGAGTCCGGCCATCAGCACGACGTCGCACTTGGCGAGCACGGCGTCGATCGACGACACGATTTCCGGTTGAGGGGCCGCTTGCTCCGGATTCTTCAGTCGCTTGTAAACCGCTTCGAGTTGCGAAGTCCAGCGGGCCGCGAGGGCCGCGCTTTCCGGGTAGTCGTCGCTGCCGACCGGATAGATCGCCGTAACTCGCATGCCCTCGAATGTCGGATCGGCCTTCACGTTGCTGAACATCATCACGTATTCGAGGCCTTGATAGTTATCGAACCCGATGACGCCGACTCGCACCGGATCGGCGGCACGGCTCGATGAAGAGGCGACGAAGAGTAGCGCTACGACCGTAAGCAAACGAGCGAAATGCATCACGAAGATCCTCTGAGACAAAGATGAGGAATGATGAACGATGAAAGCGGAAGACGACGGACGAAGTCACTCCTCGCCGATCGCCGCGAAACGGCGGGTTAACTTTAACATAGAGAATCTGAGAAGACCTCATTCGCTCCCGGGGCTGCCGTTGGCTTTCAGTGTCTCGGCGAACGGTAGCCAGAGTCTGAAGTGGTGGCTTGGTCACGTCGGCCGGAGCAAATTCGGCCGTCCTTTCCTTGTAAATGATCCACTTCCCGACTTTCGGCTTCCCTTAATCGCCAGCGCGCAAGGCAAGGCTAAATAGAGAGTTGCGTCAATTCTTCCTGAGAGCACAGAATTATCGATGCCGCTCGCGCATCGTTAATGATTAGTGGCCTGGCCAAGCCCTACTTGCCTCACCATTTGCGCCTCGCCGCGCTCCGCGCTCGGAAACGATGGTGGTAGACTCAACGCTTCCGCCCACAGCCGATGCCACCGACAGTCCGACTCGCACGCGACCGGCCTCCCTTTCGCCGAAGGATTCATGATGCTCAATCGTAGAGAGTTGCTGCAGGCAGCGGCGGTCGGTTCTGGCGCCGGGTTGGGGGAAAG
>JADMIO012796938.1_pt1 | contig 10862 bp, 9 predicted proteins | sample 8958161 | NCBI WGS metagenome assembly JADMIO01 (sample SAMN16585339, study PRJNA669376) | soil metagenome | isolation source: Crop rotation soil | place: USA: Cullars Rotation, Alabama | collected 2011 | reverse complement strand
CTTTCCCTCCATGGTCTTTATTTTTTGTATTAAAAAATGTTTTTATAAATAATTTAATGCTCAAAAGCTTTACCAGTTTTTGATCTTTTGCACAGTAGTTTAACTTCTCTCAATTGGAACAGTCTTTGTTCCCCTGTTAGTAGGTTGATCATCTCAACTTAACTATAAAACACCTAACCGGTAAATATTTTAAAAACCTCTAAATTATTTATCATGAAAAAGATATTCATCCTCTTCCTAGTAGCAATAAGTTTTGTTTTTTTCTCCTGTAAAAAAGAAACGGTTAATTCACAAACTACCAGCGGACCCGTAAAAACGATAAATCCTGCTGTGGATATGTTTGAATCCTGTGGTAATTGGGTAGTAACAGGTTTTGTAAAGGATGGTGTAGATCTGACAACTAACTTTGGTAACACTTCATTGGTATTTTGCCCGGATAATACATTTACGGTTTCAAATGATGTGATGTCTGAAAATGGAAAATGGTTTTTTGGAACGCCAGGTTCTGACAATGCAGACAATCCCCTTTATTTTCATATGGATTTTGTGAATGGCACCAATAATGAAACCTGGAAGGACCTGGCCGATGTATGGAAAGTAAACAATGCAGAAACAGGAAATTTGCAATTGCAATCAAACGATGGAACTAAAACACTGATACTTCAAAAACTTGTGCGTTAAGGCAGCCTATATCTAAACCATTTTAAACAGGCAAAAAAGTAATTATGAGCGCTCATAATTACTTTTTTGCCTATAAATAAAATTTAGATAACGTTAAATTCAGTTGTATAATTTATTCCCCGTAATGTTGAATGTATTCCGGTAAGAACAATGAAAATAATGCTGGTAACCCGTTGGCAACATCTTTGTAATCTCTGTATGGACGAGTGATAAGATATCATGCGTTTATCTATAATCAAAAATAATTTTATGAAAAAGCACAGCATGCGTCGCCTGTTAACCTTAATAATTATAACAACAGGATTGATACTTCCCGTAAGCCTGAAAGCACAGGAAGCAAAAGAAACAAAAGAAGTTGAAGCGAAGCAGGATGACATTCAACATTGCAAAGAAATAAAAGCAGATTTTATAAAAACAGATGGTATGATGAAAAGCCTGTTCGAGAATTCTGCTGGCTATGTAATTTTTCCAAGCATTGGAAAGGGGGCAATGGGAGTAGGAGGCGCTACCGGTAATGGTATTGTATTTGAAAAAGGCAAAGCAATAGGAAAAGCTAACATGACCCAGATTACTGTTGGCTTACAGGCCGGTGGTAAAGTTTATAGCGAGGTCATCTTCTTCGAAACCCAAAATGCATTGAAGAGCCTTACCGATGGCAAGTTTGAATTTGCGGGCCAAATGTCAGCAGTAGCTGTTAAAGCTGGCGTGTCATCAAATATTAAATACCGTGATGGTGTATTGGTATTTACCCAGGAAAAGGGTGGCCTTATGTATGAAGCATCCATTGGCGGACAAAAATTTACTTATAACGCCTATTAAGTTTGTAATTGCATAGTAATAATAAAATATCCCGGTTGTATGCCGGGATATTTTTATATAGATTCCAATGTTCTTTTCAAGATCTGATCATCTTATTTTAAAAACCTGTAGGTCCATTTTATTAAGAAGATATTTTTTGATTGCCCTGAAAAAGCATTATTGAAAAGGCTGTTAAAGATCGGCGAATCAAGATCATTAAAAGCATTGGCTGTATTGCCATCAGACCATACAAGGTAAAACTCTGAACCAGGTTTGTATTCCCATCTTACAATAAGATTTGAACGGAACTGCACAAAATTAAAATCAGGTTTACCAAAGGAATAGTCAGTAACATGGTCACCATCTTCATCAACAGAATAGATACCGGTAAGATCATCATAATGAATCTGCGATGTATCAAATGCTTTAAAACGGTCCTTGAATTTTTTAGCTGTGCCGTTTGTAACATAAGCAAATCTTGAATAGGTTGGCCTTGTTAGGAAAGGCTGCCCATAATATTGAAGCGTAAGATCAGGCGTGATATTATAACTGATCCTGCCGGTAAAGCGTAGTGTTTTTTGATCAACTCTTGCCACAATGGTACGTGTGAGGTTATTGTATGATATATTATCTACAAACTGATCCTGCCTGCGCCAGTACTTATCATATGAAACACTCAGGTCAATACTGAGTGGATTGATAGGCACATAATAAATCCCCGCTGATACACTGTAAAAATTAAGTGTATTATTGAATCCCCAAAATTTGAATAAATTCACATTTGCAGAAAACTTCTTCCTGTAATCACTGTTCACATAATAACTCCAGCCAAGGCCATCGGGCCTGCGAAGGGAACCTGCACCGCGGAGCGAGGTATTGGATACATCATAAGGATTCCATGTTACGCCTGTGCCGGTTTGCCAGTTGTTTTTAAATGTAACATGCGCATTTGTATTGAACTGTTCGTAAAGCAGCTGTCCGCCAAAATCCCACCTGAACCAATGATTGTAATTCACACGTGCGTTTCGGAAAATAGAAAACGCTTTTTGAAACTGAAGTCCGGCCCAGGTAAAATGATTGATCTCATTGGTAGTAAGCATAAAGCCGATATCATTTAATTCCAGTTCCGGAGAACGGTAGGTAACCCCTGTTTCAAATTTGAATATCTGCCCGTGCTTACCGGTTCTGCCACCGATCTTACCGAACTTGAGCGTGCCGCTGGTTCCAGTCAGCGAGGTGCGGCTATCATCAACCGTTACTTCTTTTGCATCAGGGCGCTGGAAGAGGTGTTCAAATGATGTCTGTGTTGTGAGAATAGCTTCCTTTGTTCCATTCACATTACTGAATACGGCATTTGCTTTAATGAACCAGGAACGGTTCTTCCAATACTGAACAAAGTCAAGTCCGCCCGTATAAGCACTTCGATGCATTGTATTTTCCAGGCCATCAGCCCGGTTCACAGCAGTGAATATGCCGCCAATGATTGTATTACCTCCATTGATATCTTTTTGTAACCTGGTTACAAGAAAATTTGTAAGGGGCTCTACCAACTCTTTATTTCTTTTTCCACTGCTGTCAATGGTGGCTTGTTCACGTCCGGTAACCGTTTCAAGAATACCAATGCTCCATCCTTTTTTTGTTTTACCACTGAATTTCATCGCACCAAGGATAGAAGTATTCTGTGGGTATTTTACATATTCGCCAGAGTCAAGGCTTATATTGCCATGAGGCGAACTTCCAATGCGCCGGGAATAAAAAAGCAGGTCTGCATCATAATCGCCTCCGGCCTCAGAACCCGTTAGCTGGTATTCGAAAATATTCCTGCTCTCGATGAAGAACGGCCTTTTTTCGTCGAGATAGGTTTGGAAGCCATCAATGCGTACCTGGGAAGGATCTGCTTCTACCTGGCCAAAATCGGGATTGATGGTAAAGTCCATGATGAGATCATTGGTGATCGCTACTTTTCCATCAAGGCCCGCAGTCACTTTTCCATCCAGTCCTTTTGCAAATGGGTTGCCCGATTCTTTTTTATAAGTGTCCGCCTGGGCAGTTATATAAGGTGCGATCTCTACCTGCCTGTGTGTAGGTATATTGCTTAACCCGTGCAATTCGCCGAAGCTGCTTACCCAAACACCTGAGCCCTGTGGTATGAATTGCCAGATGGAGCGTTCTTCTTTACGGAATATGCGTCTTGTAAATTGTATGCCCCATACTTTCTCTGTTTCATTACTGTAACGCAGCTGGCTTAAGGGGATCTTCACTTCGGCGGTCCAGCCATTTTTATTTATATGTGTTTTTGCAAACCAGATAGGATTCCAGTTCCCGTCCCAGTTATTTCCATTATTTGAAACAAACTCATCTCCTCGTACACCCGATACCGATAGGGTAAAGGAGAATGCGGTACGCATATCATGGTAACTGTCGATATTTATTTCAATGAAATCACCCGGGAAATCATCGCGTCGGCCCATCCTTTTGCTGATTGAATCCGGCGCTACATCACGACAGTCATATGCTATGTACAGGAATTTATTGTCATACAGTATTTTAAAATTGGTAGGCTGGGAGGGAGGCTTTTCTTCATAGGGCTGAGACTGGATGAAATCGCCGCCCCATTCCACAGCATTCCATGCTTCTTCAGAAGGAATGCCATCCAATACAATGGGGCCATTTAAACGTTTTGTATAGTATTTCTTTTTTTCTGCAGTTGTATCAACCGGATGACTCCATGAAGTTGCAGAAAATAAAAGGCAGAGGAGGAAAAGCAAGCGTGTTTTGTTCATATTCCAAGTTTACTAACAGATATGTTCTTTTGCAAAAATAAATATAGCAACGGCAATTTTTAAAAGTTATATGGTTGATTTATTGCATGCCGCATCTTTGCCAGACTTTTTTGTTTAAATTGTTGCAATGATACCGTTCCTTTTACTTATAGCCATTGCACTTTATGCTGTATATTTTTTTAGCAGGCAAAATAAAAAAACAGTACAGCCAACTGTGCTTGTTAATGCTGAATTGCTGGAAAAAAATGTCTTGTTCTATTCCAGGTTGAATGCTGAACAAAAAAAACAATTTGAAAGCGATGTAAAAGTTTTTTTGGAAGACACTAAGATAACCGGCGTGGATACAACTGTGGAAGAGCTGGATAAATTATTGATCGCTTCAGCAGCCATCATTCCTATCTTTCATTTTAAAAACTGGAAATACTACAACCTCAGGGAAGTATTGCTTTACTCTGATGCGATCAATATGAATTTTGAAAGTACAGGAAGCGAAAGCAGGGATATTTTGGGTATGGTTGGCTTTGGTGTTTATGATGGAAAAATGTTTTTATCAAAACATGCATTGCAGCAGGGTTTTTATAATAAAACAGATAAAAGCAATACTGCTATTCATGAATTCGTACACCTGATAGATAAACTTGATGGTGATACAGATGGTATTCCTGAGGTATTACTTGATAAGGAATATACATTGCCATGGATCGATCTTATACAGGCCCAGATGCAGCAAATAGCAAAGGGCAGATCCGATATAAACCCATATGCAAACATGAACAAAGCAGAATTCCTGGCTGTTACGGCTGAATATTTTTTTGAACGTCCCGACCTGTTGGAAACAAAACATCCGGCATTGTATAAAATATTAAAGGAGATGTTTGATAAACCTGATGTAAGCAATTAAAAATTAAGAATTAATTATTATGAAAATAAAAAAGGGCTCGTTAAAAACGAACCCTTTTTTACTATTAAATTTTGGTTACATTTTTTTTGCTGCAGTATCTTTTTTAGTTGTATCCACTGGCATTGGAGGCATGGCTCCTCCTGGTGGCATTGGTGGCATCATTTTCATCATGTCAGCCATATCCATAAAGCTCCAATGTTCTATAGCTTTACCATCTTTGAATTTTGCTACTTCAATAGCGCCCATATTATATGAGTCTCCGGCCTTCATGCCCATTCCATCAGTTTTCATTTTTCCACTATATCGTGCCTATTGCATTACATATTCATCATCGGCGAGTTCTTTCATGATCTCGGTTTTATCGTCTGTTGTCATCGCAGCCATTTTATCGAACTCGATCTTCAGGTTGGCCAAGCCCTTTACATCTCCTTTTTCACCAGCATGATCAACGCAATCTTCGGCAATATAATCGCCGATCTTACTAAAATCCTTGCTCTCAAATGATTTTTGAACGCCATGCATTGCGTCCAGGTTCTTTTGAGCAGCGGGGGAAGGGCCACCACTATTACTATTACAGGAAATAAGAAAACAGCACAAGGCTGTGGCAGAAGCTAAAAGACACTTTTTCATATAGTTTTATTTAAGTGAATGATAAATGCAATCGTTGAAGCTGGTATAGGTGGGCAAGGCTTTCGGTGGGGTAACGGAGCTAAACAGGGCTTAAGTTATAGAAATTTGCTGAATTTTGACCAGATCAGCAATGTTTTATGAATACCCGGCTCAATTTTGCGGGCTGCCATTTGCGTTTTTAAAAGAATTGATTATCTTGTGGCCTGTTAACCTTTCTGTCTCCCAAAGACACATTTCATCCAGTTCGATATAACCAGCACTTATCCTTTTCCTTGATTAATTATTGTGTAATTCACCTGTAACCTGATCATATGCAGCTAACCTTTTACCGCCTTGAATTTGACGTTGATAAAGTAACGCAGCGTTTCACTGTTCTCAATAATGTTGAGGAATTTGGACTTAATATGGAGGATATTTTCGCTAAATGGATAAATTCTTCAGCCGATATAACCCCGGACAATTTTTGTAAATACATCAGGTCAATGCATGAAGGCATCTTTTGTATCACAGAAGAAGAATACCATGAATTGTATGCCGATTAACCCGCTTATTTAATAAATCTCTTTGTAACAATTTCTCCATCTTCAGTATAAACAACCAGGGTGTAAATACCAGTTCCAAGATCTTTCAACGGCAGATTTAATGTGCTGTTCCCGGCAGCAATGGTTTTTGTTTGATTATACAGTAGCCTTCCATCCATTGCAATGATCTTTATTTGTACATTTTGTTGTTTGGATGCATTCAAATAAATGCTGGTATTATTTTTATCGCTGACAATAGTAGTGACCGATAAACCTGATCTTGTTCTTTTTGCCAGCAACACTTTGCTGTAAAAAGAATTGCCGTCAGCATCTTTTATATTCAACCTGTAGTAAGTTTTGCCATCGAAAGGATTCTCATCTGCAAAATTAAACGGCCATTGACAGCGGTCAACATTCGCCGTTATGTTACCCAAATTGCTGAAATGTATACCGTCATTGCTTCGTTCAATTCCAAAATGCGTCAGCCCACTGGTAGCCGGCGCTTTCCAGGTAAGTAAGTTGGTCTCATTCCTGCTTGTCAAAGAAAAATATTCAAGCTTCACTGCAACATTTGATGCAGGGCTTACAATTGTAGTTGCCATATTTGTAACAACAGGTAGATTGAAATCGAAATAGATGCTGGCACTGTTATTCAATGAATCTCCAATTACAACTGTACTCCTCGGTTTTATTTTGAACGCAACATATCCATGGCTTGCAGGTTCATCAATAGCTGAATAAGGAAGATGAATGTCTTTAAAATAAAACTGCAGCATATTGCCCCTGCGTTGTACATCACAAGTATGGCTGCTGCCTACGAAATCAAAACTTTCCCAATCTAAATTATTGCTCAATGTATCTGTCACAACAATATTAAATGCAGTATCTGTACCGAGGTTTTGAAAATGAATGATATAATCAAGGTCGTCGCCGATCTTTGCGATATCCAGTTTCTCTCCCTGCAAACATTCCTTATCATTCGGATCATAAGAAGCTGTACATTTTTGCGGAAGGATAAAACTATTATTGTTAGGGCTCTCATCTCCTGCAACAGGGTTAACAACAGCCAGGTAATAAAGTGTATCGCCGATATTATTTACAGGCGGCGCAGCTAAACTGAATGTTACTAAAAACTGGCGGTCCTCGAATGGAATAAGATTATTATAGTTCCAGGTAAGTTGACCCGGAGCCTGGAAATCGGGTGCAACGGATGCAGCTAAAAAGATCATTTTAGTATTATCAAAATTCAATTGCACATTTCCTGAAAGGGTAGTTGTGCCCCTGTTCCTGTATTTGAAAATATAAGTTGCACTAAATCCAGGTGATGTTCTTCCTGTTGGAAGCATTGTTATATCAAGCTTGTTGTGTGTTCCACTGGGAACAATACAAAAATCAGCGCCATCAATAAGATTATTTGCTGTATCAAAAACAATATTCGCAGTGGTTGGGCCAACTGTAAAATATGGATAAGCCAGGTAAGGCTGCAAAGTAAAATTGCCTGCATATTCATAATGCGAATAATCTCCGTTGAATGCAGAGTATGTAATGACTGAATTATTAAATGCATCTGTGATACGGAGTGGAATGTTCAAGGCACCATTGTCGTTAACGTCGCAACCATTGTTATCAAGATCGAGTTTTATTTTTCCTTTGATGGTATTGAAAAGTCCTCCCGGAGTATAACTACAAAAAGGACTTACAAAACCCAGGGGTGGCATATAATATCCCGTCCAGTCTGCAGTTTCATTTACCAACACACCGTTTACCACCAAAGCATCATCTGAACATATATTTAATAAAGGTGGAGTGCCGTTCATATTGGTAAGAAGTTGAAACGAACTCGGATCGGTGTAGGCCCCATTTTTTATATTCAGGTATTCAAGATAGGGGGATCCTAAAGTAAATACGAAATCAATTTTAGGATTTGTACTGAAGTCCATCGCAGGTGCGTAATAGGAAGGGACCTCTATATATTGCAGATTTGAAGAACCTGTTACATCGAGCTGGTTGTATATCGTAGAGGCCCACACGCTTTCTAAGTTGGGGCAATTCCTGGCAATATAAGTTCCTACTTCGGGGCCGTAGTTCATTATCACACGAAATCCACTGATCTTTAATCCGCTGATATTGAAAGTATCTATTTGGCCATGCACCGCCAATTCTTCCAGACTGTCCAGTCCACGAAGGTCAAGCAATGAAACATTTACAAAACCGCAGTCGAGGTATTTTAATTTAGTAGCGCCACTAATATTAAAATAGCGCATGTGATTACCCGCCCCCGACGTTCCTATAGCACTGAGTGAGCCCAGGTCCATTATGCGTAAGTTGCTGCAACCGGCAACATTCAATGTATCCAGGTAATCGATATAAGCTCTCAGGCAATACAATGACGTCATGCCCTGTATATCAAGTTTTCTAAGGTTAGGAGGGTTCCCAATATGCAGCGAATCAAGATTGGAAAAAGAACTTATACCTGCAAGATCAGCAATAGCGTTGTCACTGATATATAAATCCGTTACAGCTTCAGCTTCGGAAACCTGTATCTCTCCATCATGATTTGCATCAATGGCAGGCCCCAATGAAGCAGAGTAGTTTACCAGCTCTGCTTTAAAAGCCGGGTCAGGGATGTTTACGATCTGGGCTGATGCAGATGATACAATAAACAAAAACACAGCTGTTAATAAATGTTTCATATAGGTGTTAGTTCGGTAGTAAAATTATTTTATAAAACGCTTTGTGATCACTTCACCGGTTTCTGTATAAATGATCAATGTATGTATTCCTGTAGAGAGGTTTTTTAATTGTAAATTCAGAGTACTGCTTCCTGCTGCAATTGTTTTGGTTTGATCATACAATAGCTTTCCATCTGTAGCCACAACTTTCAGCTGTATATTTTGTTGTTTGGAAGCATTAAAGTAGAGCATTGTGTTGTTGCTGTTACTTACAATAGCAGTTAATACAGATAAACCTGATGCGTTTCTTTCAGCTAAAAGTATTTTGCTTTTAAAAGATATCCCGTTAGCATCTTTTATGTTCAGGCGATAATATGTTTTTCCTATAAATGGTTTTGCATCCGTAAAATAAAATGGCGACTGGCATTGATCAACAGTTGCTATGATATTGCCGATGTTGCTGAAATGAATACCATCATTGCTTCTTTCGATAATAAAATCAGTGATGCCGGTTGTTGATGAAGCCTTCCATGTAAGCAGGTTGGTTTCATTCTTAGTTGTCAAAGAAAAATATTCAAGTTTAGTTGCAACTGTTGAAGCAGGGCTAACAACCGTTGTTGCTGTGTTCGTAACAACAGGCAAATTGAAATCAAAATAAATACTTGCCCTATTATTCAATGAATCACCGATCACTACTGAACCCTTTGTTTTTATTTTAAATGCAACATATCCATGACTCGCTGGTTCATTAATGGCTGCATAGGGAAGATGAATGTCTTTGAAATTGAACTGAAGTTTATTATCCCTGAGTTGAACTTCACATGAGTGGCTGCTGCCAAGAAGATCAAAACTTTCCCAATCAAAATTATTGCTCAATGTATCAGTTACAACAATATTAAATGCAGTATCTGTACCCAAGTTCTGGAAGTGGATAACATAATCAAGGTTGTTACTGATATTAGAAATATCAAGTTTGTCACCTTCAAGGCATAGCTTATCATTCGGATCATAGGAAGCTACACATTTTTGCGGGAGTATGAAACTATTATCACCCGGTGTTTCATCTCCTGACACTGGATTTATAACTGCGAGATAATAAAGTGTATCTCCTAAATTATTTACAGGTGGGGGCAACAAATTAACAACTACAGTAACCTCTCGGTTTTCAAATGGCAGCAGGTTGTTGTAGTTCCATGTTAACTGCCCGATAGTTTGTGATGAAACAGCCGGTGTGGATGAAACAAAGGTCATTTTTGCATTATCAAAATTCAATTGCACATTTCCTGAAAGGGTAGTAGTGCCCCTGTTCCTGTAAGTTATTTTATAAGTAGCATTAAATCCGGGTGATGTTCTTCCTGTTGGAAGCATTGTTACATCAAGTTTATTGTGAGTTCCATTGGGATGGATACAAAAATCAGCAGTGTCAATCAAATTATTTGCTGTATCAAAAATAATATTTGCAGTTGTTGGGCCTATTGTAAAATAAGGATAAGCCAGGTAAGGTTTCACTGTAAAATCACCTGCATAGGGTGTAAAAGAATAACTGCCTCCGGCAATTGTTGAAACAGTTGTCATTTCACCGCTAATATTGTTGATCATTTTTACGGGTATGTTCTGTACAGTGAGATCATTATTATCACAACCATTAAGATCAGCATCAACATGTATCTTTCCCCTGATCAGGTTATAATTGCCACCAGGGAATAAAGTGCAGAAAGGCGAAATATTTACAATCCCATTTGTGTATGGTGTGATCCAGGCACGCAGCGAATCAGTTTCAAAATCATCTGCACAAATTCTGACATCACCTGGCACAGTATCGTATAAAGTAGTAAGAGAAGCTTTCCAGCACATTGGGATCCTAAGCTTGGGAAAG
>JADMIO012611060.1_pt1 | contig 10864 bp, 7 predicted proteins | sample 8958161 | NCBI WGS metagenome assembly JADMIO01 (sample SAMN16585339, study PRJNA669376) | soil metagenome | isolation source: Crop rotation soil | place: USA: Cullars Rotation, Alabama | collected 2011 | reverse complement strand
CATCACCGCCGTCACGTACACGGTGCTCACCTACGCGGCCGGTCACGCGCGCATTGCCGATTACCTGCACATCGCCTGGGTGCCGCAAACCGGCGAGCTGGCGGTCTTCTGCGGAGCGATGGTCGGAGCATCGCTCGGCTTCTTATGGTTCAACGCCCATCCCGCCGAGATCTTCATGGGCGACGTCGGCTCGCTGGCCCTCGGCGGCGCGATCGGTTGCCTGGCGGTGATGATCAAGCAGGAGATCCTGCTCGTCCTCGTCGGCGGTCTGTTCGTCGTCGAGGCGATGTCGGTCATCCTGCAGGTGGCCTCGTTCAAGATCACCGGCCGGCGCATCTTCAAGATGTCGCCGCTGCACCATCATTTCGAGCTGTCCGGCTGGAGAGAGACCAAGGTCGTCGTGCGCTTCTGGATCATCGCCATCATCTTCGCGATGGTCGCGCTGGCGACGCTCAAACTGCGATGAAGACACTGGTCATCGGAGCGGGCAAGTCGGGCGTCGCGTCGGCGAATTTTCTCGCGGCGCGCGGCGAGGAAGTCGTGCTCAACGACTCCGCGAAAGAACCGTCTTTGCTGATCGCGTTGGATGAACGCGTCGAACGCGCATTCGGCCGCGACGATGAGTCGCTGCTCGAACACGTGAAGGAGATCGTCGTCAGCCCCGGCGTGCCGCTGACGATTCCTCTGCTCGTGCAGGCCTCGATGCTGGCCATCCCCGTCATCGGCGAGATCGAGCTGGCCTCGCGTTATCTGCAAGGCACCGTCATCGCCATCACCGGCTCGAACGGCAAATCGACCACCACCGCGCTCATCGGCGAGATCCTGAAAGTGGCCGGACGCCAGCCCATCGTCGCCGGCAACATCGGCGAGCCGCTCATCGGCGTCGTCGATTTCGAAAAGCCGCGCACGTACGTGCTGGAGCTCTCGTCGTTCCAGCTGGAGACCGTCGACACGTTTCACGCGAACGTCGCGCTGCTGTTGAACATCACGCCCGATCACATGGATCGCTACGCGTCGTTCGATGCGTACGCCGCGGCGAAGTACCGCATCTTCCGCAATCAGGAATCGGGCGACACCGCCATCGTCAACGCTTCCGAGCGCCGCGAAACACCGCGCGACACGCGTGCGCGCTTCTGGCGTTTCTCGTCGACGCAGCACGTCGATGACGGAGCATTTGTCGATGGTGACGATCTGGTGATGGCCGTCGGCGGCGAGGAGCGACGCATCCCCCGAACGTCGCTGAAGCTGCAGGGACAGGCGAACGCCGAGAACGCGCTCGCGGCCTGGCTGGCGGCACGCGCGGTCGGCGTCGATGACATGGACGTGCAGATCGCATTCGGTACGTTCTCCGGTCTGCCGCATCGCATGGTGCTCGTGCGCGAGCTCGATGGCGTCACGTACATCAATGATTCGAAGGGGACGAACGTCGACGCCACGCTGAAGTCGCTCGAAGGCTTTGGCGGTTCCAGCGTCATCCTCATCCTCGGCGGCAAGGACAAGGCCGGCGAATTCGAGCGCATGCGCGATCTCGTCACCGCAAAAGCGCGCACGGTATTGACCATCGGCAAAGCGGCCGAGCGCATCGCCGAGGCGTTGAAAGGATCGAGCGAGATCGTCTCCGCCGAGAACATGTCGAACGCCGTGCAGTGGGCGCGCGAGCACGCCAAAGCCGGCGACACCGTGTTGCTCTCGCCCGCGTGCGCGAGCTTCGATCAGTACCGCAACTTCGAGCACCGCGGCGAGCACTTCGAAGAGCTGGTGAGGGGATTGTCATGACGGCAGACCGACCCCTCATCCGCCCTTCGGGCACCTTCTCCCCTCTCACGAGGGGCGAAGGCCACAAAAGCTCGCGCGACCTGCCTTGGGTAAGGGCGGATGAGGGGTGCCGTCCATGAGCCGCAAGCTGCAATACGACACGTGGCTGTTCTCCACGGCCATGCTCATCCTCGTCGTCGGTCTGGTCATGATCTACAGCGCCTCGGCCATGATCGCCACGCAGCGCTTCGGTCACGGGCCGTATTACTTCCTCATGCGCCAGCTGGCGTTCCTCGTCGTCGGCGGCGCGGCGATGTTGTTTCTGATGCACGTGAATCCCACCGTGCTCCAGAACAAGCGCGTCGTGTATGGCGCACTCGCGGTTGTCGCATTCGGATTGATCGTCGCGCTCTTCCAGTCGCCGATCAACGGCACGCATCGCTGGATTCAGCTGCCATGGTTCCAGCTGCAGCCGTCCGAGTTCGCCAAGCCCGCGATCATCGTGTTCATCGCGGCGTTTCTTTCGAAGCGCGATGAGCGCATCAACGATCTCACCGCGACGCTGCTGCCGCTCGGCTGCATCCTCGCCCTCATCGCCGGCCTCATTCTCCTCGGCCGCGACTTCGGTACGGCGATGACACTCGTGCTCGTGTCGGCGGGGATGATCTTCGTCGGGGGCGTGAGCCTGCGTTACGCCGCGCTCATCGCCGCCGCCTTCGTGCCGCTCGCCGGTTACTTCGCGGTGAGCGCCGCGTATCGCCGCGAACGATTGCTGACGTTCCTGAATCCCGAGGCCGATCCGCTGGGAAAGGGATTCCATGCGATGCAGTCGCTGATCGCCATCGGCACCGGCGGTTTTCACGGACTGGGGATTGGCAACGGCAGACAGAAACTCTTCTTCCTGCCCGAGCCGCACACCGACTTCATCTTCGCCATCATTTCCGAGGAGCTCGGATTCATCGGAGCGCTCCTGCTGCTCGCGGTGTTCGCGCTGCTCACGTGGCGCGGGCTGCGCGTCGCGCGGTACAGCCAGGATCGTTTCGCGTTCTACGTCGCCATCGGCTGCACGCTGATGATCGCCTTTCAGGCGCTGATCAACGTGAGCGTCGTGTTGTGCCTTCTGCCGACCAAAGGCTTGCCGCTGCCGCTGGTGAGTTACGGCGGCTCGTCGCTGATCGCCAGTCTCATGGGCGTCGGACTGCTGCTGAATTTTTCCCAACAATCAGGCTAGGACGAAAGGTGTCGCATGGGTGAGACGGGCGTGAAGACACTGATGATCGCGGGCGGCGGGACGGGGGGACACATCTATCCCGCGATCGCCATCGCCCGTGAATACGTGGCGCGCGACGCGTCGAACCAAGTCGTCTTCGTCGGCACGCAGAAGGGGCTCGAAAAGAACATCGTCCCCAAAGCCGGCTTTCCGCTGGAGTTCATCGACGTCGCCGGACTCAAAGGAATGCGCGGTCTCAATCTGCTGCGCAATCTCGCGCGTCTGCCGATGGGATTCATCCAGGCCTGGCAGCACGTTGGCCGTCATCGCCCCAGCGTCGTCCTCGGCGTGGGCGGTTATTCGTCCGGTCCCGTGCTCGTGGCCGCGAAGCTGCGCGGCGTGCCCACCATCATTCACGAGGCGAACGCATTTCCCGGTCTCGCGAATCGCGTGCTCGCGCGCTGGACGACGACGGTCGCTGTCGCTTTCGCCGAGGCGCTGCCGCGGATGAAACGGAAAGACGGTGTGGTCACCGGCAATCCCATTCGCAAAGAGTTCTTCGACCTCGGCGCCAGGTCCAAACAACCGTCGACCACCGGTCGCCAGCGCCTGCTCATCTTCGGCGGCTCGCAAGGCTCGCGCGTCCTCAACGATGCCACGACCGGAGCTCTGCTCTTCCTCGCGCATTTGAGGGACAAGCTCGACATCGTTCATCAGACCGGACCGAACGAGCTGGAGAAAGTACAGACGGCATATCGCGATTCGGCATTCGCGAATGCGCGCGTCGTCGCCTATCTCGATCCAATCGCCGACGAGATCGCGGCCGCGGACGTCGTCGCCTCGCGCGCCGGCGCAATGACCATCGGCGAGCTTTCCGCGATCGGTCGCGGCGCGATCCTGGTGCCGTTCGCCGCGGCCACGAACAACCATCAGGAGCTCAACGCGCGCGTGGTCGAGAAAGCCGGCGCCGCCATCGTCATCACCGAAAGCGAGCTCTCGCCGGAACGTCTGGCCGGCGCGATCTCCGAAGTTCTCGCCGATCCCCAACGCGCGGAGCGGATGGGCGCGGCGGCGCGGACGCTGGCCACTCCCGATGCCACAAAAAGCATTGTCGATTTGATTGTCAAAATTCAGAGAGATTAATTTACAATTTCACGAGAACCCATCAGGATGATTTTTGATCAAATAAGGACCATTCATTTCGTCGGCATCGGCGGAATCGGAATGAGCGGCATCGCCGAGATCCTGAATGGCGCTGGACTCACCGTCACCGGTTGCGACCTGAAACGGTCGGCGGCGACGGACCTGCTGACCAGCCGCGGCATCGCCGTCTCCATCGGTCACGACGCCGCGCACGTCGCCGGCAACGATCTCGTCGTCATCACCTCGGCCGTCAAGGGCGCGCACGCCGAAGTCGATTCCGCGCGCGAGCAGGGCGTTCGGATCATGAAGCGCTCCGAAGTCCTCGGAGCGATCGTGAATGAGAAGCGTTCCATCGGCGTGGCCGGAACGCACGGCAAGACCACCACGTCGGCGATGATCTCCATCGTCCTCGAAGAAGCCGGCCTCGATCCGACCATCCTCGTCGGCGGCATGGTGCGCAACCTGCGCACGAACGCCAAGCGCGGCGCGAGCGATCTGCTCGTCGTCGAAGCCGACGAATACGACCGCACGTTCCACCACCTCCATCCGCAGATCGCGGTGGTGACCAACATCGAGGCCGATCATCTCGAGTACTACCAGACCTTCGAGAACATCCTCGAAGCGTTCCGCATCTTCGTCGGCGGCATCAAACGCGGCGGCGTCGTGATCGGATGCTGCGACGATGAGGATGTGGCGCGTCTGCTGCGTCACGCCGAACAGCGTCGCGTCGGCTACGGCCTCAGCGAAGGCGCCGATCTGCGCGCCATCAACCTGAAGTTCGACGAGCGCGGCTCGTCGTTCGAGGTGCCGGGCGTCGGTTTCTTCAAGCTGTTCATCCCCGGCGAGCACAACGTGCGCAACGCGCTGGCGGCGATCGCGGTCGGCCGCGAGCTCGGTCTCGACGGCGAGACGATTGCCTCCGGCCTGGCCAAGTTCCTCGGCGTCGATCGTCGCTTCCAGGTCCTTGGCAGCTATCAGGGCGCGGTCGTCGTCGATGACTACGCGCACCATCCGACCGAGGTGCGCGCCACGCTCGAAGCGGCGCGCGGCGGGTATCCGGAGCGGCGCATCGTCGCGCTCTTCCAGCCGCATCTCTATTCGCGCACGCGTGACTTCGCGCTCGAATTCGGCGAAGCGCTGAAGGTCGCCGACGTGCCGATGGTCGCGCCGATCTACGCCGCGCGAGAGCAGCCGGTGGAAGGTGTGTCCGCGCGTTTGATTTCGGATGCGGTCGATGGCGTCGAATTCCTCGACCGCAGCCACGCCGAAATCATCAACGAATTGCGCCGCCGCCTGCGCCCGAACGACATCTTCATCACCATGGGCGCCGGCGACGTGCACGAGATCGCCGAAGAGCTGGTGCGAGGGGAGGGCGGGTGAGTCATCGCGGCCCCTCATCCGCCCTTCGGGCACCTTCTCCCCGCACGCGGGGCGAAGGCCACTGCGACGACCACCGAGTATCCCTCGCCCCGCTTGCGGGGAGAGGGTGGCGCGAAGCGCCGGGTGAGGGGTCATCCCGATGAACTTCGACACCACTGCATCGCGCTTTCTCCGTCCTCCCGACGTTGCCCGGCTGCGCCGCAACCAGCGCCGCATCCAGGCGCACCGGCTGCTGATCGTGCTGCGCAACGTCGGTCTCGTCGCGGCGCTGATCGTCGGCGGCGTCTGGGCGTATCGGCAGACGCAGTCGGATGAGCGTTTCGCCGTGCGGACGATCGAAATCGACGGCGCGGTCCACACGCCGCGCGCGGCGCTCGATCACCTGACCAAGCAATACGTCGGCTTGAATCTCTTCCAGATCGATCTCGCCCGCGTGCAGCACGACCTCGGCGGCCTGGGTTGGGTGCGCCGCATCGACATCGAGAAGAAGCTGCCCGACACGCTGCGCATCAAGATCACCGAGCGCACGCCCGTGGCTCTCGCGCGCAAAGGCGAGCAGCTGCTTTATGTCGATGAAGAAGGCGCCGCGTTCGCCGAGCTCAGTCCCACCGTCGGCGATTCCGACTTGCCGCTGATCAGCGATGCCGCCGGCGCCGAGCTCACACGCACGGTGGCGCTCTTGCGCGATCTCCGCGCGCGCGATCGCGAGCTCTACTCGCGCGTCTCCGAAGTCTGGCCCATTCCGCCGCGCGGGTTCGCGCTGTACGACCGCCAGATCGGCGCGGTCGTGTATGCGAACGACGACGACGTTGCCGCGAAGTGGCGGAATCTCTACGCCGTCCTGCAAGCCGAGAACAATCCGAAGATCGAGTACGCGGACCTGCGCTTCGCCGATCGCGTCATCGTGAAACCGTTGGAGTCGAAAAATGTCCAAGACTGAAGACAAATACATTGTTGCGCTCGACATCGGCACGTCCAAAGTCTGCGCGCTGGTCGCGGAGATCAGCGAGCGCGGGCAGCTCGAGATCATCGGCAAAGGCACCTCGCCAATGAAGGGCACGCGTCGCGGCAACATCATCAACCTCGATCAGGCCATCGACGCCGTGAAGAAAGCGGTCGATGAAGCCGAGGTGATGGCGGGGCTGCAGATCGACTCGGTGTATGTGGGCGTGTCGGGCGATCACATCCGCTCCGTCAACTCCCGCGGCGTCGTCTCCGTGATGGGCAAGCACAAGGAGATCGGCCGCGAAGACATCGATCGCGTGATCGAAGCGTCGAAATCGATCAACGTCCCCGCGGAGCTCGAACTGCTGCACGTCATTCCGCGGCAGTTTGTCGTCGACGGCCAGGACGGCATCCACGATCCGATCGGCATGACCGCCACGCGCCTCGAAGCGAACGTGCACATCGTCACCGGCGCGCGCACGCACGACCAGAACGTGCTCACCTGCGTGAACAAAGCCGGCATCGCTGTGCAGGAGCTCGTGCTCGAACAGCTCGCCGCGGCCGAAGCGGTGCTGACGCAGGACGAACGCGAGATGGGTGTGCTGCTGATGGACATCGGCGGCGGTACCACCGACTACGCGGTCTTCCTCGAAGGGAACGTCGTGCACACGAACGTGCTGCCGGTCGGCGCGGGACACTTCACCAGCGACATCTCGGTCGTGTTGCGCACGCCGATGGAAGACGCGGAGCGCATCAAGAAGCGTTACGGCTGCGCGCTGTCGTCGCTGATCACGAACGACGATCCGATCGAGGTGCCCACCGTCGGCGGCCGCGCGCCGAAGATCCTTTCGCGCCAGGAGCTGACCGGCATCCTCGAGCCGCGCGCGGCGGAGATCGCGAAGCTGGTCTATCGCGATCTGGAGAAGGTCGGTCTGGATAAGGAGATCCGCTCCGGCGTCGTGCTCGTCGGCGGCGGCGCGGAGATGGAAGGGATGGTGGAGATGGTCGAGCAGGTGTTCGATCAGTCCGCGCGCAAGGGTGTGCCGCGCGGGTTCGGCGGTCTCGCCGATACGGTCAGCGGTCCCGAATGGGCCGCCTCGGCCGGTCTGCTGCTCTGGGGCTTCCGCAATCAGGCCAAGGTGCGCACGCGCCGGCCGCGCAAGGGACTGGGGAAGATGGCCGATTCCTTCAAGTCGTGGTTCGCCTGGACGTAAACGAAAAATTCACTTGGAACGATTCACGACAATGGTTACTATTCCGGGAGACGGTAAATGATCATATTTGACGAACGACCTGGCGACGGAACGCTCGCGGTCACGCTCACCGAAGAGCAGCACCTCGGGGCGAAGATCAAGGTCATCGGGGTTGGTGGGGGTGGTGGGAACGCCGTCAACCGGATGATCCAGGCAGGCATCAAAGGCGTCGAGTTCCTCGTCGCCAACACGGACCTGCAGGCGATGCGCACGTCGCTCGCGCCGACCAAGCTGCAGATCGGCGGCAAGCTCACCAAAGGCCTCGGCGCCGGCGCGAACCCGGAAGTCGGCAAGCAGGCCGCGCTCGAAGATACGGAACGGATCCTCGAGGCGCTCAGCGGCGCCGACATGATTTTCATCACCACCGGCATGGGCGGCGGCACCGGCACCGGCGCGGCGCCAATCATCGCGTCGCTCGCCGCGGAGCTGGGCTCGCTCACGGTTGCTGTCGTGACGAAGCCGTTCGGGTTCGAAGGAAAGCGTCGCCGCGTGCAGGCCGAGCAGGGCATTCGTTCGCTGCGCGATACGGTCGATACGCTCATCACCATCCCCAACGAGCGCCTGCTGAATTTCGTCGAGCGCGGAACGTCGCTCAACGATGCGTTCAAGATCGCCGACGACATCCTGCGCCAGGCGGTGCAGGGCATCTCCGATCTCATCACCGTGCCCGGCGAGATCAATCTCGACTTCGCCGACGTGAAAACAATCATGCACGGCATGGGCATGGCGCTCATGGGCACCGGCGTTTCGTCGGGCGAGCATCGCGCCGTCGAAGCCGCGCAGCGCGCGATCTCCTCGCCGCTGCTCGAAGAAGCGTCGATCGAAGGCGCGAAGGGCGTGCTGATCAACATCACCGGCGGCGCCGACATGACGCTGTTCGAAGTACACGAGGCGGCGTCGATCATCCAGGAAGCGGCGGACGAGGAAGCGAACATCATCTTCGGCACGGTCATCGATCCGAAGATGAAGGACGAGGTGAAGGTCACCGTCATCGCCACCGGCTTCGACGCGGCCACCAAGGGCTTATTGAACTCGCGCGGCGAAACGCTCTCGCAATCGCCGTCGCGCGGAGGATCGCGCGAGCCGATGGCCCCGCCGCCCCCGCATCGTCCGTTCGCGCCGCGCGAGATCGCCGCGCAACACGAGGCGGAGCCGGAGAAGCCGCAACTCGGCGCGGAGGGGGAGATCTACGATCCCCCGTTTTTTCGTAGAGGATTCACGCGAGCCGACGGCTCCGGCGGTTTCGGACCGATGGCGTCGAGCGATTTCGGCAATGACCTCGATATTCCGACGGTGATCCGCAACTTGAGCGACTAACTAGGTTTTAACGCCGGGCCCGTCCCGGCTGGCGCATCCCTCATATGCGCCCGGCGATCCTGGGGAGAGGGACCCGGGATCACTGCTCCCCCAGGGGCGCGGTTCTTCCGACCGCGCCCCGTTTTTTTGTGCTCAGGGGAGACGACGGGAGGCCTCCGGCGGCCAGGGCCAAGGCCCTGGACCCGTTGGTTGGCAAAGCCCTCCGGCGACAGGAATGTCCAGATCGCGCAGTTGTGTCGCCGGAGGGCTTTGCCAACCCATGGGGTCTGGGGCCTTGGCCCCAGCCGCCGGAGGCCCCTCGTCGTTCCCCCTCAGCGCACAAACCCGCGACCGCGCAAATGCGCCAGGATCGCGTGCGCATTCGCTTCCGCGCTCGCGTTCACCGTGTCGATGGTCAGCTCCGGCGCAACCGGCCGCTCGTACGGATCGTCGACGCCGGTGAACCCCTTGATCTCCCCGCGCATCGCCTTCGCGTACAACCCCTTCTCATCGCGCGAAGCGCAGACATCGAGCGGCGTATCGACGAACACCTCGAGGAATGCATCGCCCCCCACCATCGAACGCACTGCATTGCGCGTCGCGGTGTACGGACTGATCGCGGCGCAGATCACCGCGCCGCCGTGGCGCGCGATTTCTGCAGCGACGAACCCGATGCGCAGGATGTTCGTATCGCGATCCTCTTTCGAGAATCCCAGCCCCTTCGACAGATGCGTGCGCACGACGTCCCCGTCGAGCAGCGTCACTTGCCGGCCGTGGCCCAGAAGCAAGCTCAGAAGGATGTTCGCGGTCGTCGATTTGCCCGCGCCGCTGAGCCCCGTGAACCAGACGCAGAACCCCTGACGATGTCGCGGCAGATACGTCTCGCCGAGGATTGCGGCGACTTCGGGACGGGTGAACCATTCCGGAAGCGCGCGACCCTTGCCGAGATACTCATCGCGGACCTGCGTGCCGGAGAGATTGCGGACCTTCGCACCGGCCGGAAGTTGCGACGCCTCCTCGTAACGATCGTTCGCCTCGTCGTACACCAGCTCCCGGAACGGCACCATCGTCACGCCGATCTCCGACTGATGCTTCGCCATCAATTCCTGCGCATCGTACGGACCGTAAAACGGACGCCCTTGCGAATCGACGCCGGGACTGGCGTGATCGCGGCCGACGATGAAGTGATTCGCGCCGTGATTGCGCCGGATGATCGCGTGCCACAGCGCCTCGCGCGGACCGGCCATGCGCATCGCCAGCGGCAGGAGCGAGAGCACGACGCGATCGCGTTCGAAGTAATGCTCGGTGAGCGCGATGTACGTGCGCACGCGCGTGTAGTGATCGACGTCGCCCGGCTTGGTCATGCCCACCGAGGGATGCAGCAGCAACACGCCCTCGACCGATTCCGCCGCGCGACGTACCAGCTCTTCATGCGCGCGATGCATCGGATTGCGCGTCTGGAATGCCACCACGTTCGCGCGGCCGCGTTCTTCGAGCAGAGCTCGCACTTGCGCCGGCGTGCGGCGCAGTTCCGCGAAATCATGACGCGCCGGGAGCTTCAACACGCGCAGCCGGCCGCTGATGTTGAACCGCCCCCAGCTCTCCATCTCCGCGACCAGCGGATGGCGGCGATCCGTGGTGCCAAACACCTTCTCCGCCACGCGCTCGAGATCCCATTCGTAACTCTCTTCCACGGTCATGACGCCGAGAAGCGAGTTGTCGCTGGCGCGGAGAGCGATCTCGGTGTTCGGCTCCAACGGATCGTTGATGCCGAGCGTCACCGGAATCGGGAACAGCGTCCCGTCCGCGAGCCGCATCTCCTCCACCACGCGCTCGAAATCCGCGCGATTCATGAAGCGATCGAGCGGCGAGAACCCGCCGG
>JADMIO010785153.1_pt1 | contig 10864 bp, 8 predicted proteins | sample 8958161 | NCBI WGS metagenome assembly JADMIO01 (sample SAMN16585339, study PRJNA669376) | soil metagenome | isolation source: Crop rotation soil | place: USA: Cullars Rotation, Alabama | collected 2011 | reverse complement strand
GCCGCGACTTCAAGTCACGTGAATTCCAAGCTTCGGATCCCACTGTGCTGGAAAGGCGCGGCGTTTCCGGCGGTGGCGCTCGTCGGCTTCGCGGCCGTGCTGTTCCGCCGCGCACCCGGAACGCGTCGTGCCCTCGTATGGTCGATCACGGCCGCGTCCTACGTGCTCTGGCTCGGCACCGGGAGCATCATGGCGCGCTTCGGTCTGTTCCCGGTGTTGCTCACGTACGTTTTCGTCGGCGAGATCTGGCGCGAGTTCGAGTCGATCGCGCTGAAAGCCGTCACCGCGGCGGCGTTCACGTTGAGCGTGGGCGTCACGACCTACTCGCTGGTATTCGGCGCGGTCTACACCTCGTCGTTGGCGACGCGTCGCAACGGCGTGCCGACGATCGTCGACAGCTTGCCGCCGGCGCGGATCTTCAACGCCACGCCGGCGGTCAACCGCTACGCGCTGCTCGGGACGGACTATCGGCACGAGGTGATCACGCTGTTCCGAAGCGCGCAGCCGCGCGACATCACGGTCTCCGGCGCGCAATACGTCCTGCTGGGCGGAAAGCAGGTCACGGCGTTCACGGCGAGCCTGCCGCTTCGACTGGTCGCGACCGGCCCGGGGATGTACGGCGACACGCTGTCGCTGTGGCGCGTCGTGCGGTGACCGGCGTTCGTGCGGCGGGGAGACGGCGCGCCGGGTGGACGCTGGCGTCGCTCGCGCCGGTCGTCGTCGCCTCGGCGAGCTTCGTGTCGGGGCTTCTGTACGTGCTGTTCAGCCGCGAGCTGCGCCATGACCTGGCGGATCCGTCGTATAAGAATACTCTAATCACCCAGTTCTTTCGGGAGCACGGCGCCGGTGCGGTGCGGTTGCTTCGGCCGGCGAGTGGCGGCGGCCTGCTGCTCGTCCTGGCGATCGCCGCCGCCGCGGCCTGGGCGGGCTACCTGGTTCGTCGCGCCCTCGGAGAAAATCGCGGGCGCGGCGAGCTCACGGCGTTCGCGGTCGGCGCGGTGACTCTCGCGGCAACGCTGATCGCCACGCTCTTCTGGCCGGACGGAGGCGGTGAGCTCGGGTCGGCGCAATGGCTGCTCGCCGTGGGTGCCGTGGCGATCGTGGCCGGCGTCGTCGCCTGGTGGATCGACTGGTCGGACGACCTGCCGCCCCTGCCGGTGACCTACGCGAACGACGAGACGCGCGACCCGGGCCGCGGCTGGGCGATCGCGTTTCTGGTGGTGCTCGTTCCGCTCGCACTCGCCGTCTGGTGGAACGGGCTCGACGCGATTCGCGGCTTCGACTCGCTGTCGGACCACCTGCCACGGGCCGCGCGGTGGTTTCGGCTCTCGCGCTTGTCGACGGAGTCCGGCGAGCTGTTGACGCCGTACTACCCGGGAAATTTTCAGCTGCTCGTTCGGTGGTTTCTCGAGCTCGGGACGGATGCCTATGCCTTCGTGCCGGCGCTGCTCGCCAGCGTGCTCTGTCTCGTCGCGCTGTACGGCATCGCGCGTGAGATCGGCCAGCCGCGCTGGACGGCCGTCGTCGTCGCGGCGACCGCCGCATCGTGCTCGCAATTGCCGTATCTCTCGACCACCGTCGAAGCCGACACCGCGATGACGGCGTGGCTTCTGCTCGCCACGCTGTTTCTGCTTCGGTGGCTCCGGACCATGCGTCCGCCGGAGGACGACACCACGGAGCCGGGCTACAACGCGGCGAGCCTCGTCGCGCTCGGCGTGTGTCTCGGTCTCGCCGTCGGCACGAAGTACTCCGCGCTGCCGACGGCCGCCGTGCTCGTTGCGTTCGTCGCCTTCAATGCCTGGCGGGTGTCCGGCGGGATGCTGCCGAACGGCGACCGGTATTTCAACGCGCGGACGCTCGTCGTCATGCTCGCGGAAGTCGGCGTGCCGGCGGCGCTGTGTGCGGGCTACTGGTTGCTGCGCAACGCGATCGAGCATCACAACCCGCTCTTTCCGATCAAGACGGCCGGCATGCCGGGCGTCGATTTGCGCTACATCATTCCGGTGAAGCCGTCGCTCGTCGGCTCGCCGTTGAAACGACTCACCTATCCGTGGGTGCAGTGGGATTTCCTCACCGACTACGACGACGGGCTCGGCGCCGCCTATCCGGCGGTCGGCATCGTGTGCTTCGTGGCCGTGTTGTTCCGGCATCGGGCGAGCGGGTCGCATCGCTGGCTGCTGTGGGCGATCACCGCCGCGGCGTTCGTGCTGTGGGTCGGGACGGGGAGCATCACGGCTCGCTTTGGTCTGTTCCCCGTGCTGTTGACCTTCGTGTTCGTCGGCGAAGCATGGCGCGAGTACGAGAGCGTGGCGCTCAAGCTCATGACCTTCGCGTCATTCGCGTTGACGGTCGGCGTGATCACGTATGCGATGATCGTTGGCGCCGTGTACACGACCGTCATGCCGCCGGGCAGGCGCGGCGTTCCCGCGATCGTCGACAGCCTGCCGCCGTCGAGGATCTTCAACGCGACGACGGCGGCGAATCGCTATCCGCTCCTGGGCGCCGACTATCGCCACGAAGTGGTCACGATGTTTCGCCCCGCCGTGCCGGCGGACGTCGCGGCCACGCGTCCGGCATTCGTCCTGCTCGACAACGCGCAGGTGCCGGCGTTCACGGCCGCGACGCCCATGACGCTCGTCGATCGTGGCGCCGCCCTTCCCGGCGGCGATACGCTGTCGTTATGGCGCGTCAGCCGCTGACGCCGAAGATCAGGTGTCCGCGGTCGGACCGTAGATCGACGGCAGCGGAACGTCGTTCAGGCGCAGATACACGCTGAGTTGTCCGCGATGGTGAATGATGTGGTTCATCAACATCGAGCGCAGGACGGCGGCGCGCGGCATCGTGAAGATCACGTGGTCGCCGGCACGGAGAGTCCACGGTGAACCGAGCTTGTCGTCGGCGAGATTCGCGATGGCGGTCCGCGACTTAGCCACGTTCTTATCGAACGCGGAGAGGAGATCCTGCGTGTTCTCGTAAACCGCCGGCCGGACCGGCTGCCCCTGTGGCGCGAAGTCCCGCTCCTCGCTGTTCACGATCAGATCCCCGAAGCCGGCGAGATTCGCGATGTGCGAAGCGAGCGAGCCGAGGCCGGTGGATTTCGTGTGCGGCTTCCAGGCGGCGTTGTCGAACGGCACGCGCTCGAGCAGGGAGCGCGTCGTTTTCATCTCGTGATCGAACTCCGGCAGAAAATTGTCGGCAAAGGCCATGAAATCATCCGGTTGAATGGACCTGAATATTATCGCGACGATCGGTCCGTGCCCCACTGCCTCGAGCGTCTTTGCGTCGCACGAGGCGGAAGGCGAGCGACGAGACGCCAATCACCGCTTCAGCCGGCTAAATTTCACATCCACTTCAGCCTTCGTGAGCCACGTGTCCGACACTGTCCTGCCCGACTCGACCGCACCGGAGCCGGCGAACCACGTTCGCCGGGATTTCGTGCGCGACATGGTCGCCGAGGATCTCGCCTCGAATCGCTTCGGTCGGCAGATCGCGACGCGGTTTCCGCCGGAGCCGAACGGCTTTCCGCACATCGGGCACGTCAAGTCGATCTGTCTCAACTTCGGCATCAAAGCCGAGTTCGACGGCAAGTGCAATCTCCGCTTCGACGACACCAATCCGGCGACGGAGGACATCCGCTACGTCGAGGCGATCAAGAACGACATCAAGTGGCTCGGCTTCGAGTGGGACGAGGAGCTGTACGCCAGCGACTACTTCGAGCGGCTGTACGACTTCGGCGTGATGCTCGTCGAGAAGGGCAAGGCGTACGTCGACTCACAGAGCGACGAGGAGATCCGCGCCGCGCGCGGGACCGTCACGACCCCGGGCACGCCGAGCCCGTATCGCGATCGCAGCGTCGCCGAGAATCTGGACCTGCTCGCGCGCATGAAGGCGAAGGAGTTTCCGGACGGCGCCCACGTGTTGCGCGCGAAGATCGACATGGCGCATCCGAACATGATGATGCGCGATCCCCTGCTGCTGCGCATCCGGCACGCGCATCACTATCGCCAGGGGGACGCGTGGTGCCTGTATCCGCTGTACGACTTCGCGCATCCGTTGTCGGACGCGATCGAGGGCATCACGCACTCGTTGTGTACGCTGGAATTCAAGGACTCGAACGACATCTACAAATGGCTCATGCGCGAGTGCGAGATCGAACGTCCGCCGGAACAGACGGAGTTCTCGCGCCTGGCGCTCGAGTACACGATGACGAGCAAGCGCAAGCTGCTCCGCCTCGTGAATGAAGGCCACGTCAGCGGCTGGGACGATCCGCGCATGCCGACCGTCTCCGGCATGCGGCGCCGCGGCGCGACGCCGGAAGGACTGCGGTCGTTCGTCGAGCGCGCCGGCGTCTCGCGCAAGCCGCAGAACACGGAGCTCGCGACGTTCGAGTCGGCCATCCGCGACGATCTCAACATGCGCGTCCCGCGCGTGATGGCCGTCGTCGATCCGTTGAAGGTCGTCATCACGAACTACCCGGAGGGGCAGGTCGAGCAGCTCGAGGCATCGTACTACCCGCGCGACGTACCGTTGACCGGCTCCCGGACCGTGCCCTTCTCACGCGAGCTGTTCATCGAGCGCGACGACTTCATGGAGAATCCGCCGAAGAAATACTTTCGGCTGGCGCCGGGGCGCGAGGTGCGACTGCGCTACGGCTACTTCATCACCTGCACCGACGTGATCAAGGACGCCGACGGGCGCGTCGTCGAGGTGCGCTGCACCTACGATCCGGCCACGCGGGGCGGCGACTCTCCGGATGGACGAAAGGTGCAGGGCACCATTCACTGGGTGTCGGCGCCGCATGCGCTCGACGCCGAACTGCGTCTGTACGACCGCCTGTTCACCATCCCGAATCCCGACGACGCCGAGGAGGGATTCATCAGCGCGTTGAATCCGGAATCGCTCGTCGTCGTGAAAAACGCGAAGGTCGAGCCGAGCGTCGCCAACGATCCGACGGGTACGCGATATCAGTTCGAGCGCACCGGCTATTTCATTTCCGACATCGTCGATTCGCGCCCCGATGCGCTCGTCTTCAATCGGACGGTCACGCTGCGCGACACCTGGGCGAAGATCAAGTCGAAGTAGCGCGCCGTCGGTAGCGCGCCGTCGGCAGGCCCCGACGTGCGCTCAGGATGCGGTTCTCGTGAAAAACTTGCCGAGTGCGCCGCCGATCCCGCACGGACGTCGCCGCCTCGCGCCGGCGGCGGGCGCCTGCGGTCGGGGTGCCGCACAGTAACATTCCAACGCGCGCCGATTTCGGCGGCTTGCGATCGAACACTCATACCTGGAACCGTGCTGCCTCTTCTCGGAATCGCGATCGTCGTCGTCGGCTTCGCGCTGCGCCTCAACCCGTTCGCCGTGGTCGTGACCGCGGCCATCGCCACGGGACTCGCCGCGCACCAGTCCCTGTTCGACGTCGTCGCCGCCTTCGGCAAGGCGTTCGTCGATTCGCGGTCGGTCGCGGTCGTGTGGCTCGCGCTGCCCGTCATCGGACTGCTCGAGAGCGCCGGCCTCAAGGAGCGCGCGCGCATGGTCATCTCGAGGATCCGCGCCGCCACGACGGGCCGTCTCCTGCTCGCCTACCTTGGCCTCCGCCAGATCACCGCGGCGCTTGGCCTCATGTCGCTCGGCGGGCATGCGCAGATGGTGCGTCCGCTCATCGCGCCGATGGCGGAAGGCGCGGCGGAAAACCGGCTCGGGGCGTTGACCGTGGCGACGCGGCTGCGCATTCGCGCGCACGCGGCCGCGACGGACAACATCGGCGTGTTCTTCGGCGAAGACATCTTCATCGCCATCGGCTCGATCCTGCTGATTCGCAGCTTCCTCGACCAGAACGCGATTCACGTGGAACCGCAGGATCTCGCGGTCTGGAGCATCCCGACGGCGTTCGCGGCGTTCATCATTCACGGCGTGCGGCTGTTGCTGCTCGATCGGTCGCTGGCTCGCTCCCGTCGTGCCGACATTGGCGAGGTTCCCGCGGTCGAACGTCCTCGGGACGACGACGCCGCATGATCGGCCTTGGCTTCGTCGACGTGCTGATGGGGTTCATGTTCGCCGGCATCGCGATCGTGAGTCTCCGCGACCGACGCTTCGGCAACGCGTTGTTCTGGGCGCTCTGGGCGGAAACGTTTTTGTTCGGGACGCGTCAGCCGCCGTTCCTCAGCGGCCTCGCGGTCATCGCGATGGTCGTCGTGATGGTCGTCGTGAAGCTCGCCAACGCCCCTGGCGAACGCACTACTCGCGCCGAGCAGGAAGCGAGCGCCCGACGCTGGGGCAACTGGCTGTTCGTGCCCGCGCTGGCGATTCCGGCCGTCACGCTCGCCGGCACCTTCCTGTTCAAGTACTGGAAAGTCGGGGAAACGCCGCTCGTCGATCCCAAGCAGATCACGCTGATCTCGCTCGGCCTTTCGACTCTCGTAGCACTGCTCATCGCGGGCGCGATGCTGCGCCCCAAGGCGTCCGTTCCGCTGATCGAAGCGCGACGGCTGATGGACGCCGTGAGCTGGGCCGCGGTGCTGCCGCAGGCCCTGGCCGCGCTCGGCGCGATGTTCGCGCTCGCCGGCGTCGGGCCGATCGTCGCGTCGTTCGTCGAGCGTTGGATTCCGCTCGATACCGCGTTCACCGCCGTCGTGGCCTACGCCGTGGGCATGGCGCTGTTCACCGTGATCATGGGAAACGCGTTCGCCGCGTTTCCGGTGATGACGGCGGGCATCGGGCTTCCGCTTCTCACCCAGCGCTTCGGCGGCGACGTCGTCGTCATCTGCGCGATCGGCATGCTATCGGGCTATTGCGGCACACTCTGCACCCCGATGGCGGCAAATTTCAACATCGTGCCCGTCGCGCTGCTCGAGCTGCCCGATCAGAACGCGGTCATCAAGGTGCAGATTCCGACGGGCATCCTTCTGCTGGCGACCAACATCGGCCTCATGTACTTCCTGGCATTCCACCGATGACGATCGACCTGTCCCTCGCATCGAAGCTCGCGTCCCTCGCGCTGGCGCACCTGAAGCGCGAGTACCCGAACAAGCTCGATCACGTGATGAATGGGCCCGACGACGTGCGATCGCCGCGTGAGCTGCATCCGATCTTCTACGGCAGCTTCGACTGGCACTCGAATGTCCACGGCTACTGGCTGCTCGCGACCTTGTTGCGCGTCGCGCCGGACCTGCCCGAGGCGCCGCGCATTCGCGCGGTGTTCGACGAACAGCTCACCAGCGAGAAGGCGCGCGCCGAGATCGCCTACTTGCGCCAGCCGCACCAGGCCGGCTTCGAGCGTCCGTACGGCTGGGCATGGCTGTTGATGCTCGCGGCCGAGCTCCGACGCCACCATGATGCGCCCGCCGCGTGGCGCGTCGCGGTCGACGCGATGGCGGAGATCTTCGCCGCGCGCATGCTCGAATACGTCGCCAAGCTGACGTACCCGATCCGGGTCGGCACGCACTTCAACACGGCGTTCGCGGTGGCGCTCTGCCTCGAGTGGTCGGAGGTCGCAGGCAAGAGAGACGATGCCGCGCGGCTGCGGGCGCGCGCGCGCGACTGGTTCGGCCGCGATCGCGCGTGCCAGGCGTGGGAGCCCGGCGGCGACGACTTCCTGTCCTCGGCGTTGATGGAAGCGGAATGCATGCGCCGGGTTCTCGCCGTCGACGAGTGGCGCGAGTGGTTCGACGCGTTTCTTCCCGACATCGCGCGACTCGAGCCGCGCACGCTGTTCGAGCCGGCCATCGTCTCCGACCGCCGCGACGGCAAGATCGCGCATCTCGACGGACTGAATCTGAGCCGCGCGTGGTGCTGGCGCGCGATCGCCGGCGCGCTACGCGACGACGATCCGCGGCGGGCGATCATGCTCGATGCGGCGCGCCGCCATCTCGACGCGAGCTTGCCGCACGTCGCCGGCGACTACGCCGGCGAACACTGGCTCGCGACGTACGCGCTGCTCGCGCACCTGACCGGCGCTGGTTAGCGGATTCTCGCGAGCTTCGGCAAGTCGTTCGCCCAATCGGCGACCTTGAATCCGCTCGGATACTCCGTGCGCAGACTGTCGTCCGGCGTGAAGGCGAGCACCTGCGCGGCGTGGCCCATGCCGTACATTGCCGGCCCGGCTTCGCCGGGCGCCATCATTTCCATCGTCGCGGGCGGCAGGCCGAGCTTCGCTGAAATCGCGTTCACGGAATCGAGACTGCCGCGCAGCCCGATGAACCGCTTGTCGAAGTTGTCGAGCCAGGCGCGCAACACCTCCGGCGTGTCGCGATTGGGGTCGGTCGTCACGAAGACGACCTTCACCTGCGACTGATCCGCCGGCTCCATCTGCTTGAGAGCGGACGCGATGTTCGCCAACTGCAGCGGGCAGACGTCGGGACACTTGGTGTACCCGAAGTAGAGCAGCGTCACCGATCCCTTGGTGTCGTTCGCGAAGTGAAACGGCTTGCCGTCCGTCGTCTCGAGTGTGAAGTCCGGCTTGGCATGCGGCGGAACGAACTTGACGCCGCGCAATTGCTCGAGTGCAGCGTCCCGGCCGTCGACACACGACGCCGAGACAAGGAGAACGAGCATCGCCGCTCCGGTCCTGAATCTTCCTCCGGTCATACGCCGGCCAGCGCGGAGGACGCGCCGCGACGCTCCGCGTCGAACGCGAGGACGGCTTCGACGAGCGGCGACGGATCGAAGCGAACGGGATCGGTCGTCGGAAGCCCCGTGAGCTCGGCGATTCGCTTTACCTCGGCACGCGCGTCGGCGTCGTTCAGCTCGACCGTGTTCAGCGAAACGCCGATCGTCTTCACGGGGCGCAGCGGGTGGGCAAGACCTTCGTGCAGCAGAATGACCTCGTCGATCGGTGGAATCGGCAGCCAGTCGTTGTGACGGAAGGTCCGCCGCGTGGCGTGATGACACGCGATGAGCGCGTGTGGCAGGCTGCCGTGTAACAACCCGAGGGATACGCCGGAATATCCCGGATGGAGAATCGACCCCTGTCCTTCGACGAGCACGATGTCGTGATCCCTTGCCGCCTGCAGGGTGACCGCCTCCGCCGCGCCGGCGATGAAATCGGCGACGACCGCGTCGACACAAATCCCCCACCCTTCGATGAAGATTCCCGTCTGACCGGTCGGGGCGAAGCCCGCCCGAATCCCGCGCTCCTTCATCGCGTCGCGCAGTTGGAGCATCACGGTCATCTTGCCGATGTTGGCGTCGCTGCCGACGGCGAGCACGACCGTCTGGTCGATGTCGCGAACGCGGCCCGCGCCGACGGGCAGCTCGGCCGGCGGCCGTCGCACGTCGTGCACTTCGACGCCGCGTTGGGTGGCGAGCGCGCCGAGCGCCGGATCGTCGGCGACGAACGTGTGCAGGCCGTTCCAGATGTCGAGACCGCGGTCGATCGCGTGCTCGATCGCGGTGCGAGCGGGAGGCGGCAGGTCGGAGCCGGCGACCGCGATGCCGACCATCAGCGAGTCCGCTCCGCGAACGATGCCTTCGTCGACCGTGGCCACGATTGGAATGGCGCCGCCGTAGCCGATGACGTCCTGAACGGTTTGGCCGGCGAGACGGCTGTCGAGCACCGCGGCGACGTCGGCCGCGGCATAGCGAATCACGGAGTTGGCGGTCTTGGAGGCCGGACTCCCGAATTGACCTTCGGAAAAGATGAGATGGTGAGGCATTTCCGAAATCAAGCGGCGCGTTGCTCCGCCCGCTACGAGGCGCGATCTCGCCAGACCCAGCGGCACAGCCGTATCTTTGAGCCGGTTTTTTCGACTCGAGGATGACATGAAGTGGCTACGTGGTTCGTTGGCCGTCGCGCTCGCCGCGCCGGCGTTCGTTGGTGCGCAGACGACGAAGGTGGGTCCTGCCCGCGGCACCGTCATCGTCGTCGGCGGCGGCGGCATGGGGCCCGAGGTGTATTCGGAATTCATCAAGGCCGCCGGCGGGCCCAACGCGCTGATCATCGACGTTCCGACGGCGGGCGGTGATTCCGTGTACGGACAGGACGCGCCGGGCACGCGCGGCTGGAAGAACGCCGGCGCGAAGAACATCTACGTCCTGCACACGAAGGATCGGAAGCTGGCCGACAGCGACAGCTTCGTCGCGATCATCAAGAAGGCCGGGGGCATCTGGTTCGAGGGCGGCCGGCAGTTCCATCTCGTCGATTCGTACGCGGGCACGAAGACCGAGACGGAGTTCATGAACGTCCTGAAGCGCGGCGGCGTGATCGCGGGATCGTCCGCCGGAGCTTCGATCCTCGGCGACTTCCTCGTGCGCGGCGCTCCGTCGAACAACAATTTCATCATGGACGACCCGAGCCACGAGAAGGGCTTCGCCTATCTCCGCGGCGTCGGCATCGACCAGCACGTCGTGGCGCGCGAGCGGCTGCCGGACCTCGCCGACTCGATCATTCCGAAATATCCGAATCTGCTCGGCATCTCCGAGGACGAGGGGACGGCGTGGGTCGTCCGCGGCGATACGGCGACGATCATCGGCCGCAACAAGGCATTCGTCTACAACGGCAAGGAAACGGACCCCGGCAAGCCGTTTCTCACGCTCTTTCCGGGCGACCGCTACAACCTGGCGACCCGCATGGTCACCCACCGGGCGGCCTCGGACTCCCCGGTGAAGATGGCGTATCTGGATTCGCTCTTTAGCAAATACTCGGACGCCTCGACCGGCGGCGCGACCGTGCTCGTCGCCCAGAACGGCAAGGTCTTCACGGCGAAGTCGTACGGCATCGCCGATCAGGCGAAGTACATGCCCACGACGACGGTGCCGCTCTTCCCGATCGGCGACATCAAGAACGTCTTCACTTCCATCTGCGACCAGGTCCCGCCGCCGCCGGCGCGCGGTGGACGCGGCGGCGCGACGCCCGACAGCGCCGCGGGGAAAG
>JADMIO011606116.1_pt1 | contig 10865 bp, 10 predicted proteins | sample 8958161 | NCBI WGS metagenome assembly JADMIO01 (sample SAMN16585339, study PRJNA669376) | soil metagenome | isolation source: Crop rotation soil | place: USA: Cullars Rotation, Alabama | collected 2011 | reverse complement strand
CCGGCGTGGGCCGCCGCTTCCAGCGCTACGGCGACGTGGCGGTGCAGGGCGCCGCCGGCACGCACGCGAGCGGCAGCTTCACCGTGATCGACGACTATGGCCACCACCCGGTCGAGATGGCGGCCACCATTGCCGCGGCGCGCGGCGCCTTCCCGGGCCGCCGCCTCGTGCTGGCCTTCCAGCCGCACCGCTACACCCGCACGCGCGACTGCTTCGAGGATTTCGTCAAGGTCATCGGCCATGCCGACGCGGTGCTGCTTGGCGAGGTGTATGCCGCCGGCGAGGCGCCGATCGTGGCGGCCGATGGCCGCTCGCTGGCGCGCGCGCTGCGCGTGGCCGGCAAGGTCGAGCCCGTTTTTGTCGACGACGTCGCCGCCATGCCGCAGGTCATTCTGGACAACGCGCGCGCTGGCGACGTCGTTATCTGCATGGGCGCCGGCTCCATCGGCGCGGTGCCCGGCAAGGTCGTCGAGCTCGGCATGACGCTATCAAAATCAGAGCGCCTTGCGCAGGAAGGACGGGCGCTGTGAGCCTTTTTGACCCTCAAACCCTGGGCAAGGTCGCGGTGCTGTTCGGCGGCACCTCGGCCGAGCGCGAGGTCTCGATCATGTCGGGCACCGGCGTGCTGGCGGCGCTGCAGGCGCGCGGCGTCGACGCGCACGCCTTCGATCCGGCCACGCGCGATCTGGCCGAACTCAAGCGCGACGGCTTCGCGCGCTGCTTCATCGCGCTGCACGGTCGCCACGGCGAAGACGGCACGGTGCAGGGCGCGCTCGAGCTGCTCGGCATTCCCTACACCGGCTCCGGCGTGATGGCATCGAGCGTGGCGATGGACAAGGTCATGACCAAGCGCATCTGGCTGGCCGACGGCCTGCCCACGCCCAGGTACGTGCGCCTCGCATTCGACCAGCAAAGCCGTGAGCAGGTGCGCGCGGTGCCCGATGTGCTCGGCCTGCCGCTCGTCGTGAAGCCGCCGCGCGAAGGCTCGTCGATCGGCGTGACCAAGGTCGAGGGTTACTCGCAAATGCAGGACGCGGTCACGCTGTCCGCGAAGTACGACGCCGATGTGCTCTGCGAGGAGTTCATCGAAGGCGAGGAAGTCACCTGCGCCGTGCTCGGCAGCGGCCTCGATGCGGTCGCGCTGCCGGTGGTGCGCATCGCCGCGCCCGCAGGCGCCTACGACTACCAGAACAAGTACTTCACCGACGACGTGAAGTACCACTGCCCGAGCGGCCTGCCCGAAGCCGAAGAGCGCCACATCCAGCAGATCACGCTGGCGGCGTACCGCACGCTGGGCTGCCGCGGATGGGGCCGCGCCGACGTGATGATCCGCGCGAGCGATCGCAAGGCCTTCCTGCTCGAGATGAACACCTCGCCGGGCATGACCAGTCATTCGCTGGTGCCGATGTCGGCGCGTGCCGCCGGCATCGCCTACGAAGACCTTTGCGTGCGCGTGCTCGCTTCGGCCACGCTCGATTCGAAGGGAACGGCCTGATGCCAGACACCCTCCAGGCGCCGTTCGACGTCCGGCTCATGAACATCATCGCGACGCTCATGTTCGCGCTGGTGGCCGTCATGCTGCTGGCGGCGGGAGCATGGTGGGTGCTGCGCCAGCCCTTCTTTCCGATCGCTGCGATCAAGGTCGACGGCGAGGTCACGCACAACAACGCGGTCACGCTGCGCGCCAACGTGACGCCGCAGCTCGCGGGCAACTTCTTCACCGTCGATCTCGCCAGGGCGCGCACGGCTTTCGAGTCGGTGCCGTGGGTGCGCAAGGCCGTGGTGCGGCGCGAGTTCCCCGGCACGCTGCGCGCCACGCTCACCGAACAGGTGCCGGTGGCGCACTGGGGCAACGAGACCGAATCGAAGCTGGTGAACGGCTACGGCGAGGTGTTCGAGGCCAACGTGGCCGAAGTCGACGATTCGCTGCCGCGCCTGTCGGGCCCGGGCGACCAGGCCGGACCCGTGCTCGGCATGTACCGCGTGCTGGTGCCGCTGTTCCAGCCCTACGACCTGTCGATCGACGAGCTGTCGCTGTCGGGCCGCGGCAGCTGGGCCGTCACGCTGGACACCGGCGCGGTGATCGAACTGGGCCGCGGCCAGAGCGAGGAAGTGGCGGTGCGGTTGCAGCGCTTCCTCAAGACCGTGACACAGGTGGCGGGCCAGTACGGCCGCTCGGTGGCTTCGGTGGAGGGCGCGGACCTGCGCCACAACGATGCCTATGCGCTGCGCTTGCGCGGCGTCACCACGGTCGTGCCTGACGCCAAGGCCGCCCCCAAGAAGAAATAAGGAACCGAGGACATTTCATGCCCAAAGAATACAAAGACCTCGTCGTCGGCCTCGACATCGGCACCGCCAAGGTGATGGTGGTGGTGGCCGAGGTGCTCCAAGGTGGCGAGCTCAAGCTGGCCGGCCTCGGTGTCGCACCGAGCAACGGCCTCAAGCGCGGGGTGGTGGTGAACATCGACGCCACCGTGCAGAGCATCCAGCAGGCGCTGAAAGAAGCCGAGCTGATGGCCGACTGCAAGATCGGCCGCGTCTACACCGGCATCACGGGCAGCCACATCCGCGGCATCAACTCCAGCGGCATGGTGGCGGTGAAGGACAAGGAAGTCACGCCCGCGGACGTGGCGCGCGTGGTGGAAACGGCGCGCGCGATCAACATCTCGAGCGACCAGCGCCTGTTGCTGGTGGAGCCGCAGGAGTTCGTGATCGACGGCCAGGACGTGAAGGAGCCGATCGGCATGAGCGGCATGCGCCTCGAAGCCAAGGTGCACATCGTGACCGGCGCGCAGAGCGCGGCCGAGAACATCATCAAGTGCGTGCGCCGCTGCGGCCTCGAGGTCGACCAGCTCATGCTGAACCCGCTGGCCTCCAGCCAGGCCGTGCTGACCGAAGACGAACGCGAACTGGGCGTGTGCCTGGTCGACATCGGCGCGGGCACCACCGACGTGGCGATCTTCACCAATGGCGCGATCCGCCATACCGCGGTGATCCCGATCGCGGGCGACCTGATCACGAGCGACATCGCGATGGCGCTGCGCACGCCGACCAAGGACGCCGAAGACATCAAGGTCGAGAACGGCTACGCCAAGCAACTGCTGGCCGACCCCGAGACGCAGGTCGAGGTGCCGGGCCTGGGCGACCGCGGCCCGCGCATGCTGAGCAAGCAGGCGCTGGCCGGCGTGATCGAGCCGCGCATCGAGGAGATCTTCTCGCTGGTGCAGCAGGTCATCCGCGAGTCGGGCTACGAGGAAGTGCTGTCTTCCGGCATCGTGCTCACAGGCGGCAGCGCCGTCATGCCGGGCATGGTGGAACTGGGCGAAGACATCTTCCTGAAACCCGTGCGCCGCGGCATCCCGAAATACTCGAGCGCCCTGTCCGACATGGTCGCACAACCGCGTGCTGCCACCGTCATGGGTCTGCTCGAAGAAGCCCGCTTTGCCCGCATGCGCGGCTTCAAGGTGGCGCAGAAAAACGGTTCGGTGAAGACGGCCTTCGGCCGCTTCAAGGACTTCATCGTGGGGAACTTCTGACCATGAACGCCTCCCCACTCTGGCTTGCGCGCGCGGGGCCGCCGCGTCATTTCAACGAGCGATGGCGGCGCACCGGGCCCCCATCGTGGCGTTCGTCCGGTGACTGACAGCGAAACAAAAGAAATTCATCCCTATACAAACGGCAACTGCAAATTAAAGGAGTCAGAAATGGCCATCGAAATGATCGAAGTCGAGGAATTCAACCAGGGCACGCAGATCAAGGTGATCGGTGTCGGCGGCGGCGGCGGCAACGCGGTCGCGCACATGATGGAGCGTGGCGTGCAGGGCGTTCAGTTCGTCTGCGCCAATACCGACGCACAGGCGCTCACGCGCAGCAACGCCAACAAGATCATCCAGCTCGGCACCAGCGGCCTGGGTGCCGGCAGCAAGCCCGACAAGGGCCGTGAAGCGGCCGAGCTCGCGGTCGACGAGATCCGCGCGGCCATCGACGGCGCGCACATGCTCTTCATCACCGCCGGCATGGGCGGCGGCACCGGCACCGGCGCGGCGCCGGTGATCGCCCGCGTGGCGAAGGAAATGGGCATCCTCACCGTGGGCGTGGTGACCAAGCCTTTCGACTGGGAAGGCGGCCGCCGCATGAAGAACGCGGACGACGGCTTGGCCGAGCTTGAGGCGAACGTCGATTCGCTGATCGTGGTGCTCAACGAGAAGCTGCTCGACGTGCTGGGTGACGACATCACGCAGGACGAAGCCTTCGCGCACGCCAACGACGTGCTGAAGAACGCCGTCGGCGGCATCTCGGAAATCATCAACGAATACGGCGGCGTGAACGTCGACTTCGAAGACGTGCGCACCGTGATGGGCGAGCCCGGCAAGGCCATGATGGGCACGGCCGCGGCCAGCGGCCCGGACCGCGCGCGCATCGCTGCCGAGCAGGCCGTGGCCTGCCCGCTGCTCGAAGGCATCGACCTGTCGGGTGCCAAGGGCGTGCTGGTGCTGGTGACGGCATCGAAGGGTTCGCTGAAGCTGAACGAGTCGAAGCTCGCGATGACGACGATCCGCGCCTTTGCCGCGGACGACGCCCACGTGATCTACGGCGCAGCCTACGACGACAGCCTGGGCGATGAACTGCGCGTGACCGTGGTCGCGACCGGCCTGTCACGTGCCGACGCACGCCGCCAGGCACCGAAGCTCGAGGTGCTGCGCACCGGCACCGACAACGTCGGTTTTGCGATGCCCGCCGTGGGTGGCGTGGGCCAGTCCGGCGCGCACGGCCAGCCGAACTACGAAGGCATGGCGGTGCCCAGCGTGTGGCGCACCAACCGCACGATGGCGGCCGCCAAGGTCGACGCGCTGTCTTCGGGCGGCATGGACGACTTCGAGATCCCGGCTTTTCTGCGCCGCCAAGCCGATTGATGGGCATGAAGCTACTGCGCGCCCCGATCTCGCACCTGTGCTGCTCGCCATACCGACGTATGGCTGCGCTGCTCGGCGCGACCTCGAGGCGCCCGCTACGCTTCCCGTCCCGTCAATCCCGTTCGCTATGGCCAGGATAGTTTGGAGCGTGGCTCGTGGAGAGCCTCGCGCTCCTAAAATCACGGCCGTGTTGCAACAACGTACGCTCAAGTCGATCAGCCGCGCCGTGGGCGTGGGGCTGCACAGCGGGCAGCGCGTGGAACTCACGCTGCGGCCCGCACCGGTGGACACCGGCATCGTGTTTCGGCGCGTTGACCTGCCCGAGCCGGTCGACATCCGCATGACCGCCGAGGCGGTCACCGACACCAGCCTGGCGTCGACCATCTCGACCGGCGGCGCCAAGGTGCAAACCGTCGAACACATCATGTCGGCCTGCGCGGGCCTGGGCATCGACAACCTGATCATCGACATCACAGCGGACGAAGTGCCGATCCTCGACGGGTCGGCATCGTCGTTCGTGTTTTTGCTGCAGAGCGCGGGCATCGAACTGCAGAAAGCGGCACGCAAGTTCATTCGCGTGACGCGCAAGGTCGAGGTACGCGAAGGCGAGGGCGCCAACGAAAAGTGGGCTTCGCTGGAGCCCTACCACGGCTACAAGCTGGCCTTCGAGATCGACTTCGACCACCGCGTGGTCAATTCGACCGGCCAGCGCGTCGAGTTTGATTTGGGTAGCGGCTCTTACAGCCGCGACATTGCCCGCGCGCGCACTTTCGGCTTCACCAAGGAAGTCGAGTACATGCGCAGCAAGGGCCTGGCGCTCGGAGGTGGTCTCGACAACGCGATCGTCATGGACGACACCAAGGTGCTCAATGCGGGCGGTCTGCGCTACGACGACGAGTTCGTCAAGCACAAGATCCTCGATGCGATGGGCGACCTCTACATCATCGGCCACCCGCTGCTGGCGGCCTACACCGCGTTCCGCTCGGGCCATGCGCTCAACAACAAGCTGCTGCGCGCCCTCGTCGCGCAGAAGGATGCGTACGAGGTCGTCACCTTCGACGACGTCAAGCGCGCTCCGGCGGGTTTCGCCGAAGTCGCGCGCGCCTGGTAGTGCACCCCGGCCCCGGCCATGCTGCTGTTCCGCTGGGCGATCCTGCTGCTGTTGCTGGTGGCCGGCGTTTCGTTCGCGTTCTATGCCGGTACCGGGCAAATGAAGTACCGGCGCTTCGGCTGGATCGTGCTCAAGTGGACCCTGCTCGCGGCCTTCGGCTTCTTCGCGGTGCTGATCGCCGAGCGCGCGGCCTGATTCAGCGCGTGCGCCCCGAGCGGTAGCTGCCCGTCGCACCGGGCGCCAGCGCGGTGGCACCCGCCAGCCGCGCCATCGACCGCCCCACGTGCGCGTGCGTGATCGCGATGCCCAGCGCGTCGGCCGCATCGCTGCCCGGCAGGCCGGGCAGGTTCAGCAGGCGCTTGACCATCTCCTGCACCTGCGCCTTGGCCGCGTTGCCGTGACCGGCCACGGCCTGTTTCATCTGCAGCGCGGTGTATTCGGCGACCGGCAGGTTCTGCGTGACCAGCGCCGTAACGCAGGCGCCGCGCGCCTGGCCGAGCAGCAGCGTGGACTGCGGATTCACGTTGACGAAGACGATCTCCACCGCCGACGCCGTGGGCTGGTAGCGCGCCGTGACTTCGCCGATGCCATCGAACAGCACCTTGAGGCGCGCTGGCAGGTTGCCGCTGCCCAGGTGCCGTGTGGTGATGGTGCCGCTGGCCACATAGCGCAGCGCATGCCCGTCCACATCCACCACGCCGAAGCCGGTGACGTTGAGGCCGGGGTCGATGCCGAGCACGCGCATGCTATAAATTTGATAGCTGGCTGCGCAGGCGGGACGGGCGCTTGAGGTCGATTTGGCTTGAAACCATGCGGCTCACAGGCCGAAGTACCAGCGCGCCTGTGCCCCGGTCAACAACCGCCCCATTCCCGATAACAACCAACCCGTCAGCTTCGCCAGCATGGGCGCGATGATACGGGCCGGCGTGCGCTCAGAACGTGGCCTGCGGCAGGTCCTTTGTCGTGAAGACCAGCGACACGCGCGCGTCTTCGGGCAGCGGCGGCAGCGATGCGTCCCACGCCGTCCACGCGGCGCGCAGTTCGGTCAGCCGCTGCGGTTCGCGCTCGCGCAGGTTGGCGCGCTCGCGCGGGTCCTGCGCGATGTTGAACAGGTATTCGATGCCGTCGACCTGCAGGTATTTCCAGTCACCGCGCACCAGCGCTCGCTGCGCGCGGTGCGTCATGCGCCAGCACAGGTCGCGACCGTCGCTGGCGGGTGCGGCGCCGTCGAACACCGGCAGCAGGCTCTGTCCGTCGAGCGGGTAGTCCGCGTGCCCGGCCACACCGGCTGCATCGAGCATCGTCGCGGTCCAGTCCATCGTGAGGTTCGGCACGTCGCTCACGCTGCCCGGCCGGATGCGCGCCGGCCAGCGTGCGACGAGCGGCACGCGGATGCCGCCTTCGAGCAGGTCCATCTTCTGGCCGACGAAGGGCCAGTTGTTGGAGAAGCGTTCGCCGCCGTTGTCGCTGGTGAAAACGATCAGGGTGTTGTCGGCCATGCCACGCGCTTCCAGCGCATCGAGCACCCAGCCGATGCCTTCGTCCATGTGATGGATCATGCGCTGGTACGTGGCGAGCGAGCCGCCGTCGGTGTGCTTGCCGAAGCCGCCGATGCGTTCGGACTCGGCGCGGTCGTCGCGCGTGAGCCAGGGCCAGTGCGGTGCGCTGTAGTGCAGGCTCAGCATGAAAGGCTGGTCGGCAGGCTGCCGTTCGATGAACTGCACGGCGCGCCGGCTCAGCAGGTCGGTCAGGTAGCCGTCTTCCTCGACCGGCGTTTCGTTGTGCCAGAGGTCGGGCACGCCGCGCGGATCGCAATGCGCGAAGTAGTCGGCGCCACCGGAGTGAAAGCCGTAATACTCGTCGTAACCCGACAGGCGCGGACCGAAGTGCGGCGGATAGCCCAGGTGCCACTTGCCGATCAGTGCCGTGGCGTAGCCTGCGTCGCGCAGCAGCGATGGCAGCGTGGGATGGGCGGGCGCGAGGCCCAGCACCTTGTCGCCACGCGCATTGCCGGCCAGTGGCTCCTCGGCCGCGCCGCGCAGCCGGTACTGCCAGCGCCCGGTGATCAGCGCAAAGCGCGTCGGCGAGCACACGGCCGAGTTCGAATAGCCCCGCGTGAACCGGATGCCGCCTCGGGCCATCCGGTCCAGGTTGGGCGAGACGTCGATCGGTTGGCTGGCCGCATCACGTGCACCGGTGCAACCGAGGTCGGCATAGCCGAGATCGTCGGCGAGGATGAAGATGAGATTGGGACGGGTCATGGTCATTCCACTTGCAACCGGATGCGGTGCGCCACCTTGCCCCACTGGGCGCTGAGCGCCTGGGTCCGAAGCCTCGCCTCGGCGGGCGTCGAACCGGCCATCTCGATGCCGGCATCCGTGGCGCGCTCTTTCTGTCCAGGGGCGCGGATGGCTTCGTTCAGCGCGGCCAGAAAGCGTTGCTGAATTTCAGGCGGCATGCCGCGTGGCGCCATCATGACCAGCCAGAACGTTCCGTCGAATTCCGGGTAGCCGGATTCGGCGACGGTCGGCACGTTGGGGGAGAGCGGGGAGCGGCTGGTGCCCGAGACCGCCAGCGCCGTGAGGCGCCCGGTCCGGATTTGCGGCAGCACCGTGGGGCCGGCAAGGAATCCGCACTGCACCTGGCCCCCCATCAGGTCTTGCATGGCCGGTGCCGGTCCGCGGTACGCCACGTGCGTCATCTTCACGTTGGCGGCTGCCAGCAGCATTTCCATCACCATGTGGCCGGGCGAACCCGAACCGCCCGAGGCATAGTTCAGCGGACGGCTCCTGGCGGCTTGCAGCATGTCGGCGAGCGTCTTGAAGCCGAGCGACGGGTGGCACACGAGCGTCTGCGAAAAGCGCGCGGCATAGTTGAGCGGGACCAGGGCGTCGGCCTGAAAGCCGGTGTCCTTGTAGATGTGCGGATTGATGGTGAGAGAGGTATCGGTGGTCCACAGCCACGTGTAGCCGTCGGGCGCGGCGCGTGCCACCTCGGCCGAGCCGATATTGCCGTTGGCGCCCGGCTTGTTGTCGATGATCACGGCCTGGCCCAGCGTCTTCTGCATGGCGGCGGCCATCGGCCGCAGCACGATGTCGGACGGCCCCCCGGGGGGAAGCGGCACCACGACGCGGATGGCCTTGGCTTGCGGCCATGCATCGGCGGCGTGGGCCGGCACTGCTGCGTTTCCGAGCAGCGCGAACGCCGCCGTGAAAAAGAGAAGTTGTCTCATGGGGAAGCCTTGCGTTGGGAGTGAATGACGGAGACGCCAATCTATGCAATGCGCCATGGATTGATCTAATCAACCATTCTCCGTGTTTACCCTGTGCTCATGCCGGTGCCGCCGCCCAGCGTGCCGACGATCTGCTGCTGTACCGCCCTGGTGCGGCTCGTGCGGAAAGCCGGGGCCGTGCGCGAGCAGGGTGATCAACCTTCTGCGGGACGCGGTCGGCGGGCCCGTCAGGGCAGTTCGGCCGACGGCATGCGCGCGACGATGATCGCGGCCCGGCCGGCGATGTAGGGCGAGCCGGGCTTGCGCTCGAAGAACTTGGGGCTCGGCAGCATGACGGCCAGGCGCGCCGCCTCGTTGGCTGTCAGGCGCGCGGCGGATTTGCTGAAGTAGCGCTGCGCCGCGGCTTCGGCGCCGAACACGCCTTCGCCCCACTCGACGCTGTTCAGGTAGATCTCGAGGATGCGCTGCTTGTCGAGCAGCAGCTCGAGCGTCATCGCCAGCAGCAGTTCCTGGCCCTTGCGCAGCATGGTGCGCTCGCTCGAGAGGAACAGGTTCTTCGCGAGCTGCTGCGTGATGGTGGAGCCGCCGCGCAGCTTGGGCGGGCGTGCCGTCTTGCCGAGCCTGGCGGCTTCGGCGGCGCGGCGCGCAGCGATCTCTTCGGCCCTGGCGTTGCGCTCGCGTGCTTTCTCGATGGCTTCCCATTCGACGCCCTGGTGGTAGAGAAAGTCGGCGTCTTCGCTGGCGATGACCGCCCGCTTGAGCGTGTTGGCCATCTGGTCGTAGAGGATCAGGTGATGCCGCCAGGGGCCGGGACCGTTGCGCCGGCCCTCGGTGGCGATGCGCCATGCCTCCGAGCGCTGGAATGCGGTGGACCCGGGATCGACGAAAGCCATCGTCGCGATGCGCACGACGAAGAAGAGCTGCAGTGCACAGGCCGCCAGCAGCAGGCACAGCAACCAGGTGAAGAAGGCGCGCATGGCTCAGGTTTTCGCCGACCAGCCGACGAAGCGGGTGCGAGCCAGGCCGGAAACACCGCGGAAACGGCTTTGCCGGGCCGCTGGTGTTGCCCCCCGGAAGGGGGTTGGCGGAGCGACACGCAGTGCGCGCAACTTGGGAAAAGTCATCCAATGCTTGCGCGCAGTTCAGCCAGCACCTGCGCTGCCGGGGGGCGCACGCCGCGCCAGATCTCGAAAGCTTCGGCGGCCTGCTCGACCAGCATGCCGAGGCCGTCGCGCGGCACGGCGCCATGCGCGCGCGCCCAGTCCATGAAGCCGGCGGCCGCGGGGCCGTACATCATGTCGACGGCCAGCGCGCCGGGCTTGAGCACGCTCGCCGCCACCGGCACGCTGCCACCAGCGAGACTCGATGCAGTGGCATTCACGATCACGTCGAAAGCGCCCTCGACCGCGTCGAGCGCCTGCGCCTCGATCGCGCAGTGGTGCGCGAGCGCCAGTGCTGCATGGCGTTGCACCAGCGTGATCGCCTTGGCCAGGGTGCGGTTGGCGACCACGATGCGCCGTGCACCGGCCTCGATGAAGGGCCCGAGCACGCCGGCCGCGCCACCGCCCGCGCCGATCAGCAGTACATCGCGCCCGACGAGGTCGACGCC
>JADMIO010607356.1_pt1 | contig 10865 bp, 9 predicted proteins | sample 8958161 | NCBI WGS metagenome assembly JADMIO01 (sample SAMN16585339, study PRJNA669376) | soil metagenome | isolation source: Crop rotation soil | place: USA: Cullars Rotation, Alabama | collected 2011 | reverse complement strand
CCGCCGCTGGCGGATCCTACGCGACGGTTTTCGTCCGGGCAGTGCAGGCGCTGGCCGCGCGTTTTGGGGTCCCGTTTGACCTCCTCCTGGGCTACGCCGTGGCGCACGAGGCGGGCCACTGCATCTTAGGTCCCGGCCATTCCTACGCAGGCCTGATGCGGCCATCCTGGAACCGTAAGGACGCCGGCGAGATCTCGCGACTTGGCCTGCACCTCACGAAACAGGAGGCTCGCGAAGCGGTAGTCCGTCTGAAGCTCGCGGAACTCAGTAAAGGCCTTTGACCAGGCCGCCGTCCACCTGGAGAGCGACGCCGGTCACATAGCTGGCGCGCTCCGACGAGAGAAACACGACGACGTCGGCGAACTCCTCGGGACGGCCGACTCGTTGCAGGGGCGCCTGCCTGGCCCAACGGTCTTCGATTTCCTGCCGGCTCACGTTCTGCCGCTCGGCGAGTTTCTCGCTCAGGCCGATCAGGCGGGCAGTCGCGGTGTACCCGGGGCAGACGCTGTTCACCAGAATGTTATAAGGCCCATACTCGTTGGCCAGAGTCTTGACCAGGCCGCTGACGCCGGCCCGCACCGAGTTGGAAAGCACCAGCCCTTCGATCGGCTGCTTGACGGAGACGGAGGTGATCGCCAGAAACCGGCCCCACCGCCGCTCCTGCATCAGGGGCAGCGCCTCCCTGGCGAAATACACGGTGCTCAGCAGATTGAGGTCGGAGGCGGCAACCCAATCCTCGACTGTAGTGTCGGCGAACGGCTTGCTCGGCGGCCCGCCGGCATTCGCGATGCAAATATCCAGCCGTCCGAAATGCGCCGCGGTGTCCGCCACAAAGTGCCGGACGTCCTCATACACGGTGACGTCGAACGCGCGGGTCAGGATCTCGGCGCCGGTCTCGCGGCCGATTTCGTCGGCGGTGGCTTCGAGCGTGGCTTCGGTGCGGGCGCACATGGCCAGCTTGGCGCCTTCTCTGGCCAGGCCCAGCGCGACGGCCTTCCCCAACCCCTGGCTGGATGCCGCCACGATGGCGACGCGGTCCTTAAGTCCGAGGTCCATCGGTTTCACCCCGCCGCAGGTACTCGTCGTCCTTGGCCAGCCAGTCGTAACGGAGCGGGCTGAAGATGTCGATGTCGAGCGTGTCCTCGACCGCGACCGCGCGATGCGGGACGTTCGACGGAATACGCAGCACCTCGCCCGCGTGGACCGTGATCTCCTGGCCCTCCAACTGGAACCGGAGCGCGCCCTGCAGGATGTAAGTGATCTGCTCGGCCTCGTGGACGTGCTCGGGGACCACCGCGCCCTTCTTGAGGAATACCTGCGCGACCATCGCCTTTTCCCCCGCGATGATCTTGCGCCCGATGCATTCGCTCATTACCTCCGTTTCCATCTTGTCCCACGTGTAATGTTCCATGCGATGCCAGAGTACCATGCGGTATGCGGAGGTTCGAACGGATCCGGCCCTGCGCCCGCGCAAGAACCAGTCGCGGGGCCGCAAGAGCGTCCTGTTAGAATATGCCAATGGCGGAAAACGAACCCGGCGCCAAGCCTGTCGAAACATTCGAATCCTGCTTCGACGAATTAGAAAAGGTCGTCAAGGAACTGGAGGCCGGTGATCTCTCGCTCGAACGGTCGCTCGAGCTTTTCGAGCGCGGCATGAGCCTCAGCGACACGTGCCGCCGGCAGCTCGAAGACGCGGAGACCCGGGTGGATATGCTGATGCGCCGGGAAGGGAAGATGACGGCCGAGCCCCTTCGCGTCGAGAAGCCCTGACGATGGACCTGCGCGACTATCTCGCCCGGCAGCAGCGGCTGGTCGACGCCGAACTCGACCGCCTGGTCCCGCCCGAGACAACCGCCCCGGAAACCATTCATCGCGCGATGCGTTACAGCCTCTTCGCGGGAGGGAAACGAATCCGGCCGATCCTGTGCATCGAGGCGGCTCGCGCGATTTCCGACGACACCCAGGGTGTCGCCGCCTGCGCCTGCTCCCTGGAGCTGATCCACACCTATTCGCTCATTCACGACGACCTGCCGGCCCTCGATAACGACGACTACCGGCGCGGGAAACTGACCAACCACAAAGTATTCGGCGACGCGATGGCGATCCTGGCGGGCGATTCGCTGCTGACGCTGGCCTTCCAGGTGCTCGCGCAGCTCCCCGTGGACGGAGAGCGCAAGTCGCGCCTGATCGCGGAGCTGGCCACGGCGTCGGGCACGGTCGGCGGCATGATCGGCGGCCAGGTGGCCGACCTCGAGGGCGAAGGCAAGCCGCCGGACGCGCAGCTACTGGAGACCATTCATCGCGCCAAGACCGGCGCCCTGCTGCGCGCGAGTCTGCGCTTGGGTGCGATCTACGCCGGCGCCGACGCTGCCGGCTACGCCGCGCTGTCCTGCTACGGCGAGCACGTCGGGCTGGCGTTCCAGATCGTGGACGACATTCTGGATGTCGAGGAATCGTCCGAGGCGCTGGGCAAGACGGCGGGCAAGGACGCGCAGCAGCACAAAATCACCTTTCCGGCGGTTTACGGACTGGCGGAGTCGCGCCGCATGGCGGAAGAGGAATGCGCGCGGGCACACCTCTTGCTGGAGCCCTTCGGCGGCCGCGCCGTGCGGCTGCACGAACTGGCCGACCTGATTGTCCATCGAAAATCATGAAGCAGCTTCCGGCTGTCCTCCTGTTGCTCCCCCTTGCCGCGGGGGCCCAAACCGGTTCGACGACCGTCGCGTCGCGGGTCGGCGCCCTGCTCGGCGCCGGTGTCGGAGGCGGGACTCAAGGGCTGTACCTGAAAGAGGCCGGCGGCGCGGTGATCGCCAACCAGCAGGAACGTTTCGTTTTCGACCCGGGTACCGCGGCGTCGATCGTTCCCCTGTTGTACGTGATCGGGCTGGTGCAGAGTAACACGCTATCTCTCGATACCCAGGTGACACACTACGACAACCCGCCGGCGGGTTGTCCCAATCCGAATTTTCCGGTCGGGACCGAGTCGTTGCGCGTGGCGCTCCGCGAGATGATGTGGCACTCCGACACGGCTCGCACGCACGCGATTCAGACAACGTTTGGACGGACCAACCTCGATGCATTCGCGCGTTCGGTGGGCCTGACCAGCACCAATCTTCCGCTGATTCCCGGATGCGCGACGTCCAGTCCCGGCCGTTTCAGCCTGGCCGACGCCGCGCGAGTGTATGAAGGCGTCCTCAGCGGCAGCCTGCTGGCGTCGCCGCAGAGCGCGTTTCTCGGTCTTCTGGCGGGCAAGTCTCAATTCACCGCCGAGGCTTCCGACTGGGACCACATCTGGGACACCGACATCCCGAACATGATTCGGCAGGAGGCGCCCGCCGGCACGACCGCCGCGCAGGTAGCCGCGTTTCAGGCGGGGATGGACCTCGGGTACAAATCCGGCGCCACGGTGGTCTGCGTGAATGCCGATTGCAGCCGTGTGCTGGAGAACTACTCGCTTTCGGGATGGGCGCGGGTGCCCTTCTGTGCCGGGAAACAGACGGTCACGAAGGATTACACGTTCGGCATCTTTATTGCGAATGCGCCCGACGACGCCTGGTTCGCCGGCAAGAAGACCGCCGCCGCGAACGCGTTCCTCGCCAGTCGCGGGGAAATGTTACGGGAGCAGATTCGCTACGCCCTGACGTCCTGCAATTCGGCAAACCCGATACTGGTGACGCCTAGCCCGGGCTCGACGTTGAGCAGCCGGACGGTGGCGTTTGCGTGGTCCACGGGCGCGAATTGGGACGGCTACCGGCTGGAAATCGGCCGGGAGCCGGGAGCGACGGACTACGCCAGCATCGTGACGTCCAGCCCGGCCGCGATCGCCACCAATTTGCCGTGCGATGGCCGGCCGCTCGGAGTTCGGCTGTGGGCGCATGGGGCCGCGGGATTTGTAAGCCCGAGCGATTACACATACACCGCCTGCACCAACGGAGGCCCGCTGATCACTAGCCCGTCGGCCGGAACCAACCTGGCGTCGGCGAGCGTCACCTTCGTCTGGACCGCGGTGTCCGGCGCGGACAGTTATCGCCTGGAAGTCGGCACCGCGCCGCACGGCGGTGACGTCGGAGTCGCCACGGTGGCCGGATTGTCCGCCACCATCAACAACATTCCGACAGACGGGCGCACCATCTTCGTCCGCATCACCGCGCACACGGCCGCGGGCTTTCTGATTCCCAACGAATACGCCTACAATAACCTGGTCGGCCAGACTCCGGTGATTTCGTCGGTGGTCAACGCGGCGTCGCTCCTGCCGAACCTCTCACCGGTGTGCCTGGCCACGATCACCGGCAGTAATTTCACGCCAGACGCGACCGTCTCGATCGGCGGCGTTCGCGCCGTGCTGACCGAGGCGCCGACGTCGAACCTGATTACCTTCCTGATCCCGTCGAGTGTGCCGGTGGGAGCGTCCGGGGTGGTCGTCACCTCGGCAGGCGCAACCAGTGCGCGGTTTGCGATCTCGCTGAGCACGGCCAGCCCCGGCCTGTATGCGCCATTGCTCGATTCGAGCGGCGTCGCGATCACCGCCGGCCATCCGATCAAGCCGGGGGACGTGGCGAGCGTCCGGGTGGTCGGGATGGGCGCAGTGGACAGCAACGGAATTCCCGCGCTTTCGTTCCGCGTGCTCGTCGGCGCGGACAACGCGTCGGCGACGGTGGACTCGATCGGGCCGGCGGGAAACTCGCCCGGCGTCTTCCAGATCCGATTCCGCGTGCCTGCCGGCGCGTCGGGGGGAAATCAGCCTGTTACGGTGGTGGTGGGGACCGCGTCCAGCAACACGGTTCCGGTGGTGGTGGCCGGTCCCGCGATCAACGCCATCCTGAACGGCGCCAGCTTTGCGACCGGCGCGAAAGTCGCGCCCGGCTCGCTGGTCAGCATCTTCGGGAGCGATCTTGCGGAGGGCGACCGCTTCAATCTGTTCCCGTCCGCGTCCCTCCCGGGTGGAGGCGTGATCACCTTCAATGGCGCGAGCGCGCCGCTGTTCGACGTGGTGTCCTCGATCGGCCAGATTAATCTGCAGGTCCCGTTCGAAATGCCGGTCGAGGGGACGGTCTCGGTGGTGTTGTCGAATGCGTCAGGCACCAGCGCGCCGTTCTCGCTGGCCATGGCGCCGGCGGCTCCGGGTATCTTCCGTCTCGGCGATCCGGCCGACGATCAGCGCTCGAATGCGGCCGCGCTGCTCGCCAACACCGCGTGGCGGGTCATCCCCGACTCCATGTCTGCCGCTCTCGGCATTCCACGCGACTGCAAGGCAAACGGCGTCAGCGCTGCCGCCCTGTGCGGGCAGCCGGCCTCGCCCGGGGACATTATCCAGGTGTACGTTACAGGACTCGGGCGGGCGACGCCGAACGGCAATCCGGGCGCTGCCACGCTGCGGACCGGCGACGTGGCGCCGGCGAGCGGGAGCGTTCTCTATCGGACCGTCGAGACGCCCCAGGTGACGATCGGAGGGGCGGCGGCGCGCGTCGTGTTCTCGGGGATTGCGCCCGGATTTGCCGCTCTCTACCAGATCAACGTGATGGTTCCCGACGGCGCGCCGGGTGGAGACGACGTGCCGATCACGATCTCGATGGGCGAAGCATCCGACACCGCCACCATCGCCATCCGCCGATGAAGATCCGCCTGGACCGGCTGCTGGTGGAGCGCGGGCTGGCCGAGTCGCGTGAGAAGGCCCAGGCACTGATTATGGCCGGCGAGGTCCTGGTGAACGGCCAGAAGGCGGGCAAGCCCGGCAACGCGGTGACAGAAGACAGCGCGGTCGAAGTGCTCGCGCGGCCGCCGTTCGTGAGCCGGGGCGGAGTCAAACTGGCCGCCGCCCTGGCGCAATTCGGGGTTCCGGTGGCCGGCAAGGTCTGCCTCGACGTCGGCGCGTCCACCGGAGGATTCACGGACGCGCTGCTGCAGGCCGGCGTGTTGCGCGTACACGCGGTGGATGTCGGCGCGGGCCAACTGGCGTGGTCTTTACGTACGGATCCGCGGGTCGTCCTGCACGAAGGCATCAACGCGCGCGAGCTGTCGTACGATGCGATCGGCGAGCGTGTCGATCTGATCGTCTGCGATGTCAGCTTTATTTCCGTCACGTTGATTCTTCCGGCCATCGTTCCGCTGCTCCAGCCGGAGGGGCAAATGGTTATACTGATCAAGCCGCAGTTCGAAGTGGGCAAAGGGCAGGTCGGGAAGGGCGGGATCGTGCGCGATCCCGGATTGCATCAGGCCGCCTGCGACCGGGTACGCCGCGCCGTCGAAGACTTCGGGTTTCACACCGACATCATGGAGAGTCCTATTCACGGCGCCGAAGGAAACAAGGAGTTCCTGCTATATGCCCGTCATTAAGACTGTCGGAATCGTCTCCAAGCCTGGATCCGAGCAGGCGCACAAGATCGTGCCCGAGATCATCGCGTGGCTGCGGCATCGCGGCCTGACCGTCCGGCTCGACGAGAACACCGGCGCATATGCCGGCGTGCCCGGGATCCCGCGCGAAGACGTGCCGGAAGGCTGCGACCTCATGATCGTGCTGGGCGGAGACGGCACGCTGCTGTCGGCGGCGCGCGCCATCGGGCGGCGCGAGATTCCGTTGTTTCCGGTGAATGTGGGCGGGCTCGGCTTTCTGACCGCGATCACGGTGGACGAGTTGTACCCGGAGCTGCAGCGCGCCCTGCGCAGCGAACACCGCATCGGGAAACGCAAGCTGCTGACCACCGAAGTCGAGCGCAATGGCGAAGTGGTCGCGTCCTACGACGCGCTGAACGATGCGGTCCTCACCAAAGCCGCCCTGGCCCGCATGATCGATCTCGAGACCCACGTCGACGAGCAGTTCGTGTGCGTGTATAAGGCCGACGGCCTGATCATCTCGACACCGACCGGGTCCACGGCCTATTCGCTCTCGGCCGGCGGTCCGATCATCTTTCCCTCGGTCCCCGCCATCTGCATTACGCCGATCTGCCCGCATATGCTGACCAATCGCCCGGTGCTGGTTCCGGAGACCAGCGTGGTTCGGGTGCAGTCTCACGGCCCCGACGAAAGTGTCTTCCTCACGATCGACGGCCAGATCGGCGGTCCGCTGCGAGAGGGCGACACGGTTGTGTGCCGCAGCTCGCATTATTCCCTGATGTTAGTCCGGCCTCCGCGCATGATGTTCTTCGACGTGCTGCGGCAGAAGCTGAAGTGGGGCGAACGATGAGGCGGCCCTCGCTGACCGCCTGGATCTTTATCGGGATGGCGGCGGGCGTCTTGCTGGGGATTGCGGCTCCCGATCTGGCGCAGCAACTCGGCCCGGCGAGCAACGTGTTTCTGCGCCTGATCCGCTCGATCATCGCGCCGCTGCTCTTCGGCACCCTGGTGGCCGGGCTCGCAGGCGGCGGCGATATCAAGCAGATGGGCCGCATCGGCGCCAAGGCGATCCTGTACTTCGAGATCGTCACCACGTTCGCGCTGTTTCTCGGCTTGGGCGCGGTCAACCTGGTTCGTCCCGGCGACGGCGTCCCCATTCAACGCACGGCCGCCGAGGCTGCTCTTCCCAAGGCGGAGACAACGCTCTCCTCGGTGCTCGAGCACACCTTTCCGGCGAGCATCATCGATGCCATGGCGCGCAACGACGTGCTGCAGGTGGTGGTGTTCACGTTCCTGTTCGGCGCGGCCTGCGCGTCGGTGGGCGCCAAGGCCGATCCCGTCGTGAAGTTCTGCGCCGCGCTGGCGGAGGTGATGTTCCGCTACACGAAATATGTGATGTATCTGGCGCCGATCGGCGTGGGCGCGGCCATTGCGGTCACGGTCGGGACGAAAGGCGTCGGCGTTCTCTTCGGCCTGGGCAAGCTGATCGTGACGATGTACGTGGCGTTGATTTTGTTCGTGGTGATCGTGCTCGGCGCGGTGGTGATGATCTTTCGCATCCCCATGCGGCCCTTCTACCGTGCGGTCCGCGAGCCTTTCCTGATCGCCTTTTCGACGGCGTCGAGCGAGGCCGCCCTCCCGCTCGCGCTGGAAAACATGGAAGCTTTCGGGGCGCCGAAACACATCGTGGGCTTTGTGATCCCGACGGGGTACAGCTTCAACCTGGACGGAACGACGCTCTACCTGTCTCTGGCGTCGATGTTCGTCGCGCAGGCGGCGGGCGTGTCGATGAACCTGGGCCAGCAGCTCCTCATGATGTTGACGCTGATGCTGACGAGCAAAGGTGTTGCCGGAGTGCCCCGGGCTGCGCTGGTGGTGCTCGCGGGCACCCTCACCACGTTCCACCTTCCGGCCGAAGGCTTCGCGATCCTCTTAGGCGTGGACGCGCTACTGGACATGGCCCGGACGTCGGTCAACGTGTTAGGGAACTGCCTCGCCAGCGCCGTCGTGGCGCGATGGGAAGGGTTCAAAGTGGGATGAGCGAGTTGTGCTTCGGTTTGAGTTAGCTTTTTCTTTCTTTCGACTCTTGCGAGCCGGGACAACCGGGGGCGCCCCCATGTCTCCACTCGAGGTGAGTGCATGTCTCTGTGGCAGCCTAGGAACGTTGCACCAGCGTTTGGGTCCGATCTCGTGTCTCGAGAACTCTGGATCGGAACGCGGCTCCGGAACGGCTGCTTCTCGGCCACCGAGCAGCTCTTTTCACCCGGAGAGTAGCACGTGATTTTCGGGCTGCCGCGAGGCCGGCTTATAAGTGGTTGAAAACGCGGTAGAGAAATGTTGAAAAAAACGGAAATGCGTCACGCCACCCCTATGCCGTGCGAATGACCAGCGCCACGGCGCTCGACAGCCGTTCCCATTGGGCCAGCTCCTTTTCCAACTGCGTCCGCCCGGCCCGCGTCAGGGAATAAAACCTGGCCTCGCGCCCCGTCTCGCTGGCGCGCCATTCCGAACGCACCCAGCCCTGCTGTTCGAGCCTGTGCAGCGCCGGGTACAAGGCCCCTTGCGTGACTTGCAGCACATCGCGGCTTAGCTGCTCGATGCGCTTGGCGATTCCCCATCCATGCTTCGGCTCGAGCGCAAGCGTCTTCAGGATCAGCAGATCGAGGGTCCCCTGAATCAAATCCGACGGTTTACTCACACCAATACCCAATCGCTCTACAATCCATACCTAAGTTACTTACATTACGGCTTCGCCCCTCGTCAAGTAAATTGGAACAAGAGGTGTCCGCCTTGCTGAAATCAACGCTCATCGCGACTCTGTGCGGCTGCGCGCTCCTGGCGCAGGAGCATCCTACTCCCGTCCCGCAGCAGCACCCAGCCACCAAACCGCCCCAGGAAACCACGCTGCGCTTCGACGTCAATGCCATGGATAAGTCGGCCGACCCGTGCTCCGACTTTTACCAGTACGCGTGCGGTAACTGGATCAAGAACAATCCGATCCCACCCGACCAGTCGAAATGGGGACGTTTTTCCGAGCTCGAAGAGCGCAATCGCGAAGTCCTGCGCTCCATCCTCGAGGACGCCGCCAAGCCCGCGGCCAGCCGCGACCCGGTCACGCGCCAGATCGGCGACTACTACGCCGCTTGCATGGACGAGAAAGGCATCGAGGCGAAGGGACTGAAGCCGATCGAGGCCGACCTCAACCGCATCCTCGCCCTGCAGGATAAGGCACAACTCGCGGAGGAGATCGCGCGCCTGCACCGCATGGGCGCGAGCGGGCTGTTCGAATTCAGCTCGGGCCAGGATTTCAAAGATTCCACCGTGGTAATCGCCCAGTTCGACCAGGGCGGACTCGGGCTCCCCGACCGCGACTACTACCTCAAGGAGGATCCCTCCTCCATCGAGATCCGGCACAAATACGCAGCCCATCTGCAAAAGATGTTTGAGCTCGCCGGCGACAAGCCCGATCAGGCGAAGGCGCACGCCGACGTGGTCATGAAAATCGAGACGGCGCTTGCCAAAGGGTCGCTCGACCGTGTTTCGCGGCGGGACCCCGAAAAGATCTACCACAAGATGACCACGCGCGAACTGGAATCGCTCGGCCCCGCGTTCCGGTGGAGCGCCTACTTCCGCGACACCGGAGCGCCCGCCTTCAGTACGATCAACGTCGCCTGGCCGGATTTCGTGAAGGCCATCAACGCAGAAATCCAGAGTACGCCGCTGGACGACTGGAAGACGTACCTGCGCTGGCATCTCCTGCACTCCTCCGCGCCTCTCCTGCCGGCCGCGTTCGTTCAGGAAAACTTCAACTTCTTCGGAAAAGTGATGACCGGCGCGGCCGAGCTGCGCCCCCGGTGGAAGCGCTGCGTGCAGTACACCGACCGCCAGTTGGGCGAGGCGCTGGGCCGCAAATTCGTCGAGCGGACCTTCGGCGCCCAGGGCAAGCAGCGGACGCTGCAGATGGTCCACGCACTCGAGAAGGCTCTGGGCAAGGACATCCAAAGTCTTTCCTGGATGACCCCCGCCACCAAACAGAAGGCGGAGGAGAAGCTCAAAGCGATCACCAATAAGATCGGCTATCCCGATAAATACCGCGACTATTCCAGCATTACGATCACCCGCGACGACGCGATGGGCAACAGCGACCGCGCCGACCAGTTCGAGTTCCACCGCGTCCTGCAAAAGATCGGAAAGCCGGTGGATCGCGGCGAGTGGGACATGACGCCCCCGACGGTGAACGCCTACTACGACCCGCTGATGAACAACATCAACTTCCCGGCCGGCATTCTCCAGCCTCCGTTCTACGACAACCAGATGGACGACGCCGTCAATTACGGCGGGATCGGCATGGTGATCGGCCACGAACTCACCCACGGGTTCGACGACGAGGGCCGCCAGTTCGACGCCAAGGGAAACCTGCACGACTGGTGGAGCGAGGTCGATTCGAAGGAATTCGCGGAGCGCGCCGCCTGCGTGGCCGACGAGTATTCGAGCATTGCCGTCGCTCCCGGGGTCCACATCAACGGCAAGCTGAC